>OJSE01000117.1_pt1 | contig 109517 bp, 89 predicted proteins | sample 1599351 | NCBI WGS metagenome assembly OJSE01 (sample SAMN04168656, study PRJEB22393) | human gut metagenome | biome: human gut microbiome; feature: stool | host: Homo sapiens | collected 2014-03-17 | reverse complement strand
AGAAAGATAGCTTTTATGTCTGTAATAAGATGTAGAAGCTGTCTTTTTATTTTGGCAGCTTTTATGTGATAACTTAAATATTGCTAAAAGATAGTGGTGTTGATGATTCAGCAGTTGAATTGTTATAATGTTGTGCGTTTTAAACTCACCATTGCCATAACCCACAAAATACAGTAAAATATTAGTAAATCAGTAAAAAACAATGAGTAACAGTTATCATGCAGTTTAAGAAAACACTAGAAATCAAGGCAGACCATAAGCTTATGGTGATTGATGTAGCAGATATATTATATTTCCGGGAATGGAGCTGTATGAGAATTATCCGTTATTGGTAAAGCACAAGTTTCTGATACCGGTATATTGGTTTTACCGGATTGTGCGTTTGCTCTTTAGTAAAAAGCGCAGAAATCATATATTGCGTGAAGTAAAGGCGGTTAAGAAGATCTATAAGATAAGTTTAATGAAGATGGATATCAGATAGTTCAGGATTATTATGATATTTTAAAAAGCTTTTACATTCAATAAAATGCAGAAGCTTTTTTGTGTATTTATATGAAATTAATAGCAGAATATTAATAAACAACATATATATAATTGCCAATGCTTTTTTAAAATGATATGATTATAACGTAAAGAAAAATTTATATTTGATGTTAAAGAAACAAATATGAATAATGAAATGGAGATAATATGGTAGACAGCAGTTATTTTAAGAATAATAAAAATAATAGCAGAGGTGGCAAAGGCAACGGTAAACTTATGGATCGTTTAAAAAAGCATAAGTGGATTCCTTTAGTGATTCTTATACTGATTGCATTGGCTATGATAGCTATACAGTATATTATGCTTGATGTGCTTCAATATTCAAGAGAATTGGCAGAACAGCAGAATGCAGGATTTATAAATATTTATCCTTTTATTAAATAAGCTATGTTTTCATAGTAATGAATTTTATGATATCAAGGTGGCCCCAGCCCTGCTGGTTGTGTGGGAGGTTAACTTTGTTACAACATTTTTTAAGACGGCAGCGGACTTCTTCAGGTGTCATGTCATGACTGGTGAGAAGACGTGCAATAGCTCCGCTGACTATAGGTGCTGACATGGATGTTCCACTTTTTGTGGAATATCCATTTTTTCGGTTACTGCATGCTGTGATGTTAGAACCAGCGACAACAAGTTCTGGTTTTGGAAAACCGTCAGTGGTAGGTCCACGCCCTGAATGAAATGTTTTATCATCCATAGATCCAACTGTTATTATAATATGACTTGTACCAGGAGCTGTAATACTTTTGGCACATGGACCATTATTACCGGCGGCTGCAACAACAACTATGCCGTTATGCCACATATTTTCTATGTGTTTTATAAGCCGGATTGTATTTTCAATATCTACATTGCTGTTTGTAGTTGTTCCAAAGGATATATTTGCAACCTTTATATTGTAAATGTCTTTATTGTTGATTATCCAGTTAGCGCCATCTATGACACTGCCTATTTTGCCATTGCCATATGAGTCAAGAACCTTAACTGATATAATCTGGCTCATAGGTGCTATTCCCTTGAAACGCCCATTGCTTGCTTTTCCACTTCCTGCGATTATGCCGGAAACATGTGTTCCGTGACCACTATCATCATAGGGAATGTTCTTATTGTTTATAAAATCTTTAAAAGCTATTATCCTGTTGTCAAAATCTATATGTCTGTAAATGCCAGTATCAAGTACGGCAACACCAATATTTTTTTTATTCATAAATATTTATCCTTTTTATAAACTTAGAAAGTCCTTATATATTTATTTTATTCTGTATAGACTTAAAAGTTCTGATTGTTTTTTTTTTAAAGTATTCGAGTATCCAGGAATATCCGTGAATACAACTAATTGTTTGCTTTTTAACACAAAATAATATATAATGTATTAACACTTAATTCGTTTTTGAAGGTTTTATGTGAATATCGTGAAGAATTGAGAGGTTTGTGATATGGAAAAGAAAAGAATAGTAGTTGCTTTGGGAAGAAATTCATTTGGAGTTACATTTCCAGAACAGCAGACTAATGTAAAAAAAGCGGCAAAAGCTGTTGCTGATCTTGTAGAGGCAAAGTATCAGGTAGTTATTACACATAGTAATGGACCACAGGTTGGCATGATTCAGACTGCTATGACAGAGTTTGCAAGACTTGAGCCAGAAGACAGAACAGTTGCACCTATGTCAGTATGTGGAGCTATGAGTGAAGGATATATAGGATATGATCTTCAGAATGCTATAAGGGAAGAACTTCTTAACAGAGGTATATATAAGACGGTTTCTACTATAATTACACAGGTAAGAGTTGATCCTTTTGATATAGCATTTTCTGAGCCATCTAAGATAATAGGAAGATATATGACAAAGGCTGAGGCCGAGGCTGAGGAAGATAAAGGCAATTACGTAATAGAAGAAGAACCAGGAAAGTTCAGAAGAATCATTGCATCACCTATGCCTATAGATATATATGAAATAGATGCAGTTAAGGCACTTCTTGATGCTGACCAGGTGGTTATAGCTGCAGGTGGTGGTGGAATCCCAGTATTACAGCAGGGTTCTCATCTTAAGGGAGCGTCAGCTATCATAGAAAAAGATTATACAGCTGCTAAGTTAGCTGAACTTGTAGGAGCTGAAACACTTCTTTTCCTTACAGCTTATGATAGATTAACAATAGGTAAAGGGACAGCTGATGAGAAAGAGTTTGATAAAGTGACAGCAACAGAGCTTCATCAGTACATTAAGGCTGGACATTTCCCAGCTAAAACAACATTCCCTAAGGTAGATGCATCTATAAGATTTGTTACAGCAGATTCTGATAGAAAAGCAGTTATAGCCAACCTTGAAAAAGCAAAGGAAGGACTTGCAGGTAAAACTGGAACTACAATAACAGCATAATTATTATACTGACATAAAATATATCAAAAAATATTTACATGACAGCAAAAATCTAACGGATTACAACAAAACAACAACAACATACAACATCCCCCAATAATCCCCCCAAAAATGTGCTACAATGTGCGTAAGCATTGAGCCGTGCCAGACTTAATTCCAAACCAGAACTGTGCTTGCACAAAGTTCTGATTTGGAATTAAGTCTGATAGGGCGAAAGCCCGACAGTCCAAGAGAGCGAAGCTCACTTGGACATGCACGGCGGAGTGCAGGGCTTATATTTTATTATTGGGAGGTGTTTTTTTGTTATTATTTAATTTACAAAAGAGATGGGCTGAGGTGGATAGTCTTATGGAACATCTTGATAGTATGGGGATGGATGTATGCAATGTTTACAAAGGACAGAATGTGACAGATGATATATGGGATCTTAGCATTGAAGAAACAAAGAAGTTATTTATAAAGCATAGATATATAGTAATGGTTGTATCGGATGAACTGTTTTTAAGCGTAAGTGCTCTTTATTATATTGAACTTGCCAGAAAGCTTCATAAGAAGGGGTTAATAAAGGTATATGTTGTTAATAATATGCCACATGAAGCATATCCATCAAGATGCAGCTGGCTTTCAGATGCAGTTGCCATAAAGAATTCTTCTAATACAGCTGATGAAAAAACTTATGCATATGCGATGGATATTTTTCTTGGTGTAACGAGTGATATTTTTAACATGGAGTCGTAAAATATTTATAATATTATTAGTGCTTGCTTTTAATTCGTTTACCATATATAATTGTTATGTTTTAGTATTGTGGCTTATTATGTTTAGACGATATAAGTGTTGAAATTACTCTTAATGTCCATATAATCAGATATGATTATAACTACCAGGAATAAATAAGGTAGTCCACAATATAAATGAACTGGTTAAGTTAACCATTAATGGAGGAATGATTTAATGATTAGTGCAAACAACGTAACACTTCGTATAGGTAAAAAGGCCCTTTTTGAAGATGTAAATATTAAGTTTACAGAAGGAAACTGTTATGGACTTATAGGTGCCAACGGTGCTGGTAAGTCAACATTTTTAAAGATACTTACAGGTCAGATTGAACCAAGTAAGGGAGATGTAACTATAACACCAGGTCAGAGATTATCTTTCCTTGAACAGGATCACTTTAAATATGATGATTATACAGTTCTTGATACAGTTATTATGGGTAATACAAGACTTTATGAAATAATGAAAGAAAAAGAGGCTATATACGCCAAGGAAGATTTCACAGAAGAGGATGGTAATAAGGCAAGTGAGCTTGAAGCAGAATTCGCTGATATGAACGGATGGGAAGCAGAATCAGATGCTGCACAGCTGCTTAACGGACTTGGCATTACTACAGATCTTCATTATAAGAATATGTCAGAGCTTAATGGTAGTGAGAAGGTTAAGGTTCTTCTTGCTAAGGCACTTTTTGGTAATCCAGATATTCTTTTACTTGATGAGCCTACTAACCACCTTGATCTTGATGCTATAGCATGGCTTGAGGAGTTCCTTATTAACTTTGAGAATACTGTTATAGTTGTATCACATGACAGATATTTCCTTAACAAAGTATGTACACAGATAGCAGATATTGATTATGCCAAGATTCAGCTTTATGCAGGTAACTATGATTTCTGGTATGAATCAAGCCAGCTCATCATTAAGCAGATGAAGGAAGCTAACAAGAAAAAGGAAGAAAAGATTAAGGAACTTCAGGACTTTATCCAGAGATTCTCTGCTAATGCATCTAAGTCTAAGCAGGCTACATCGCGTAAGAGAGCATTAGAGAAGATTGAACTTGATGAGATAAGACCATCAAGTAGAAAGTATCCATATATAGATTTCAGACCATCAAGAGAGATTGGTAATGAAGTACTTACAGTAGAAGGTATATCTAAGACGATAGATGGAGTTAAGGTTCTTGATAATATATCATTTATAGTAAACAGGGAAGATAAGATTGCATTTGTTGGTTCTAATGAGCTTGCAACAACAACATTGTTCAACATTATTACTGGTAATATGGAGCCTGATGAAGGATCTTATAAGTGGGGTGTTACAACTTCACAGGCATATTTCCCTAAGGACAGCGCAGCAGAGTTTAACAGAGAAGATACTATAGTTGAATGGCTTACACAGTATTCACCAGATCCAGATCCAACATATGTAAGAGGTTTCCTTGGACGTATGCTTTTTGCTGGTGATGATGGTGTTAAGAAAGTTAAGGTACTTTCAGGTGGAGAAAAGGTAAGATGTCTTATATCAAAGATGATGATTATGGGTTCTAATGTACTTATATTTGATGATCCTACTAATCATCTTGATATGGAATCAATTACAGCACTTAACAACGGACTTATTAAGTTCCCTGGTGTTGCACTTTTCACATCTCATGACCATCAGTTTATACAGACAACAGCTAATCGTATTATGGAGATAGTTCCATCTGGACAGCTTATTGATAAGATCACAACATATGATGAATATCTTGAAAGTGATGACATGGCAAGAAAGCGTCAGGGTTTTGCTGAGGCTGCCAGTGATGATGAAGACTAAGACTAAGCAGTGATTCTTAAGTACTATATGAAATTATGAACAGAAAGATGTCACATATCAATGATCCATGATGTATGGATACGTTAGTATATGTGGCATCTTTCTTGCGTTAAAATAATGGAAATGTTATACTAAATAAGTTATAGATTAAAACACATTAGATTAGAGATGTGTATAAGATTATGATGGAGGATTTGGAAAATTATGGCTTCAAACACTAAGAAGAGCAGAAGTCAAGGCAATAATAGAACATCAAAGAGTAAAACTTCTAAAACAACTGGAACAAGAACATCAAACGCCAGCAGAACTCCGTCAAAAAAGAGTTCCACAAAGAAGGGTACAGGTACTGCATCACAGCAGCCACAACCACAGAATAATGCATTAAGAGATGAGATAATCTTATTATTAGCATTTGCATGTACAATAATTTTATTATTAAGTAATTTTAATATGGCTGGTATGGTAGGACAGTCAATTAAGTGGTTTATGTTCGGGCTGTTTGGTATAGCTGCGTATATAATTCCATTTATAGTAGCAGGAAGTATATTGTTTATGCTTGCTAACAAGGACATAATAGGTGTCATGCGTATTAAAGCTGCAGCAGTTTATGTCTTATCCGTGATAACAGCAGCAATATGGCAGAGAATGACTAACAAACCAGATATCATGGATTCCGTTGGTTCATATTTCACATATTGTTCAGAGCATAAAACAGGCGGTGGTCTGTTTGGAGGAATTTTATGTAAGATACTAAGTCCGCTTGGTATGGCAGGAACTATGGTGATTTTGATTATTCTTGCAATAATATGTGTTATATTGATAACAGAAAAATCATTTATAGGTGGACTAAGGAATGGTGGACACAGGCTTGTAAAAGAAGCAAGAGAAGATTATTCTGCATATAGGGAACATTCTTCAATGAGCAGGAAAGACAGCGGTATGAGTGATGAAGAATATCGTGCTATGAGAGAGAATGAAAAGCATCAGGCAAGAATAAGAAGATTAGAAAAAAAAGAGCAGATTATAGCAGCTAAAAAAGCTAAAGAAGAGGCTATGGCCAATGCGCGTATGAATAATGTTGTAAGAGGAGTGACTAAAGATCTTACAATACAGGATACACAGCCAGAGACAGCTAATCAGGATATAGATATACATGAAATACAGCCTGTAGCCAATGATGATGATGTGTATATGGATGATATATATGATCCACTGATCATACCAGAAAAGCATAACAACATAAACAGAACTTCTGATATATCTGATATATGGGAAGTGCATAGTGACAGGCAGGATAACGATAATACAGCTTTGGATTATGGTATGTCATATGATGAAACAATAAGTACAAGAGAAGACGATTACGAAGAACATGATACAGAATATCCGGACGAAAAAGAGAAGGAACTGACAGAATATGATACTGAGGTATCGGAAGAATACGATACTGATACATATGATACAGCGGATGAAGGAAATATATATAATGAAAAAAATGTATATAATGATGCAGATGCATATGATACCGAAGAGATATGCGATACAGCAGATGATATAAATCATGATGAGAATATAACATCGTATGATAATGATGAAGTAAGCAGTGCAGGAAGCACACAACATAATAAGCAGGCTGTTCCACAAAAAACTGCCAGCAATATTATTCCAGAAGCTGCAAGGCATGTCAGGGAATATAAGTTTCCACCTGTGAGTCTGCTTAACAGAAACACAAAGTCATCATCTGCTAATCTTGAACGTGAAAACAGAAATACAGCAATCACGCTTAAGCAGACACTCCAGAATTTCGGTGTTAAGGTAGATATAACGGATATAAGCTGTGGACCTGCGGTTACAAGATATGAATTAAAACCAGAGCTTGGTGTTAAGGTGAGTAAGATAGTTTCGCTTGCAGATGATATTAAACTAAGTCTGGCAGCTGCGGACATAAGAATAGAAGCTCCTATTCCAGGTAAGTCGGCTATTGGTATTGAGGTTCCTAACAAGGAAGCCGGCAGTGTGTATTTAAGAGAACTTATTGAAAATGAAGCATTTAAGAATAACCAATCTAAGATTGCATTTGCAGCTGGAAAGGATATAGCTGGCAAGACGATAGTAGCAGATATAGCTAAAATGCCTCATCTTCTTATTGCAGGAGCAACAGGTTCAGGTAAATCAGTATGTATAAATACAATCATCATGAGTATTTTATATAAAGCAAGACCAGATGAAGTTAAAATGATCATGGTGGATCCTAAGGTAGTTGAGCTTAGTACATATAACGGAATACCACATCTTCTTCTCCCTGTTGTCACAGATCCTAAGAAGGCTGCAGGCGCACTTAACTGGGCAGTCAACGAGATGACGAAACGATATAAGCTTTTTGCTGATATGGGAGTACGTAATCTTAAAGGATATAATGATGCAGTCGGAAAGATGGACGTTAAGGAAGGAGAGGTCCCTGTTGAAAAACTACCTCAGATAGTTATAATTGTTGATGAACTTGCGGATCTTATGATGGTTGCACCAGGAGAAGTGGAAGATGCTATATGCAGGCTTGCACAGCTTGCAAGGGCAGCGGGCATACATATGGTTATTGCAACGCAGAGGCCATCTGTTAACGTAATTACGGGACTTATCAAGGCTAATGTTCCATCAAGGATTGCATTTTCGGTATCATCAGGTGTTGATTCCAGAACTATTCTTGATATGAATGGAGCTGAAAAACTTCTTGGTAAAGGAGATATGCTGTACTTCCCATCTAACATTCCTAAGCCTATAAGAGTGCAGGGAGCCTTTGTATCGGATGAAGAAGTATCAAGAGTTGTTGATTTTCTTAAGGAAAATATGACAGAGGAAGCACAATATGATGAGAGCATAGCAGAAACTGTTTCACAAAAGACATCAGATAGTGCTGCTGTTGACAGGCAGGATGACAAAGATACCCTGTTTGAGGATGCAGGAAGGTTTGTTATAGAAAGAGAAAGAGGCTCTATAGGTATGCTGCAAAGACAGTTTAAGATAGGCTTTAACAGGGCAGGAAGAATCATGGATCAGCTTTCAGATGCAGGTGTAGTAGGACCTGAGATAGGAACAAAGCCAAGAAAAGTTCTTATGGATAAGGAAGAGTTTGAGGCCTATATAAATAGTGCAGGTTCATGAGTGCAGGGTAAATAAAGAGTAATACATGCTATAATAAGCACAAAAGAAATAAACTAAAAAGAAAACAAATACTTTGTAGGTGCCACATATGACACGGAAAGGATAAAGACATGGCAGTAAAGAGTGATATCGAAATCGCACAGGAAGCAAAATTATTAAATATTAAGGATGTAGCGGCTAAGGTAGGAGTTACAGAGGATGAACTTGAAATGTATGGTAAATATAAGGCCAAGTTATCTGATGAACTTATACACAGGGTTGAAAACAAAGAAGATGGAAAGCTTGTTCTTATAACAGCTATCAATCCAACTCCAGCAGGTGAAGGAAAGACTACTATAAGTCTTGGACTTACAGAAGCCTTATGTCAGAGAGGAGTTAATGCAGTAGCTGCATTAAGAGAACCATCACTTGGACCATGTTTTGGCATAAAGGGTGGAGCAGCAGGAGGCGGATATGCACAGGCTGTTCCAATGGAGGATCTTAATCTGCATTTTACGGGTGATTTCCATGCCATAACATCAGCTAATAATCTTTTAGCAGCCATGTTAGATAATCATATCCATCAGGGTAATGCGCTTGGCATAGATACTAAGCGTATTGTCTGGAAAAGATGTATGGATATGAATGACAGAACGTTAAGAAATATCGTTATAGGACTTGGCGATAAGCCAAATGGTGTTGTAAGAGAAGATCATTTTATTATAACAGTTGCATCAGAAATCATGGCAATATTATGTCTTGCAGAAGACATGAAGGATTTAAAAGAAAGACTTTCAAAGATAATAGTTGCATATAATTATGCAGGAGAACCAGTAACAGCAGATGATCTTAAAGCAACAGGAGCTATGGCAGCCCTTTTAAAGGATGCTATAAAGCCTAATATGATACAGACACTTGAAGGTACACCAGTGCTTGTACATGGAGGACCATTTGCTAACATAGCCCATGGCTGTAACTCAGTAAGAGCAACTAAGCTTGCTATGAAGCTTGCAGATGTAGCAGTTACAGAGGCTGGTTTTGGAGCTGATCTTGGAGCTGAGAAGTTCTTTGATATAAAGTGTAGAAAAGCAGGACTTAAACCAGCGGCAACAGTTATTGTAGCAACAGTTAAGGCATTAAAATACAATGGTGGTGTTCCTAAGGCTGAACTTGGAAAAGAAAATATGGAAGCCTTAAAGAAGGGTATAGTTAACCTTGATAAGCATATCGAGAATGTGCATAAGTATGGAGTACCTGTTATTGTAACATTGAATTCATTTATTACAGATACACAGGAAGAATATGAATTCATTAAAAAACACTGTGAAGATTTAGGATGTGAGTTCGCACTCTCAAATGTATGGGCTAAAGGCGGAGAAGGCGGACAGGAGCTTGCTGATAAGGTGCTTAAGACTTTAGAAAACAAGAAGAGTGATTTTAAACCATTATATGAGGATGAACTTCCACTTGAAGATAAAATATTAAAGATTGCAAAAGAAATATATGGTGCTGATGGTGTAACATATGATGCCAAGGCTAAAAAAGAGCTTGATCATATTACACAGATGGGATTTGGCAGCTTCCCAGTATGTATGGCTAAGACACAGTATTCACTTTCTGATGATGCGGCTAAGCTTGGAAGACCAGAAGGCTTTACTATCAATATAAGAGAGGTATATGTTGATGCAGGTGCAGGCTTTGTGGTTGCGCTTACAGGAAAGGTGCTTACTATGCCAGGTTTACCTAAGGTACCAGCAGCGGAAGGTATAGACTATGATGAAAAAGAAGAAAGAATAACAGGATTATTCTAATTGGCAGATATGATGTTGAATGTTTATCGGGAGGACTAATTATGCAGCTTAAGAATATATTGGACATATGTGCGGATAATGAAATAGAAAAGTTTGAATATACATTATTAAAGGGCAGTGTTGATACAGATGTTACCGGTATTGCATCAGATTCAAGAAAAGTAACAGATGGTGGAATATTTGTATGTATTGTAGGAGCAGTGAGTGACGGACATAAGTATATAGGGCAGATTAAGGATAAGGCAGCTGTCATAGTTGTACAGAAGGGCTCTGATTATGAGGTTCCATCTGGTGATGTTACGTTAATAGAATGTGATAACACAAGACTTGCACTTGCACTTATGTCAGCGGCATTTTATGGTAATCCTGACAAGAAGCTGTTCACTATAGGTATTACTGGAACGAAGGGTAAGACAACTACAACTTATATGATCAAGAATGTTTTATGTGCATGTGGAATAAAAACAGGTCTTATAGGAACTATAGAAACTGTGATAGGTGATGAAACGATTCCTTCGTGTAATACAACGCCAGAGTCCCTACAGATCCATGAAACATTCCGTAAGATGGTTGATGCAGGCTGCAAGGCTGTGGTTATGGAGGTTTCTTCACAGGGACTTAAGCTTGATAGAACAGCTGGTATTATGTTTGATATAGGTGTGTTTACTAATCTTGAACCAGACCATATAGGACCTGACGAGCATGCTTCGTTTGAAGAATATCTTGAATGTAAGGCTAAACTTTTTAAGCAATGCAGGACAGGAATAGTGAATGCTGATGATAAGCATACGAAAGATATATTAAAGAATTCTATATGTACGACAGAAAGCTATGGAGTGTCAGAGACAGCAGACATAAGGGCTGTGGATGTTAAGCTGCTTCATGAACCGGGAAAGATTGGTCTTACATATAAGTGTCAGGGACTTATCAATATGGACGTTGCATTATCACTTCCTGGAATGTTTTCAGTATATAATTCGTTATGTGCAATAGCAGTTACAAGGCATTTTAACGTGGATAAGGATATAGTTGAAAATGTGTTAAAGGATGTGAAGGTAAAGGGAAGAATAGAACTTGTAAAAGTTTCTGATAAATTCACACTTATGATAGATTATGCACACAACGCCATGTCACTTGAAAGTATTCTTAAAACATTAAAAGAATACAATCCACACAGACTTATCTGTCTTTTTGGATGCGGTGGAAACCGTTCAAGGGAGAGAAGGTTTGAGATGGGTGAAGTATCAGGAAAATATGCAGATCTTACTGTAATAACGTCAGATAATCCAAGATTTGAGGAGCCAGAAGCTATTATGGAGGATATCAAGACAGGTATAAGTAAAACTGATGGTAAACATATTGATATAGTAGATAGAAAAGAAGCTATAAAATATGTTATTGAGCATGGAGAACCAGGAGATATTATAGTACTTGCAGGTAAGGGACATGAAGATTATCAGGAAATAAAAGGTGTTAAGTATCCAATGGATGAGAGAGTGCTTATAGCTGAAGTACTTGATGAATTAAAGGAGAAAAATGTACGCTGATATTATAATTGATATATCACATGAACAGCTTGATAAAACATTTCAGTATGCAATACCCCCTGAACTAGAAGGCATATTAGAGATAGGCAGTGTGGTAAGAGTTCCTTTTGGTAAAGGAAACAGGCAACTGACAGGTTATGTTATTTCAATGACACAAGAGCCTTCTTATGATGTTAACAGGATTAAATTCATAGAAGGTATAGCTGACAAACGTGTCAATGCAGCAACAGATATGATCAAGCTAGCTTTCTGGTTAAAGACTCATTATGGTTGTACCATGAACCAGGCATTAAAGACAGTTATTCCTGTTAAAGATAAGATAAATCAGAAGGTTAAGAGGGCAGTGTGTCTTAATATAGATGAAGATAAGGCAAGAGAACTTCTTTTGATATATAAAAAAAAGGCAAAGGCTAAGCACAGGCTTTTAGAAGCACTTATAGAAGAGCCTGTTATAGATAGTGAGATAGTAAGAAGTAAGCTTAATATATCTTCATCCACTGTAAAAGCTATGGAAGAGGATAAGGTTATCATCGTTAAAACAGAGGAATATTACCGAAATCCTGTTTCTGATAAAAAAGTGTTTGGCAAGGATGTAGTGCTTAACGAGGAACAAAGAGCAGCAGTACAAAGTATCATATCTGATTATAATAACAGGATTTATAAAACTTATCTTATACATGGTGTGACTGGAAGTGGTAAGACTGAGGTATACATGGATGTTATAGAGCATGTTATAGCCAGCGGAAGACAGGTTATTATGCTTATACCCGAGATTGCACTTACTTTTCAGACTGTACAAAGATTCTATCACAGATTTGGAGACAAGGTTTCTATTATTAATTCACGTATGTCTAAGGGTGAAAGATATGATCAGTTTTTACGTGCGCTAAAAGGTGAAGTAAGTATAATGATAGGACCAAGATCAGCACTTTTTACGCAGTTTCCTAATCTTGGCCTTATTGTTATAGATGAGGAACATGAAGGCGCTTACAGATCTGAACAGCTTCCAAGATATCATGCGGTTGAAACTGCCATACATATTGCAAAGGAACATAATGCATCGGTTATACTTGGTTCAGCGACTCCATCTATAGATAGCTTTTACAGGGCTAAAAACGGTGAGTTTAAGCTGCTTACATTAAAAAACAGGGCAGGAAAAAGTGAATTGCCACAGGTATATATATCGGATATGAGAAAAGAACTGAAGTCTGGTAACAGAACTATATTTTCTCTAAAGCTTCAGGAGCTTATACGTGACCGGCTTGATAAGAAAGAACAGATAATGTTGTTCCTTAATAAACGTGGAACAGCTGGATTCGTATCATGCAGAGCCTGTGGATATGTCTGTAAGTGTCCACATTGTGATGTTTCCATGACTGCACATCGTAACGGAAGGCTTGTATGTCATTACTGTGGCTATGAAACACCGCAGGTTAAGATATGTCCGGAATGTGGTTCAAGATATATATCAGGCTTTAAGGCAGGAACAGAGGCTGTTGAAGATGCAGTACATAAGATGTTTCCGGATGCAACAGTGCTGCGTATGGATTTGGATACGACCAAAGGAAAGGATGGACATGAACATATATTGAATGCATTTGCAACACAGCAGGCAGACGTTCTTGTAGGAACGCAGATGATAGTCAAGGGACATGATTTTCCAAAGGTTACACTTGTTGGTATAGTTGCAGCAGATATGTCACTTTATTCAGGAGATTACAGGGCAGTTGAAAGAACATTCCAGCTTGTAACCCAGGCAGCCGGCAGGGCTGGAAGAGGTGTAAGAAGGGGCGAAGTGGTTATACAGACGTATTCACCAGATAATTATGGTATAATATGTGCAGCCAGCCAGGATTACACAGGCTTCTATGATAAAGAAATAGCATATAGAAAAATGCTTTCATATCCACCTGTAAGTAATATGATTAAAATAAATATCAGTTCAGAAGATGAGAATAAGCTTTTGAAAGCTGCAGAAAATATAAAGCAGCTGCTTGAGAAAAAGACAGCAGGGCTTTCAGATAATATAAAGCTTCTTGGCCCATCGAATGCACCTATATATAAAATAAGTGATGTATATACTAAAATAATATATTTAAGAAGTGCTGATTTTAGCAGGCTTTCATATCTTATGGACTGCATAGATAAATACATACAGGATAATGATATGTTTAAAAATATAAGCATCCAGTATGATGTTAACTAGTACATCGTTTTAAAAACGACGTACCAGATATTTACAACACTTAATGATTATAAATAATGTTAAAACGGAGGAATAATAATGGCGATAAGAAATATAAGAACTCTTGGTGATGAGATACTTAGAAAAAAGGCAAAAGAAATAACAGAAATGACACCAAGAATACAGGAACTTATTGATGATATGTTTGAGACAATGTATGATGCGAATGGTGTTGGACTTGCAGCACCACAGGTTGGCATAAGAAAAAGACTGGTTGTTATTGATTGTGGCGATGACCCAATAGTACTCATTAACCCGGTAGTGCTTGAAACAAGCGGTTCACAGACAGGACAGGAAGGCTGTCTTAGTGTTCCAGGTAAATCAGGTATAGTTACAAGACCATCATATGCTAAGGTAAAGGCACTTAATGAAGATATGGAGGAGATTATTGTTGAAGGTGAAGAACTTCTTGCAAGATGTCTGCTCCATGAGATAGATCATCTTGATGGAATAATGTATGTTGATAAGGTTGAGGGAAAGCTGCTTGATACTGAAATGGAGGATGAAGAATAGTGAAGGTTATATTTATGGGGACGCCTGACTTTGCGGTCGGCACACTTAAAGCACTTGTAGAAGCAGGACATGAGGTGGCAGCAGTAGTAACACAGCCAGACAAACCAAAGGGAAGAAGCAAAGAGCTTGTGTTTTCACCTGTTAAGCAGGAGGCTGTAAAGCTTGGGATAGAAGTACTGCAGCCAGAAAAAGCAAGAAATGAAGAGTTTATAGAAAAGCTAAGAACATATAATGCAGATATATTTGTAGTTGTTGCTTTTGGACAGCTGCTTCCAAAAAGTATAATAGATATGCCACGCTTTGGATGTGTAAATGTACATGCATCATTACTTCCAGAATATAGAGGTGCATCTCCTATACAGTGGGCAGTTATAGATGGATGTGAATATTCAGGTGTCACGACTATGAAGATGGATGAAGGACTTGATACAGGTGATATTCTTCTTGTTAAAAAAGTGAAGCTTGATAAGAAAGAAACAGGTGGAAGCCTTTTTGACAGATTAAGCATAGTTGGTGCAGAGCTGCTTATAGAAACACTGAAAGGACTTGAAGAGGGGACAATAACGCCAGTAAAACAGGATGATTCAAAAAGTTCATATGTAACGATGTTGAAGAAGTCTATGGGTGAGCTTGATTTTAGTAAGCCAGCACATGATATAGAATGTCTTATAAGAGGACTTAATCCATGGCCAAGTGCGTATACACATTACAATGGTAAAATGTTAAAAATATGGGATGCAGATGTTGTACATAACATATCAGATATAGCTGATTCATCTAAGTTTAATGATATAGAGCAGGAAATACAATGTGATGCCAACATCGCACCTGCAACTGTATGCTATGTAGATAAAAAAAGACTTATAGTTAAATGCGGAGTTGATTATTTAAGTCTCAATGAAGTACAGCTTGAAGGCAAGAAAAGGATGAAAACAGATGCGTTTTTACTTGGCTGCAGGGTTGAAGCAGGAACGGTTTTTGGTGCAGATTAGTATAGGATGTTTAATACTACTATGAAAGGGCATATTTTATATGGAAGTTAACTTAAGGGCAGTAGTGCTTGATATACTTACGGAGATAGAGAAAGAAGGAGAATTTTCCCACATAACTATTAATAATGCTCTCTCAAAGTATCAGTATCTGGACAGAGCACAAAGAGCATTTATAAACAGACTTGCATTAGGTACTATTGAATGCAGGATAGAGCTTGACTACATAATTAATCAGTTTTCTAAAACACCTGTTAATAAAATGAAACCAGTAATAAGGCGTATTATGAGAATGGCAGTATACCAGCTTATATACATGGAGAATATACCTGATTCAGCAGCTTGTAATGAGGCGGTAAAGCTTGCAGCTAAAAGAGGTTTTACAGGACTTAAGGGCTTTGTTAACGGAGTACTAAGAAATATATCACGTAACAAAGAAAATATAGTATATCCAGATATGGTACAGGAACCACAAAAATATCTGTCGGTGAAATATTCAATGCCGGAATGGATAATAAATATGTGGATGGAATATATGTCTTATGAAGATGTTAAGAGTATTCTTGCTGGTATGAAAAAAGATAAAAAGACATATATCAGATGTAATACATTAAAGGGTGGCGTTAAACACATAAAGGATGTGTTAGAGAAAGAGGGAGTTACAGTTAATGCTGTCCCTGACATACCATATGCATATGAAATATCAGGATATGATCATCTGACGGCACTTGAAAGCTTTAATGAAGGATTGTATCAGATACAGGATATAAGTTCAATGGCAGCAGGAGAGTATGTTTTGCCCTCAATAGACAGCCTCATAGTAGATGTGTGTGCTGCACCTGGTGGAAAGTCGGTAAATGCAGCACTGAAGGCAGTGGAATCTGCATATGCGAATATAAAAGATATTCCTGATGATGGTGTTGAAGAAAATATCATTAAAAGCATAACAGGAAGAGTTATATCAAGAGATGTATCCGATTATAAAGTATCATTAATAGATGATAATATAGAAAGACTTGGGATATCTAATATAGATGTCCAGGTATATAATGCATTAGATAAGGATGATAGTCTTGTTGGAAAAGCTGATATAGTAATAGCCGACCTTCCTTGTTCAGGACTTGGAATCATGGGACGTAAGCCTGATATAAGATATAATATAAGTCCTGAAAAAATATCTGATATAATCAGGCTTCAAAGAGATATACTAGAGGTTGTAAGCATGTATGTAAAGCCAGGTGGTACACTTGTGTATAGTACATGTACTATTAACCGGTCAGAAAATGAGGATAATGCAGACTGGATATGCACAAGCCTTGGTTTTACCAGGGATGGAGAGTATGTTCAGATGCTGCCATCACCTGATAAGGATAATGATGGCTTTTTTGTTGCAAGGCTAATAAAAAACAGTTAATGCACACAGAAATGAGGTATATATGGAAAAAATTGATATAAAGTCGCTTAACTATGATGAACTGGCAGATTATATTGTCAGCATTGGTGAAAAAAAGTTCAGAGCGGCACAGTTATATTCATGGATGCATGAAAAGCTTGCCTGTAGTTATGATGAGATGACTAATATATCAGATAAGTTAAAGAAAGTTCTAAAAGAAAATACTTTGTATACATGTCTTGAACCAGTAAGGGTACAGGAGTCCCAAATAGATGGTACAAAGAAATACCTTTTCAGATTATATGATGGTAATCTTATAGAAAGTGTATTTATGAGGTATCATCATGGCAATTCAGTATGTATATCTTCACAGGTAGGATGTAAAATGGGATGCAGATTCTGTGCATCAACACTTAATGGATGTGTAAGAAATCTTGAACCATCAGAGATGCTTGATCAGATATACAGAATACAGAGTCTTACAGGTGAACGTGTAAGTAATGTAGTTATTATGGGTTCTGGTGAGCCTATGGACAACTATGATAATGTTGTAAAGTTCCTTGGACTTATAAACAGTGATAAAGGACTTAATATAAGTCGGAGAAATATAACTGTTTCAACATGTGGATTAGTGCCAAGGATAAAACAGTTAGCTGAACTTAAACTGCAGATAACGCTGGCAATATCGCTTCATGCACCAAATGATGAACTAAGAAAAACGATGATGCCTATAGCTTATACATATAGTATAGAACAGATTATGGATGCATGCAGATACTATCTTTTACAGACAGCAAGAAGAATATCCTTTGAGTATAGCCTTGTTAAAGGAGTGAATGATTCGCCAGAGTGTGCAAAGCAGCTTATAAAGCTTGTTCATGGTATGAACTGTCATATTAATCTTATTCCGGTTAATCCTATTAAGGAAAGAGATTATGAGCAGTCTGAAAAGAATTCAATACATAATTTTAAAGAAATACTAGAAAAGGCAGGGGTGAATGTCACTATAAGACGTGAAATGGGACGTGATATAGATGGCGCCTGCGGGCAGTTAAGACAGAATCATATAGAAGGAATGTTATAGACATATTTTAAATAATTATAAAAGCGGTTGAAATATATCGCTTTTTTTGGATGTTTATGATAAAATGCTACTGTTCGGGGTCGTGATTTACAGATTGGGTATAAAAGGCTGCTGAACTATATGGGAGATTTTTTCCTGTAATGTTAAAAGTATATAGGCATATACTTATTGAAAAGAGAATGGAGAGAGAGATGAACGCATTTGCAAAGACGGATGTTGGAATTGAAAGAGCCGTCAATCAGGATTATGTCTATACAAAGCTTGATAATATAGGGTGCCTGCCAAACATTTTTGTTGTTGCGGATGGCATGGGTGGTCACAAGGCTGGAGATATGGCATCAAGATATACAGTAGATACACTTATTGAGTTATTAAAGCAATCAGCAGGTATGGATCCGCTTGATGCGGTTGATGATAATATTAAGCTTGTTAACACGCTGCTTTTAAAGAAAGCAGGAGAGTCAGAAGAGTATGAAGGAATGGGAACAACCCTTGTAGTTGCCAGTATTTTTGGAAGCACTTTAAGAGTTGCTAACGTAGGTGACAGCAGACTTTATGTTATAGGAGAAGATATAACACAGATAACAAGGGATCATTCGCTTGTTGAAGAGATGGTACAGCTTGGCCAGATAGACAGAAAAGCAGCAAGAACACATGAGAAAAAGAACTACATAACCAGGGCAATCGGTGGATGTGAGACTGTGGAGGCAGAAATGTTTTCAGTGGATCTTAAAGATAATGATATTATTCTTATGTGCTCAGACGGGCTTACTAATATGCTTGAAGATTCAGAGATATTTCACATTGTCAAAGAAAGCGCTGATATTAAAACAGCAGCTGACAGCCTTGTTAAAAAGGCTAATTATAATGGTGGCAAAGATAATATATCAGTAGTATTGATTGAACCATAAGTTGGAAAGGTAAAGAATCATGTTAAGAGAAGGAATGTTTTTAGCCGACAGATATGAAATAATTGAACAGATAGGTACGGGTGGAATGGCTGATGTTTATAAAGCCAAGTGTCATAAGCTTAACAGATATGTTGCTATTAAGGTTATGAAATCTGAATTCAGCCAGGATAAGACATTTGTCAGCAAGTTCTGGGCAGAGGCACAGTCAGCTGCAGGACTTGTCAATCCTAATGTTGTCAATGTATATGATGTTGGCGTTGAGAATGGAATATATTATATTGTTATGGAACTTGTAGAGGGCATAACTCTTAAGAAATATATAGAGAAGAGAGGCAGGCTTCCATATAAAGAAGCTGTCAGCATAGCAATACAGGTTGCTAATGGTATGGATGCAGCACATAAGCACAATATTGTTCACAGAGATATTAAGCCACAGAATATTATTATCTCAAAAGAGGGCAAAGTAAAGGTTACAGATTTTGGAATAGCTAAGGTTGCATCATCAGCTACTATTAACACATCAGCATCTATGGGTTCAGTGCATTATATTTCACCTGAGCAGGCAAGAGGTGGATATTCAGATGAGAGAAGTGATATATATTCACTTGGTATAACTCTTTTTGAAATGCTCACAGGAACAGTGCCTTTTGATGGTGATTCAGCAGTATCAGTAGCTGTCCAGCATATACAGGATAGTATACCACTGCCTTCACAGCTTGTAGAGGGTGTACCTGTAAGTGTAGATAAGATTGTGCTTAAGTGTACGCAGAAAAAGACAGATAGAAGATATCAGTCAGCAGCAGAACTGATAGTTGACCTTAAAAAGTCACTTGTTATGCCAGATGAAGATTTTGTCAGAATGGGTTCTGCATATGATAGTGTATTAAAGAAGGATGAAGAAGAATATAATCCAGATGATGATGAACTTCTTACAGAAAATGCAGGACATGATTTGGATGATGATAACGAAGATACAGATGATGAACTTCTTGAGAATGATTCAGATAAGGATGAAGATATAGATGATGAGAGAAATGATAAGCTTGAGCTTGTTATGAAATGCATCGGTATCGGTATTGCAGTTATTATACTTATGATAACTATATTTGTAGTTATCAAGCTTGTAGGAAATGGTAAAAATACAGCAAATAATAATAAAACCTCAGTAGAAGCAACAACTGTTAATTCAGCTAATAACAATTCGTCAGATATGGTAGAGGTTCCGGCAGTTGTTGGTATGACAAAGGAGGATGCTATCAAAGCACTTAATAAGCTTGGACTTGGATATAAGGCTGTTACACAAAGCTCTGATACGGTTGCAGAGGATTGTGTTATAAGCCAGGGCAATGTAGGCGGTTCAAAGGTAGAAAAGAATTCACAGATAGTACTTACTATAAGTACAGGTAAAGAAAACAAAGAAGTGACAGTGCCTAACGTAAAGGGAAAGTCAGAGCAGGAAGCTAAGGAAGCTATTGAAGCAGCTAATCTTGTGGCTTCTGTAGATTATCAGTATAGTGATTCGGTTGAAGCTGGTAATGTTATAAAATATAGTCCTTCAGGTTCAGTAGCAGAAGGTTCTACAGTAACTATACATGTAAGCCGCGGAAAGAAGGTAACTAATGTATCAGTTCCTAATGTACTTGGAATGTCAGAAAGTCTTGCAAGCCAGACACTTGATTCTGCTAATCTTAAGGTTACAGTCAAGTATGAAACATCATCTAAGGCAGAATATGGAACGGTTACATCACAGACACCTTATTCAGCAGGCGATTCTGTACCATCAGGAACAACTATTACTATATATGTAAGCCATTATCAGCAGACAGCACAGCAGACAACAACAGCTGCTAATAACAAAAACAATAATGGCAATTCAAACAATAGTTCTAATTAATGGAAACGGCATAATATGCAGGGAAAGATAATCAAGGGAATAGCAGGCTTCTACTATGTGCATGTAGAAGCCTGTGGTATATATGAATGTAAAGCAAAAGGAATATTCAGAAACAAAAAGATAAAACCTTTAGTAGGTGATAATGTTTTAATAGACGTTATTGATGAGGATAATAAAAAGGGAAATATAAGTGATATTCTTGAAAGAAAAAACGAACTTATAAGACCAGCTTCGGCTAATATAGATCAGGCTATGGTTATATTTGCCGTAAAATCTCCAGAACCTAACTATAATCTTTTAGACAGATTTATACTTATGATGGATTATCAGGATGTTCCTACTGTTGTTGTATTTAACAAGACAGATCTTGTTGAAGAAAAGGATATAGAAGAGTTAAGAAAAATATATGAAAAATGTGGCTGTAAGGTTATATTTATAAGTGCCTACGATAACACGGGCATAGATATTCTGATGGATACTCTTAAAGATAAGACAACTATACTGGCAGGTCCGTCAGGAGTTGGTAAATCTTCTCTTACTAACATTATTCTTCCAGACAGGAAGGAAGAAGGAGAGATAAGTAAGACAGGAGATGTCAGCAGAATAGGACGAGGGCGTCATACAACGAGGCACTCTGAAATATTTAACGTAACAGGAAGCACATATATATGTGATACTCCTGGGTTTACATCACTTAACCTTCCGGAGCTTGAAAAGGAACAGGTGAGGTTTTATTTCAACGAGTTTGATGAATATGAAGGCACTTGCCGTTTTAATGGCTGTGTGCATATAAACGAGCCGGATTGTGCTGTGAAAATGGCAGTTGAAAAGGGTGTTATAAGCCGCCGCCGATATACAAGCTATGTAGAGCTATATGAAGAGATTAAGAATCAGAAGAAGTATTAGTGAGGAAATATATTATGATGTTATTATCGCCATCGTTACTGGCAGCAGATTTCAAGAATCTTGAAAAGGATATAAAAACTGTGGATAAAGCAGGAGCTGATTATATTCATCTTGATGTTATGGATGGAAGTTTTGTTCCAAGCTTTTCATTCGGAAATCCAGTCATTAAATCAATAAGAGAATGTACAGATAAGGTGTTTGATGTACATCTTATGATTGATGAGCCTATAAGATATATAGAGGAGTTCGTAAAGTGTGGAGCTGATATAATTACAGTTCATGTTGAAGCGTGTCAGGATGTAGCAGCAACGCTTAAAAAGATTAAGGAATATAATGTAAAACCAGCTATTACACTTAATCCAGAAACACCTGTAAAGGCTATAGAGCCTTATCTTTCAATGGTTGATATGGTGCTTGTTATGAGTGTACATCCTGGTTTTGGAGGTCAGAAGTTCATCCCGGAGTCTATACAGAAGGTAAAGGAAGTAAAGAAGCTTCTTATAGATAAGGGGCTTGATAATGTTGATATAGAAATCGATGGCGGTATCAATGCAGAGAATCTTGCATCAGTACTTGAGGCTGGTGTTAATGTTGTTGTTGCTGGTTCAGCGGTTTTTAAGAATGATGCATCAGAGAATGTAAAAAAGTTTAAGGAAATTATGTCGTTATATTAAGCAGGTATCCCAGATGGATGAGTAGTTCTGACAGATGTAATAGCATTTACATATGTTATATAACTTTTCTGTCTGGGATTTGTTTAATGTAATGGTGTGATACAGGAAAGGATACTGAAGCTATGTTAGAAGAATTAAAACAAAAAGTGTATGAAGCGAATATGCAGCTTCCAAAGTACGGACTTGTTACTTTTACATGGGGAAATGTAAGTCAGATAGACAGAACTACTGGGTATTTTGCCATAAAACCAAGTGGAGTTGATTATGAACTGTTAACTCCTGATGATATGGTTATTATGGATCTTGAAGGAAACAGGATAGAGGGGAGATATAATCCGTCTTCAGATACCCAGACACATATAGAACTATATAAAGCGTTTGATAAGATAGGTGGAATAGTGCATACACATTCATCGTATGCTACAAGCTGGGCACAGGCAGGCAGAAGCATACCTTGTTATGGAACTACACATGCGGATTATATATATGGTGAGGTTCCATGCCTTAGATGTCTTACTAAGGAGGAAATAGATGAGGCATATGAAAAAAATACTGGAAAGCTTATAGTTGATGAGTTTAAAAGGATGGGGAAAGATGTTTCTGCTGTTCCAGCTGTACTATGCAAGAATCATGGACCTTTTACGTGGGGAAAGGATGCAAAAGAGGCTGTTCATAATGCGGTTGTGCTTGAAGAGTGCGCAAAGATGGCATATAGGACAGAAAGCATAAACCCACAGGTAAAACAAGCACCACAGGAGCTTATGGATAAACATTATTTAAGAAAACACGGAAAAAATGCATATTACGGACAGAAAAATGTCAAGTAAAATTAAACTTTCATGGAAAACAGTGAAATTAAAGGCAGTGAAAAAAATCTTTCAGGGGTTTTAAAAATACATTTTTTATGATATAGTAATCAGATGATGTAAAGTCCAAAAATCAAAAAGCCGTTTATGTTTGTAAAAGCTAAGAAGCCATGGAAGTTATGGAAGCTATGGCTATCATGATTGGGCTGCAGTAAATATAGCGGATTGTTTAAATTAAATAAAGAGAAAGGTGAAAGTCCTGAAATATAGGATTTTGAAAGAGGTATATACATTATGAAACTCGGAATCGTAGGTCTACCAAATGTAGGTAAAAGTACATTATTTAATTCGCTTACAAAGGCAGGAGCGGAGTCGGCAAACTATCCATTCTGTACAATTGATCCTAATGTCGGTATTGTTACAGTGCCGGATGAGAGACTTGATAAGCTTGCAGCACTTTATAATTCTGCAAAGATAACACCAGCGGTTATAGAGTTTGTTGATATAGCGGGGCTTGTAAAGGGAGCAAGTAAGGGAGAAGGTCTTGGTAACCAGTTCCTTGCTAATATACGAGAAGTAGATGCAATCGTTCACGTAGTAAGATGTTTTGAGAATTCTAACATCGTACATGTAGATGGTTCTATTGATCCTGTACGTGATATTGAAACAATCAATCTTGAACTTATATTCTCAGATATGGAAGTGCTTGAGAGAAGACTGGCAAAGCAGAAGAGAGCTTCTTATAATAACAAGGATATAGCTAAGGAATGTGAACTTATAGAAAGACTTCTTGCATTTCTTGAGGCAGGTAATCTTGCTAAGAACTTTGAATGTGAGGATGAGGATGAAGAAGCATTCATGAAAGAATATAATCTGCTTACAGCTAAGCCAGTTATATTTGCTGCTAATGTGTCAGAAGATGATCTTGCTAATGATGGCGCTGGAAATGAATATGTAGCACAGGTAAGAGAATATGCAAAGAAGGATAACTGTGAAGTATTCGTTATATGCGCACAGATAGAAGAAGAAATCTCTGAACTTGATGATGAAGAGAAGAAGATGTTCCTTGATGATCTTGGAATAAGCTCATCAGGACTTGATAAGCTTATAGCAGCAAGTTACAGGATACTTGGACTTATCAGCTACTTAACAGCTGGTGAAACAGAGACAAGAGCATGGACTATAACAAAAGGAACTAAGGCTCCTGGTGCGGCAGGAAAGATTCATAGTGACTTTGAAAGAGGCTTTATCAAGGCAGAAGTTGTTAATTATCAGGATCTTTTAGATTGTGGTACATATGCAAAGGCAAAAGAAAAAGGTCTTGTGCGTATGGAAGGTAAAGAATATGTAGTTAAGGATGGAGATGTAATTCTTTTCCGTTTTAACGTATAAAATAAAATGAGATAAAGGTTTATAAAAGGACCAGACAGCTGTCATAAGACAGATTGTCTGGTCCTTTTGTACTATATTTTTAAAAAAGTCCGCAAGTGGTTGATATTAATCTGCCTGATGTTGATGGAAAATTTTAGAAAATGCCAAAAAACTATAGGAAAATGCTTGTGTTTTTTATTAAAAAAGTATAAAATTGACTCTAAAGTGGAGCAAAGTGGTAGTGAGTGGAAGAAAGTGGTAGAAAGGAGGAACGATTGCTATGTTTATGGGCGAATATAGCCATACTATAGATGCCAAGGGCAGAATAATCGTTCCAGTGAAGTTCCGCGAAAGTCTTGGTGATAACTTTGTTGTTACCAAAGGACTTGATAACTGCCTTTTTGTATATACCAAAGAAGACTGGCAGAAGTTTGAAGAGAAGTTAAGGACACTTCCTCTTACGAATAAAGATGCCAGAAAGTTTACAAGATTCTTTCTTGCGGGAGCAGCAGAAATGGAGGTTGACAAGCAGGGAAGAATACTTATTCCATCTGTATTACGTGAGTTTGCATCACTTGAGAAGGATGTTGTATTCGTAGGTGTTGGAAGCCGTATAGAGATATGGAACAGAGCAGGATGGGATGAAAGTATAAGCGGTTATGATGATGATATGGATGAAGTCGCAGAAAATATGGACAGTCTGGGATTTACTATATAAGAACGAATCAGCTTTTAAACAGAAACACTAAAGACTGACATTTAAAGTATAAACAGGGAGAGAGTGGTATGGAATTCAAGCACAAGTCAGTATTATTATACGAGACGGTTGATCAACTTAATATCAAGCCTGATGGTATATATGTAGATGGCACGCTTGGAGGTGGAGGCCATTCATATGAGATTGCAAGCAGGCTTTCTGACAAGGGAAGACTTATAGGTATTGATCAGGATGAGGATGCCATAAAGGCAGCTAGTGAAAGATTGAAACCTTTTATGGACAGAGTCACTATTGTAAGGAACAATTATTGCAATATGGATAAAGTGTTAGATGAACTTTCCATTGATAAAGTAGATGGCATAATGTTAGACTTAGGAGTTTCATCATATCAGCTTGATACAGCTGAGAGAGGATTTACATACAATGTGGATGCCAAGCTTGATATGCGAATGGATCAGAGACAGGAAGTTACAGCAAGAGATATAGTTAATGATTATAGTGAATATGATCTTTACAGAATCATAAGAGACTATGGAGAGGACAGATTTGCAAAAAATATTGCAAAACATATAGTTGCTGCCAGACAAAAAAAGCCTATAGAGACAACATTTGAGCTAAATGAGATAATAAAGGCAGCCATACCTATGAAGGTAAGGGCAACAGGTGGACATCCATCCAAAAGAACATATCAGGCTATAAGAATAGAGTTGAACAGAGAACTTGAGGTTCTTGAGAATTCGATAGATATGATGATAGACAGGCTTAATAAAGAGGGACGCCTGTGTATAATAACTTTTCATTCACTTGAAGACAGAATAGTGAAGGTCAGATACAAGAACAATGAGAATCCTTGTACTTGTCCTCCAAGTTTTCCAACATGTGTTTGTGGCAAAAAGTCTAAAGGAAAAGTTATAACAAGAAAACCTATTATTCCATCTGAAGAGGAATTAGAGGAGAACAGCAGATCAAAAAGCTCTAAGCTAAGAGTGTTTGAAAGAGCATAAGGGGAGGTAAGAGTGAAGATGAGTAATTCAAAGAACCGTGTAAGCGTTTCTGGAGAGATATATGGTAAGGCATATGAATATGGAAGTGCAGCAAGACAGCTTAATATGAATGCACAGCCTCTTAGACGTAACGAAGAATCGGAAGAGTCAAGAGAACAAAGACGTGCAAAACAGAAACAGATCAGACACAACAATAAGATTAATCTTATGTATACAGTTGTTGTTGCAACAGTTGCATCAGTTGTATTTTTTATATGCTATCAGTATCTTAATGTCCAGGCAGCAGCTAAGGTTAATTCAGATAAGATAATAGAGTTAAAAAGTACTTTGAATTCACTTAAAGACAACAATGATGCTCTTGAAGCTGATATCAATGCAAGTATAGATTATGATGCCATATATGATACAGCTGTCAATGATCTTGGAATGATATATCCAGGTAAAGGACAGGTTATTACATATGACTCAAAGGAAAGCGAATATGTAAAACAGTTCAAGGATGTTCCAGAAGCTGGTAAATAACTGATTTACAGTTATATAGTGATGATGAATATAAATATCAGAATATTAAGAGGTACTTATGGCAGATAGTGAACAGTTAAGAAGAAATAAGTACAGAAGAAAAAGAGTGATGTTAAAAAGAGTCCATGTCAGGGGCAAGGTTGCACTTGGCATGGTTGTTGTTATATTGATAGTTCTTGGTGGCCATGTGTTTAAGATAAACTATACACATGGTGATGTGTATGCAAAAGCGGTATTAGACCATCAGACATATACTTCAACTGAGCTTGCATATAAAAGAGGACAGATACTTACAAGCGATGGTACTGTGCTTGCGTATAGCGAAAAGGTTTATAATCTTATATTAGATGTTAAACAGCTGCTTTCAGATGAAGAATATAAAGAACCGACACTTAGTGCACTTACAAGATGCTTTTCGCTTGACAGAAGTGAGCTTGAAACTATAGTTGCAGCCAATCCTAACAGCCGTTATCAGAAGCTTTTAAGAAATCTTACCATGGATGATATAGAAGAGTTTAAGAATCTTATGAATGATAAGACAGAAGGAAAAAACATTAAGGGTGTATGGTTTGAGGACAGCTATTTAAGAAAATATCCATTAGGCACATTTGCAAGTGATACGATAGGCTTTGCAAGTGCCAGCAATGGTGGTGAACTTGGAATAGAAAGCCAGTATGATGATGAATTGACAGGAACTAATGGAACAACATACAGCTATGTTGATGATGGACTAGAGGTTACAGAAACACAGAAGGCTGCTGTAGATGGAAATAACATCGTAACAACGATAGATTATAATGTTCAGTCTATTATAGAAAAATGTATTAAAGAATATAACGCTGAAAAACCATCAAAGAATACAGCAGTAGTAGTTGCAGATCCATCTAACGGGGATATTCTTGGAATGGCAAGTTATCCAACTTTTGACCTTAACAGTCCAAGAGACTTAAGTGGTGTGTATACTCAGGAACAGATAGATAAGATGTCGGATGATGATTATAAGAATGCATTATATTCATTATGGACGAACTATTGTGTATCGGAAAGTTACGAACCAGGTTCAACCTTTAAGCCGGTTACAGTGGCATCGGCTTTAGAAGAAGGCGTTGTAAAGGATGGAGATACTTATACATGTAATGGATATGAAATGATAGGACCTGACAGGCTTAAGTGCCATGTGTATTCATCAGGTGGACATGGAACGATTACAGTAGAGCAGGCTGTTATGAATTCATGTAATCCATATATGATCCATCTTGCCTTAGAACTTGGCAACGAAAAGTTTGCAGCATATCAGTCACTTTTTGGCTTCGGTAAAACAACAGGTATAGATCTTCCTGGTGAAACAATGGGTATTGTATATGGAAATAAGATGACAACTATAGATGCTGCATGTAACTCATTTGGGCAGACTATTAATGTTAATATGATGCAGATGATGTCAGCCTACTGTTCTATTATAAATGGTGGAATGTTATATCAGCCACATATAGTTAAAAGAATAGAATCAGCTAACGGCGAGGTTGTAAAAGAAAACAAAGCTACGCTTGTGAGACAGACAGTTACTATGTCAACATCAAAGCTGTTAAGAAGATATCTTAAGAGCACAGTTGAAACAGGAACAGCTAAGAAGGTAGCTGTTACGGGGTATTCAGTGGCTGGAAAGACAGGAACAGCGCAGAAATCACCAAGAAGTGAGAATAAGTGGCTTATATCATTTATAGGACATGCGCCAGCTGATAATCCAAAGTTTGCTATATATGTAATAATTGATGAACCAGATGGAACGACAGGAACATCCGGAAGCTCAGCAGATGTTCTTACACTTTCACATGATATATTAGAAAAGCTTCTTCCTTATATGAGTGTTTACAAGGATTCATTAGAACCAGAAACAGATACAGGCACTGCGGAAGATGAATATACAGTGGATGGTGTACCAGAGGGTTCTATACAGAACACAGCAACTGAAAACTTACAGAACATGCCATCAGTTAACTAGTAATAATAAGTATAAGAATAACCCTGAGTGAACTTACATATGAATAAAGTAAGTTTACTCAGGGTTATTGTATTATATGAAATCAAGAATAGAGTTAAATGAAGATGAAAGATATTCTTTGTATGTAAGAACGAGGCACAGAAAAAAGCTGCTGACCATAATAATAAGTCTTATTATAATCATGTCACTTCTTACAGTCCGTATAGGATGTATTATGACGGTTGAGGCTGGCTATTATAGCAGAAAGGCAACAGAATTGCACGAAAGAGAGCGTGCGATAAAGGCAATGAGAGGCCGTATACTTGATGCTAATGGAACAGTGCTTGCAGATAACAGGACAGTGTGTACTGTGTCAGTTATACATAACCAGATAAAAGAACCACAAAAGGTTATTGAGATGTTGTGCAGTGAGCTGTCAGAAGAAGAGGAGATGATAACTAAAAAGGTAAATAAAATATCATCAATAGAGATTATCAGGACAAATGTTGATAAAGAAACAGGAGACAGGATAAGGGAGTATGATTATGCAGGGGTGAAGGTTGATGAGGATTATAAAAGATATTATCCATATGACACTCTGGCATCTAAGGTTATAGGGTTTACAGGAAGAGATAATCAGGGGATTGTTGGTCTTGAAGCAAAGTATGATGCCTGCCTGTCAGGAGATGGTGGAAAGATACTGACACTTACAGATGCGTGGGGAAGTGAGCTTGAAGGCGAAAAAGAAGGAAGGCTTGAACCCAAGGCAGGGTGTGACCTATATACAAGCATAGATATAAATATCCAGATGTATGCACAGCAGCTTGCAGAAAAGACACTTGTTAAAAAGGGTGCAAAAAGGGTATCGATAATAGTCATGAATCCACGTAATGGTGAGTTATATGCAATGGTAAATGCTCCGGAGTATAACCTGAATGATCCATATACATTGAATTATGATGATGAAGACACAACTGGAAATAAGATGGATAAACTAAATAATATGTGGAGAAATTTCTGTATAAATGATACATATGAACCTGGCTCGGTTTTTAAGATGGTAACAGCAACAGCTGCACTTGAACTTGGTGTTGTGAGCCTGTCAGATATGTATACATGTGGTGGTTCAACAACAGTTGCTGATAGAAGAATAAGATGTCATAAAACAACAGGACATGGAACGCAGACCTTTACCCAGACAGTAATGAATTCGTGTAATCCGGCATTCATAGAATGGGGGAGGCGTGTCGGTGTAGATAATTTCTATACATATATTGATAAGCTTGGATTAACCTCAAAGACAGGAATTGATATAGCAGGTGAAGCAGGTACTATCATACATAAGAAGGAAAACGTAGGAGAGGTGGAGCTGGCAACCATGTCGTTTGGACAGTCGTTTCAGATAACTCCAATGCAGATGCTAAGGGCAGCTGCAGCAATTGTAAATGGTGGTAATCTGGTAACACCGCATTTTGCCATCAGGACATGTGCTGCTGATAAAACAACATACAGCGAGTTTTCATATTCGACTACACAGGAAGCTGTAAGTAAGGAAACAAGTGATACGATGAAGGATATATTAAGACAGGTTGTTGAAGAAGGCGGTGGAAAAAATGCATATATAGAAGGCTTTTCAATAGGAGGAAAAACAGCTACTTCACAGAAACTTCCAAGAGGTTCAGGAAAATATATAGCCTCTTTTATAGGGTTTTCAGATGTGACGGATCCTTCTGTTATAGCCATGTGTCTTATAGATGAGCCACAGGGCATATACTATGGAGGAACAATAGCAGCTCCTGTCATAAGAGAGCTATATGACAATATATTGCCGTATATGGATTAAATGAATACTTTACATATGTAAATGCTTAGAGTAAAATAAAATAAGCTTTTTAATGAATAGTTAGTCTGCATTATGTGCAGGCAGATAGGATGAGTGATTATGGATTTAAAAGACAAAAAAGTAATGGTTGTAGGTACTGGAATAAGTGGAACAGGTGCCATAGATCTCCTTAATAAAGTAGGAGCAGACTGTATCATATATGATGGCAATGAAAAGCTTTCAACAGAAGATGTAGTAAAAAAGCTTGGTGGTAATAAAGCACAGATTATTATAGGACAGCTTCCTGAAGGTATAACTGATAAGGTAGAACTTCTTGTTATAAGTCCAGGCGTTCCTATAGACAGTCCGATAGTCGAACTGTTTGAAAAGGCTGGTGTTCCTATATGGGGAGAGATAGAACTTGCATATAATTATGACAAAGGAAAAATAGCAGCCATAACAGGTACTAACGGAAAAACAACAACAACAGCTCTTGTTGGACAGATAATAAAGGCATACAATGAAAAGACATTTGTAGTAGGAAATATAGGTAATTCATATACAGGTGAGGTTCTTAAGACAACAGAGGATTCATATACAGTAGCTGAGATAAGCAGCTTCCAGCTTGAAACTGTACATGAATTCCATCCGGTTGTAAGTGCTATCTTAAATATAACACCAGATCATCTTAACAGACATCACACTATGGAATGTTATGCACATACAAAGGAAAGAATAGCAAAGAACCAGAATAAGAGTGATGTATGTGTTCTTAATATGGAAGATGAAGAATTATACAGATTCGGTAAAGAATGCAGCGCATCAGTTGTATGGTTTTCAAGCAGGAGAAAACCATGCAAAGGTGCTTATCTTGATGGGAATAACATAAGATATACAGATGGTGTAACTGATAAGATAATGCTAAATGTCCATGATATGAATCTCCTTGGAACACATAATTATGAAAATGTGTGTGCAGCTATAGCCATGACAAAGGCTGTGGGGATTCCGGATGATATTATAATAGAACAGATAAAGAACTTTAAGGCTGTAGAACACAGAATAGAATATGTTGCTACTAAAAATGGTGTATTGTATTACAACGATTCAAAGGGAACTAATCCGGAAGCTTCTGTTAAGGCTATAGAGGCTATGGTAAGACCTACGATTCTGATTGGCGGAGGTTATGATAAAGGCTCAGAGTTTGATATGTATGTAAAAGCCTTTGGTGATAAAGTCAAAATGCTTGTGTTACTTGGACAGACAGCACATAAGATAGCAGAAACATGTGATAAATACGGCTTTAGCAACTATGTGTTTGCAGATTCACTAAAAGAGGTTGTTTCAATATGTGCAAAGAATGCCAAGGATGGTGATGCTGTACTGTTATCACCTGCATGTGCAAGCTGGGGCATGTTTGATAATTATGAGCAGCGTGGAGATATGTTCAAGGAATATGTTAACAGTCTTTAATAAAAGAATATGATGATATAAAAGAGGAAAAATATGGCAAGGAAGAAGAAAAAAAGAAAGAATGGATTCTATTTTGATTACAGTCTTTTATTTGTTCTTATATTCATAGTTGGCTTCGGACTTACTATGGTATATAGTACGAGTTCTTATACTGCCCAGATTAATTATGGTGACCCGGAGTATTATTTTAAGAAGCAGCTTTTTTTTGATGTCGGCGGCTTTGTGATCATGCTTTTTATAGCCAGGTTTTTAGACTATCATGTGCTTAAAAGGTTTGCACCTTATTTATTTATTATGGCTCTGATTTCGGTAGTGGCTGTTATATTTTTTGGAACCGAGAGTCATGGTGCAAAAAGATGGATATATATTGGCCCTATAAGTATACAGCCAGCAGAGATTGTTAAGATAGCCGTTATAATTATGACTGCAGCAAGAATGTGTGCAGCAGGAACTAAAATAAAGACATTATCAAAGAATGCGAAGATATTTCTTGGATGTGCCCTGTTACCCGCAGGAATGATCCTTGTTATAACGTCTAATCTGAGTAGTGCCATTATTATATGTGGAATAGTATTTATAATGTCATTTGTAGTATATCCAAACTATAGATTACATGGTTCTTTGACCGCACTTATAGCCATAGGATATGTTGGTATACGTGAGTGGTTAAAGAAAGCAGTGGAAGCTGGTACGCAGATGAAAGGAAGCTTCCGTCTTACAAGATTGTTTGTATGGATTAATCCAGAGAAGTACATAGATGATAAAGGTTATCAGACTATGCAGGGGTTATATGCTATAGGTTCTGGCGGACTTTTTGGAAAAGGACTTGGAAAGAGTATGCAGAAGCTTGGCTTCATACCTGAATCACAGAATGATATGATTTTTTCAATCATTTGTGAAGAATTAGGCTTATTTGGTGCGATATGCGTTATACTTTTATTTATAATAATGTTGTGGAGAATAATATATATTTCACAGAATTCGCCAGATCTTTTTGGCTCGCTTCTGGCAGTTGGTGTGTTTGCGCATATAGCTATACAGGTGATTATAAACATAGCAGTTGTAACCAATGTATTTCCTAATACAGGTGTTACATTGCCATTTATAAGCTATGGAGGCTCGGCGACCATATTGCTGCTTGCAGAACTTGGAATAGTGTTTAATATAAGCAGCCAGATTAACCTGGAAAGATAGAAGTATAAACAGGCTGGAATGGAAATTAATATGGCAAGAGAAAGAAAAAAAGGAAAAGGTTTTTTGATAGCTTTTATTGTAATGTTTATTCTTGTTGCAGTGGGGATTGCGGTATATATAGGCTTTCAGGCAGAAAGTATAACATATGCTGGCAATTCCCATTATTCTGATGAGGAGATGACCGAAAAAATATTTGGAAAAGACAAGCCTAATGTATTACTTTATAAGCTGTTTGGTAATAAAAAAAAGACAATACCATTTATACAGAAGTATGATGTGGAAATACAATGGCCAAAGAAAATGTATATAACAGTATATGAAAAGCCAGTTATTGGTTATATAAGATATATGGGATGTAATATGTTCTTTGATAAGGATGGCATAGTTGTTGAAAGCTCCACAGAAAGTTATGATAAGGTCCCTGAAATAATAGGGCTTAAGTTTAATTCGATAGTTTTAGGTTCAAAGCTTGATGTTGGTGATGATGATATATTCAGGCAGATACTTGACCTTACACAAAGCTTTGATAAATATGATCTGGATGTATCAAAGGTATATTTTGATTCATCTGATAATTTAATACTGTATATTGAAGAGGTTAAGGTGTATCTTGGAAATAGTGATGATTATACGGACAAGCTTTTTGAACTGAAGCAGATGGAAACTAAATTCTCAGGCTTAAAGGGAACACTTTATATGCAGGATTATACGAAAGACAGCAATGCAATAATATTTAAAAAAGATGAGAAATGATTCCTGAAATTCTGGTATTGGCATCATACTATTATAGAATGAACAAAGATTATGAAAATTGTGAATAAAAATATAAAAATTAGTTGATATTTGTTGTGAAAAATTATATGATTATAAATATGTATAAGTATAGAAGGAGGCAATAACCTTGTTAGAGATAATAGAAAACGAATCAAATTTATCAGCAAAGATTATTGTTATTGGTGTCGGTGGTGCCGGTAATAATGCTGTTAATAGAATGATAGATGAAAGCATATCTGGTGTTGAATTCATAGGAATCAATACAGATAGCCAGGCACTTCAGTTATGTAAAGCACCTACAGCTATCCAGATCGGTGAAAAACTTACTAAAGGATTAGGTGCAGGAGCACAGCCAGAGATTGGTGAGAAAGCAGCAGAAGAGAATGTTGAAGAGCTTACACAGGCTATTAAAGGTGCTGATATGGTATTCGTTACATGTGGTATGGGAGGCGGAACAGGAACAGGTGCTGCACCTGTTGTTGCCAAGATTGCAAAGCAGATGGGAATACTTACAGTTGGTGTTGTTACTAAGCCTTTCAGATTCGAGGCAAGAACACGTATGACTAATGCAGAAGCTGGTATAGAAAAGCTTAAGGAAAGTGTTGATACTCTTATTGTCATTCCAAACGATAAGCTTCTTGAGATTGTTGACAGAAGAACAACTATGCCTGAGGCATTAAAGAAGGCTGATGAAGTGTTACAGCAGGCTGTTCAGGGTATCACAGATCTTATTAATGTTCCTGGACTTATTAATCTTGATTTTGCTGATGTTAAGACTGTTATGGTAGACAAGGGTGTTGCTCATATAGGTATAGGTTCAGCTACAGGTGATGATAAGGCCATTGAAGCGGTTAAGCAGGCAGTTGCCAGTCCTCTTCTTGAAACAACTATTGAAGGTGCATCACATGTTATTATTAATATATCAGGTGATATTGGCCTTGTTGAGGCTAATGATGCAGCCAGCTATATACAGGAGCTTGCTGGTGACAATGCTAATATTATCTTTGGTGCTGTATATGATGAAAGCGCTACAGACAGCTGTACAATCACAGTTATTGCTACAGGTATAGAGGGTGTTAACGTTAATAATGCCATGGCTAAGTTTTCGCCAAAAGCACAGGCACAGGTTCAGACACCAAAGCCAGCTGTAAAGCCAGCATATTCTTACCAGCAGCCACAGTCTGCAGCAGGTATGGGTATGAGTTCTACAACAGCTCCACTTCCAGGTCTTAAGCAGCCAACACCTGTTACAAGCAATGTGAAGTCTAATGGAATTACAATTCCTACATTTCTTCAGAAGAACAGAAAGTAATACATAAACAGACGCAGTAGTCTTATAATAACTTATATATGGCAGGATAGTGTATGATTGATTTATATACTATCCTGTTTTTTATGTTTATACTTATGACGACACAATGAAAAGCAGCAGACTTTTATCTTAAATTTTGTATATGGCTCCTTACTGCGACAAATTTTGCACATAACTTTATGTATACTCTTCTTGTTCGCTGATACAGGATGTTATATATAATCTTGTATATATTGCGTAAAGGAGGTGGGAATGGATTGTAATATATATAGATATATTGTTTGGGATTAATTATTGTATGGATCTGGTTATACTGCTTATTGTTAACAGAATTATGCGTTATCATGCATCTGCTATCCGGCTGCTGCTTTCTTCCACTTTAGGAGCAGTATGGTCAGTTGCTGCAGTGATGATTCCTGACAGATATAGGCTATTCGTTAATTTATGCACATATTTTATTGTTACAGCTCTTATGCTTGCTGTGATAAATAGTCCATTAAATATCATAAAAGCACAACAAAGTAACAAGGACAGGTATGCTTTAACAAATTATTTAAAAGAACTGTTTAAGGGTATGATTATTATGCTGTCTGTAGCATGTTTTTCAGGCGGGATTATGCATATGATTGTATATTATACATATGCCGGCTGGATAATAAGACGTATATTAGTTACTTACAATCAGCTTATATATCTTATACTGATATCCGTAGTTGTTATAATAGTGATTGCCAGAGTGTATAGAACCTATAAAAAAAACAGTGACATATACAAGGTTACTGTTATAGTTGACAATCATAAGATTATGCTTCACGGAATAGTAGATACCGGGAATCAGCTTACAGATAAGTATACAGGTAAGCCGGTAAATGTGATGGATAAATCATATTTTGAAAATGTTCTTTATCAGATAAATGATTACGGGAGATTAAAGTATCATTTTATACCATACAGAACAATAGGTAATAATGAGGGGATCATAGAAGTTATTACATCAGATTATATGTACATATCAGGAAAAGATGAAACGAAGGCTTATAAAGGTGCACTGATAGGACTTTCGGATAGGAAAGTATCACAAAACGGGGAATATCAGGCACTTATAAATGGACGTATGATTTAGCGTTAATGCAAAGCTATAAGAGAGGATGAGTTTTTGCATTACAGGATGGAAATATGTCAGCGGTGCATTCGTATTTCTATAAAAGTAACAGCACCGTAGAAAAGAGGAGAGAAATGGTGATTAAAGTGGCAGTTGCGGATCGTTTCCGGTTTAAGATGGTACCATCTATAAAAAATCTATATATGCTAGGCTCAAAAGAGGTTCATTATATAGGAGGGGCAGAGGTGTTACCAGCACCGCTTGATACAGATGAGGAGAAAAATGTATTGGCGATGTTAAAAACCGAGGATGACGATTATGCCAAGAAAATGCTGATAGAACATAACCTTCGTCTTGTTGTATATATAGCAAAAAAATTCGATAATACAGGTGTGGGAGTAGAGGATCTGATATCTATCGGAACAATAGGACTTATAAAGGCTATTAATTCATATGACCGTGATAAAAATATAAAGCTTGCTACATATGCATCAAGATGTATAGAGAATGAGATTCTTATGCATCTTAGAAGAAACAGTAAAATCAGGGCAGAAGTATCTATAGATGAGCCTTTAAATGTAGACTGGGATGGAAATGAGCTTTTATTGTCAGACATTCTTGGCACAGATGATGATGTGTGTTATAAGGATCTTGAAAATGAGGTAGAAATGAAAGCACTTAAAAGTGCACTTGGCAATCTGTCAGAGAGGGAGAGAATTATAGTCGATTTAAGATATGGGCTTAGCGACAAAGATGGAGAAGAAAGAACACAAAAGGAAGTAGCAGATATGCTTGGTATATCACAGTCGTATATATCAAGACTTGAAAAAAAGATAATAAAAAGATTGAAGAGGGATATGGTGAGGGCGTGCTGAAGAATTAACATCAAATAATATAAAATAATATAACTTTTTGCTTGACATTCCAGGCTGTGTCTATGAAAATATAAAGGTATGATTAGTATAAGGGAAAATTTGCCCAGTATAGGAGAACTATCAACATTATATAAAGATATGGAAAAAAGGTAATATGAAAAATAAAGGTACAGGAATACAGTGGCATAGAATATTTGGAATAGCGGCTTTAATGTCTGTTATAGTTTTTGCGGTTATGTTATATATGGACTTTGGAACTTCAATAAAATCAATGGTTGGTATTGGAAGTGATAAAACAAATGATTCTATATCAGAAAAACCAAGTGACAATACCGAATCCGGTAATGATACAAGTGGTAAAAAGACAGATATATCAGATAAAGCAATCGTATGTATAGATGCATCTCATGGAGGTTCTGATACAGGACAGTATGATGGAAAGAATTATGAGAAAACACAGGTGTTAGAGCTGGCTGGACTTGTTGAAAAAAATCTTGCTGATTATGGAGTTAAGGTTATTATGACAAGGACAACAGATGAGAATGTAGATTATACATCACGTATTAAAAAAATCAATACAGGAAAAGCTGTAGCAACAGTATCACTGCACAGGGATGTTGCTAAGAAGGATGGAACAGGCAGAGGTGTCAGTGCGTGGATATATACATCATCTCCAACTGATTCAAAGAGCCTTGCTTCAGATATTATGAATGTGTTTAAAGAATCTGGTGAAACGGTAGGTGGGGTGAATACGGGTACTCCAAATGATTCATCAAAGAATTACTATATTAATCAGCACAGTTCATCAGCAAGCTGTATAATTGAACTTGGAAATATGTATAACAGTGATGACAACAAGCTTGTAACAACTAATAAAGAGAAAACAGCTAAAGCAATATCAGATGGAATAATAAAATACTTAGAACAGGCAGGTTATATTAATGGCTAAAATTAATCAGAAAAACATAAGAAACTTTTGCATAATAGCACATATTGATCATGGTAAGTCAACTCTTGCTGACAGAATCATAGAAAAGACTGGACTTCTTACAAGTAGGGAGATGCAGGAGCAGGTTCTTGATAATATGGATATAGAAAGAGAAAGAGGCATAACTATCAAGTCCCAGACAGTAAGAACTGTATATAAGGCTCTAGATGGAGAAGAATATATATTTAATCTTATAGATACTCCAGGACACGTTGACTTTAACTATGAGGTGTCAAGAGCACTTGCAGCCTGTGATGGTGCTGTGCTTGTAGTAGACGCAGCACAGGGAATAGAAGCGCAGACACTGGCCAATGTATATCTTGCACTGGATCATGATCTTGAAGTATTTCCAGTTATCAACAAGATAGATCTTCCAAGTGCTGAACCGGACAGGGTTAAAGATGAAATAGAAGATATTATAGGAATAGAAGCCCAGGATGCTCCTCTTATATCAGCTAAAAATGGTATTAATATAGAAGAAGTATTGGAACAGATAGTAACAAAAATACCAGCACCAGAAGGTAATCCTTCAAATCCGCTCTCAGCACTTATATTTGATTCCCTATATGATGCATATAAAGGTGTTATTATATTTGTAAGAATAGTCGAAGGTACTGTTAAAAAGGGTACAAAGATAAGGATGATGGCGACAGGTGCTGTGGAAGAGGTTGTAGAAGTTGGATATTTTGGAGCAGGACAGTTCATACCTTGTGATGAACTATCTGCTGGTATGGTTGGATATATTACAGCAAGTATTAAGAATGTCCAGGATACAAGAGTTGGTGATACAGTAACTGATAATGACAGACCGGTAGCAGAGCCGCTTCCAGGCTATAAAAAGGTTAATCCTATGGTTTATTGTGGATTATATCCTGCAGATGGTGCAAAGTATCAGGATTTAAGGGAGGCACTAGAAAAGCTTCAGCTTAATGATGCATCACTACAGTTTGAACCAGAAACATCTATAGCTCTTGGATTTGGTTTCAGATGCGGCTTTTTAGGACTTCTACACCTTGAGATTATACAGGAAAGACTTGAAAGGGAATATAATCTTGACCTTGTTACAACAGCTCCTGGTGTTATATATAAGGTCCATAAAACAAATGGAGATGTCATAGATCTTACGAACCCATCTAACATGCCGGATCCATCTGAGATTGATTATATGGAAGAGCCAATGGTAAGTGCAGAGATTATGGTAACAACAGAATTTGTCGGACCTATCATGAAGCTTTGTCAGGAACGCCGTGGTGTATACAATGGTATGGAATATATAGAACAGACAAGAGCACTTCTTAAGTATGATCTTCCTCTTAACGAAATAATATATGATTTCTTTGATGCATTGAAATCACGTTCAAGAGGCTATGCATCATTTGATTATGAGATGAAGGGATACGAGAGGTCTAATCTTGTTAAGCTTGATATTCTTATCAACAAGGAAGAGGTGGATGCACTTTCGTTTATTGTATTCGCAGGCAGTGCAGAAGAAAGAGGACGAAAAATGTGCGAAAAGCTCAAGCAGGAGATACCAAGACAGCAGTTTGAAATACCTATCCAGGCAGCTATTGGAAGCAGGGTAATAGCAAGAGAAACTGTTAAGGCACTTCGTAAGGATGTACTTGCTAAGTGTTATGGTGGAGATATTTCGCGTAAAAAGAAGCTTCTTGAAAAGCAGAAGGAAGGAAAGAAGAGAATGCGTCAGATTGGTAATGTAGAAATACCACAGAAGGCATTCATGAGTGTGTTGAAGCTGGATGAAGAATAAAAACGAACTGGGGATATATATACATATCCCCTTTTGTGTACATAAATGCATATATTGTGACTTTCTTTCATCACCTGCTGATGAAAAGACAAGAAAAAGATATGTTAAAGCACTTATAAGAGAAATAAATCTGGCAGCAGAAGGTAAGACAAATAGCTGTATTAATAAGTGCAATAATGAAAGTAATAACCATGGTAAGGATATAGTTACATCTATATTCATAGGAGGAGGAACGCCATCAGCAATAGATGCTTCTGATATAAAAGATATTATTGAGGCAGTAAGACATAATTATAACGTCAGTGATGAGGCAGAGATAACAATAGAATGTAATCCTGGTACTATGGATGAAAAAAAGGCAGCTATATATCGTCAGGCTGGCATAAACAGAATAAGCTTCGGATTGCAGAGTACCAATAATAATGAATTAAGGATGCTTGGAAGGATCCATACCTATGAACAATTTCTGGAAAGCTTAAGGATAGCAGAAGAGGCCGGTTTTGATAATATCAATATAGATATTATGTCAGCACTTCCAGGTCAGACTATTGAAAGCTTTAAGTCTGTGCTTAACACAGCGATATCACTAGAGATGCAGCATATATCTGTATATAGCCTTATAGTAGAGGATGGTACAGCACTTTCAGAAAATATTGATAAATATCCACAGATCCCATCAGATGAGGAAGACAGGGATATGTATCATATGACAAAGGAAGTACTTGCAGCAGCTGGATATGAACAATATGAAATATCCAATTATGCGAAGAAAGGATATGAGTGCAGACATAATATAAAGTACTGGGAGAGGTGTAACTATATTGGTTTTGGAATCGGAGCAGCTTCTTTATATGACAATATAAGATATACTAATATTTCTGATATAAACAGATACATGGATATATTACTAAATAACGAAAACAATAAAGATTATTGCTGTTATGAAAAAAATACCAGACAATCAGATGATGTGTGGCTGTTAAGGATGGATGTGGAAGAACTGTCAAAGGAAGATGAGATGTCAGAATATATGTTTCTTGGCTTAAGAAAGACTAAAGGCATAGATGTTAATGATTTTAAAGAGAAGTTTGGCTGTGATATATATGATGTATATGACAAACAGATAAAAGATAACATAGCTGCCGGACTGCTTGTAAAGAATGGTGATTACCTATATCTATCCCAGAGAGGAATAGATATAAGCAATACAGTCATGTCTGATTTTATACAGGTTTGAACTGCATAAGAAAATGTCGTGGAGTCAGTCCGGTAAATGACTTGAATTCCCGCTGGAAGTGAGCCTGGTCCGAATATCCCAACCCGGATATATATCCGCTGTTATTCTGCCTGCAGTCTGATAACATATTGTATAACACATTCTGGAAACGTATAATTTTACAGTAATCTTTAGGTGACATGCCTAGTACTTCGTTAAACATTCTTTGAATATGTCTTTCAGAATAACCAAGGCTTGTGGCAAGCTCAGATATGAGTATATTGCCATAAGCTTTTTTTATGATATCAGTGAGCGTTATCATATTATCAGGAATATAGCAGCATTGTTTGGCATTTTCAAGAAATGCCTTAAACATATGTATGTGTTTTTCAAAGCTGCAGCTTGTTTTAAAATCTTCTATAAGCTTGTATTCATATGAGCCTTCTGAAGGAGAATATTCGTATACTTCCCCTGTCATGCCTGAAGGGTAAGTGTCAGCATTGACCCCTTTTGCATAGTAGGAATATATATCATCAAAGCATACGCCAAAATAATGCTCATAGTTACCAAAATCATAAGTACGTTTTTTAACTACAGGTCCAATACAGTAGAATGATGACTTGTTATCTGTATGGTTATAGCCTATGATCCATTCTGTATGGGTAGATGGAACAAGAGCAGAGTACATTGAATTTATAATATTTGCTGAAGTATTACTGGCTGATTCATATATATACATATTTTCATGGACTTTAGTTGTACCATATTTGTTTATTTTAGTTAATGATTTAGTCTGGATATCAATGTCCGGGTTAAATAACATGGGCTGGTATATGTGATTGTTCATATGTAAACTCCTTTTGCTGCTTATGTTAAAAATAGAATTTATAAAATAATAATAAAGCAAATATTAAAAAAGTCAATAAATATGTCGGATTTTTTCAATAAATATTAAAAAAGATATGTATAATAAACAACATAATTGAAAAACAAATAACACAAAGGCGTGTGATTACTTTATTAAATAAAGTGGTTGCACGTCTTTTTTTATTTTATTACGTCGCGGGTAATTCATGTGTTATTCTGTATTTCAGTTGTCTTATGAAAACTGATCAACTTCATTAGACTTCCAAGAAAAGAATTAGGGAGGAAAAGATTATGGCAGTAGAACAGATAACTAACTTGATAAGTGAGCAGACATTTGGAATCTGGTTCCTTATCGGTGCTGCACTGGTATTCTGGATGCAGGCAGGATTTGCAATGGTAGAAACAGGCTTCACAAGAGCTAAGAACGCAGGTAATATTATTATGAAGAATCTTATGGATTTCTGTATAGGTACAGTAGTATTCATAGTGATAGGTTTTAGTTTATTACTTGGTGAAGATTTAGCAGGTTTTATTGGAAAACCTGGATTTGATATATTTACGGCTTATGAGAGTTTTGATTTCTCAAGCTTTGTATTTAACTTAGTATTCTGTGCAACAACAGCAACAATAGTATCAGGAGCTATGGCAGAAAGAACAAAGTTCCTTTCATATTGTGTATATTCTGGAGTTATATCAGCACTTGTATATCCAATCGAAGCACACTGGATATGGGGCGGCGGCTGGTTAGCACAGTTAGGCTTCCATGATTTTGCTGGTTCATGCTGTATACATATGGTAGGTGGTATTTCAGCTATTATAGGCGCAAAGATACTTGGACCACGTATTGGTAAGTTTGTCAAGGATGAAAAAGGAAAGGTAGTCAAGGTAAATGCGTTTCCCGGACACAGCATACCGCTTGGAGCGCTCGGTGTATTCATATTATGGTTCGGCTGGTATGGCTTCAACGGCGCTGCTTGCACTACAATCGAAGATCTTGGATCAGTATTTCTCACAACAACAATAGCACCAGCGGTAGCAACAGTAACATGTATGATATTTACATGGATTAAGTATAAAAAGCCAGATGTTTCAATGTGTCTTAATGCATCACTTGCAGGTCTTGTTGCTATAACAGCTTCTTGTGATGTAACTGATGCAAAGGGTGCTTTTGTTATTGGTATTGTAGCAGGACTTCTTGTAGTATTTGGTGTATGGCTTCTTGATTATAAGCTGCATATAGATGATCCTGTTGGTGCAGTTGCTGTTCATATGATGAATGGTATCTGGGGAACAATCGCAGTTGGTCTTTTTGCAACAAGCAAGGCACCTGGATATGCAATAGCTATGGAAAATGGTGCTATCAAAGCAGAAGGCTTATTCTTTGGTGGTGGCTTCACACAGTTAGGACTTCAGTTATTAGGTTTTGTAACAGTAGCAGCATGGGCAGTAGTATGTATGACAATTGTATTCCTTGCTATTAAGGCAACTATCGGACTTAGAGCTTCTAAGGAAGAAGAAATCAAGGGACTTGATATATGTGAGCATGGTCTTACAAGTGCATATGCAGGTTTTGAATTCGGTGCAGCAGGAATGCCAGATATAGATATAACATATGATGATGTTGTATCAGTTGGTTCAGAATCCGTTGAAAATGCGGTTCCAGCTATGGTTAAGACATCTGAAATACCTGATGATAAGAAGATTACTAAGGTTGAAATCCTTATGAAGCAGGAAAGATTCGAGGCTTTAAAGAAGGCTATGAACGATATCGGTGTAACTGGTATGACAGTAACACAGGTGCTTGGCTGTGGAGCCCAGAAGGGTGCACCTGAATACTACAGAGGTGTTCAGATGGAGATGCAGTTACTTCCTAAGGTCCAGGTAGAGATGGTTATCTCAAAGGTGCCAGTTATGGATGTAATCAATGCAGCAAGAAAAGTACTTTACACTGGTCATATCGGAGATGGTAAGATATTCGTATATGATGTTGAAAATGTAGTAAAGGTTCGTACTGGAGAGGTTGGATATGATGCTCTGCAGGGTGAAGATGATTAAAATATTGGATTAGAGTTTATAAGGTGTGGATGCAAAAGAGTTTGGCATCCACACCTTTTTGCGTCTTATATTTGTCTTTGAGGCAATAAAAATTATACGTTAGATTAAGTTAGTCTATAGACAATTGTAAAATGGATAAAAAATTAGAAATGCGGTTTATTGACCGCTGGGGGGAATAGTTAATTGTATGATTATGAAGAAGGAGGAGAGTATTTATCAGATACGAAAACTACATTAACAGTGTTGGTCTATGAGTATTTGAAAATGTTGAAAATTTATAAATGATTGTATAATTACTTGGTACACAACAAGTAGGGAAAAGATATGAGAACGGATAAGATAGGTATTAATATTTCAAGGTTAAGAATTGAACGTGGAATTACGCAGGAACAGCTTGGCAGGGATATTGGACTGACAGCTTCTGCTATTTCAAATATAGAGTGTGGCAGGAGTGTGCCATCAGTGGATACTTTGTGCAGGTTTTCTGAGTTGTTTGGGGTTAAGGTCGACACCATATTATCTGATAAATCTGACTCAGACCTGAATAAGCTTGAAATGGAAGAAAAACTTGTTACTGTTGACAGATATTTATCTGAAATAAAAGAGATATCGGCTAATTACAGTATAGGTCATAGAAATTATGAGATTAGCAGGAAAGGAGGAGAAATAGTTTATAAAGCATCATCAAAGGAATAGATAAAATGTTAAATATGAGGAGGAAAACAGAGTGCACAGATTGAAAAGATGGATAGATGAAGGAGTCAGTATTTATAAAGAACAATTAAAAGAGAGTCCACTTGAAACAATAGCTATATATCTTTCGTGGGTATTTGTAATTATTATTGGATTAATGGCAGTATTTGCATATATAAAATTTATTATTGATGGCGGATATCCACTGAGTGTTGCCAGAGTTAAAGAAAATGGAGCTTTTGCCAGTGCTAATTTTACAAGTGGAACAACATATATAATATCTAATAATGTGGTTTGGATTATATTGGCAATAATTATTTGTATACAGACACTGGTTTCAATTATTTTAATGTTTGCGGAAAAAGTAATATGGAAATGGATATTGTTTATTATAGATATAATTGCAATGGTATTTTGTGTTGTGAAAACATCAACGAATTACAATTATTTAGCAAATCATGATATGGGATTAATATATTCGGTTGTTCTGCTTATTACAATTATAGTTTTCTTTAAACTTCTTATAGATAGTGATGGCAGTTATGTATTTCTTGCAGAAGGATTAGGATTAGCAGCATATCTTATTATACTGGCGTTAATTTTATTATTGGAAAATATAGTGGCGATTGGTGCATTAGCAGGAGCGATTATAGTTGTAGGAATAGTGGCTGCTATATTAATATTTGGTAATAGTTCAAATGAGAGTGCAGGAAGTACATCTTCTGGAAGTGGAGGTTCGACCTCATATAAAAGTTCATCAGGTAATGTTGGTGTGAAAAGCAGAAAGCCAGATAAAAAAACGGCTAATACACCAGCTTATAAAAAAGATAGTAACCCTAACCATCATTATATTGCAAATTATAATGAAATATTGGGCATCAAGCTATATAAGGTTCATGGTGATATGGGAGATTATATTGAATTAGATAACACAATGGTGGAGAAAAAGATATGTAGTCTTGCAGATGCAGAAAGTGGAAAACATAAATTTTATAGAGAAGAATCAGGAAAAGAAATCAGAGTTCAAGAAATTCCATGGAAATAAATAAAACATAAGGGGACACATTGTGAAGAAGAAAATAATAATAGGTGTATCGGCAGTAGTGATAGTTATAGTGGCAATAGCTGCAGGCATCGTAACTGGAGCTTCATCGAAGAAAAAAAGCAGTAATGATATAAATGTTTCGTGTAAGGCAGCAGTGACTAAAAATGAGGATATAACATGTTATGACTGGCTTAAGAAGTTATGCAATAAGATGGGCGTTGAAGCAGATGATTACAGAAAAGCGGCTAAGGAATATGGATATATTACAGATAGCGATGAATTTAGTAATGATGACATAGCATCAGGCGGATTTATGGCTCTTACTTCAATGCGTGCAATGAGCGAAGGCAAAATGCAGATATATCTTGGAACTGATGATGCAATATCAGATAATACCAATATAGAGCTTGCAATTAATAATAACTTGATAGCAGAAGATTCGCTTGATAGAGGATTTTCTGACCAGGAGGCTGATGGTATTCTTGATAAATTTGATGATTTATATTATGGAGAATTCTGGCCTGAAGATATTGAAAATGTTTCTTATAAAGAAAATATTTCTCAGCTTCAGTTTTTTGATATTAAAGATTATAAAGAAGATGAAAATATTATATATATAGATGAAAGTGCAGCCAAAAATCTGAAAAAAGGTGACACATTTGTATTTGATTATATGGGCGAGAAAATTGCAAAGAAAATCGTTGAGGATATGGGAAATGGTACATTTTCATTAGAAGACCCTGAGATAGATGAGGTATTTAATACTCTTATAGTTTCAGATTCGGCAAGCATAGGAATTGACGATATTATTAGTTATTATGGACTTGATAATGTGAAGGTGTCGGCTGGAAAGCCTGTAACTATGCTGACAGCAGATATGTCTGGTAATATCCATTCCAAGGGGTTCTCAATAGAGGCAGCGGTAAATGATGATAATGAACTTGAAGTTACATTGACAGATAATGATACAGAGGCAGAATACGAGCTTCCTATTAAACAGAAGCTTAATAAAAAATGTGAGAATTTCTCTATAAAATGGGACGTTAATAATATAAATGTAGGAGCACAGGTTAAATATACTCTTAAGAGTGGGTTAAAATATGCATCTGTAGGTGTTGATATTGATTCAGAGATTTCAGGAGAAATCGGAGTTGAAGGTGATTTTTCAGATGGAATCCTTTTATGTCAGACACCTGCACTTATTGGTAGTAATCTTGTTGCAGTAAATGTAGCGTTATATATTGTTCCAGCAGTAGATGGTTCAGTTAATCTTAAAGTAGAAGTGCCATATTATGCAGGAGTATCATATGAAAAAGGGAAAGGCGTGAATGGAACAATGGGGCTTCGTTCATCTATGCAGACATCAATTGAGGCAGAAGGAACAATGGGATTGTATTTCAGGACAGCACCAATGCTTGTAACAATGAGATCTATTCCGTTGTTAGATGCAGAACTTGATATAGGTGCAGAAGCAGAAGCAACACGAACTGGCAGACCGAATGGACAGATATGTTCTGATGTTAATGTTAAGTGTCCTGTTTTCATAATTGGAGTTGGTGATGAAAGTGTTAAATATAAGAATAAGAAATCACTTCTTTGTACAATGGATATAAGTAAGAGTTGTGAATTTACATCATTTGCAAGAAGCAAATCACTTCATTATGAAAGACTTGCTGATGGCACGAAGCAGTTTGTGAAGGAATGTACATATAATGAGCAGCCAGAAGATGATAAGCCAAAGGGAAGTGAGGCAAGTGCAGAAGCACCAACACAGGAGCAGCCAACGCAGGAGCAGGTAACACAAGGAACAGATGTAAAAGAATCAGGGCCGCTTCATACATATAAGACGAGAATGGCAGAATATTTTCCGGAGCAGACGACATTTTATTTTGACTATCCGGATAATTGGACAGTTATTACGGAAAGGGTCGGCAATGATGGGGAGTACATTGTATTACAGAATGAAAATGGGGCAAAAGTGTGTTACGATGCAAGACCATATATAGTTGATAAATCTATGTATAATTTTGGACAACAGTACACAAGTGCAGCTATGAGCAGAATAGCTAAGTCAAGATATAATCCGGGAAATGATTTCTGGATTGTGAAGATTAAGAATACAAGTAATTTTGATGCACTAACAGGTCAGACAATTACATATGAAGATGGTGCAGAGATGTATGCGGTAACATCTGCTGAAAAATCAGTTGGAGATAAATTTGATTATATAAGTGCTGGATATTCTATGGCGTTTATGTTTGAATGCCCTAATTCAGCAGGATTTAGATCAGAGCCAAGTGCTAAACTTACAGATAAAGACAGAGAGGAAATAATTGCAATACTACAGTCGTTTAGAGATACTCCTTAGAGACAATTTGTGATATAATCAACCTAAATTATCAGGTCGTGAAAACTAAAGATAAAGACTTGAGGGAAGGGGGATTATGAACGAATTTAATGACAACAGACAGGTGTATTCTGATTCGATAAGGGGAACATATGTAATATTTCCTTTAAAGTATGAAAGTAGTCTTAACCTAACAGAGCTTACTATTGATGGGGCAGAAAATGCGGATTTTTCATCATATGATATGTCAGATATTCTTGCAAGAAGATGTAGGAAAGAAAATGGTTTTGTCAGAAGATACATTTTAAATTCATGCATTGATGATGTACATTTTTCAGATGGTAAAATATTGGCAGTTAATGAGAGCCAGTTATATGTATTTAACAACAAAATAGCATTTTTCACAGTGCTTGTTACATATGACAATGCTGACGCGGGTTACATTGATAAGCTGATTAATCCGGGTTATGTACAGAATTACAATCGCAGTTTTGAAGAAAATGTAATTAAAACTGTAAGTAATATTTCAATAGGTGGGGTCAGTAATATATTCAGATTGTATGTTGATGATATGAAACTGGCGGTGAAAGAGACATATCTTTTTAATGTGGCACTTGTAAGCAGGCGTTTTAATGAGTTGGAAACTATTGAAAGAATTACATTTAACGAACATAAATTAATAGACATTTCGCGTGATTTTTCGGATCCTTCAGAAAAGGATGTAGCATATACATACGGCGCGAAGGATACTAATATGTGTTCATACAGATGGGGAGCCTGTATTACATCACAGTCAATATCATATGTGTATGCAACAGATGTTATGACAGTGGCAAATGTTGCAGAGCAGTCAAGAGATGATGTATTTCTTACAATGCTGGTTTTACACCAGAAAAGTACATGCATGCTGGTTAATGAAGGAATTCAGAATACTCTGATTGACAATAAACGTCAGAGTCTTAAGTATTTCAGAAAAGTGAAAATGCTTAAAAAAGAAGCGTTGGAATTTCGTGCTTCAGGTACGCTTGCATCATCGCAGGTATCACGCTGGAATAATGTCTGCGAAACATACAGATGTCTGTTAGCCGTTAATGGAATTGATGAAGCACTTGAAGAAATCGAGCAGAAGGTTGAACTCATAAGAGACGAACAGGAGAGGAAATCTTCTGAAATGCAGAATTATGTGGCAACTGTCATAGCAGTATTTGGCTTGATTTCAATTGTTGCGTCTGTATTATCGATAGTTGATCTGGTAAATAGCGGTTCAACAGACATAGTAGCAGCTCTTGGCGTTTCGTGCATAGGAGTTGTGTTGTTTGTGTTCTCGTGGTTGATTTTGATGTTGAAGAAATAATGGAGGGATTTAAAATGGGTAAAAAGGGTATGACGAATGACATTGATAAGATTAGAGAAATTACTGGATATGAGCCGGGGAAAGCGTTTATTTATGATTTTAATGAAGAGGGTAGAGTGCGTAGAGAGTGTGTTGAAACCTATGGAGTGGATACTCCAGGAGAACAAGTAGTTTATGACATGGATTCTAAAAATTTTCATATTTTTCCAAGTGATTTGAAAATAGCTGATACAATTTCAGAAAGCGAAAAAAAATTAAGACTAAATGTTTATAATTATTTTATTGAATACTGCAATAATAATAAAGACATTTTTGATGTTATAAAATATGCCCCCGATAATTCTTCTAAATTGACTAAATCACAAATGTCTAAAAAAGAGAATTATAAAAATAAGATGATAATAGATGAAATAAAAGGTATAAAAACAGGACAAGGAAGCGGTAACGGTAAATGGAGTCAGGTAACGAGAGGCTTATATAAATATTTACCATTTTATTACAATGGTAAAATATATAATATCAATTTTATGAGATTTTATATAGATAAAGATAATAAGGTTAATTGTATTTTTAAACAAATACAATTTGATAGAACAAATATACAATATGTTAATGAATATGGCATTTGTTATCCGAAAACATATCAAAATCATATAAATAAACTTGATAAGCTTATTCAGGATAACAAAGGAAAGAACTTTTGTTATAATCCACCTGTAGCATATGAAGCTAAAGAAGCTGAAAAAGCAATTGTAAAAGAATTTGTTAAATTTGTAAAAAAATGTGAGGAATATGATACAAAATAGTATTGTATGTACATGAAATATATTTAAGTAAAATTAAATAATACCTAAAAAGGCGAAAAAACCCGACCTCTCCGACATTATAATAAATAATAGACGAGAGGTCATCTTGTCTGAACACAAAACACCATATAAAAGAGAGGATAACAGCCAGACGAAAGGAGCTTATTAATGAAAAGAAGAAATCAATATATAAGCCAGCTCGGAGTATCGAGAAGAATTTATGGTGGTAATTTTGTTACAGAGAAAAAGCTGTACAGAATGCGTCAAAGATATCGATATGGATTTGATTATCGCGACATTTTTAATATGGATATGTCATTTGCAGAATGGTTATACTCACATATGCGAATGTATAAGGATAATAGTGTTCATGATGATACTATGGCTACTGTAACATTTAATGGCAAAGAATACACCATACAAGAGGCGGTGGATTGGATTATTGAAAATACTGGGGAATTTATCAGGTATGGTTATTATTTGGATACACATTTTGATTACATAACAAGATACCCTCTTATCGGGAAAATGATGAGTAAATTTAATCCGGCTGTCAGAATGTATTTACAGGAGTATAAATGGCTTGAAGATAATGAATGTCAAATAACGGATAATTTTATTAAGTCAGGCAGATTATTTATTGAGATAATGCAATATTGCTGGTTATAGGAAATAATGTCTATAGATAAGGAGAATCACAATGGCAATTAAATTTAAAGAGATAAGAAGATTTCTGGCAAGAAACATAAGATTATCAATCTGCTTTTTAGATGGGCATTATCATAATTATTTGTTGGTATCCGATATTCTGGCTTCAGAATATGATGAGTTATATATTTATGGCATAGGAATGACTGATGTGGAGTTTTCAAAGGATATTTATTCAGAACCAGAGGAACCAAATGGTGAGGTAAATATATCTATGAGCAATCTTACAATACAGCCGGCGTTAGAGATTGTATTACATGATAAGCCACGGGATATTGAAAGAAACATTTGTGATAATCTGACATTTAAAGATTTAAAGCCGTATTTACAGGTTATTTGTGAGTTCAATATTGTTAATGAGCTGGACTGGTCAGATGAATCATATAAGTGCAGAGAAAACATTCCAGAAAAATATGACAACATGTATGTGTACGGTATAGGAATGGAAGATAACACTGATTTAGAAGAAACATATAGAGAATTAAAATATGACACTCATCTTAATAAAAGAATGGTGTTGGTGCTTTCGGACAACCCAAGACAGAACTAAATGAAAAAAGAGGCGGATAAAATGAAGTATAAAAATTATGGTTTTGATATTAAAGGAAGTAAACTAGATGGATATCAATGATGAAGAATTAATTTCAAATTTTATAAAGAAACCCGGAATGTATGTTAAATTCTGGAGATTTTAATAAGGCTTATTAGATGGTGATTTAATATGGTCTGGAAGATGTGAAATTATTGCAAATGATTTAAATGAATATTTAGAGGTGTTTTTAAATGAATTTAATTTATAAAGATAATAATTTTAAAATTTTGATTGATTTTTATAAAAAACCAGCCGTAATTGAATTATATGAAAAATATAATGGTAATATTACTCATATAACTGTGAATGGAGATTATATTGATGGAGATAAAAACAAAGCAATCAAGTTATATGAATGGTTAGAAAGCTCTAAAAAAGAATTTGAGGATATTATTTGGGAATGGGAGATTGGTAATGATAATTATAATTTAATTAACAATAAATTTATTTTATAAAAGAGGCGGATAAATTGAAGTGTAAAAATTGTAAATACAAAACCAATATAGCAAATACAAGTGAAACAGGTTCGGCAATATGCTCATATCCAAGCTCGTGGTTTCCTGTAAATATCGAAGATAACTGTCATTTTATTCCAGAAAAAAAGAAAATTACGTGTAGTGATTGTTCCAGATTGCATGAAGATATGGCGTGTTTTAGCTGCGCTGAAGATGACAGTGCAATATTTAATGGGCAGTTGTGCAGGGGATTTATAGATAAAAGAAAAGAAGAATTGAATCGTATTCTTATGTTTTGGAAAGTACAGGGATTTTATGACCGTAAAAAAATAAATGAATTAATCGACGAATTTGAACAGTTTTATGATAGTTTTTAAGTAGGAGTAATACATTTGAATATAGCAGATAAATGTGAAAAAGAGGTGGACATATATTTATGGATATTACAATAGATGATAATAGAAATGTATATGTGGTTTCGGATATTCATAATTATGCAGATGGATTTAAAAGGCTGTTAAAGAAGATACAGTTTAATGAGAATGATTTGCTGATTATTGATGGAGATATATTTGACCGTGGAGATAAGCCTGTTGAACTGTATTTTGAAATATTAAAATATCCAAATATCCAGGTGATACAGGGCAATCATGATGTCTGGGTTGCAAGGCAGATTATTGAACAATTCGGACATAGAAAATCTGGAGAATATATTTCTTATAATACGGTGTCTATTATGGAGAAGCGGCTGACACCTGTTGATATGCTAAGACTTGCTGAATGGATACAGGAAAAGCCATATTATATTAATCTGACAATTAATGGCAGGAAATATCAGATAGCACATGCACAGACATTTCTGACGCCTGAGCGTATGTTTGATAAAAGAAAGATATATATGGGAGACGGGCATTATGAGTATTTTATCAGGGGTATGGAGGAACATGAGCAGTTTATATCGGTTGTGGGGCATACTGTAACTGATAACAGGAGAATATGGGTGTCTCCTTCAGGACGGACTATACGCATAGATTGTGGCGCCGGTTATAAATGTTATGGTAAAGAGGGAACACTTGGTGCAATAAGGTTAAATGACATGAGAGAATTTTATATTAATTAATAAATTATAATAAATGGTGGAAAAAACCGACCAAAATGTTATTATAATAGAGAATACAATATATTATGATTAACACGAGGTGATATATGGCAAAGAGAAAGATTCAGAAACCAACCCGTTTTGAGCGTATGTATAAGGTGTGGGATTATCTGAGAAAGAATACAGACAGAAGACACCCTACCAGTATTGCTAAAATGAGGAAAGATGAAAATATAAATGCGTATATTGGTGATAAGGAGACTATTAACAGACTTTTAAAAGATATGGCAAATATTATGAATCTGGAAGATGGAGGAAGTGATTATAAGCCAGAAGCTGAGTGGCGGCTGTATTTTGATGATTTCAAAAAGTTTTATGGTGATAAGGAACGATATGAACGGGATGATTCTGATGAAGATGATTCTTATATTGCAAATGTAATGCGCATAAAGAACCTTTACTATAACAGAACATTTTCTGAGAAGGAGGTTGATTCAATTATTGAGGGTATTATGGCAACAAGGACACTGGATTCCAAGTCGGCGCAGGAGCTTGTCAGGAAGGTTGAGGACAATATGACTACGGCATTTTATAAGAGAACGCCGAGACATATATGTAAGGTTCAGGAGCCGGAGCTTGCAGATAGGGAGCTGCTGAAAGACAATCTTGCCATTATACAGAAAGCAATTGATGATAATGTGAGAATACAATTCAGATTCAATGGCTATTCTTATGAGAAAAAGCTGGAGCCGGTCAGGGAAGAGTCGGACGAGCTTAGCCCTTACTATATTGTTGCGAGTGGTGGAAAATACTATCTGCTGGCGGCTAAAGAGTATGAAGGTTACAAGCCCAATATGTCTATATGGCGGATTGACCTTATGATAGATATAGAGATTCCGGGAAGGAATGACAGGCTTCATATTAAGGGAATACCACGTATTCCAAAGAAAAATGTTGCCAATCTTCCAGAAAAATGGTCAGAAGATTTTCAGTTGAAACATCTTAATATGTCTTTTGATAAGCCGGTTTTAGTAACACTAAGAATTAAGAGTGAAAAATGTGAAGACAATCCGAAAAAGAGAGTCCGCCCAGGATATACATTTTTACATGACTGGTTCGGAGATTCATTCACATACATAAGAACAGAAACGAAGCCGCCTTATGATGATATCGTCAGGGTGGAGTGTTCACCTTATGGCATGGCACACTGGGCATTGCAATACAGTGAACTGGTCGAGGTTCTTGAGCCGGAAAGTCTGCGGGAAGATATTAAAAGTAAGATAAAGGCGTTGAATGAAAAGTATTCATTGTAAGGGGAGGAGTCATTGTGATGAATTTGCTTGAATTTTTAGAGAATTGGGATGATAATACACAAGTTTTGGTCGAAAAAAATACAGAAAAAATATTTTCTGGAAAAATTGCGGATATGTCTGAGAATGTAGCATGCAGATATTGGATTCAAAAAGCTGGTGTAAAATACTATAATGAAATAATGCATATAGCTGTAGAGAATATGAAGGTAAAATAAAAATAATTGATTTTAGTGAGCAAACTAGGAGAAATATAGATGATTGATATAACTATGTCAGATGACTACAGGGCGTTTTTAGAAGAACAAAATTATAACTTCACAGATTTTCAGACAGCAACTCTTGTCTGGAATGACCCCATGAAAAGCAGACGGCAGAAGCTGGAGGCATTGGCTTTATTAAGAGACACTACTAAAGATATTGTACTTAAGAAGCAGCTCATTGAAAGAATAGAGTATGAAAATAAATTGTCAAAATGTGAAGTAGACATAGTAAATCCGTTCAGACCGGAAAGATTTGAAGATGCATTTTTTGAAATCCCATTTTGTTATAAGTCAGCAGGTACTCCGGTGAAGGATATAGTAGATGGAACATATGGAATACTTTCATCTGGAGAAGATGACTGGAATGATTATCTTCAAGAGATTAAAGACAGAAAATGGGAAGTTGATTATTCAGATATTCAGGCTGTGGTTTTATATCCAATAAAGTCGGAGTATTGGGATCATATGCATTGTAATCCATTGCATCTTCAGATGGAATTGCCGCCACATATGGAGAACAAAGAGGAAGATGCAGCTTATAGGAGAGCCATGGAAGCGCTTAGTGATTATTGTTTTTACAAAGGAGAGCGCAATACTGAGGAAACAGCTAAACGGTGTATGAAGGAATATGCCAAGATTTGAGCAGGATAATATTGGGAGGTGTCTGATGATAGAAAATTTTATAGACAGATTTGTACCATCTAAAGATGAAAGAGAGTTTCTTAAAGACAAGAGTGTTACATTTTCGGATGTGGAACAGGCAGAAATAATAATTAATCATGAGTGCTTAAAAAATTCAGAGAAAAAACAGGCAGTGCAAGAGTTGAAAGAAACCATATCAGATAAAGAATTGATAACGGATTTAAATAAGGCAATTGATGAAATACCGGATTCGGAGAATTGCTGGCACGAATCGGGTATGAAATGCTTTTATAGAAAATTTGATATTCCACATAATTTCAGACATGGGGATATAGTAAGAGTTGTTGATGGGAAACATGAAGGGAATATCGGAGTAATACTTGGGCTTACAGATGAAGAGTATGAGAAACTTAAAGTCAAAAAGGGTGATTACAGTGATATACAGATATGTGTTGATGTCATATTCAGAGGATATGATTATCTTGGAGAATTTTCACACTCGCATGTTAATCCAATATATATTGAGAGAATCCAGCTTCCAGAAAGTGATGCAAGGAAACATTACATTGATTATCTTGTGGAAACATACGATAAACAGTATTTATCAGATTATAATACAGCTACACACAAAGAAAAAATAAAACAACGAATCCACATTTTGTCTGCCGTTATGTGGGCGCAGGAACATCATAACCAGATTATGTATCTGGTGGATAGTGCAAAGGATAAAGCTTGTTTTCAGGAGATGCTGATGGAACATTATTATTTTGACAGAGAACAGGCATGTGCTATTTCGGATATGAGAATGAGCGTGTATACAGCATTAGAAAAAGATAGAACAAAAAAGGAAATACAGGAATTATTAATGAAAATGTAATTATAAGAAAATGGAGGGTGTCAGATGGAATTAAAACAATCAGATACGATAAACAGATATGATAAAGAAATGAAATCACAAGAGGAGTTAAAACATTTTCAGGAATCAGCGGCGCTTTTTTATAAAGATGTACAAAAATTATACAAAGAAGATGTTGAAAGAAGAAAGAATAATTAAAGGTGAAACATGAGTGTTGAGTATAATGTGCTTAATATATTAAAAGAACACAGTTCCAAAGAGGCCGCAATAACGCTGAAGGTTACTGATATCGTTACTTATATGCATAAGGATTATGATAAAAGCATTACAGATAAACAGGTCAGGAAAGCATTAAAGGATTTGACGGACTCAGAACTTAATCTGCCTGATGAACAGAAGGTAATCAGATACAGGACATATGACAATGAACGCCGCAAGACAGATTATTATTATAACAACATTATAACCGATGTAGAGTTTAAATTCCTAATTGATTCTGTGTTGTACAGTAACATTTTTAATAATGAAAGAGCACTGGATTTAGCCGGGCGGATTCAGACTTTATCAGGGAAGAATCTGAAAGATATAACACCTTATGCAAATGATTCTTTCGGGCGGACCAGATATGCACAGAATACAGATGTTCTGGCAAACTGCCAGCTTATAATTGATGCCATTAAAAATGACAATTACATAGAATTTGACTGGAATGTATATGATGTTAAGAATAAAAATGTTTATCTTCATTTTCAGGGAAGAAGAACAGTGATTCCTATAAGACTTATGCTCAATAATGGAAGATATTTCTGTCTGGTAAGATACAGGGACAGCAGGAAAGTATATACATACAGTGTTGACCTTATGACCAGATTAAGAGTAAAGGAACAGAGGAAAAGTGATGGAATAGGCTTTGATAACCTTAATATACCGTTAGAGAGAGCAGTATATATTCTGAATCACCCTTACATGATGGGCGGTGAATTAAGACCTTATATTGTCAGGATAGACAGGGAGTATTTTTCAAGACTGATAGATGATTTTTCATATGAGATAAATGTTTTGAAAGAAACGGATACAACAGTTGATATCCGTGTAAATGCGTCATGTAAGGGAATGGCATACTGGCTGTGTCATCATTATGATATAGCTTCAATTGTTGATAATAAGGATAAGGAATTGAATAAAGAATTAAAGAAGGCAGCAGAGTCTATATTAAGACAGGTACAGGATTGAAAAAAGGAGGAACACGAATGAAATACTATATTAGTGATATGCATTTCTTCCATAAAAATGTGACAAAGGAAGGCAATAATTTTGATAACCGTCCATTTAATTCATTAGCTGAAATGCACCAGTATATGAAAGAAAAATGGAACAGTAAGATTACAAATGGTGATACGGTTTATATTCTTGGAGATATTGCTATGCGGGGTACAAACGAGGAGCTGATAGCCTTAGTTGCACAGTTAAAGGGCAGGAAAGTTCTTATTAAAGGGAATCATGATGATGTTTCTGATATGAGGTATAAGAATATTTTTGAAGAGATATATGATTATAAGGAAATTACTGACTATGTAGACCAAGATGCATACAAGCTTGTATTAAGCCATTATCCTATACTTATGTGGAATGGACAGCACAGGGGGACAATACATTTGTATGGACATACTCATAATACTTATGAAAATGAATTCTATCAGGAATGTTTACGCAAGCTGAATATGGAAATGCTTATGCGGTCAGAGAAGTGTTATGATATAGCAAGGGCTTACAATGTAGGCTGTATGATGCCTTATATGAATTATGAACCACGCACATTGAAGGAAATACTTAATAAATAACATACTTAATAAATAGCATACGGAGGGAATATATGGCGACATATGTGATATCGGATATTCATGGTGAATACGGGAAGTTTATGGAACTGCTGGATATAATACATTTTTCAGATGAAGATATATTGTATGTGCTGGGAGATGTTGTTGACAGAGGAAAGAACCCGGTAAAGACGCTCCTTAAGATGATGGAGATGCCAAATGTTATACCTATAGCAGGTAACCATGAACAGATGATGCTGGAATGTATGTCGGTTCTTATTAATGAAGTAAAAGATGAGAATTCTATCAAAGAATTTGCAGAAAAGTTTAGTGACGATATGTTCCAGAAGTTTTATGCATGGCAGAGAAATGGTGGGATTGCAACCACTGATGAACTGAGTAAACTGGATAATGAGACAAGAAAAGATGTGCTTGATTATGTGGCAGATTTTTCATGGTACGAGAAGGTAGCGGTTAATGGACAGAAGTATCTTCTTGTGCATGGAGGGCTTGGCAATTTCGATATTAAGAGGGACATTGATGATTATTCGCTTGATGAGCTTGTATGGTCAAGGGTGGATTATGATGTCAGATATTTTGATGATGTAATAACTGTTACAGGGCATACACCAACAAGATATATTGAGGACAATCCCAGACCAGGCTATGTGTACAGAAAGAATAATCACATTGATATTGACTGTGGTGCATATCTGCCGGGTGGAAGGCTTGCGGCAATATGTCTGGACACAGGTGAAGAATTTTATTCTGGTGGCAATGATAAAGACTGAGAATTTATGGAGGAATGTACATGAAAATATATTGCATGAGTGATATACATGCGTGCCTTGAGTCATTTGAGGCTGCTCTGGAAAATGTAATCTGTCATCTTGATGAAGATGACACAATGCTTTTATTGCTAGGCGATTATGTGCATGGTGGTGATTCTGGTAGAGGAGTGCTTGATAAGATAATGCATTTGCAGGAACAATACGGCAATGATAAGGTCATGGCACTCATGGGGAATCATGAAGATATGGTAATAGGCGGCGAAAGTACCATAGATTCGATGTATGGAGGCATGCAATGGTATGATAATGAAAATGCAGATGATTTATACATAAGCTGGTTAAGCAGCCTACCAAGATATTACACAGAAGGCAATACTATATTTGTGCATGCCGGAATTGATGAAACTGTCGGTGATATGTGGGAATGGGAGACATCTGATGATATATACACAGCGAAATATCCTGCTGAAACAGGCAGGATAGAAGGTCTTGACATGAAAGTGGTAGCAGGTCATGTCTATACATCTGAGATATCAGGAGATTCAACGTTTAATGATATATATTATGATGGTGAAAATCACATATATATAGATGGGGATGTGTTGTCAACAGGGGTTATCCCAGTGTTAATGGTTGATACTGATACAGACAGATATTATCGCATTACCGATGGAGGCTGCTGGCTACTGACGGAATATGAAGAATAGTCAGGTTGAAAATGGCAGGATGGATATTATTAATCCTTTTGACGTCAGATTCGGATTAGACCGAAATCGGAGATGTACATAGATATAGTAGAAATATTTAGAATTTAATGACATAATAAATAAGAATTTGTTATATAGGATTATAGAAAATCCGGTCAGGATACTTGTCAGTACCTGACCGGATGTCTGCTTTTATTTTACTTTTAAATAAGCGGTCTTGTTAAGATTTAGCTGTTTTAAAAATCAAACTTAGTTATTAACCCCATGATGAACATCTTCTGTTGATGTTGTAAGTGGAAGAAATGTATATCCGTTAGCAAGACCCCATTGTATGATACGTTCAACAGCGTTGACACTGAAGCCTTTTATATCATGCTGAAGTACGACAGATACATTATGGCTCTTCATTCCGTTTACAACATTCTGGTATACTTCTTCCGTGCTTGTTGTTCCACCGGCATCACCGCTGGATACATTCCAGTCAAAATATTTGTATCCCTGGTCAGTTACAGCTTTTGTAAGAGTTGTCATAATGCCACTACAGTACTTTAAGCTCACGGTGTTAGAACTTCCACCAGGGAATCGTATAAGCTTAGGACGCTGTCCTGTCTGTGCATATATAATATCGGACATTTCGTTAAGATCAGCAAAATAAGCATCAACACTTGAATATATTTTCTTATAATCATGTGAAGCACTGTGGATAGCAACTGTGTGGCCAGCAGCAGCCTCTTTGGCTATCATATTTTCATAACCACTGTTAACATTTGTTACAAAGAATGTAACTTTAACATTGTATTTGTCAAGAATATCTAACAACTGCTGTGTATGTGCACCTGGTCCATCATCAAAAGTAAGATAAACGACTTTGTTTCCAGATGAAGTTGTGGCTGTCTGTTTTACAGCTTCAACAGTAACAGTTCTGTCTATAGAAGTTTCATTGCCGAACTTATCTGTAACAGAGTATGTTATTGTGTAGGTTCCTGCACGGTATGTAGAAATATTATCTGATACAGAAACACTGTCAGATATATCATTACCATGGGAATCTTTTGCAGTACATCCCGGATCTTCAAATCTGGTACCAGCCTTTATGGTAATATCAGAATCTCCATTTAGTATGATGGTAGGTGCTATGCCATCATTATATTCTATTGTACGTTGTACAGAGGTTTTATTGCCTGATGAATCGCTGACTGTATAGGTGATTACATTCTTGTCTTCAGTTCTTTTTATCTTGCTGGTAATATCACCATCATAGTTATCGGTGGCAGTAAAACCCTCTTCCTGATATGTTTCACCAGTTTTAGGATAATATCCGTCAATCTTATTGAGTTCGATTATAGGAGCCTTTGTATCAACTATTTTTACCTCTCTTGATTTTTGGGCAGAAAAAATACCTTTTTTAGCTTTATAATGTATATGATAGGTTCCTAATTTAGATGAATCTACGCTTCCTTTAATAGTAACATTCAACGGAACATTTTTGGATGCAGGCGTGTTGAAAGCTGCTGTTGCCCCCTGTTCTGTATAAGTATCACCATATTCTATTGTCTCTTTTGGACTGCCATTTAAATTAATATTAATATTGAAAAGTGAAAGAAACAATATAATAAGGAAGAGTAATGTGACAACTATTCCAGTAACAGCTATCACAAGTTTTTTGTTCTTCTTAAAGAATTCTTTAGTAGCCATAGGTTTAATCTCCTAACTTATTATTGTAGCTAAAGTATTATATTACTTTTCTGAAAAAAAATTAACACTTAATTGAAAAAAACTTAAAAAATCTTAAGAAAAATCTTAAGAAAAAATCGCATGTAATTTATATCATATAAATATTACTATGTTAATAATATAACAATATTGAGCGTATAGTGAATTAATTAAAGAAATAGTAAATGATAAATCTGAAATTTTATATAAAATATAAATCTTTTATTAAAAAAATATCATATGTTTGATAAATTACAAAAATACGTACAATAGATTTGACATAATGACTTTACTTTTTTGTCGAATAATACTAAAATATTGATAAGAGAGATGTTTATCTCATATTTCGATTAGGAGGTATATATAACAATGGCTAGAGAAAAACAGTCAATGGATGGTAATACAGCCGCTGCACACGTAGCATATGCGTTTACAGAAGTAGCTGGTATTTATCCCATCACTCCTTCCAGCCCAATGGCAGATGTTGTTGACCAGTGGTCAGCAGCTGGAAGAAAGAATATTTTTGGTAATACAGTAAAGGTAACAGAAATGCAGTCTGAAGCAGGTGCTGCTGGTACAGTACATGGTTCACTTGCAGCTGGTGCTCTTACAACAACATTCACAGCTTCACAGGGTCTTTTACTTATGATTCCTAATATGTATAAGATTGCTGCTGAACAGCTTCCTTGTGTATTTGATGTATCAGCTCGTACAGTTGCTACACAGTCACTTAACATTTTTGGTGATCATAGTGATGTTTATGCATGTCGTCAGACAGGTTTTGCTATGCTTGCTGAGACAAACCCACAGGAAGTTATGGACTTAAGCCCAGTTGCACATCTTGCAGCTATTGATGGCAAGGTTCCATTCATCAACTTCTTTGATGGTTTCCGTACATCACACGAGATTCAGAAGATTGAAAAGTGGGATTACGAAGATCTTAAGGAAATGTGCCCAATGGACAAGGTTGAAGAGTTCCGTGCTCATGCACTTAACCCTAACAAGCCAGCTATGCGTGGTTCACATGAAAACGGAGATGTATTCTTCCAGCATCGTGAAGCATGTAACACAGTATATGATGAACTTCCAGAAGTAGTAGAAAAGTACATGAAGAAGGTTAACGAGAAGCTTGGTACTAACTACGACTTATTTAACTACTATGGTGCACCTGATGCAGACAGAGTTATCGTAGCTATGGGTTCTATCAACGACGTTGCAGAAGAAGTTATTGATTACTTAACAGCTAAGGGTGAGAAGGTTGGCCTTGTTAAAGTAAGACTTTACCGTCCATGGTCATCTAAGGCACTCTTAAAGGTTCTTCCTAAGACAGCTAAGAAGGTTGCTGTTCTTGACAGAACTAAGGAACCAGGATCACTTGGTGAGCCACTTTACCTTGATGTTGCTACAACACTTCGTGAAGCAGGTCTTAACGATATCACATTAGTTGGTGGACGTTATGGCTTAGGTTCAAAGGATACTCCTCCTTCATCAGTATTCGCTGTATATAAGGAATTAGAGAAGGATGAGCCAAAGAACAGATTCACAATCGGTATTGTTGATGATGTTACTAACCTTTCACTTCCAGAGGTTAAGCCAGCTCCTATTACTTCAGCTCCTGGTACAGTAGAATGTAAGTTCTGGGGTCTTGGTGGTGATGGTACAGTAGGTGCTAACAAGAACTCTACTAAGATCATCGGTGACCATACAGATAAGTATATTCAGGCATACTTCCAGTATGACTCTAAGAAGACAGGTGGTATCACAATCAGCCACTTAAGATTTGGTGATAACCCAATCAGAAGTCCATACTATATCAATCAGGCTGACTTTGTTGCATGTCATAACCCATCTTACATCACAAAGGGATACAAGATGGTTCAGGATGTTAAGCCAGGCGGAATCTTTATGATTAACTGCCAGTGGTCAGATGAAGAACTTAACCAGCATATGCCAGCAGAAGCTAAGCAGTATATTGCTAAGAATAATATCCAGCTTTACACAATCAACGCTATTGATAAAGCTATTGAAATCGGTATGGGTAAGAGAACTAACACAATCTTACAGTCAGCATTCTTCAAGCTTGCTAACGTAATGCCTATTGATGAAGCTGTTGAATATATGAAGGCAGCTGCTAAGAAGTCATACAGCAAGAAGGGTGATGCAGTAGTTGAGATGAACTATAAGGCTATCGATGCAGGTGTTGATGCAGTACATAAGGTAGAAGTACCAGCAGACTGGGCAACAGCAGTTGATGATAAGAAGCCAGTTGAAAGAACAGGACGTCCTGCTACAGTTAAGATGGTTAACGAACTTCTTGATCCTATCGGAAAGATGGATGGTGACAGCCTTCCAGTATCTGCATTTAAGGATATTGCAGATGGTCAGTTTGAGACAGGTGCTTCAGCATACGAGAAGAGAGGAACAGCCGTTATGGTTCCTGAGTGGGATCCAGCAAGCTGTGTTCAGTGTAACAGCTGTGCATTCGTATGTTCACATGCTACTATCAGACCATTCATTCTTGATGCTAAGGAACAGGCAGAAGCTCCTTCACAGATTAAGCTTGCTGATTCTAAGCATGCAACAGACACAACAATGAAGTACACAATGTCAGTATCTCCATTAGATTGTATGGGATGTGGCGAATGTGTTACTGTATGTCCTAAGGCTGGAGAAGCTCTTAAGATGGTTCCACAGGAATCACAGGCAGAAGAGCAGCCAGTATTCGATTATCTTGTAGCTAACGTAGGTAAGAAGGATATTAAGCCAGCATTAGTAAATACACCAATCGGTTCTCAGTATAACCAGCCACTCCTTGAGTTCTCAGGAAGCTGTGCAGGTTGTGCAGAAACATCTTATGCTAGATTAATTACACAGTTATTTGGTGAGCAGATGTATATTTCTAACGCTACAGGTTGTTCTTCAATCTGGGGTGGTCCAGCTGCAACATCACCATATACAGTAAACAAGGATACATTAAAGGGACCAGCATGGGCTAACTCATTATTCGAGGATAACGCAGAACATGGTTTTGGTATGTATCTTGGACAGAAGGTTCTTCGTGACCAGGCTATTGCCAAGATCGAAGAAATGGCTGCATCTGATAAGGCAACAGACAGCTTTAAGGCAGCAGCAGCTAAGTACCTTGAGACAAAGAATGATACTAAGGCAAACACACCAGCTACAGAAGCTCTTATTGCAGAACTTGAAAAGGCAGCAGCAGATGGATGCCCAACAGCTCCAGAAGTACTTGCTAAGAAGGATTACCTTGCTAAGAAATCTGTATGGATCTTCGGTGGTGATGGTTGGGCTTACGATATCGGTTTCGGTGGTCTTGACCATGTACTTGCTTCAGGTGAGAATGTAAATGTTATGGTATTCGATACAGAAATGTATTCTAATACAGGTGGACAGGCTTCTAAGGCTTCTAACATCGGTGAAGTTTGCCAGTTCGCTGCAGCTGGTAAGGAAATCGGCAAGAAGTCACTTGCTGAAATCGCTATGAGCTATGGCTATGTATATGTAGCACAGATTGCTCTTGGTGCTAACCCAGCTCAGGCATTAAAGGCTATCGAAGAAGCTGAAAACTACAATGGACCATCATTAATCATTGGTTATGCTCCTTGCGAACTTCACGGTATCGCTAAGGGTGGTATGAACCACTGCCAGGATGAAATGAAGAAGGCTGTTAAGGCTGGATACTGGAACCTCTTCTCATTCAACCCAGCATTAAAGGCTGAAGGAAAGAATCCATTTACATTAACATCTAAGCAGGGTGATGGATCATATCAGGAATTCCTTAACAATGAAGCACGTTATACACGTCTTGTTAAGCCATTCCCAGAAAGAGCTGAAAGACTCTTTGCTAAGTCAGAAGAAGTTGCTAATGAGAGATTCGAGCACTTACAGAGACTTGTTGAGTTATATAAGTAATTCACATTGCAAAATAAACAGAATATGATTAATATTAAGGACTGAATTGTCTTTTATATGACATTGTAGTTCCTTGATAAAAGGGAGGCTCCTGATATATGCTTTGAAGGTATATGTCAGGAGCCTTTTACAATATATTGTCAGCTATTTTCAAAGATGGAAGAATGAGCTGTAGGAAAGAGAATGACAATTAGCTTATAATCAGGAAATCGTAAAAAAATAGGATTCATAGTTCACAATGAATTGATAATTGTGTATAATAAAGGTATAAAAATGCGTGTAATATTATAATGATGCCGGGGTCAAAAGCCTCCGACATCATTATAAGAATATAAGAAAAATACAAACGATCGTGCTGTAAAAGGTATGGAATGGGGTGATTATATGAGTAAAGGCACTTTAAAAAAGAAAAAGGTGGAAATTATAACTGTATGCATATGTGTTGTGCTGATAGCGGCTATTCTTGCAATACTTATTGCGTTTAATAAGAGCAAAGATTTTGTTTATAATAAACATCTTGATGAAGCTGTGATCAGCATAGATGATGAGAATATTACTCTGAAGGATTTTTCTTACTATATATATATAGTGGAAAAGCAGATTAATGATATGGCTATAAAGTATAATCCTGATGACCCTAATGATTTCTGGAACACACATTTTAAAAATTCACTTGACAGCGTGTTCACAAGGGATTATGCTAAACAACTGGCAAAGGATTTATGTGAGTATGATTATATAATGGAAAAAGAGACTGCCATTCATAATATATATGTAACTGAAAGTGAAAAAGAATCAATAAAAGCAGATGCTAAGGATACATATGATGATTTTTCACAAAAAGCTAAGGACAACACAAGGCTTAGTGAGGAAGATATATATAATATATTATGCCGTAGAAAGCTTGTTGAAAAGTATGCTGTCAGGGCAGCACAACAGGTTAAGAGTGATGGCTTTGCAGGAGATAGTGCATCATTGCTTGATTATGATGGAGAATATTATAAAGAGATGATTAAGTCAAGGTATAATGTTACAGAGAATAACAAGCTGCTTGATAGGATAACTATGGGAAGAGTTACTGTTAACTGATATCGTGAACACATTTAGTTTTCGTAAAATGCTGCTTGTTTAATGCTGGTTTAATAAAATAATCATATACACATATTTAGTTAGATGTTAAGAACAGAATAAGTGTTGTATAACGCAGAAAGAGGTTGAAGATGACAAAGGATATGACTAAAGGGTCACCTTTCAAGCTGATTCTTGGATTTGCATTTCCTATGCTTTTAGGTATGCTATTCCAGCAGTTCTATAATCTTGTTGACACTATGATTGTTGGTAAGACGTTAGGTGTATCAGCTCTGGCAGGAGTTGGAGCAACAAGCTCAATAAACTTTATGATAATTGGATTCTGTATGGGTATATGTAATGGATTCGCAATTCCTGTTGCACAGCAGTTCGGGGCGGGAAAGTATAGTGAGCTTAGAAAATATGTTTTTAATGGATATGTATGCAGTGCGGTATTTGCGGTTGTTATGACAATACTTTCAGTAGTGTTTTGTGCACCTATACTTAGATTACTTAATACACCAGATGATATATTCATGCATGCGTATAATTATATTGTTATAATATTTGCAGGAATACCAACGGTATTTCTATATAATATCGTATCGGGTATAATACGTTCGCTTGGTGACAGTAAGACACCAGTATATTTCCTTGTATTATCATCGGTTATTAATATAGCACTTGATTTCATACTTATTATATATGTTAAGATGGGAGTAGCAGGTGCAGGTGTTGCAACTGTTGTATCACAGCTTATATCAGGTGTTGGATGTACAATATATATGTATAAAAAGTTTGATATATTAAAGGCAACTAAACAGGAAAATGTTGTAAGGAAAAGATATGTTGTTAACCTTTGTTATATAGGTGTTCCTATGGGACTTCAGTATTCCATAACAGCTATTGGAAGTACTATACTTCAGGCAGCAGTAAATGGTCTTGGTTCGTCATATGTAGCGGCCATGACAGCAGGTTCTAAGATGTTTAACTTTACCTGTTGTCCTTTTGATGCTCTTGGTTCTACTATGGCAACATATGGTGGACAGAATGTTGGAGCTGGAAAGATAGACAGGCTTGGCAAGGGTATAAGAGCTGCTATGATAATAGGTGCGGTGTACAGTGTAGTGGCACTTGTGGTTCTGTTCTTTACAACAGATTATATAGCACTTCTTTTTGTGGATGCAGCTGAGGTTGAGATTATCAGACTTACAAGAAGATTCATAATAGCATCAGCTCTGTTTTATATACCTCTTACAGGAGTCAATGTTTACAGGTTCTGTATACAGGGTATGGGGTATTCAGTATTTGCAATACTAGCCGGAGTGTTTGAGATGCTTGCAAGAACACTTGTTGCTATATTCCTTATACCAGTTATAGGTTTTAACGGTGCATGTCTTGCTAATCCGGCAGCATGGATTGCAGCAGATATTTTCTTAATACCTGCATTTATGCATTGCTGCAATAAGCTTAAGATAAGGCATGGAATGAAAAAGAGTGCATAAAGTTGGAATAAAATCATTAAAATCAGACATTCTAATATTACTGGTGAAGTTCTAATATTACTGGTTAAGATAGCAATGAAAGGATGCCTGCAATGAGTGATTTCAGCTGTAATGTTAAAGAAAATATTAAAAGGTTAGAAACTAGTCTTAATGTGGAACGTAATTTTGATATACTTCAAAGAGAAGTAATGATTGCGGGGCATAGGGCTGGTTTCTTTTTTATAGATGGTTTTGTCAGGGAAGATATGGTAGAAAAGCTTATGCAGTTTTTTTATTCATTGAAAGAATCGGACATGGAGAACCTTGATGTATTTCTGGAAAATGGAATGCCTTATACGGAGGTTGAGAAAAGCGGCAATGTGGATACAGTCATAACGCAGTTTTTGTCAGGTGTTTCTGTTATGGTTGTAGATGGCTTTGATGAGTGTCTGCTTATCGACTGCAGGACATATCCTATGCGTTCTGTGTCAGAGCCATGGAAGGACAGGGTGCTTAGAGGTTCAAGAGATGGTTTTGTTGAAACACTTGTAGCCAATGCAGCATTATTAAGGCGGAGAATACGTGATCCAAAGTTTTCAATGGAGTTGTATGGTGTTGGCAGACGTTCAAGGTCTGATGTAGTTATATGTTATATATCTGATTCCGTAGACAAGTGCGTGCTTACAAGGATGAGAAAGCTGATTCAGTCGATAGATGTTGATGCTCTTACTATGAATATAGAAAGCCTTGCGGAATGTATGTTTACACATAAGTGGATTAATCCATTTCCGAAGTTTAAGTATTCGGAACGCCCGGATACAGCAACGGCGGCTATACTTGACGGGAATATTGTAATTATGGTAGACAATTCTCCAGCAGTTATGATAATTCCGGCATCTATCTTTGATATTATAGAGGAGGCGGATGATTTCAATTTCTCTCCTATAATAGGTTCATATTTAAGAATCACAAGATTTTTCTTTTCTATTGTGACATGGATATTAACACCGTTGTGGCTGCTTTTTGTTAATAATCCAGATTGGGTTCCAGAATTTCTTAAGTTCATTCTTATAACGGATGATATTACAGTACCGGTGCTTCTGCAACTTCTTATACTAGAACTGGCGGTAGATGGACTTAAGCTTGCAGCGGTGAATACACCAACTATGTTATCAACACCGCTAAGTATAGTGGCAGGTATTGTTGTTGGCGAGTATGCTGTAAGTTCAGGATGGTTTAACCCGGAGGCACTTCTTTATATGGCGGTTGTAACTGTTGGAACCTATGGACAGACTAACTTTGAAATGGGATATGCTTTCAAGTTTTTAAGAGTGCTTATGCTCATACTTACACAAATATTTAATCTTGCCGGATTTATCACAGGAGTTGTCATATCTGTACTTATGATAGCATTTAACAGGACTATAACAGGGAAAAGCTATATATATCCGCTTATTCCATGGGATGGGAAGATGCTTAAGAGAAAGGTGTTCAGGGTGAGGCTGCCGCATTGCTACAAATAATAAGGATGATTATACTTGCAATTTCTAAGAAAACTAATATAATGAATGTTGATTGAGTTTATATATTGGTTTAGATGTTTATTGTATATATGTATGGCATTTGTCATTGTATAATTTTAGGAGTATGTTTAGATTTGTTAATTGACATTTGTTATTAGATATAATATTATAATAATGTTATTACCATTCAAAATAACATAACGGGTTAAAATAAATTTTTAAACTAAATGATTACAGTTGCGTATGGCAACTAAAAAAGAAGTTCAAGGGTATAGCCGTTGAACTTCTTTTTTTGAGCCTATATTTTAATGCCATTGTATATGGATGAAAAATATTGACTATGCGATAAAAAGAGAGTATTTTTTAGATAAAGAATTATAGTAGGAGGAGAATATGTATAACATAGGATTGGATATAGGAACTGGTTCTGTAGGCTGGTGCTTAACGGATAATAATGGACATTTGCTAAAAATAAATAGGAAAGGTGACAATGGTAAAACATATAGAAATAGCGCCTGGGGAGTGAGATTGTTTGCATCAGCAGATACAGCAGCTGATTGCAGGATAAAAAGAAGCACAAGAAGGCGTTATAACAGAAGGCGAACAAGAGTTATAGAGTTAAGAAAGATAATGTCAGAAATGATAATGCCGATTGACCCTAATTTTTACGCTAGATTAGATGAAGCATTTCTGTGGAATGAGGATAAGAGCGATAAAGCAAAAGCACCATTTTTATTATTCAATGATAAAGAGCTTTATGATATTAAATATTATAAAAAATATCCAACAATATATCATTTAAGAAAATATTTGCTCGAAACAAAAGAGAAGGCTGACCCAAGATTTATATATCTGGCATTACACCATATGATGAAATATAGAGGACACTTTTTATATGAGGGACAGACATTTGAAGCAATAGATAATATTAAAGATACATTTATAGAATTGGAACAGTTGATAAATGTATATGTTAAGGAAAAAGAAGAAACAGAATATAATAATAAGAATAATAATCAATATGAAGCAATAAAAAACTGTTTGGCAGATAATAAAGTAAAAAATAAAGATAAAAAAGAAAATATAACAGATATATTTATTAAAGTAGGTTATGATAATAAATATTCAAAGGAACTTGCAGCGGCAGTTCTTGGTTATGAATTTAACGTAGGAATTATTGTTAATGATAACAGTTTAACAGATGAAGATGGTAAAGCATTGAAAGCTAAATTCGCAGACGCCAAATATGAGGAGCAGGAGGAAAAGTTAAGTGATACGCTTGGGGAGAGATATTATATAGTTGAAGCATTGAAAAAGATATATTCGTGGAAAGTGCTTCACAGCATATTAGGTGATAGTATGTTTCTTTCATGTGCTATGGTAGATAAATATGAAAAACATAGAGAACAGCTCAAGGCATTAAAGAATTTGTTCCATAAATATGTAAGTCAGGATGAATATAGTGAATTCTTTCATCAGGAAAAGAATAAAGAAGGCAAATATATAGTTAATTATGCCAATTACATAAAAGGAATAAAAAGGCTGAATAATGAAACGAACAAGAATTCTAATGCAAATCAACAGCTTTATCAAAGCATAAAGAAAATATTAGACAAGAGGGCGGCAGATGATGAAGTTTATAAGAATATTTTAACTGAAATGGAACAGGAAACATTTCTTGAGAAGATAAATAATGTTGATAATTCCGCAATACCATATCAGTTGAATTTAATAGAAATGGATAAGATATTAACGCAGCAGGGGGTATATTACAAAGAATTAAAGGACAATAAAGAACTATTGCTTAAAATGCTTACTTCGAAAATTCCATATTATGTGGGTCCACTTAATAATAACAATAAAGGAAATCGTAATTTTGCGTGGATGACGAAAAAAGCTGGGAAAGAAAACGAAAAGGTGTATCCTTGGAATGTTAAAGATGTTGTGGATATAGATGTTACGGCAGAAGATTTTATTACGAGGATGACGAATTACTGTACATATCTTCCTAATGAAAAAGTGCTTCCAAAGGAGTCATTGTTATATCAGAGATATATGTTATTAGAGGAGTTATCACAGATAAGAATTGATGGCAAGAAGCTTAGTAAAGAAGACAGAAAAGCAATAATAGATGATTTATTTATTGGTAAGGGAAGGGTTAAAGTAAGCGATAAAGATTTTAAAGAGTATCTTGATAAAGTTAATTATGTTAAGGTTAATGGCAAGGGATATGATGTTACAGGATATCAGAGTGATGATGGCTTTGCTTGTGCACTAAGCAGTTATAATAAGTTCAGACGTATATTAGGATATGTAGATGAACGAAATGAAAAGATGATAGAAGATATAATATACTGGCTTACTGTATTTGAGGATAAAGATATAGTTAAAAGAAAGATAAATAAGCAGTATGCAGACAAGTTTAGTGATGAGCAGTTAAAGAAAATATTAAAGTTAAAATTCAAGGGCTGGGGTCGTTATTCTGCTAAGCTATTAAATGGCATAAAAGGTGATATGGGAACAACTATTATCGAAATGCTTGAAGATGCTGACGAACGATTTGCATATTGCGATTATTGTCCTAATTTTATGCGAATTATTAATAAAGATGCGAAGATAAAACAGATAATAGATGATAACAGACCTATATATGATGGAACAAAAGATTTATTAGAGGTTATACAGGATATGCATACATCACCAGCTAACAGGCGTGGTATATGGCAGACAATGAAAGTAATCGAAGAGATAATTGAATATATAGGTGAAAAACCACGGCAGATATATATTGAATTTGCAAGGGAAGATGATTTTAAGACCAAGAATAAAAGAACTGATTCAAGAAAAAAAACTGTTGATAAGGCACTTAAGAAATTAAAAAAGGAAGTGGTTGATGAGTATAATGAAAATATATACAAGAAATTAAAACAATATGAGAATCGTTTAGATGAAGAAAAGGTGTATCTATACTTTATGCAGAATGGGAAATCTTTATATACAGAGGAAAAGTTAAATCTTAATGAACCAGAAAATCTTGAGATAGACCATATAATTCCATACTCGTTATCTGATGATGATAGTCTGGATAATAAAGCATTAGTATTAAAGGATGAAAATCAGAAAAAGGGCAATAAGATAGTAAAAGAAACGTTCCCACAATCGTTTTCTGATATTAAGATGATAAATTATTGGAAGAACTTGAAAAAAGTAGGGTTGATATCAGAAAAGAAGTATAATAACCTTCAGAAAAATAATGTTGATGACATACTGACGAAAGGATTCATTAACAGACAGCTTGTAGAAACAAGACAGATTGTAAAGTCTGTAGCTAATCTTATACTTGATTATTATAATGAACAGATTGACGTAATAGAAGTAAAGGCTAGTCTAAGTACAAGTGTAAGAAAAATGCTTACATATGAGAAAAAAGATAATAATGGGTTCTGGGAAGAAAATAAAGATAATTGTATGTTCTATAAAAATAGGGATATGAATGATTATCATCACGCACACGATGCGTATCTTGCCAATATTATAGGTATGTATATACAGAAGAATTATCCACATTTGCAGAAGGAACTTAATTATTCACAGTATAGAAGAGTATGGCGTAAATATTATGAAAATACAAAGAACAATAATGGAGTAAACTGGTTTGCAACGCTTGGTAAATTCAGCAGTAATAATGAGGAAGCAGACTGGTATGGTCAAGATATTATAGCCTATATGAGAAAAATATTCTGTTATAGAGATGTTATTATATCTAAAAAGGTAGAAGAAAATACAGGAGCATTTTATAGTGAAACCAAATATCCAAGAGAGGATAAAGCAGGCAGCAAGCTTGTACCTCTGAAACAGGGGAATAATATGCGTGGTGCTAATAATCTTAAAGAACTTGATACAAGAAAGTATGGAGGATATAAAGGTGGTGAAAAAGCCTATTTTGTACTTGTAAAATATTGTATCGAAAAGGCACTAAAGAAGAAAGTTAAAAAAGAGTATCATATGGAATTCGTTGAAATACCTGTATATATTGCAAGAGATATTAAAAATAAGGATATAAATCTCTATGATTATGTGTGTGACATTTTAAATGAAGCTAATAAAAATAGTGTTGCAGATGTTGAAATATTACGAAATAAAGTTCCTAAATATCAGATGATAATAGGAGAAAATGGAGAGGAATATTATCTTGTTGGTGCAACTGAGGTGGCTAATTCAAAACAGTTTGTCCTTGGTGGTGCTAATCAGCAATATAACAGGCTGTTAAATTACATAATGTATGGTAAAAATGATAAATGGCAGTATATACAGACAGAGTTACTAGATGAGCAGTTGACAGGACTATATGATTTGCTTTTATCTAAAATCAAAGATGAATATAAAGGCTTTTCTAAAGAGGCAATAAGGATACAGGAGGATAATTCATTTTATAAACTTGATGTAAAGAATAAGAAAGAATTTATAGCAGAGATGATTAAGCTTGTTCAGCCAGACTCCAACTATCCATATTTAGGAAAGTATTCAACAGGATTGTCAGATAGAATGGGTCGAAAGAGCAAGGAGAAAGTTGGTAAAAAGATTACGCTTGTAGATAAGTCAGTTACGGGGTTATACGAGAGGAGAACAACATTTGAGCTGGAGGACGATAGTAGTACAAAGTCACGCTAAGTTAAGTTATAAGAATGGATATATGATAGTGCGGGGTGAAGATGTTAAGATGGTGCACCTGAGTGAAATTAATACAGTTATAATTGATTCTACTCAGGTGTCAATGACATCTTATCTATTATGTGAGTTTGTTAAAAGAAAGATAAAGGTGATATTTTGCGATGAGAAAAGAAATCCCTGCAGTGAGTTAATGCCATATTATGGAACATATAATTCCAGCAAGAAAATTCGTAAGCAAATGCAGTGGGATATGGAGTATGCCAAGGAAATATGGACATATATTGTAAGACAAAAAATACTAAATCAGGCAGAAATACTTTCTAAATATGGATTTGAAACTACTGATAAGTTAACGCAGTATGCAGAAGAAATAGAGCTGTTTGATATGACAAACAGGGAAGCACACGCAGCTAAAGTATATTTTAATAGTCTGTTTGGCAAAGAATTTTCGAGAGATGATGTCAATTCAATTAATGCTGCATTGAATTATGGCTATGGAATTCTGCTATCTAATTTTAACAAAGAGATAGTGTCGGACGGATATTTAACACAGTTAGGTACAAAACATACCAATGAATACAATCCTTATAATCTCTCCTGTGATTTAATGGAGCCGTTCAGAGTTTTAGTGGACGAAATTGTGTTTAATAACATTGATAAAACATTTGATTCTGATTATAAAATGCAGCTTGTAAATGTTCTGAATAAGCGGATTAATTATTGTGGGCGTGAGTATTATGTTACAAATGCTATTCAGATATATCTTGATAAAATGTTTGGTGCGATAGAACAGAAAAGTTTTATTACATCAATGATATATCAATTTGAATGATTAGCAGATTTATGAGAGTGATGGTGTTTTTTGATTTGCCCACAATAACAGATAAAAACAGGCACGACTATAGAAAATTCAGGCAGTTTCTTGTTCAGGAAGGATTTATTATGATGCAGGAATCTGTGTATACAAAGCTTGTTCTAAACGGAACTATGGTTAATCTTATGAAGAATAAGATAAGAAAGAATAAACCACAGGAAGGTTTGGTAGAAATGCTTGTTGTAACTGAAAAGCAGTTTAGTGGAATTGAATATGTGTCAGGTGGTGAACAGGAAAATATTGTTGATGGAGAGGAAAGGCTGATTATTATATGATAATGAAGATATTTTCGCTGGAAAATGATATAATATTCACAGAAGAATATATTAATGTACTTCAAATTCAGGATAAAAAATTATTTACTAATGTCATAAATAGCCTAAATGATAATATAAACGATATTGAGGATACTAAAGAACGTATAATTATATTAGATAATGATACAGAGATTAAGATTGAAAAAGAAGTGTTGATGTTTATTGATGTGTTTAATATTGATTTTAATCAAAAGAAAATACAGAGTGCTTTATATAATAAAATATAGAAAATATATAAGCAGGAATTTGAAAGAATGTCAGAGTTCCAGACAATTTTTCAAAAATTGCTACTGAATGTATTAGATGTATTCAATGAATTTCCGTTTGAATTCAATTATAAGGAAAGTATCGGGATACAAGAGTATTTGAAACTATTAGGGCTTAAGATATCGAATAATAAAGGGAAAATAACAGATACAATATTTTCATTGATAGATGTTATTGAATATCTTTCGGTCGCAAAAATATTAATATTTGTTAATCTTAAATTATATCTGATTGATGATGAATTAAAGGAAATATATAAATATGCAATGTATAAAAAGGTTAATATGCTGCTTATAGAAACAGGAGAAGAAAAAGAACCGCTTGAAAATGAAAAAATATTGTATATAGATAGTGATTATGATGAAATTATATTGTATAATAAATAAAAAAGTTACTATTTAAAATACGGGTGCGTCGTTAACACCTGAAAAACTTTATTTGAGGTTTTAGGAGTATGTTATTTTGAATGGTAACAAAACCGGACCCAGCTTGCCGCCAATCAGTGAAAAGTTTTAGGAGTATGTTATTTTGAATGGTAACAAAACAACTATGAAGATGTGTCAGATTGAAGTGATGTTTTAGGAGTATGTTATTTTGAATGGTAACAAAACGAAAGATGACAGTAAGCGGTATCACTGTTAGTTTTAGGAGTATGTTATTTTGAATGGTAACAAAACCAGATTCATGCAATGTGGATTCTGAAATAAGTTTTAGGAGTATGTTATTTTGAATGGTAACAAAACTAAAATATTCAGATTACATGCATAAGAGAAGTTTTAGGAGTATGTTATTTTGAATGGTAACAAAACTGGACTTACTGTTAAATGGAGAGATTCTGAGTTTTAGGAGTATGTTATTTTGAATGGTAACAAAACAAAGTGGCTTCGCTCGCTGTCTATCCCTTAGTTTTAGGAGTATGTTATTTTGAATGGTAACAAAACTGGACATGTCCTTGATAGATTTGGTTTAACGTTTTAGGAGTATGTTATTTTGAATGGTAATAAAACTGAAACTGGCAACGGAATGGACGGCTATGCGTTTTAGGAGTATATTATTTTGAATGGTAATAAAACACGAATATTATATGGAACGAAAGGATAATAGTTTTAGGAGTATGTTATTTTTCTGTAAACAAAGATTAACATGGTTACAGTAAAACAAGTTTATATAAATTTTCTAATTAATTCTACTTTTATTAATGGTAATTCCTCATAAATATGATACACTTATAACTATCGAATATAAGTGTTATTATTCTTAGTGTGAGTTATGGAGGAATTATGAGTAAAGTAATTGGAATCGATCTTGGTACAACTAATAGCTGCGTGGCAGTTATAGAAGGTGATTCGCCAACAGTTATTACTAATAGTGAAGGGTATAGAACAACACCATCGGTTGTTGCATTTACTAAGAATAAGGAAAGACTGGTTGGGGATGCTGCAAGAAGACAGGCATCGGTTAACTCAGACAGAACCATATTTTCAATAAAAAGACATATGGGAACTGATTATAAGAAAAAGATAGATGGCAAAGCATATACGCCACAGGAGTTATCAGCTTATATACTTATGAAACTAAAGAAGGATGCAGAAGGATTTCTTGGAGAGGAAGTAACAGATGCTGTCATTACTGTGCCAGCATATTTTAATGATGCACAAAGACAGGCTACTAAGGATGCAGGAAAGATAGCGGGGCTTAATGTGTTAAGAATCATTAATGAGCCAACAAGCGCTGCACTTGCATATGGACTTGATAATGGCGATTCTCAGAAAGTGCTTGTATATGACCTTGGCGGAGGTACCTTTGACGTATCTGTTATAGATATTGGAGATAATGTTATAGAGGTTCTTGCAACCTCCGGAGATAATCATCTTGGTGGGGATGACTTTGATTCCCGCATTGTTGATTATCTTGTTAGTAGGTTTAAGGATACAGATGGAATTAATCTTGCAAAAGATCCAGCGGCTATGCAGAGGTTAAGAGAAGAAGCTGAAAAGGCTAAGAAAGAGCTTTCTTCTGCATTGAATGCCAATATTAACCTTCCATTTATAGCTGTTGCGAAGGATGGTCCACATCACATGGATATGAATATCACCAGACAGAAGTTTAATGAACTAACCGATGATCTGGTTAACAAGACAGTTATTCCTGTTGAGAATGCACTTCGTGATGCCGGGCTTAGTAAGAATGATATTGGTATGGTACTTCTTGTTGGAGGCTCCACAAGAATTCCTGCTGTTTCAGATAAGGTAAGACAGATTATGGGAAAAGAACCATCAAGGAATCTTAATCCGGATGAGTGTGTTGCACTTGGAGCAGCAGTTCAGGGTGGAAAGCTTGGCAATCAGCTTAAGCCAGGTTCTGCAGCTTCGGAGATTATACTTATGGATGTAACACCATTATCTCTTTCAATAGAAACTGTTGGTGGTATATCAAGCAGGCTTATAGAAAGAAATACAACTATTCCTACAAGGCACAGCCAGATATTCACGACGGCTGGCAATTTCCAGACATCAGTTGAAATCAAGGTATTTCAGGGAGAGAGAAGATTTACAAGAGATAACAAGCTGCTCGGAAACTTCAGGCTTAATGGCATTAAGCGTGCGATGGCAGGAGTTCCACAGATAGAGGTGACTTTTGATATAGATGCCAATGGTATTGTAAATGTGTCTGCAAAGGATCTAGGAACGGGAAGAGAGCAGTCTATAACTATAACTTCAAGCTCTAATATGTCAGAGGAAGAGATTGAGAGAGCTAAGTGGGAAGCCGAGGTGTATGGTGCACAGGATAAGCAGAATGAAGAGTTTTGTAATTCGCGTATCGAAGCTGAGAATACCTTAAGACGTGCAGAGGGCGAGTACAGCCAGAACAAGAAGGTATGGGATAAGGCTAAGAAAAAGGCTGTTAAGGAAGCTATGAATACCTTAAAGAAGCTTATATTAAAGACCAAGCCAGAGAAGATGGATGCACAAGCTGCGGCTGCGATGGATGAAGCCAGAAATAATCTTGAAAATGTTTTGAATAATTAATAGAAATCTGATATTATCTATAGAGTATTGTTTTATGGATGATATCAGATTTTTGTATGTGATTATGAATTTTATACATCTATAGAATTATAGTTGACATGATTATGTATATTAGTACAGAATAGGAGATATATAAGGTGGCAGCAGGTTCGACATATGGAAATATTTTTAAGATAATGACTTGGGGTGAATCACACGGAGAAGGCCTTGGTGTGGTTGTAGATGGATGCCCAGCGGGTATTCCTTTATGCGAAGAGGATATTCAGAAGTTTCTTGATAGAAGAAAGCCGGGACAATCTAAGTTTACAACTCCAAGAAAAGAAGATGATAAGGTGAGTATATTGTCAGGTGTATTTGAAGGTAAAACGACAGGAACGCCTATATCGATGATGGTACATAATAAGACACAGCGTTCGTCTGATTATTCAGAAATAGCCCAGTATTACAGACCTGGACATGCTGATTATACATTTGATGAGAAGTATGGCTTCAGAGATTACAGAGGTGGTGGAAGAAGCTCAGGAAGAGAAACAATAGGCAGAGTGGCAGCAGGAGCAATCGCTATTAAGGTGTTAGAGACTCTTAAGATAAGCGTATGTGCTTACGCAACAAGGATAGGTGGCATAAGCATAGATTATGATAAGTTCGATATCAGGGAACGCGATGAAAATGCATTTAATATGCCGGATGCGGAGGCTGCCTGTAAGGTGGAGGAATACGCAACGAAGAAGCTTATGGAAAAAGATTCTATTGGTGGAATAATAGAGTGTGTTGTGACTGGTATGATGCCAGGTGTGGGTGATCCTGTGTTTGATAAGCTGGATGCCAATCTTGCAAAGGCGATTATGTCAATAGGCGCAGTTAAGGGCTTTGAAATAGGAGATGGCTTCGCAGCGGCTGATAGTACAGGAAGCACCAACAATGACAGCTTTACAGTAGTGGATGGCAAGGTTGTCAAGAAAACTAATCATAGTGGTGGAGTGCTTGGAGGCATGAGCGATGGTTCTGACATAATATTCAGGGCAGCAGTCAAGCCAACACCTTCCATAGCTTCAATGCAGCAGACGGTCAATAAGTCGGGAGAGGATATCAGCATATCTATAAAAGGCAGACATGATCCTATGATAGTTCCAAGAGCGGTAGTTGTTGTTGAAGCTATGACAGCATTAACGATTGTAGATATGATATTAGGAAATATGACATCAAGAATAGACAGGATAGTTGATTTCTATAAAAGATAGATAAATAAAAGATGAATCATAGAAAAATCAGAAGGAAAAGACAAATATGTATAAAATATTAAAAACAGATGGAAGAGCCAAAAGGGCGGAATTCACAACAGTTCATGGAACTGTGCAGACACCGGTATTTATGAATGTTGGAACAGTTGCAGCTATTAAGGGTGCGGTTGCTACAACAGATTTGCAGGAGATAGGTACACAGATAGAGTTATCGAACACATATCATCTTCATGTTAGACCAGGTGATAAGCTTATTAAAGAGCTTGGAGGTCTTCATAAGTTTATGAACTGGAACAAGCCTATACTTACAGACTCAGGCGGATTTCAGGTGTTTTCACTTGCTGGACTTAGAAAGATAAAGGAAGAGGGCGTTACCTTCCAGTCACATATAGACGGACATAGGATATTTATGGGACCAGAGGAGAGCATGCAGATACAGTCCAATCTTGGCTCGACAATAGCTATGGCATTCGATGAGTGTGCTCCGGCAAAGGCAGATAGAAAGTATATTATTAATTCAGTAGAGAGAACTACAAGATGGCTTGAGCGTTGCAAGAGAGAGATGAACAGACTTAATTCACTTGAGGATACCATTAATAAGCATCAGATGCTTTTTGGTATTAATCAGGGTGCGATATATGACGATATCAGAGTTGACCATGCTAAAAGAATATCAGAGCTTGAACTGGATGGATATGCAGTTGGTGGACTTGCCGTAGGTGAATCACATGAGGAAATGTATCATGTGCTTGATAAGGTTGTTCCATATCTTCCACAGCATAAGCCAACATATCTTATGGGAGTTGGTACACCAGCGAATATATTGGAGGGAGTAGACAGAGGAATAGATTTCTTTGATTGCGTATACCCATCAAGAAATGGAAGACATGGGCATGTGTATACAAAGCTTGGTAAGATTAATCTTTTCAATGCAAAGTATGAAAAAGACACAGCACCTATTGAAGAAGGCTGTCAGTGTCCTGCATGCAGGAGCTATTCAAGAGCGTATATCAGACATTTGCTTAAGGCTAAAGAAATGTTAGGCATGAGACTTTGCGTTCTTCATAATCTGTATTTTTATAATCATCTTATGGAGGATATCAGGGCTGCAATAGATGCAGGAAATTATAAGAGCTTTAAGGATGAAAGGCTATATCTTCTTAAAACATATGATAAGAAAGAGGATTAATGATTTTTATTTAGTGTAAAATTATAAAAATGCTATAAATTTTAATTTAAACATAGACATGAAGCATAAATTACGATATTATAACAATATTGAGCCTGTACACAGGCAAGTAATTAGGAGGATTTAATAATGGGTCAGATTGGTATTATTATTGTGTATGTAATAGCACTTGGTGCTTTAATGTACTTCTTTGCAATTAAGCCACAGAAGAAGCAGCAGAAGGAACAGCAGCAGCTTATGGATTCAATTGCTATTGGCGATTATGTTCTTACAACAAGTGGTTTCTATGGCGTTATCCTTGATATAACAGAGGATGATGTGATTGTGGAATTCGGTAACAACAAGAACTGCCGTATTACAATGCAGAAGAAGGCTATTGCCCAGGTTGAGAAGCCAGCTTCTACAGAAGAATAATAATTAATAAATACAAGAAACTCTGGACAGATAATGCCATCAGGCTGATATCTGTCCAGAGTTTTTTATTATGCCCCTACTTGAAAAATGCACTATTATGGAGTAAAATACTAAACAATAGCCTGAACTTGTAATATATGTAAGTAAGGGCTTTAGTACAAGAAGGAAAGGCAGGAATTAACATGGATTGTAGAATAACATTAATTCCAGGAGATGGAATCGGACCAGAAATAGTTACAGAGGCCGTTAAGGTGTTAGATGCTGTGGCAGCTAAGTATGGTCACAAGTTCGATTATACGAAGATTTTAATGGGAGGCTGCTCTATTGATGAGTGCGGAGTACCTCTTACAGATGAGGCAGTAGCCGTCGCTAAGGCTTCAGATGCTGTGCTTCTAGGTGCAGTAGGTGGTAACGTGGGTAACTCAAGATGGTATGACGTGGCACCTAACCTAAGACCAGAGGCAGGACTATTAAAGATTCGTAAGGACTTAGAGTTATTCGCTAACATTCGTCCTGCTTATTTATATAATGAATTAAAGGCAGCCTGCCCTCTTAAGGAGGAGATCATCGGCGATGGCTTTGATATGGTTATTATGAGAGAGCTTACTGGTGGTCTTTACTTTGGAAAGAGACATACAGAAGAAGTCGATGGACTTATGACTGCTGTTGATACTCTTACATACAATGAAGAAGAGATAAGAAGAATAGCTATTAAGGGCTTTGAGATAGCTATGAAGAGAAGAAAGAAAGTAACAAGTGTTGATAAGGCAAATGTTTTAGATTCTTCAAGATTATGGAGAAAGATTGTACATGAGGTTGCTAAAGATTATCCAGAGGTTGAACTTGAGGATATGCTTGTAGATAACTGCGCTATGCAGCTTGTTATGAATCCTGGACAGTTTGATGTTATCCTTACAGAGAATATGTTTGGAGATATACTTTCAGATGAGGCAAGTATGATAACAGGTTCTATCGGTATGTTATCATCAGCAAGTCTTGGTAAAACAAAGCTGGGCTTATATGAACCAAGCCACGGTTCAGCACCTGATATAGCAGGAAAGAATATAGCTAATCCTATAGCTACAATTCTTTCAGCAGCAATGATGCTAAGATATTCACTTGACCTTGATAAGGAAGCTGATGCCATAGAAGCAGCAGTTGCGGCAGTACTTAAGGAAGGCTACAGGACAACAGATATATATTCAGAGGGCTGCACTAAGGTTGGAACAGATGAGATGGGCGACCTTATAGCTAAGAGAGTGTAATAGTATGTACTTATAAAAGAAATTGATTTGCGAGGAGAATAATTATGGTAAGTGATAACGCTAGAAGTGGTATGCAGCAGGCACCTGCTAGAAGTTTGTTTAATGCACTTGGCTTCACAGCAGAAGAGATGAAGAAGCCTATGATTGGTATTGTTAGTTCATATAATGAGATTGTACCAGGTCATATGAATATAGATAAGATTGTTAATGCAGTTAAGTTAGGAGTAGCTGAGGCTGGCGGTGTTCCAGTAGTATTCCCAGCGATTGCAGTATGTGATGGTATTGCTATGGGACATGTCGGTATGAAGTACTCTTTAGTGACAAGAGATTTAATTGCTGATTCAACAGAATGCATGGCTATTGCACATCAGTTTGACGGACTTGTAATGGTGCCTAACTGTGATAAGAATGTTCCAGGACTTCTTATGGCAGCAGCAAGACTTAATCTTCCAACAGTATTTGTTTCAGGTGGTCCTATGCTTGCAGGACATGTTAAGGGAAAGAAGAGAAGTCTTTCATCTATGTTCGAGGCAGTTGGTTCATATGCAGCAGGAACTATGACTGAAGAGGACGTACTTGAATTCGAAGAAAAGGTATGTCCAACCTGTGGTTCATGCTCAGGAATGTATACAGCTAATTCGATGAATTGTCTTACAGAAGCACTTGGTATGGGACTTCGTGGTAATGGTACTATTCCAGCAGTATATTCAGAAAGAATCAAGCTTGCAAAGCATGCTGGTATGGCTGTTATGGATATGGTTAATAAGGGAATTACTGCAAGAGATATTATTACAAAGGATTCTATTATGAATGCACTTACTGTCGATATGGCACTTGGATGCTCTACTAACAGTATGCTTCACCTTCCAGCCATTGCGCATGAGATAGGTTTTGATTTTGATATTAAGTTTGCTAATCCTATAAGTGAGAAGACACCTAATCTTTGCCATCTTGCACCGGCAGGTCCTACATATATGGAGGATCTTAACGAAGCCGGAGGTGTATATGCCGTTATGAAGGAGCTTGCTGATATAGGACTTCTTAACACAGATTGTATGACGGTATCAGGAAAGACTATTGGTGAGTGTATCGCAACAGCTTATAATAGAGATGAAGAGGTTATAAGACCAGTTGATAAGCCATATAGTAAAACAGGAGGTCTTGCTGTTCTTTCAGGTAATCTTGCACCAGATGGTTCAGTTGTCAAGCGTTCAGCAGTAGTTGATGAAATGCTTGTACATGAGGGACCAGCCAGAGTATTTGACTGTGAAGAGGATGCTATTGCAGCTATAAAGGGTGGAAAGATTGTACCAGGTGATGTAGTTGTTATCAGGTATGAAGGACCTAAGGGTGGTCCGGGCATGAGAGAAATGCTTAATCCAACATCAGCTATCGCAGGTATGGGACTTGGTTCGTCAGTTGCACTTATAACAGATGGACGTTTCTCAGGGGCCAGCCGTGGTGCATCTATCGGACATGTGTCTCCGGAGGCAGCAGTTGGAGGACCAATAGCTTTAGTAGAAGAGGGAGATATCATAAGCATAGATATTCCAGGCCTTAAGCTTGAACTTAAGGTTTCAGACGAAGAGCTTGCTGCAAGAAAGGCTAAGTGGCAGCCAAGAGAGCCTAAGGTAACAACAGGATATCTTAAGAGATATGCCTCAATGGTTACATCAGGCAACAGAGGAGCTATCTTAAAGACTCCAGAGGTATAAGAGGTGTGATGAATGCAGGACATTCAGATAACTTATTATAGAAATTGTCAGGACAGAACAATAACATATAATGAAAGGAAGACAGACGAATGATATTAAATGGTTCAGAGATTATAGTTGAATGTTTAAAAGAACAAGGTGTAGATACTGTATTTGGATACCCGGGTGGAGCCATTCTTAACGTCTACGATGCATTATATAAGCATTCAGACGAGATTACACATATACTTACATCTCATGAGCAGGGTGCATCACACGCCGCTGATGGTTATGCAAGAGCAACTGGAAAGGTAGGAGTATGCTTTGCCACATCTGGTCCAGGTGCTACAAACCTTGTAACAGGTATTGCAACAGCCATGATGGATTCAATTCCTATGGTAGCGATAACCTGTAATGTAACACTGCCTCTTCTTGGAAGAGATAGTTTCCAGGAAGTAGATATAGCTGGGATAGTTATGCCTATAACTAAGCACAGCTTTATCGTAAAGGATGTAAATGAACTTGCAGATACACTAAGAAGAGCCTTCAGGATTGCAAAGGAAGGCCGTCCAGGACCTGTTCTTGTTGATATTACTAAGGATGCAACAGCCAATGAGTGTGATTACATAAAGGAAACACCTAAGCCAATAGAAAGAATAACTGATACAATCAGTGAAGAAGCTGTTGAAAATGCAGCGGCTATGATAAAGGCTGCTAAGAAGCCTTATGTATTCGTAGGTGGTGGAGTTATAGCATCAGAGGCTTCAGAAGAACTGAAAAAGTTTGTTAGGAAGATAGATGCTCCAGTATGCGATACACTTATGGGCAAGGGTGCATTTGATGGTTCAGATCCACATTATACTGGAATGCTTGGCATGCATGGAACTAAGACTTCTAACTTTGGCGTGTCAGAATGTGACCTGCTTATTACAATAGGCGCAAGATTCTCAGACAGAGTTACGGGAAATACTAAGAAGTTTGCTAAAAATGCAAAGATTCTCCAGTTTGATGTTGATGCAGCAGAGATTAATAAGAATATACATACAGATGCATCAGTGATTGGTGATGCACTTGAAATACTTAAGAGAGTAAATGCCAAGCTTGAACAGCTTGATCATGCAGACTGGCTTGCACATCTTAAGGAATATGAAGAAAAGTTCCCTATGAAGTATAGAACAGATGTGCTTAATGGACCATATATTATGGAAAAGATATATGAGATTACTAATGGCGATGCAATTATTTCCACAGATGTAGGACAGCATCAGATGTGGGCTGCACAGCACTATAAGTATAAGAAGCCTAGAACATTGCTTACATCAGGCGGACTTGGAACTATGGGTTATGGTCTTGGTGCAAGTATTGGTGCCAAGGTAGGATGTAAGGATAAGGTTGTTATTAACATTGCAGGTGATGGCTGCTTCCGTATGAATATGAATGAAATAGCTACAGCTACAAGATATAATATTCCTATCATAGAGATAGTTTTCAATAATCACGTACTTGGTATGGTAAGACAGTGGCAGGATCTTTTCTATGGAAAGCGTTATTCAGCAACTGTTCTTGATGATCAGGTTGATTTCGTTAAGGTATCAGAGGGTATGGGAGCTAAGGCTTACAGAGTAGCTGATATTGAAAGCTTTGAAAAGGCGTTAAAGGAAGCAATAGAGCTTAATATCCCTTGTGTTATAGAATGTGACATATGTAAGGATGATAAGGTATTCCCTATGGTTGCACCAGGTGCTCCTATATCAGAAGCATTCGACAGGGATGATCTTAATAGGAAACAGGCTGAAAGCAAGTAGGTCAATGTTAATTGCAAGCAGGTTATATTAATTAATAGAAATTCCGGATTTGTTGTATTATGAATCCGGAATTTTTTAGGCATTGCTCGCTACTTTATCAAGAAGTCTTGCGGAATCCCGCTTTGCTTTGAAATGCTTCTTGAGTGTAAGTATCTTATGGACAAGTCCATAAGCCAATTCGCCGCTTGTCAAATCTGTAAACAGTTTGACTCGCTTGCGCTCATTGTATCACAACTCCGGTTGTCTTACTATACCGATTCAGAATCCTCATACATAACTTCAGATAAAAGATTGGCAAGTCTTTGTTCGGCTGCTTCTGGTATCTTTGAATAGAGCCTTATCACATCTGCCATATCGTTAAATGCGTTGACAGTATGTGTGATCTCCCTGAGAAACATAATCTCATTATAGTCATCTTTCGATTCAAATTCCATTACTTTGGCAATGTCCGCATCTTTGGTACTGCCTTTGTAATTTTTGCAGGCGAACTGAAACGAATCCAGAAACAATTCGTGGAGTATTACTGCAACCAAAAAATCTATTTTTATTGCAATAGAAGAGGATTATTTTCGGTTATTCCTTCTGTATTTTTTTGAATACTTGTTAATTAAGTGAAAATGTGCTATGCTCAAAAATAATTATAGGTACGGATGCTATGTTAAGGAGGCGGTACTGAATATGAAGTATAATTTACCGGATCGAATACTAAGGGAGCTTTCTACTTTCGCAAAAAAATATGCTATTACAAAGATCATATTATTTGGTTCTCGTGCACGAGGCACCCATACAGAAAGAAGCGACATAGACATCGCCGTATATGGTGGAGATTTTGAGCATTTTTATTGGGATGTTAAAGAGAAGACCCATTCTCTATTGATGTTTGATATTGTACAGGCAGATGTAGCAATTTCGGATGAATTGAAACAAGAAATAGAAAAGGACGGTGTTACAATTTATGAAAAAACTTGATAACTTTACCAATTGTCTGGCTATATTAGCAGACGCAGAATTTCAGCTTGCCGAAACGAATGATATATATCGAACAGGAATTATAGGACAATTTAATCTTACTTTTGAGCTTGCATGGAAAGCATTACAGGAAATAATGAGAATGCATGGTGTGGATGGAGCTTCTACAGGGTCCCCTCGTGAAATTTTACAGTTGGGTTATAAAATTGGATTCATCAATGATTCCGAAGTATGGCTGCTTATGTTAAAAAAGAGAAATACTTCTGTTCATATATATAATGAAGATGAAGTTGACGAAATGATTATGTTAATAAGGGATAGTTTTATTCCTGCTTTTAGTGTTCTTAAGGATACACTTGTGAAGAAGTTGGAAGAAGTTGAAAGTGATTGGATGTAGGATAAACGCAAGTCAGGTTTTTTGTGACTTGCGTTTATCCTATATGAAAAGAAAAATCGTAATTGTTTTATATGATTTTTATAGGTTGGAAATTTATATATAATCATATTATAAATATATTATAAGCGCATTATAAGTATGCCATAGGTATATTATAGGCGTGGTATAAGTATAATATAAGTATATTATAAGTATATTTCCACGTGGTTTGCACATTAATAAAGCAACGCTTATACATTAGCGGACGTTCAGAGTATTAAAAAAAATACATATATAACTTTAATATGTTAAAATATTAACTTGACATAGTAAATATACAAGCATAAAATATAGTTTAATAAATTTTTAATACTTAAGACATTTTGCGACAAATATATACAGCTTGCTTAAAAAAGTTAATTATTTGTACTTAGGATTAAAGATTTATCATATATTTAATAGAATTCGAATGGATTAGGAGGAAGAAAAAGTGGCAAGAGTTTATAACTTTAGTGCAGGTCCAGCAGTTTTGCCTGAAGAGGTATTAAGGGAAGCAGCAGATGAAATGTTAGATTACCAGGGTTGTGGTCAGTCGGTTATGGAGATGAGCCATCGTTCCAAGGTTTATGACAATATCATCAAGGAAGCTGAAAAAGACTTAAGAGAGCTTATGAATATACCAGATAATTATAAGGTATTATTCCTTCAGGGTGGAGCATCGCAGTTCTTTGCAGAAGTTCCTATGAACCTTATGAAGAACAAAAAAGCAGCTTATATTATTACTGGTCAGTGGGCTAAGAAAGCATTTAACGAAGCTAAAATATATGGTGAGGCTGTTGCTGTTGCTTCCTCAGAGGATAAGACATATTCATATATTCCAGATTGTTCAGATCTTGATATTCCAGAGGACGCAGATTATGTATATATCTGTGAGAATAACACAATTTATGGTACTAAGTATAAGACACTCCCTAATACAAAGGGACATATTCTTGTATCAGATGTTTCATCATGCTTTTTATCAGAGCCTATAGATGTAACAAAGTACGGAGTTGTATATGGTGGAGTTCAGAAGAATATCGGACCTGCTGGAGTTGTTATCGCAATTATCAGAGAAGACCTTATAACAGATGATGTACTTCCTGGAACACCAACTATGTTAAAGTGGAAGACACAGGCAGATGCAGATTCTCTTTATAATACACCTCCTTGCTACAATATCTATATCTGCGGCAAGGTATTTAAGTGGATTAAGAAAATGGGTGGACTTTCAGCTATGAAAGAACACAATGAAAAGAAAGCTAAAATTCTTTATGATTTCCTTGATGAATCTAAGATGTTCAAGGGAACAGTTGTTAAGGAAGACCGTTCACTTATGAATGTTCCATTCGTAACAGGTGATAAGGAACTTGATGCTAAGTTTGTTAAAGAAGCAGAAGCAGCCGGATTTGTAAATCTTAAGGGACACAGAACAGTTGGCGGTATGAGAGCTTCTATCTACAATGCAATGCCAATCGAAGGTGTTGAGAAGTTAGTTGAATTTATGAAGAAGTTCGAAAAGGAGAATGCCTAATGATTAACGTAAATTGTCTTAATAATATAGCTTCTGTAGGTCTTGACCTTTTCTCAAGCGATTATAATGCTAATGCAGCATTTGAAGAAGCAGATGCAGTACTTGTAAGAAGTGCTAAGATGCATGATATGGAATTGCCAGATAATCTTCTTGCTATAGCAAGAGCTGGTGCTGGTGTTAATAATATTCCACTTGATAAATGTGCAGATAAGGGTATTGTTGTATTTAATACACCAGGTGCTAATGCCAATGCAGTTAAGGAACACGTTCTTGCAGCTTTACTTTTAGCTTCAAGAGATTTACTTGGTGGTATCAAGTGGGTAGAAGATAATAAAGATGATGCGGATATTGCTAAGTCAGCAGAAAAGGCTAAGAAAGCATTTGCTGGTAAAGAAATCAAGGGCAAGAAGCTTGGTGTTATCGGACTTGGTGCTATCGGACAGTTAGTTGCTAATGCAGCTATAAGCCTTGGAATGGAAGTATATGGATATGACCCATATCTTTCAGTTAATGCAGCCTGGAATCTTTCAAGTGAAGTTAAGCATATTGTTAATGTGGAGGATATATATAAGGAATGCGATTATATCACAATCCATGTACCTGCACTTGACAGTACTAAGGGCATGATTAATAAGGCAGCATTTGATATGATGAAGAAGGGAACAGTAGTTATTAACTGTGCAAGGGATGTACTTGTTGATGAGCCAGCTATTCTTGATGCTATCAAGTCTGGCAAGGTTGCTAAGTATGTTACAGATTTCCCTAACACAACAACAGCAGGTCAGGAAGGCGTTATCGTACTTCCACATCTTGGTGCTTCAACTGAAGAAGCTGAGGATAACTGTGCTGTTATGGCAGTTAAGGAATTAAGAAACTACATAGAGAACGGTAATATTGTTAATTCTGTTAATTATCCTAACTGTGATTGTGGAGTGTGTACATCAGCAGGAAGAGTTACAGTATGTCATAAGAATGTACCAGCAATCATAAGCAAGCTTACAAGTGTTATGGGCGATGCAGGTATTAATATTGATTCTATGGATAACAAGTCAAGAGGAGATTATGCATATTCTGTTCTTGATACAGGTTCAGCTATCACAGAAGATGTAACAGCTAAGCTTTCAGCTATAGATGGTGTTATTAAGGTAAGAGTTGTTAAGTAATTATAGAATTTAATAGCAGTTTGTTCTTGTTTTGATAATTAAGAATGATAAATGTTATATATTTTATTTTGGCAGGTGTGAAATTCGTTTTGCACCTGCTTTTTTGCGTGTGAAACAAGCTAGAGGTTTATGTTTATATAATATCTTGGTAGTTGTTAAGATTTTTTATCTTGAGATATACTAAAGGACTATAATAAAACTGAAATCTTGAAAGGCATTAATTATTAATATATAATAATTATATTTATAACAGTAATGAGGAAAGTTTGTGTATAGATGAAGCTATTTTAGACAAGAGGTAGGAGGAAGCGTGAAAATGGAGAAAAATGGGAAGGAAAATATGTTTAACGAAGCTACTCGTGTCCAAATGCCAGCAATGGTTCATTTGACACGACTTGGTTATACTTATTTTGGAAAAATAACCGAGGATATGGCAGGTACAGTATATGACCCTGATACCAATATCTTAATTAACGTTTTCAAGGAGCAGTTCGTACGGCTTAATCCTACCCACGCAGGAGAAGCGGAACAGACATTGAAAACTATTAGGCAGGAATTAGATAATGATGATATAGGACGTAGTTTTTACGAGCGTTTATCGTCTGTTTCGCCTGTTAGATTGGTGGATTTTGAAAATCCAAAGAATAATACATATCATTTTACCGCCGAGTTCACTTGTAAGCGTGACCAAGATGAATTTAGACCTGATATTACATTGTTTGTAAATGGACTTCCACTTGTATTTGTTGAAGTAAAGAAGCCGAATAATCACGGCGGTATGGTTGCAGAAAGCAAGAGAATGAACCAAAAGAGATTTCCTAATAAAAAATTTAGGAGATTTTTGAATATTACACAGTTGATGATTTTCTCTAATAATATGGAATATGACACTATGGGTGGTATTGTTCCGGTTCAGGGGGCATTCTATTGTACGACGGCAAAACAGTCTGCACCGTTCAACTGTTTCAGAGAAGAAAATCCTACAAATTTGGATATTGCACCTTATAATGCAGATTTCCCATATAAGGATATTGACCCGATTGTTGAAAAGAAGATATTGACTGACTTTAATTGTCAGGTTATTCATACTTCTCCGGAATATCAAACAAATTTAGATGCCTATACACCGACCAATCGAGTACTGACATCTATGTGCAGTCCTGAAAGATTGTTATTTATATTAAAATATGGAATTGCCTATGTTCGTTTTCATAAAGAAATAAATGGCAAGATAGAGTTTATTGAGCAGAAACATATAATGCGTTATCAACAGATGTTTGCTGCCTTAACAGTAAGAAGTAAGATTGATGAAGGTGTTAATTCAGGTGTTATATGGCATACTCAAGGTAGTGGAAAGACAGCCCTTTCTTATTATCTTACTTATGTTCTTTCTGACTATTTCAGCAAGCAAAATAAAGTTGCAAAATTTTATTTCATTGTTGACCGTCTTGATTTGCTGAAGCAGGCTTCAGAAGAATTTGAAGCTCGTGGATTGGTTGTAAAAACGGCAAGTTCCCGTGCTGAACTTATGGAGCAGTTCCGTAACAATCAGGCACAAGAGGGAAATACGGGAAAGTCTGAAATTACAGTTGTAAATATACAGCGTTTTGCTGAAGATAGGTCAAAAGTTGACCTTCCTGCGTATGCAACGAATTTGCAGAGAGTGTTTATTATTGATGAAGCACATAGAGGGTATAAACCAGAAGGCTCATTCTTGGCTAATCTTCTTGATGCAGATAAAAATGCAATAAAGATTGCGTTGACAGGAACACCGCTTTTGAAAGAAGAAAGAGAATCTTGGAGAGTTTTTGGTAATTATATTCATACATACTATTATGACAAATCAATTTTAGATGGATATACTCTGAAAATTATCCGTGAGGATATAGAAACTCAGTATAAAGAACGACTTTCTGAAATTTACGAAAAGCTTGAAACCTTGGTAGAAAAGAAAGATGTAAAGAAAAGTCAGATTGTTGAACACGATAACTATGTCAAAGAGTTGCTTAGGTATATTATTTCTGACCTAAAGAGATTTAGACAAATTCAGGGAGATAATACGCTTGGTGGTATGGTTATTTGTGAAACAAGTGAGCAGGCAAGGAAACTGTTTGCATATTTTGATGAAATTCAAGCGGAACTTAATAAAGACGCTTCTATGAAAAGTCATTTGCGAGCTGGACTTATACTTCACGATAGTGATGATAAGGATACAAGAGATAAGATTATTGATGACTTCAAAAATAATATGACAGTTGACATTCTTATTGTTTTCAATATGCTTCTTACCGGATTTGATGCACCAAGATTAAAACGTCTGTATTTTGGACGAAAATTGAAAGACCACAATTTGTTGCAGGCGATTACAAGAGTCAACAGACCATATAAAGATAACCATTATGGATATGTCATTGATTTTGCAAATATAAAAAGGAACTTTGAGGAAACAAATGAAGCGTACCTCAAAGAGCTGAACCGTTTTAATGACCCGAATGAAGTTGGTGCGGGAAATGAAACGGATACATTCAAACAGGTTATTGAAGACCCGGCAGAACTTATTAAACAAATGCAGGAAGTGCAGCAGGTCCTTTTTAACTATACCACAGATAATGCGGAAGAATTTAGCTCGGAAATATCCACGATTGAGGATAAGCAGGAATTGCTTAAACTTAAAAAAATTCTTATTGCTGCTCGTGATTGTTGTAATTTGGTAAGAACCTTTGGCGATGATGAGTTAAAGGAAACATTTGCCAAAATGGAATTAACAAAATTGCCATCATTGATTTCAGAGGTGCAACATCATATTGATAACATAAATCAGAAAGAACTTTTTGCAAGTGATGATACCACAAAATTGCTTGTCAATGAAGCAATGGAGGATATTACTTTTAATTTCAGCAAAATCAGTGAGGAAGAATTGAAAATCGTCGGTGGTAAAGACGCAGTAACAGAAAAGTATAAAAAGACTGTTCGTGCCTTTACTCAGAATATCGACCCTGATGACCCTGAGTTTATTACTTTGCAGGAAGCATTTTTGCTTCGCTTCAAGCAACATGGTTTTGAACCTAAGAGTGTATCTGAGATTGAGGAGCAAGGAAAGGAATTGGAAGATATTCTGAAAAAGCTTGATGAATTGCAGAAGAAAAACACGGTTCTGCTGAGAAAATATAATGGCGATGCGAAATTCGCAAGGGTTCATAAAAGAATCAGGGAAGAAAATCTTGCTCGAAAAGCAGCAAATAAACAGCCGATTGTTTCAGAATATGATATGTCTATTATGAATGTTTTGCTTTCTATTAAGTCTGATATTGACCAGAAAGTGTATGACAGAAATGATATATTGAAGAAAGACGCATATTTTGAGAGAACGGTTATGACACAAATAAAAGCAGGCATTGATAAGTTGGGAATAGCGAGTGCTCGTGAGGATAGAGTATTTATACAGAGCAGGATTACAAAACAGTATCTTGACCAGTATAACCAGACTTATTCAGTGGCATAAAGGAGAGCACAATGGAAGAAATAAAGACGATAAAAGAAAAAACCATAGAGTTGATAGATGCCTTAAAAGCAACTTGTCAGACCTATGGTATGGGAAACGATGGTAACGAATATAAAATTATCACACAGGTTTTCCTTTATAAGTTCCTTAATGATAAGTTCGGATATGAAGTAAAAAAAGTAAGTCCGGTTCTTAAAAATGCTGAAAAATGGGAACTTGCTTATGCAGAAATGTCAGAAGATGACCGCTTGGATATTTTTGATAGTTTACCGTCAGATATTCCATTACTTAATCCGGAACATCTTATTGCCAACTTATGGAATCAGCAGGCAAAGGGCGATTTTGATTTAATCTTTGACAGCACGATGACAGATATAGCAGATAAGAATATTGATATATTTTCAACTCAGACTGCTCAGAATACAAAAATACCGCTTTTTGAAAAGCTGACACAGTATGTAACGGACGATACAGCAAGAGCACCTTTTGCCCGTGCTTTGGTTGATAAGTTGGTAAACTTTTCTTTTGAAGAAGCATTTGAGAAGCACTATGATTTCTTTGCAGATATATTTGAATATCTGATAAAGGACTACAATACCGCAGGCGGTGGTAAGTATGCAGAGTATTATACTCCTCACGCTATTGCAACGATTATGGCAAGATTGCTTGTTGGAAATGCAACTGATTTACATAGCATTGAGTGTTATGACCCATCAGCCGGAACAGGGACACTTTTGATGGCTCTTGCCCATAAAATTGGCGAAGATAAGTGTACGATTTTTGCACAGGATATTTCACAGCGAAGTAATAAAATGTTAAAACTTAATCTTATCCTGAACAGCTTGGTATCTTCTCTTGACCACGCAATTCAAGGAGATACGCTGATTGCTCCATATCATAAGAGTGATAATGGACAGGAATTAAGAACTTTTGATTATGTAGTTTCAAATCCGCCTTTTAAGATGGATTTCTCAGATACAAGAGAGCGTATAGCAGCAATGCCCGTTCGTTTTTGGGCGGGAGTTCCGAAAGTACCTGCCAAGAAGAAAGAGAGTATGGCAATTTATACGTTGTTCATTCAGCACGTTCTTAATTCATTGAAATCAACCGGAAAAGGTGCGATTGTAGTTCCTACTGGATTTGTAACCGCAAAATCAGGTGTAGAAAAGAAAATACTACAACATATTGTAGACGAACATATTGTTTATGGCTGTATTAGTATGCCGTCAAATGTATTTGCTAATACCGGAACGAATGTATCAGTATTATTTTTTGATAATTCAAGAAAAACAGACAAGGTTGTACTGATAGATGCTTCAAAACTGGGAGAAGAATATAAGGACGGTAATAATCAGAAACGCAGACTTCGTGATTTTGAGATTGATAAAATTGTTGATACATTCCTTAATAAAGAAGCCGTTGATGATTTTTCAGTTGCTGTTACATATGATGAAATCAAAGAAAAGAAGTATTCACTTGCGGCTGGACAATATTTTGATGTAAAAATCGAATATGTTGAATTGTCACAGGACGAGTTTAATGCTCGTATGAGTGCCTATGCAGAGAAACTGCAAGAATATTTTGCAGAGGGCGACAAACTGAAAACGGAAATCATGGAACAGTTAAAGAAGGTAAAATATGAATAAATGGACATATACAACACTTGGGAAAATATCAGAGATTATTACGGGACCATTTGGAAGTCAGTTACATCAATCGGATTATGTGGAACAAGGAATCCCAGTAGTTATGCCACAAGACATAGACAATAGAAGAGTGAATTATGCATCTATCAACTATGTGTCTAATGAAGATGCAATAAGACTTGAAAGATATAAAACCATAATCAACGACATATTATATGCCCGCCGAGGAGATGTAGAAAAACACGCTTTTATAAAGGAAAAGGATAATGGTGTTTTATGTGGGACAGGTTGTTTACGAGTGCGAATAACAACATCAGAAGTAGAACCAGAATTTATATCTTTTTTTCTCAATAGAGAAGAAACTAGAAAATGGCTTGTTACACACGCAGTAGGTACAAATATGCCTAATTTGAATACAGATATTTTATCTGGTATTCCAATAGCTTATCCGTTGCTTGAAGAACAAAGAAAAATTGTTCAAGTTTTAAATAGCCTTGATGAGAAAATTGCTTTAAATAATGCAGTAAACGATAATTTACCACATCAATCACTGATGGTAGCCTGACCGTTCATCAGCATAGGTAGCAACCAGTCACGAAGTTTAACAAGTTCTTGATTTTCGCAAATATTTTTACTTATTTGTGCATATATAGCTTGAGTAGCTTCGTGATAAGCACGTAAAACTGTATCTTCAGGAATAATAATGTGAACGCCTGCTAAATCATCATTGTTTACAGCTTCTTGAGTCGCTCCGTGAGCAAGCATATCTTTATGAATTTCAAAATATGCATTTGAAACATAAGAAGCAATATATTCAAAACTGATTTCGTTGCATTGTAATCCGCAAAATCCTGTTGAAAGGATAGAACTTGAAATAATAGGTTGCATTTCTTTGTTTAGGTAAAGATGTTTGATGCTGTTTTTCATTTTAGCAAACCATACAGAATTTATACTTGGTTGCATATTAGCACGACTTTCTCTACCGTCATAATCAACAATAGTTCCTGTTGAAATAGAAGTACCTTTAACATCGGCTGTTGCTAAGTATGTTTTTGTATTAAAGATTTCGACTCCGGGTTTTATTATGGAAGATAAACAGTTTGAAATTACAGATTGAACTTTCCAGTTTTCAGGAATATTACGCTTCAAAGTATCATTCCAAACCATTTTTCCACCGGAAGTCTGATAAGGATTGCCGTCGTTATCAGGAAAATCAAATTGGGTAAACCAATAATCGTATAAAAGCATAAGTTGCTGCTCTAAATTATCGTTTATAGTAGAAGGAGAAACTATATGATGAGTGTTTCAGATTGGATAAGTATTATTTGTGCGGGAGTTGCTTTAATAGTCACGGTTATTATTGCAGTCTTGCAAATAAGACAAAGCAACCGTATGGAGAGGTTTGAAAAAAGGCAGGACAAGAGAGATGAGCAACGTCATCAAGAAAGTGTAAAAGCACAAGCGGTATCATTTATTTCTAAATATTATAAGGACAGAGGGCTTATTCCGCTATGTGCAATAGCCACGATGTATAATGATTTGTTTTATTACAACAGAGAGATGTATAGAGAATTTTGCTGTTGTGCTAAAGAGGTTCAAAATAGAATTTTGGAATATTGTGATTTGGATTTACGAGTCAGTGAGTACAATATTTATGAAAAGTGTTTGGCTGTAATAGAAAGTGTGCTAAATAAACACTTCCCTGATGATAAATGTGTTTTTTATGAGGGAGGAAAGTATTTTGCTCGTAGCTTAGAATACTATGCTGATAAACCAATTCCACATCAAGAGTTTGAGTATCAAAATCATATTACAGATGTTTTGGCTAATGCGTTTAATAGCAATGACAAAAAGCAAACGCCTATTCAACAGTTGTCGATGGAATATAATTTTGAAAATTGTGAAGAAATAGAGGCGTGTCAGTTTGTAACTATTATCGCAGAATTTATTGCAATCTATGGAAATGAAAATAAAGATATTGATAAATCATATGGTTCTCCGGGAGAATATGCTGGGGAAGTCATAGAAACAATGGAAGATTTATTTCTTTTAGCGTTATTTGAAATATACACAAATTGTGTTTTATAAATTATTTATAAATTATAAGGTAAGTAAAATGATTTTTCAGAGAGGATAAAGGAATGACATTCGATTTTAAGAAAGAATATAAAGAGTTCTATATGCCGAAGAATAAGCCGCAGATTGTGACAATTCCAAAGGCAAATTATATAGCCGTAAGAGGTAAAGGTAATCCTAATGAAGAAGGCGGGGAATATAAAGCTGCCATTGGCGTTTTATATGCTGTTGCATATGCTCTAAAAATGAGCTATAAGACAGATTATAAAATAGAAGGCTTTTTTGAATATGTTGTACCGCCACTGGAGGGGTTTTGGTGGCAGGATAATGTTGAGGGTGTAGATTATACTGATAAATCAGCTTTTAACTGGATTTCAATTATTCGTCTGCCTGATTTTATTACAAAGAAAGATTTTGACTGGGCGGTGGAAACTGCTTCAAAAAAGAAAAAGATTGACTGCTCGGTTGCTGAGTTCCTGAGCATTGATGAAGGCTTGTGCGTACAGATGATGCATATAGGTGCTTTTGATGATGAGCCTGAAACCGTGGCAGTAATGGATAAATATCTTGAAGAAAATGGCTATGTAAATGATTTTACCGATGAGCGGTTTCATCACGAAATTTATTTATCAGACCCAAGAAAAACTGCACCTGAGAAATGTAAAACAGTAATAAGACACCCGATAAAGAAAGCGTAAACTGCTTGGAAATGAGTTGTAATAATGAATGTGGAATTTGGATTTTCGTATATAGGTTTAATATTTTTATTGATGAGTGATATATAAAAATTATGGTAAAAACTATGAAGAGAGGTGGGGAATATGGAAAAAGACCCGTTTAAAGAATATTTGAGAGAGTCTGAACCGGATAAAGCACATAAGAGCTATGTCTGGAGTACAGCAGTCGGACTGCAGGCGGTGGACGGACTCAAACCTTCTAAATATCTGGTTGATACTGCTATTCAGAATATTGAAGGCAAAATCACAATGAAAGAGGCACAGAGTCTTATCGATAGTTACTATAAAGAAAGACCAGTTCATTTGTCAGATGATGAGCGTACTGAAGAAGCAGATAAGGTTTCTTCACGTATTGCGGAAATTCTTTCTGAAATAGCTTTTACATTTTCTCCGAATGAATATATCGCTATCCATCGTAAACTCTTTCATGGAATTTACAAATATGCTGGAAAGATTAGAGATTACAACATTACAAAGAAAGAATGGGTACTTGACGGGGCAACGGTTATGTATGGTAGTGCCTCTGAATTGAGAGAAACGCTTGAGTATGATTTCTCGCAGGAGAAAGCTTTTAGTTATAAGGGGCTTTCAATGGATGAGATTATTCATCATCTTGCGGTATTTATTTCAAGATTATGGCAAATTCATATTTTTGGTGAAGGTAATACAAGAACAACGGCAGTGTTTTTTATTAAGTATTTGAGAATGCTTGGCTTTTCTGCAACCAACGATATTTTTGCGGAAAATGCTTGGTATTTCAGAAATGCTCTTGTCCGTGCAAACTATACGAATCTGCAAGAAGGTATTTATGAAACAACAGAATATCTGGAGGCGTTTTTAAGAAATCTACTTTTGAATGAGAAAAATGAACTCCATAATCGAAATCTTCATATAAGTGAACTTTTGAATAATAAAAAAGTGGACATTCAAGACAAAAAAGTGGACATTGAGAATGATAAAGTAGACATTCAAGACAAAAAAGTGGATATTGAAAGTATCCTTTCCAAAAAAGGTAATGAGTTCTCAATAAAAACGACAGTCCATATTTATAGACTTTTTGAGAAGTTTGGTTTTGATGAAGTGTTTGGCAGAAGTGTAGTTATGGAACTTCTGGAACTGAAAGGTTCAGGTGCGTCTAAGCTCCTTTCAAATCTGGTTCAGGCAGATATTATTGAACCAGTATCCGGTTATGGAAAAGGAAAATATAAGTTTAAAAAGTAATTAAAGCAAAACTGCAAGGGACAGCCGAGAAAATCGACTGTCCTTTTTAAAGTTTCTAAGCATATGAATACTAAACTTATAACCGTTTCCACTTGCATAATCTAGCGTGTCAGTATAATATTAGATTAAGTTAATTGTATGGTGTATTTATGGTGATATCGTGTATTATTTGGATAATAAGGGACTGCGTTGTGAAAGTTTGCATAGTAATACGGCATATTAATGATTTGCGTGTGAATTCTGATATTTGCGTTAGTTTGTTAAAGAAATAACCTTTGTTGTCAATTATTAACGGTAATGTTACACTATAATAGTTTGGTTATATTAATATTTTGTTTAACTTTTAAGGGTATTGTATTGCGTGTGTTTTTAATGCAGCAGGAACAGATGATTTGATTATGAGAATATTATTTCATATTCAGAATATTAGGACGTTACAGACAATAACATATTAAATTCAGGAAAGAGAGGTCTTTTTTTAGTGAGTAGATTAACTATATTAACTAAGGATAAGGCTCAGGTTACAATGGAGTCGATGTATCAGGATCTTGAAAGACGAATAGTGGCATCTCCACCAGGATTATGTCCGGTTGATCTTACAAGATCATTTATAAAAATGTGTCTTGCACAGTCTTGTGGCAAGTGTGTTCCATGTCGTGTTGGTTTAAGACAGCTTGCAAGACTTTTTGATAATGTGCTTGATGGTGAGGCAACAGAGGAAACAGTTGAGAATATAAAGCTTACAGCAGAAGGTATATATTATTCAGCAGATTGTGCCATAGGTTATGAGGCAGCAAAGCTGGCACTTAAGTCAGTAGATGGCTGTATAGATGATTTTGAGTCACATATACATAACGGATTTTGTTCATGTAACAGTAACCAGCCGGTATCGTGTGTTAAGTCATGTCCTGCTGGTGTTGACATTCCGGGTTATATAGCACTTGTGCAGCAGAAGCGATATGCTGATGCTGTAAGGCTTATAAGAAGAGATAATCCAATGCCTACAACGTGTGCTTACATATGTGAGCATCCATGTGAGAACAGATGTAAGAGAACTATCATAGATGCACCTGTTAATATACGTGGACTTAAGAAGATGGCGGTAGATAATGCAGGCATAGTTCCAGTACCAGAGTGTGAACCAGATACAGGAAAGAAGGTTGCTATAATCGGTGGTGGACCAGGTGGTCTTAGTGCTGCCTATTATCTTGCCCTTATGGGACATAAAGTAACTATATTTGAACAAAGAAAACAGCTTGGTGGTATGTTAAGATATGGTATTCCTAACTACAGATTTCCAAGAAAGAAGCTTGATGAAGAGATAGATTCTATCCTTTCAACTGGAATAGAGGTTAAGAAGAATATAAGTGTAGGAAAGGATATATCATTTGATGATATAACTGATGAGTACGATGCTACATATATATCTATCGGTGCCCATGCAGATAAGAAGATGGGGATTGAAGGTGAAGATGCCAGAAGTGGTATCATATCTGCAGTTGAGATGCTTCGTGCAATAGGCGATGGAGATATGCCTGATTATACAGGAAAGAGAGTTATCGTTATCGGCGGTGGTAATGTTGCAATGGACGTTGCACGTTCGTCTATAAGACTTGGCGCAAGCAAGGTAAGTATTGTATACAGAAGACGTAAGGCTGATATGACAGCACTTGAAGAGGAAGTTGTAGGTGCAGAGGCTGAAGGCTGCGATGTCCTTGAGCTTATGTCACCAGTACGTATAAAGCAGGATGAAGAGGGCAATGCCATAGGACTTGTAGTAAAGCCACAGATGATATCAAAGGTTTCACATGGCAGGCCAGCACCTAAGGCAGCATCTAAGGATGAAATGCTCTTAGAAAGTGATCTGATAGTAGTTGCCATAGGCCAGGGTATAGAAACTAAGAGCTTTGAGGAACATGGAATCAAGGTTCAGAGAGGTGTTATCTCAGCACTTAATACAGGTAATATTACGCCACAGGATGGTGAAATGTCTGAGGGAGTGTTTGCAGGAGGTGACTGTGTAACAGGTCCGGCTACAGTTATAAAGGCTATTGCAGCAGGTAAGGTTGCGGCAGCTAACATAGATGAGTATCTTGGCTTTAACCATGAGATTACATGTGATGTTGAGATACCATATGCAAGTAATGAAGATAAAGTAGCCTGCGGAAGAGTTGAAGTTGCACTCAGGGAGGCAGCTGAAAGAAAGAATGATTTTGAACCGATTGAATATGGTTTTTCTTGTGAAGAAGCGTGCCAGGAGGCTGGACGCTGTTTAAGATGTGATCATTTCGGATTCGGTGCTTTTAGAGGAGGCAGAGAAGAACAATGGTAAATGCAACAATTAACGGAATAGATATAACCGTCGAAGACGGAACAACTATCCTTGCGGCTGCACGTAAAGTTGGAGTTGATGTGCCTACTCTGTGCTATCTGAAGGAAGTGAATGAGATAGGTGCATGTCGTGTATGCGTAGTTGAAGTTGAAGGCCAGGACAGATGTGTTACAGCATGTAATAATGTAGTACAGGAGGGCATGGTTATAAAAACAAATACAAGAAAGGTGCGTACTACAAGAAAGACCAATGTTAAGCTTATACTTTCGCAGCATGACTACGAATGTGCTTCATGTGTAAGAAGTGGAAATTGTACATTACAGTCACTTGCTAATGAACTTAACATATCAGAGATGCCTTATGATTCAATACTTGAAAAGAATAAGTGGGATAAGAATTTTCCACTTCTAAGGGCCAATGACAAATGTATTAAGTGTATGAGATGTGTTCAGATATGTGATAATATACAGGGAATGCATGTATGGGATGTTGTTAATACTGGTTCAAGAACTACAGTTAATATAGCTAAGAATAAGACAATACAGGAAACTAAATGTACGCTGTGTGGACAATGTGTTGTTAATTGTCCAGTAGGTGCATTAAGGGAAAGAGATGATGTTGGATATGTTCTTGATGCAGTAGAGAATGAAGATATCATAACAGTTGTACAGATTGCACCGGCTGTCAGAACAGCTTGGGGTGAAGGCTTTGGATTAAGCAAGGAATTCGCAACAGCTAAAAGACTTGTATCAGCCTTAAGAAAGGTTGGCTTTGATTATATATTTGATACAACATTTTCAGCAGATCTTACTATTATGGAGGAAGGAAGTGAGCTGCTTCACAGACTTCCAGAGATTAAAGAATCGGGACTTCCTATGTTTACCTCATGCTGTCCGGGATGGGTTAATTTTGTGAAGAAGGAATATCCGCAGTATCTTGAAAGACTTTCAACAGCGAAGTCACCACAGCAGATGTTTGGCGCAGTTACGAAGTCATATTACGCTGAAAAGCTTGGCGTGGAGCCTGAAAAGATATTCTGTGTATCAATTATGCCATGTCTTGCAAAGAAGGATGAGATTACGTGGGATGGCAGAGGCGATGTAGATGCGGTACTTACTACCAGAGAAGTAGAAAGAATGCTTAAGTCATTCTTTATTAAGACAGAGGAGCTTCAGGAAGAAGAGTTTGATAATCCACTTGGCATGGGAAGTGGTGCAGGCGTTATATTCGGTGCTACCGGTGGAGTTATGGAGGCTGCATTAAGAAGTGCTTATTTTCTTGTCAATAAGACTAATCCTGAACCAGATGCTTTCCAGTGTGTAAGAGGACTTGAAGGCTGGAAAGAGGCAAAGTTCACTATAAATGGCAATATACTTAAGGTAGCAGTTGCAAGCAGTCTTTCTAATGCAAGAAAGCTTATGGATGCAATAGCAGCAGGAAAGGTAAAGTATGATTTTGTTGAAGTTATGGCGTGTCCTGGCGGTTGTATTAATGGAGGCGGACAGCCTATAAAAGATGATTATGATAAGGTTGCGGCAAGAACGAAAGTGCTTTATGGACTTGATAAGGTGAATAACTTAAGATTTTCTCATGAGAATCCAGAGGTTATCCAGTGCTATAAAGATTACTTTGAAGAACCATTATCAGAAAAAGCACACGAATTACTGCATACTAAACACGTAGTAAAGTAAGCATATTAAAAGAGCTATGCTTATGTAGGATAAAGAAAGGATGGATGTGGCGATGGCAACTATTAAAGCATTTGAATGTATAAGACCTAACGAGAACGTGGCTGACAGAGTAGCGGCTCTTCCATATGATGTATACAACAGGGAAGAAGCATGCAGTGAGGTGGCGAGGGAACCACTTTCGTTTCTTGCCATAGACAGGGCTGAAACCCAGTTTGATTCGTCAGTAGATACATATGCCAATGAAGTATATGATAAGGCAAGACAGCTTTTAGATGAAAGAATAGCTGATGGAACATTTATTACTGATACTGATAAGGCATATTATGTGTATGAGCTTACTATGAATGGCAGAGTACAGACAGGAATAGCTGCCTGCGCCTCCATCGATGATTATCAGAATAACATTATAAAGAAGCATGAGAATACAAGGGCAGATAAGGAACAGGACAGAATTAATCATGTTGACAGATGTTCTGCACAGACAGGTCCTATATTCTTAGCTTACAGGGCTGATGATGTCATAAGGAAAGAGGTAGCAAAGGCTAAGCAGGAAAAGCCGCTGTACAGCTTTACTTCGCCAGATGGTATAAAACATCGGGTGTTTAAGATTGCAGATAAAGAGGCTGTTGACAATATAAAGAATGCATTTGCAGGAATAGATGACATATATATAGCAGATGGACATCATAGAGCTGCTTCTGCTGTTAAGGTTGGGTTAAGGAGAAGGGCTTCACATCCTGATTATACAGGAAATGAGGAGTTTAATTATTTTCTTTCTGTACTTTTTCCGGATGAAGAGCTTATGATAATGCCATATAACAGAGTTGTAAAAGATCTTAATGGATATAGTGTTGAAGATTTCAAGAAGCTTGTATCGGAAAAGTTTGATATACAAGAAAGTGATAGTGCGGTTTCACCAGACAAAAAATCAGTATTTGGAATGTATCTTGATAAAAAATGGTATAAACTTATAGCAAAAAAGGATATAATATCAGGTGATCCTGTTGATGGACTTGATGTTGCCATACTTCAGGATAATCTGTTAGAACCTGTACTTGGAATCCATGATCCTAAGACTGATAAAAGAATAGATTTCGTTGGTGGAATAAGAGGTCTTTCAGAACTCGAAAGAAGATGTCAGGATGATTGTGTGCTGGCATTTTCAATGTATCCGACATCTATAGAGGAGCTTTTTGCAGTAGCTGATGCTGGCAGGCTTATGCCACCAAAGTCTACATGGTTTGAGCCAAAGTTAAGAAGCGGATTGTTTATACATAGGATTGAGGAATAAGTACAGTTTTTAAAATATATGTAAAGAATACAGGATGATATTCTACTGGCAGGATGTGCATTTGATTAATACGGTATGACACATGGCTGCTGATAGCAGATTCATCAGAAAAGAGGATTACTATGTTACATAAAGTGTACGATATTGAACTTCCATATGAAGAACTTGGCTTAAAGACACCTGAGAAAAAAGCTAAAATAACAACTTATATCAAGGAAATGTATCCTGATTATCAGGATCCCTTCAACAGACCACTTGTTATAATATGTCCTGGTGGCGGATATGATCATCACTCACCAAGGGAAGGTGAGGCTGTGGCTGTTAAAATGCTTGAGCTTGGATATAATGCAGTAGTATTAAGATATAGTCTTGCACCATATATTTACCCTACACAGGTATATGAGGCAGCTTATACAGTTAAGTGGGTAAGAGATCATGCTAAGGAATGGGATGTTAATCCGGACAGAATTATACTTGCAGGTTTTTCAGCCGGAGGACACCTGGCAGCATGTCTTGGTACTATGTGGAGCGGTGACATGGTTGCATCATTTGCAAAGAAATATCTGGGATGTGATAAAGAGTATGTAAGACCAGATGGACTGCTTTTAGGATATCCTGTTATAACATCTGGAAAAGATGCACATAGAGCTTCATTCGTAAAACTTCTTGGTGAAAACTATGAAAAATATATAGATGATATATCACTGGAGAATAAGGTGTCAAAAGATACACCTGAAAGCTTTATCTGGCATACATTTGACGATAATTCTGTTCCATTGGAGAATACGCTTTTGCTTGTAGAAGCATTAAGAAAGAATAATGTTAAGTTTGAATATCATGTATTTCCAGATGGATGTCATGGACTAGGACTAGGAACTAAGGAAACTGCTACAAAGGGTGGAAAACACTATCAGCCAGAGGTATATGCATGGACAAGCCTTTTTAAGCAGTGGATGGACAGATATGATAAATAAAGTCTGATGTAAAATAAAGAACATATAATGTGCATATATGTTTACGGGAAGGGGATAAGTATGGATAATAAACTGTATAAACTTATGGACTGGCCTGCTATAGAAGAGATAGTATATTCAGAGAGCAGTCATCCTAAAAGAATACTTGGTGGTCATCGTACTAAAGACGGTTTTCTTGTCCAGGTGTTCAGACCTGATGCTGTTCAGGTCAGTATAGCTGTAAGCGAAAGAAAAAAGAAAATACAGATGGAAAAGGTTGATGATGCAGGTTTTTTTGCAACACTTATACCATTAAGGAAAAATGTTAAGTATGTTCTTAATATTGAAGATAAAAATGGAATTGTAAATGTTTGTTCTGACCCATATTCATTTGATGATTATGATGAATATGATACAGTTTTTAATAAGTTTATGGATGGTACACAGGATAAGGCTTATCAGATATTTGGTGGACACGAATGCAGCAAGGATGGAATTGCTGGTACATTGTTCAGAACATGGGCACCATATGCTCTTCGTGTGAGCGTTGTTGGTGATTTTAACAACTGGGATGGACGTATACATCAGATGGAGAGAATTACTGAACATGGAGTGTATGAGCTTTTTATACCTGGACTTAAAGCAGGGACCGAGTATATGTATGAGGTTAAGTTTCATAGCAGGGAAACAGTATTAAAGGCTGATCCGTATGCTATGGAAGCTACAAGATATGCAGATGCACATTCTGTTGTTACTACAGTATCATCAAAAGCTTCGCAGAATGGAAAAACAAAAAGAACAGCACCAGGAGTGAATAATGCTGGTGCTACAGCATTATCCATATTAGAGGTAAGACTAAAGGATGTAGCGGATATTATTGGTAGTGAAGCTGATTATAAAACTATGGCAGATAAGCTCATTGAATATGTCAAGGCAACAGAATATACGCATATCCAGCTTATGAGTGATGATAGTGTATTCAGCAAAAAGGGATACAGTTATGCAGCATCAGGTTACTATGTTCCTGTAACTAAATATGGAAGTGCACATGATTTTAAAGAATTCATAGATAAAATGCATGATGCAGATATAGGTGTTATTCTTGAATGGAATGGTGCTTATTTTGGAAGCGATATGCATGGAATCGTTAACTTTGATGGTGGAAGCTGTTATGGATATCTTAAGCCTGGGCTGGATAAAAAGCCATACAGGGATGTAACGACATTTGCATATGATAAGGGTGAGGTAAGGAGCTTTCTTTTATCTAATCTTTCAATGTGGATTGATGAATATCATATTGATGGAATAAGACTGACTGATACAGCGACTATGCTTTATCTTGATTATGGAAAGAGACCTGGTGAATGGACACCGAATATGTATGGTGGAAACGAGAATCTGGATGCAATAGAATTCATAAAACAGATGAATGCATATATACATTCAAAGAATAGAAACATTATAAGCATAGCTGATGAAACAAGCAGATGGCCAGGCGTAACAGATACAGACAATGAGACATTAGGTTTTGATTATAAACTGAATGATGGTCTGGCAGAGGAATTCAGGGAGTTTATAAAGCAGGATCCATTGTTTAGAAAAGGTGTATATAATAAGCTTACTTATGAGATGTTTTATCATTATAAAGAACGGTTTATGACATTTGTATCTTATGATGCACTTGATGGCTCATCAATATATGAGCTTGCAGCTGGTAACAATAAAAATAGCAGGCTTGCTGATATAAGAGCAGCACTTGGATATATATATACGTATCCAGGAGCCAAATGCATTTCTTTAGGAAATGATACAGGCATACTCATGACAGGAGAAGAAAGCGTAAAAGAAGCATGGAACAGATTCCAGGAGAATGAGTATAAGGATATGCTTATATATATTTCACAGCTTAATAGAATGTACAGGTCAGAGAAAGCCTTGTATGAGCTTGATGATAAAGAAGAAGGATTTAACTGGATAGACAACTATAATGCTGCTGAAACGGTTCTTGCATATGAAAGAATCAGTAAAGATAATGAAAAACTTCTTATAGCGGTTAATTTTACGCCGGTTACAAGAGAAAAATATATATTGCATGTTCCAGTCATGGGAAGATATAGAATATTGTTAGACAGCAGTCGTTTTGGAGATGGTGGTGAAAACATGCATGATAGTAAAGAAGTTATATGTTCTTCTATAGAAACTGATGTCAATGATAAGTATGAATTAAGCATAAGTATTCCATCATCATCAATAGTTGTATATAAATATGAAGCTTATAGTGATATAGAGATTAAGGAGCTTAAGATTAAAAACGAAGCAGAAGCTGCTAAGATAGAAGCAGAAAAGAAAGCCAGAATGGCAAAAGAACTTGCAATTAAGGCAGATGAGGAAGCTAAGAAGGCAGCAGATGCAGAAAAACTAGCAAAAGAAAGCTTAAGGCTTGCACAAAAGGCGAGGGATGAAGCTGAGAAAAAGGCTAAGGAAGCGGTAAAGGAAAGCATCAGGATAGATGAAGATATGCGTAAGAGGCTGCAGGAATTAAAATCTGAATAACATCTATGCGGCGTAATATCGTGTGAAAGGAAAAATATATGGCGGAGATAAATACAATAATCGACCAGATTACACACTGGGGTCTTACTGGTCTGTGGAAACTGGTATTTGCAGTAATTATTTGGTTCGTAGGTAAGAAAGTTATATCCATAAGTCTCAGGCTTTTAAAGAAAATATTTGATAAGGGAAGTCTTGATGCAGGTGTTATAAACTTTACAATGTCTATTATAAAGTTTGCATTATATGCAGTACTTATACTTATGGTTATAGATGAGCTTGGTATACAGACAACATCACTTATAACAGTGTTTGGTTCCGCAGCACTTGCTGTTGGTATGTCTTTGCAGGGATCACTTTCTAACTTTGCTGGTGGAGTGCTTATACTTATATTCAAGCCGTTTAAGGTTGGAGATTATATTGTAGTTGGAAATTATGAAGGAACTGTAAGGACTATTGAGTTACTATACACTAAGCTTACAACAGTTGATAATAAGGTTGTGATGCTTCCTAATGGTACATTATCGAATTCTAACATAATTAATGTTGGTGCAGAGGATTACAGAAGACTTGATATAGAGATGTCTATAGGTTATTCATCTGATCTTAAGCTTGCAAAAACACTTCTTAACAATATAATCAATGCAAATCCTGCAATAATAAAGGATAGAGAGATAAAGGTTATTGTTAAAAGTCTTGATGAATCATGTGTTACACTTGAAACAAGAGCATGGGTTAAAACAGAAGACTACTGGGATACAAAGTTTACACTTCTTGAAAATTACAAGTCAGAGTTTGATAAGAATGGAATTGAAATACCATTTAATCAGATGGATGTGCATATTATACAGTAGGGGAATTGTTGTTTAGCAAACATTCGGTTGGCGAACTGACGACATAATATAAGTGAAAATCGGTGCTGCACATACATCATCGATGCCAGAAGTTTCAATTGGATATTTCTAAGACTTTTCATATACGTAATGGTAGTTTCCGCTACCG
>OJSE01000110.1_pt1 | contig 111135 bp, 81 predicted proteins | sample 1599351 | NCBI WGS metagenome assembly OJSE01 (sample SAMN04168656, study PRJEB22393) | human gut metagenome | biome: human gut microbiome; feature: stool | host: Homo sapiens | collected 2014-03-17 | reverse complement strand
TAGGCTCGGTGGTTGGAGCCGCCGTCGGTTTAGTAGTAGGTGTATTTGTAGGCTCGGTGGTTGGAGCCGCCGTCGGTTTAGTAGTAGGTGTATTTGTAGGCTCAGCAGTCGGAGCTGCCGTTGGCTTAGTAGTAGGTGTATTTGCAGGCTCGGTGGTTGGAGCCGCCGTTGGCTTAATAGTTGGTGTAGGTGTAGGCTTTGTGGTAGGTTCCGCAGTTTCTAAGGGGTCGGCAATTCTTATATTTTTTGTTATGGAATTTCCAAAGTAACTTAGAACGATACTGTAATTTCCGTATATATTCTTTAATTTTGCCACATCGTCTGTTTCAATAGCCAAAATTGTTTCATATGAAGAATTTTCGTCATTTTCATCTGACTGAGTAGTTTCCAATGTTATGAGAGGATATACGGTATTGTCAGCATCAGTGTTATCTGAGCTGTCAAAAATGACTTTTCCATCTTTAATTATCTGATAGTCAAGGTTACGCATTAAAATTGAATAATCAGGGATGTAAGTCTCATCATTTTTATTTATAAATTTAAGTTTATAGCTATAATCATGATAAAATTCCGTAGGATATATAATGTCGGGACCGTCAGTTATCTCAAAAGACTTAAAGTCAGTATCATCAGGCTCGGAACCTGATTTTTTGTATATGCTCCATTTTTTTATATTATCTTCAGTTTCGGTTTTAAGTTCTGCAAAAGTATCCTTTGTGCCATCGATACTGAAAGTACCATCTGAACTCTGCGAAGAAGTGACATATGTATGTCCGTAATTAAAGTTACTTATGATTTCTTGTGTGTCAACAACATTTAATCTTGTTGTGCCGGTCACATTACCTGATATTCTAAGTGTCTGCTCGTTGTTTAATAATATTGAAGCATTTTTTTGAGTATTGTCAGCAGGAGCTAATGATAAAAGTGTTTCTGTTATGGCAGGATTGCCTGTAAGCTGTCTGAAATCTAGTATTGTGTTATTTCCTAAGATTACATTTTTAACATCAAAAATATTGGAGGAGTCAAAATTTATCCTTGAATTATTATCAAGTTTAAGACAGTCTATGTCATTTAAGCTCATTGATGATGAAAATACATTTTTTGTTAATGTAACATTTACTTTTCCATTATGATTTGTTGTATCAAATCCTGTTATGCCGGATACCTGTGCTGAAGAATCAGGGTTGTCGGCATAAAGATTTATGTCAACATCACTATTGAGAATACTTGAGTCAGAGTAGCCGCCACAATGAACGACAGAGTCAAGAAACTTGCCGCTTAGGTTTAAAGTTGCAGGGATATTTCTTGATTTGAAGTAATCCCCCGCATATATGTCGGCAAATTTTGTTTCGGCATTGGCATTTATAATATTGACGACAGTGTTCCCGCCAAGAATACTGTTATCTGTATTCAGTCGGTATGCACCACCGGATATATATGGGCGTATTTTACTCTGTGCTTCAGAATCAAGTTTTGTATTTACATTATCTATTGTAAGTGTATGCCCTCCAACATAGATTGCCGTGCTTTTAAAAGCTTCCGTTCCCAAAATTTCAGAAGTTGTATTGGTATTATAATTTAAAGATGATTTTCCAAGTATTATTTCGGGTGCTATCTGAAGTCTCATATCTTTAAAGGTTACATCTGCGGCGAGCTGGATGGCAGCCCTTAACTGCAAAACGGATTTTTCAGTATCATTGCCTGCAATAGTAATATTTTTGTTAATTATAAGTGGAAGGGCAGAACCATCCGTACCTTTTTCATATTTTGTATATTGAACAGTATCAATAAGAAATAAGGTTTGTCCATCTTTAATATTTTTTAAAGCTGTTCGTATGTTTAGGTATGGATTGTTAAGTGTTCCATTTCCTCCTTCGCCCTCACCGTCTTTTAGATAAATGATGTTTTCCGAGGTCTGAGCTTTTGCAGTCATACACATATCTGAAAATGGAGTATGTCCGGTAAACACTGATACTGCATGAAGTGGTACTATACATAATGTCAGTATCAGGATAAATGAAATGTGTCTGTAGAATTTTTTCATATTCAAATCGCCTCCTATTATTCAAAATTAACAGTTTGTCTTGCATTTATTAAGTTTTAAATTAAAAATAAAACTTCACAGATTATATATCTGTGAAGTTTATTTTAGCTTCAATATTTAAAAACATTATAACATGATACATTTGTTAAATGAATAATAATTTCACCATTTTAGATGCAATAATCACCCGAACCCTCGATATGCCAGGATACAAGATCCTCAAGTGTTATATTGTCGACAACATCGCAGATGGCATCATACATTTTTTGCCATACTACAAATGTAGCACAATTGCTTTTTCGTTCGCAGCTGTCGGCATCTTCCTCGACACAGGTGACAGGTGCTAAAGAACCTTCGGTGAGTCTTAATATCATTCCGACGGTATAGTCTTTTGGGGCTTTTTTTAACAGATAGCCACCATGAGGTCCGCGTATGCTCTTTACATATCCGGCATTATTTAATATGGAAATTATTTGTTCAAGATATTTATCTGATATATTCTGCCTTTTGGCTGCTTCTTTTATACTTACAGGTTTTTCGTTACAGTGCTGAGCTATGTCTATCATAAGCCTTAAAGCATATCGTCCTTTTGTTGATATTTTCATTTTATTTATTCCTCATTTCTGTGTATGTTTATTGATAATATGTTGTTGTGTTTAAAAGGTGTTTTGAACTTTGTATCACAACATAAAAATAGTGTTTGGAAATTAAAACTTTACAGACACTAATTATATATTATATACTATAATTCATAGTAATTCAATATAATTTATGGGAAACCCGGTAAAAGTTTCAGCCATAAATTATATACAGCAATACTTGACGCATTCAGCTAAAGCGGATAGTATTATAGCTAATGAAAAAACATATAGTGAGGTGATTAGAGACATGGTGAGAAAACAGATAAGATTTCGTGGAAAAGTTCAGGGTGTAGGATTTAGATACCATGCTAAAAATGCAGCATCATCATTAGGTCTTACGGGATGGGTTCGCAATGAAAGTGACGGTTCAGTATATATGGAAGTTCAGGGCGAAGATGTATTGGTAGAGAGATTGCTTCTTAATCTAAACTCAGATACATATATAGATATACAAAATGTTGAAATCCGAAGTATAGATATAGTCGAAAAAGAAAACGGTTTTAGTGTTGCATACTGATACAAAAGATTGAAAGGGGAAGAAAATTGAAGCGTAAATTTATGATATATGGTTTGATAGGTGGGGTCTGTCTGTTGGCAGGAGTTGCGGCAGCAGGTTCCGGGACTTTAAATAAATCTGACAATAAAAGAAATGAAACAGTTTCGGTTGTTTCATATAAAAATATGGAAGACAAAGGAAAGTCAGATAAGAGTGCAAATGCTACAACAGGTGCGGTAAGTACAACGACGGAAGCAATAACCTCATACGCATCTGGCAGAAAGCCGGAAGTCTCATTACGTATGAATAAAGGAAATTCTCAAAAGAAAAACAAAGCGGCGGATAAGAAAGTTAAGAAAAATCCAAGAAAAGAGATTGTGAAAATTGCAAAAAAATATAAAGGAAAGATTACATATCTTTGGGGAGGAAAGCCTACAGATGCTCAAATTAAAGGAAAAGAGCAGCCTAAGAAGCTTGATTGTTCAGGATTTATCCAGTTTGTTTATTCAAAATACAATAAGAAGAGGATTGAGTCACTGGGGTCGACTATTTCGATATCAGGTTTGCCGAAAATAAAAAAGAATGAGCTACAGCCGGGAGATATAGGTCTAAGAAATGGTACCGGTTCGCTTTATTTTGACGCTGATGGAAAATCTTACTCAGAGCCGGGGATGGCACAGGATGCAAATGAGAGTAAGGAAAAGTCTTTTGATAAGAAGATTAAGGCAAGAAAGACTAAAAAAACACAATTAAAAGATAGGATTGAAGAAAAAAAAGATAAAATATCAGAGTATAAAGATAAGATAACTGCTCTGAATGGTAAAAAAGATGAGGTTATTGATATATCTGAATCAGAGATTTCATCTGACAATGACGAGCAGCAGGAGGAAATATCAGAGGAGGAGAAGGAACAACAAGACCAACAGCAAAGAATTGACCAACAAAAAAAGAATAATGAGAAAATAAATGCTTTGATAAAATCGTACAATGAAAAAATAAAAAAATGTCAGGCGGATATAAATGGTTATTCTGAAAGGATTAATAAATATGATAAGCAGCTTAAGAAACTGAAAAAACAGCGTAAAAAATATAAAAAAGATATTGAGGAAAGTATAGATCATGTTGGGATATATTGTGGAAAAAATAAGAAAGGTGAAGCAACATGGTGTCATTGTTCGTCATCTAAAGGTGGCGTGGTGTATGAAGTGACTGACATTTTCACACATTACTACAGTGCAAATGATTATCTTTCAGAATAAATATTATAACATTATGAGAAAAGTCCCCCACTTCTATTGCTTAGGGCAATAAGCGGGGGACTTTTCTGTACCATGAGTGACACAAGTAATTTCTGTTATGTGCAGGTAGCAGAGTGGATTATGAATATCCGCTTGCCGGGGTGCATTGAACAGATTTTAAATATCAGTCTTTTTTGTTCTGCTGATTAAATATGCTCTGCCACCAAAGAATATTATTCCTGCACCTGATAATACTAGTGTTACGATAAAAGGCAGAGAGTTATTTTTTTCTCCGGTAGAAGGAGAACCTTTTTGTCCTGATGGAAGTTCGGGTTCCTCAGAGTAAGTGTCTGTATCATCATTGTTGTGTGAAGTCTTTTTGACTTTTGGAGCCGGTGTGTTTTTAGGATTATCAGTGTCAGTTGGTGTATCAGTGTCAGTTGGTGTATCAGTGTCAGTTGGTGTATCGGTGTCTGTCGGTGTATCAGTGTCCGTTGGGACAGGAGTGTCCGTCGGAGCAGAAGTGTCTGTCGGTGGAGCAGTCTGCGACGGTGTATTTAAAGGAAGTGTTGGAGCAGTCTGCAACGGCGTGTTTATGGGAAGTGTTGGAGTTACACTTGGTGTAACTGTCGGTGGCTGGGTGTTAGTCTTACCGGGAACAACAGGTGTATTCGATGGTGATGGAGCCGGCGATGGATTTGGAATCGGCGTTGGAGCCGGTGTCGGCGAAGGTGTGATTGCCGGACCGGTTGATGAAGTTGCATCAGGTGTTGCCGATGGAACGATAGCTGACGGACTAGCCGTAGGAACTACAGACGGCGAAGCTGACGGGGCAACGGTTGGTCTGACAGACGGCTTAGAAGTCGGAGTAGTTGTCGGTTTGACGGTCGGTTTAACAGTCGGAGCAGTTGTCGGTTTAACGGTCGGCGTAACAGTCGGAGCAGTCGTTGGTTTGACAGTCGGAGTAGTCGTCGGTTTGACGGTTGGCTTGATAGTTGGAGCAGTTGTCGGTTTAACTGTCGGTTTAACAGTCGGAGCAGTTGTCGGTTTGACGGTTGGCTTGATAGTTGGAGCAGCCGTCGGTTTGACAGTCGGAGTAGTTGTTGGTTTGACAGTCGGAGTAGTTGTTGGTTTGACAGTCGGTTTAATAGTCGGAGCAGTCGTTGGTTTAATTGTCGGTTTTGCTGTAGGTGCAGTTGTTGCAGGAGTCGGAGTGCCCTGGTCACGAGGAACTTCACCGTAAGGATAAAAATGTCCTTCTGCTGCACAGCATGAAATCTTTTCAACTATATATCCGCCCTCGAAACAACCACCTGATATTTTTATATCAGCATTTGGAGCAAGAACATGACCAGCAAGGTATTCAAAAGCAAGTTTCTGCGTCTGAGGGAAGTTCCAGATGAGTTTTACACCTGACAGATCCATTTGACCTGACTGAATCGTTGAAGCACTTTTAAGGTTTTTAAGTCCGTGTGCATCATCAAGAAGATATGCATTTTTTTGCTTATTATCATGTGAGATATAAAATGTTTTACCATCACCTTTGGAGGTTGATATAAATACGGCTTTTTGGTTATCACCTGATTTTACAAAATCATAACTGCCGCCTAGGGCAATAGGCTTACCTTTTTCAAAGCTGATAATATGCTCCGTTGAAACAAGCTCATCTAAATCCTTAACTCCATCAATAAGAATCCAGTCAGCCTGTTTTGAAATACTTTCAGGTATATATACGGAAGTGACTTTTGATGAAAAAGGTATTGTAAGGAGTTTTCCAAAATAATTGTCTATGCGTGCATTTTTTAAATTTTTCTCAGTAAGAGTAAGTTGTCGTTTTTCAGCCATATCCTGAGCTTCTTTTTTTAATGAAGCAAATGCTGAAGAGAAGTTTATATAAGCACTGTTTTTATCAGGATATTTAGTGATAGAATGGCATTTTACAAATAGAGATTTATCGTGGTAATATGCCGGCTGGTTTAATAATTTCTGATAATCAGGTTTACCTGAAAGAAAATGACTGTTGTAGCATCCGCTGTAGTCGTCTATGTGTTTGATATAATTCAGATATGAAGGTGAGACAGCCCCGTTTCCGAAAGATTTTAAGTTTGCAATACCGCCGCAGGCTGCTGCACCTACAAAGTGGTTGGAAGTCTTTAGATCATCTTTGACAAAAAACTGGTAATCACTTAGAAACTGTTTGTAGCTGTATTTTTTGACGGAATCAGTATATACAGGTGCGGCAGCTTTACTGGTGATAAAACCACAGGTGCTAATCAGCAAAAGAGAAATACAGGTTATTAGTGCAATGATTTTTTTTGACTTATGTTTCAAAATTTAATCCTCCATTCATTTTGTTTTAATGCGATTATCAAAAAACGTGATCTGTCGTTTGAACCGCAGGTTGATAAGACAAGCATATGCTGATTTTTTGATGATATGCTTTTTTTTAAGTGGATTGTATTTTTGTGGGATAAATTTAATCGGACGGTATTTAGAAGTTTTATCAGTCCCTCATTAGAATTTTTAAAAGAAGAAGGGATATTTTTAGTGCCCCAGACTGCATTAGTCACTATCTTATATCTTATTTTAGATATTGGTGTTATGATGTTGATATAGCATTTTACTTTAGAAAAATCAGTGTTATCAAACCGGTGCAGCATACCAAACATAGAGCCATTCTTCATATTATGCCCGTATAGAACGGTTAATGCATCAGAAAAATCTTTTTTACTGCCGGTTTCTGAAAAAATGCATCCGGGATAGCCAAAACTTTTATCAAGATTGTGCGTCAGGTAATAATTATTTATCCGTTTGTGCTGGAGAACCGGATATGAAATACCAAGTTTCGGAATTTGTATCCATGCATAAATATCGTTATTGTGTTTTTTAAGAGAATTAAAATCTACATCAGGAATTTTTGCGATATCTAAACCATGGGAGCTTTTAATATTCTTATTCCGTGTGTTTTCTGAGTTGTCATTACTGTTATCGTAAAAAGAAATTTTGTCGGTATCTTTCCATGTGTTTTCTCTTATCAGTTTATTTTGGATTTCTTTATATGTGTGTTCTTCATTTGAAAGCTGTTGCCTGTAACGGTAAGAAAATACAAGCCATATTGCTGCTGCAGCAACAAAAACAGCAATAAAAAAACATAAGAAAAAAATATTCAATTTTTCTTTCAAAGCAAATCTCCTTTACATAAAAATGTGTAGTCCATTTTTATTAAAAGAAAAGATAAGATATGACAAGACATAGTATTGGCTTATATTGGAAAAAAATATACTTAAATCCGGAAAGATATTTAAATTAAAACCTGATAATGTCAGAATACACAAAAACATGGCTTGTGTGATAAGTGTGTAAATGTATAAATAAAAGTAAAAAAATAGTAGTATATTTTGTCAAAAAGTTGTATTATAAATATATATATTTTAGGTGGAGGATGACTATGAAAGAAAATGAGAAACTGTTTGGAAAGATGTCAAGTCATCTTGCGGAGTATGATTATCTGACGGGGCTTCCAAACAGACGCGGACTTTATGAATTTTATGATATACTTGAAAGTAAAGATAGTATTCATGCTATGTTTATAGATATTGATAATTTCAAGCGTGTAAATGATATATATGGGCACAGCATGGGAGATGAACTCCTTATATGTATAGCAAAGCTTATAGAAGAAAATGTTTCTGGTTTTACATCGAGAATCGGAGGAGATGAGTTTGTTGCACTTATTGACGGTAATATGACGGAAGATGAGCTTAAGAGTACAGCGGAAACTCTGCTCAGACAGATGGAAAACATAGATTTTAGAAAGGACATACTTTCTAATGTATCCCTCAGTATAGGAATCGTTACAAGGCAGAGAGTGAGCACCATGCTCGATGATATTTTACATAAATGTGACTCTGCAATGTACGAAGCAAAATATGATGGAAAGAACAGATATGTATTTTTCCGGGAAAATGATAAGAAAGTACAGCGAAACAGAAATATGGAAATCGAGATGGACGATGCATTAAAAAACGGTGAATTTATTGCTTATCTTCAACCAAAGGTAAACATGATATCAACAAAATTAACCGGAGCAGAGGCATTATCCAGATGGAATCATCCTGATGACGGTATCAGGACACCCGGAGTATATATATCATTGTTTGAAAAAAACGGTTTTATATCTAAGCTTGATATGTATATGTTTGAGGAAGTCTGTCGTATAAAGAAAAGTTGGAAAGGCAAAAAATATGAGCATATTCCGGTGTCAGTCAATATGTCAAGACTGCATCTTTACAATAAGAAATTTCCTGATATGCATGTTGAGATAGCAGACAGATATGGTATAGATCACAGTGAACTTGAGATAGAGATTACGGAGAGTGTTTTTGTTAAAGACAGTGAAGAACTGATAAGAAATGTAAAAATGTTGAAAGATAGACATTTTATTGTTTCTATTGATGATTTTGGTTCAGGTTTTTCAGCACTTAATCTGCTTAAAGATCTGCCGGTAGATATTATTAAGATAGATCAGGAATTTCTTAACAGTTCCGGTGATGATGACAGAGGTAAGAAAGTTTTGAGAAATGTCATAAATATGTGCAAAGACTTAAAGCTGGATGTTGTCACCGAGGGTATAGAAACTGAAGAACAAAGAGATTTTATCGTAAGATGCGGATGCCAGATAGCACAGGGGTATTTCTATTCAAAGCCGCTTCCGGTTGATGAATTTGACAAATTTGCGAATGAATATATAACTAATGATGACACCAGTTATGTATTTAGGCTTAATGGTAATGTAAAATCGGATGATGGAAAGCTTGAGGCAGATACAAAATGCTTTAGTGAACTGAAATTTGATACCGGTATATTTAAAGAAAGCAAGGCACTTGTATTTCCGGGAGGTCCAAAGGAAGAACAGGTTATAGAACTGCCGCATGAGATTTTGTCAAGTGATAGTTTTATGGTTTCGATGTGGATATACCCTACAGAAGAACATTCTTGGAGATGTGCTTTATATGTAAAGTATGAGACTGGTTTTTTTGGCATGATTCCAATTGCGTGGGAAGGTCATTCATCTTTCAGAATAAGAGATTCAAAGGAAGTAGATGGCTGGTATGATATCAGTGGATGTAAACTTCAGGTGAATGAATGGTCCCATTATGTTGTGAGTTATAATGCAAAGACTGAAACTGCTTATGCATACATAAACGGACAGCTTGTCGGAAGCATGAAAAATGTTCCGGGAAACCGTTATGCAAAGCGTATCGTGCTCGGTGGTGATGTTTTTCAGCCGTCATTTATCGGGAAGATATGTGAAGTAACATTTTATAATGAGATAAGAGATCATGATTTTGTAAGTGAACTTCATCAGTCATATGTGACAAGAGATGATTTTATCGGATTTGAGATAGGAATAGACAAATAGATTTTAATGAGAAAACAATGACCCATATTAAACAATGTTAGGTTTTAAATTACATTTGTTTAATATGGGTTATTTTTTAATGCATGGGAAAATGTCCGTAAAGTAGTGTGACACCAACAAGAATTGCTTTGCAATTCTTGTTGCAAAACGCTGGTTTTGTACTTTTTGTGTATAGGAAAATACTCGTAGCGTAGTGTGACACCAGGACAAAATGTAATACTTTTTTTGTGCGAATAAATGTATATGGTTTTAAAAACTACATAAAATAGAAAAAGATACAAGAAAACATTGACAAGAAAACATTATAGGTATATACTTAGATTAGTTTGATAATCAAACAAAATTGATAAGCGAAAAAAACGCGTGCAGAAATGAGGATTAATATGGATATATATGAGTGTGGAGAAAAGTTGAAAGCTCTCCGTATTGGAGACATGGTGGCAAAAATACCTATCATACAAGGTGGAATGGGAGTCGGCATAAGCCGTTCAAAACTTGCAGGTGCAGTTGCAGCAGAAGGTGGAATAGGTATTATATCGACGGCACAGATAGGATATGATGAGGATGGTTTTGAGAAAGACCAGGCAGGCTGTAATCTTTTAGCCATAAGAAAACATATAAAAAGAGCAAAAGAGATAGCGTGCGGCAATGGTCTTGTAGGTGTAAATATCATGGTGGCATTAAAACATTATAAAGAGCATGTTATGGAGGCAGTTGCGGCCGGAGCGGATGTTATAATAAGCGGAGCAGGACTTCCGGTTAAACTTCCTGAGTATATAGGAAAAGCAAAAACCAAAATAGCACCTATAGTTTCATCAAGGCGTGCGGCGGATATAATACTTAAGATGTGGGCGAGAAGATATGACAGGACAGCCGATTTTGTTGTGATAGAGGGGCCAAAGGCAGGGGGACATCTGGGATTTTCAGATGAAGAACTCGCAGATATTGAAAATATTGATTATGACGAGGAGATAAAAGATATTATCGAATGTACCAAAGAGTACGGTGAAAAATATAATACACATATACCTGTTATCGTTGCCGGTGGGATATTTGACCATGACGACATTATCCATGCACTTGAACTTGGGGCAGACGGAGTACAGATAGCGAGCCGTTTTGTTGCGACAAAAGAGTGCGATGCATCGGACGAATATAAGCAGGCATATCTTGATGCAAAGGAGGATGATGTAAAAATAATCAAAAGTCCTGTCGGTATGCCGGGGCGTGCGATAAGAAATGATTTTATAAAGCGTGTTGAAAAAGAAAAACAGCCGGTGGACAAATGTTACAACTGCATGAAAAAGTGTAATCCTAACGAAGTGCCATATTGTATAACAAAAGCACTTGTCGATGCCGTAAATGGAGACATAAATAACGGACTTATATTCTGCGGTGCAAATGTGGGGCGTATAAATGAAATGACAACTGTTCATGAACTTATGAAAGAACTTGTCCGGTCGACAGATAAAAAAATACAGGATGAAAATGAAACACATGATATTCAGAATGTATATTCACAGAGAGATAAAATGATAAGCTGATGGAGCGTAAAAAAGGAAAGACTAAACTGTTGCTTTTAATTTTAAGAAATGCAGAAGATAAACGGCTGTCGCAGTGAAGATGCGGCAGCCGTCTTTTTAATCTATACTGATGTTGTTTTCTTTGATGTATTCACCTAGTTTCATATCTGAAGCTAAAATGTGGTTTGAAAGCCAGTTTAAAAGATAATTTATGAGTTCAAACAAATATGTCTGCTGGTGTTCGTCAATCTCATCAAGTTCGTTTATATCAATATGAACAAGCTTGTCAACAAAAGCTGCGTGAGCCTTCTTTTGGGCATCAATACCCGGATAAGATATTTTTTCCATAAGGGCTTCTTCATCACTGAAATGAGTTTCAGTGTAAGTTTTAAGTTCATCGAGAAGACGCATAATCTCATCATATTTATCATGGAGAAGTTTTTCATGAATAAGGTCATTGGTCTGCTCGATTATCTCAAAAAGATGGCGGTGTTCGTCATCAATAAGTGGAATGTCAGTTTTATACTTGTCTGTAAAGGCAAACGGGTTGTCATTTTCGTTTTCATCTGAGTGCTCAACAAGTTTGCCAATCATAATGTCGCTGCCTAAGATATGTTTATATAACCACTGAACGATATAAACGAGAATGTCATTTAATGATTTTTTAGTAGTTTCATTAGAAGAAGTATCAAGTTTAAAACTATTTACCTTTTCTGTAAAAGCCTTGTGTTCTTTAATCTGTGAGTCAAGCTCAGGGTCATTGATTTTTTTCATATATGCTTCTTCATGGGCAAAATGAACAGCCGCATAATCTTTAAGTCCTTTAATAAGATTTTTGGCAATATATGTAACATCTTCAGTTTTGCCAGCAAGAGCAATGGCATCATTTATCATATCGAATAATTTCTTGTGTTCGTCATCTATTTCTTTAATGCCAATCATACAATCCTTAGTAAATTCGTACATGAAAAACCTCCTTAATATTTATATGTACTCGCGAATTTATGTATTTGAAAGATTCCGGGAGTATGTTTATGTCTTTTGATACGGCATTATTATATAACAATATTTTAAATATTACTATATCAATTTGAAAAATGGATTAAATTTGTTTAAATGTAATAAAATCTTAATTGTATTTTTCTTCTTTATGCTATAGAATAACTTCTGCATTGTACTTGTTGATAATAATTATTATTTTAAGAAAGGCGGATTATAATTATGAAAAAAAGAATTATAGCTGTTATGTGTATTATTTTGTCGATTGGTTTATTGTTTGGAGAAAGCGATACTAATGCTTCTACAAAGTCTCCGTTGATATATGCCGGCAGCGAGAATATTACAGGCGGTAAATATACACTTGGTCAAAAATCAAGACTCAGACTTAACATAAAAAATAAAAAACAGTATAAAAAAATAACATTCAGAACTGAAAATTTCAAAAAAATTAAAATAGATAAAAAAGGAACTGTTACGGCAGGAACTTCTAATGGTACAGGCAATATTACAGTAACTGGAATAACAAAAGATGGAAAAAAATATAATTCACATCTAAAAGTAACGGTTACTGATACTCTGGGAAAATATTCAAATCTTACTGATTTAAATACACAAAATGAAGTGAAAAAATATCTCATTGATGCCGGTGTTTCAAAGAAAAATGTAGAGGCGTGGCTGAAAGATGTGAATGAATATAATAAGACTATTAAAAATACTAGTCTTGTGAAAAAAGGATATAAAAAACTTGGTCTTAATGTACCAGTGTATAATGACACTAAAATAGCGGAGTACTGGTCAAAGAAGTATAATATGTTTATCGGATATAATTGTCGTATAACTGCATTTGATCTTTTAAAAGATTATGTGAAAATAGGAAAAAATGTAAAGACGGATACAACTGAATTGTTCATGGATAGTGATGCGTTGAAAAATTCACCTTATCAGAAATATAACAAAAAAGATACAAAGAAGTTTGAAGCATTATATTCAAGTGTTAATACTGTTTATTCGACTAATACAGATAAACATATTAGTGTTTTCAAAAAATATCGAAAAAAGAATGATATTAAATTTGCCAATGATAAGACTAAGGCATCTCTTATAACAGTTGTTTTTCATTCCAGCTTCAGTAAAAAAGAGAATGAACTTTTTATAGGTCATGCAGGGGTACTTGTGCCGTTAAAAAATAAAAAATATATTTTTATAGAAAAACTTTCGTTCCAGTCACCATATCAGGTTATTAAGTTTGAATCAAAACAGCAGCTTAATGAATATCTTATGAGAATGTATGATACGGAATGGGGACAGGATACAGCTAAACCATTTATTATGGAAAATAATGATGTTTTATCATGTTATCATTCTGTACGATAATACAGATGTGACAAATAAGAGGAGAAACTTTCGCAAAAGGGTGCAAAAATGTTTCCTTTGACTTCCTGTATTAAATAATGTATAATTTGTTGTCGGATAAAAATGTAACTACTTTAAATGTGATGTAGGGAAAATTTTTTGAACCTATATCAAAATATTTTTTATAAAGAAAGGATAACGATTATGAGTAAGAAACCGGTTGTATTGATGGTACTTGATGGTTATGGATTAAATGATAAGACAGAGGGAAATGCTATCGCACAGGCAAAGACACCTGTTATGGACAAACTTATGAAAGAGTGTCCGTTCCAGAAAGGGAATGCAAGCGGACTCAGCGTAGGACTTCCAGATGGACAGATGGGTAACTCAGAAGTTGGTCATATGAACATCGGTGCCGGACGCATCATTTATCAGGAACTTACACGAATTACAAAAGCTATTGAAGAGGGAACATTCTTTGAAAATAAAGCATTACTTGCAGCAGTTGAGAATGCAAAGAAAAACAATTCAGATCTTCATCTTTTTGGACTTCTCTCAGATGGTGGTGTGCACAGCCACAATACACATCTTTATGGACTTTTAGAACTTGCAAAGAGAAATGGTCTTGAAAATGTATATGTTCATGCTTTCCTTGATGGTCGTGATACAGCACCTACATCCGGAAAGGGCTTTGTAGAGGAACTTCAGAAAGAGATGGACAAAATAGGTGTCGGTAAGATTGCATCTGTACATGGACGCTATTATGCAATGGACAGAGATAACAATTGGGATAGAGTAGAAAAGGCATATAATGCCCTTGTAAAGGGTGAGGGTGTTAAGGCTGATGATGCTGTTAAGGCAGTAGCAGACTCATATGCACAGGATGTAAATGATGAGTTCGTTGTTCCAACAGTTATTGAGGAGAACGGAAAGCCTGTTGCAACTATAAAGGCTAACGATTCAGTTATCTTCTTTAATTTCAGACCTGACCGTGCCCGTCAGATTACACGCACTTTCTGTGATGAAAGTTTTGACAAGTTTGAGAGAGCAAACGGATTTATGCCTCTTACATTTGTATGCTTTACAAATTATGATGAGACTATCGGAAACAAACTTGTTGCATTTGAGAAAGAGAGTATTGAAAACACATTTGGTGAGTTCCTTGCAGCACATGATATGACACAGCTTCGTCTTGCTGAGACAGAGAAATATGCTCATGTAACATTCTTCTTTAACGGCGGTGTTGAAGAACCAAACAAAGGTGAGGAGCGTTCACTTGTAAAATCACCTTCAGTTGCTACATATGATCTTAAGCCTGAGATGAGTGCACCTGAGGTAAGTGAGAGACTTAATGAAGCTATCGCATCTGATAAATATGATGTTATTGTTATCAACTTTGCAAATCCTGACATGGTCGGACATACAGGAGTTATCCCGGCAGCGGTAGCAGCAGTTGAGAAAGTTGACGAGTGTGTCGGAACAGCAGTAGAGGCAGTTAAAAAAGCTGACGGAGTATTATTTATCTGTGCAGACCACGGAAATGCAGAGCAGATGGTAGATTATGAGACAGGAGCACCATTTACTGCTCATACAACAAATCCTGTTCCGTTTGTTCTTGTAAATTATGACGATGCTTACACACTGAGAGAGGGCGGATGTCTTGCAGACATAGCACCTACACTTATCGAGATTATGGGACTTGAACAGCCAAAAGAAATGACCGGAAAATCACTTCTTATAAAAAAATAGTAAGTAACTGTTGCAACAGTTCAGCCTTTCATTTCTTCATTTATAAACCTGCCAGTAAACTGTCAGTCGCTGCTATGCAGCTTTTGTATATTTCATTTTAGAAATGAAAGGCTATTCTACCATAAAAAGAGAATTTGGCATACAATGAACAAGTTCATTGTATTACCAATTACTTTTTATGGCTGAACTGTTACCAAATAGAAAAAAATATATTGAAATATATGTAACATTATGATAGACTAGATTAGTACAGTGTTTTTTGCTGTACTAATCAGTTTATGACAATAATCTTTATGTCAGGGCATGAAATTTATTGTTTGAGTTTTAGTTGAATGGAGGAGCATAGTCGATGATTAAGACAATTCATGGAATTTTATTGATTCTATACATTATCGTATGTGTTGCACTTACAGTTGTAGTTATTCTTCAGGAAGGCAAGCAGGCAGGACTTACAGGAGCTATCAGCGGAGCAGCAGAGTCTTATTGGGGAAAGAATAAAGGTCGTTCTATGGAGGGCGGACTTGTTGTAGCTACAAGAGTTCTTGCAGTATTATTTGTTTTGATTTCACTTTTATTGAATCTTAGTATTTTTTCATAATAGTAACAGTTCAGTAATAAAAAGGGATTGCCGTTCGATTGGCAATCCCTTTTTTTGAATATGAAGTTGTTGCGTTTTATCCCACAAAATGATTGTTTCATCATGGATTATAGGATATAATATATATATAAATTGAGCAATAGGGGGTGTTTGTATGAATAGAGAAGTTTTAAACAGTAAAAAAGAGATGATTCTTGAATTTGTTAATTCAAAAAGTTATAAACCAATGTCAACAAAAGAGATGGGAGTTGTCTTACAGGTTCCGGCAAAGGAAAAGAAAGATTTCAGGGCAGTTCTTGACGAATTGTATAGCGAGGGAAAGATACAGCTTGATCTTAAGGGAAAGATAAAACCGCTTTCTGAGGATATTTTTGTTGGAAAATTTATGGGCACTCAGCGAGGTTTTGGCTTTGTTCGTGTTGAGGGAGATGACGAAGATATATTTATTCCTGCACACAAGACCAGAGGGGCAATAGATGGAGATACGGTTCATGTAGTTATTGATGACAAAGCACATGGAAAAAGGCGTGAAGGTGAGGTTATATCCATTGTTGAGCGTGGAACAGATATTCTCGTTGGGACATATTCAAAGAGTAAGAGCTTCGGGTTTGTTGTACCTGACAATCAAAAGTTTGGCAGGGATATTTATATTCCAAAAGCTGAGAGCAAAGGTGCGATAACAGGACATAAGGTTGTTGTTGAGATTACCGATTATGGAAGTGATACGACAAATCCTGAGGGAAAGATTCTTGAAATAATCGGTCACATAAATGACCCGGGGGTAGACATTTTATCAATAATAAAGGCTTACGGACTTCCTGAGGAGTATCCTGATGAGGTTATGGATCAGGTTGAAAAGATAGAGGATGAGGTAGCAGAGGAGGAGAAGAACGGAAGAAGCGATTATAGAAATCTGCAGATGGTAACAATCGATGGTGAGGATGCAAAAGACCTTGATGATGCTGTATCACTTACAAAAGAGAACGGTATATATCATCTTGGTGTCCATATTGCTGATGTATCAAATTATGTCACTGAGCGTTCTCCACTTGACAAAGAAGCCGTTAAGAGAGGTACGAGTGTTTATCTTGTAGACAGGGTCATACCTATGCTTCCGCATAAACTGTCAAATGGTATCTGCTCGCTCAATCAGGGAGTAGACAGACTTGCACTTTCATGTATGATGGATATAAATGAAAAGGGTGAGATAGTAAAACACAGCATAGAAGAAAGCGTTATAAATGTAGACAGGAGAATGTCCTACACAAGTGTTCATAAGATAGTCGAGCTTGAAGATGAGGAAGAACAGGAGAAGTACAAAGAACTTATACCTATGTTTGAACTCATGTATGAACTTGCTGGTATATTAAGAGAGAGAAGATTTAAGAGAGGTTCTATTGATTTTGATTTTCCTGAGAGCAAGATAATTCTTGATGAAAAGGGCAAGCCGGTAGAGATAAAAGAATATGAGAGAAACAATGCAAACCGTATAATCGAGGAGTTTATGCTTGCTGCAAACCAGACAGTGGCAGAGGAATATTTCTGGCAGGAACTTCCGTTTGTTTATCGTGTTCATGAGGAGCCTGACGAGGAAAAAATAAACAAACTCGGAGTTTTTATAGAGAATTTTGGTTATACTTTAAAGGTAAACTCAGACGGTGAGATTCACCCAAAAGAGATACAGAAGCTTATAAAATCCGTTGAGGGAAAGCCGGAAGAAGCACTTATAAGCAGACTTGCACTTCGCTCAATGAAACAGGCAAAATATATGACGCAGTGCGGAGGACACTTTGGTCTTTCGATGAAGTATTATTGTCATTTTACATCACCTATCAGAAGATACCCTGACCTTCAGATACACCGTATCATAAAGGAAAATATTCATGGACAGATGAATGACAAGAGGATAGGTCATTATAATCAGATACTTCCAGAAGTTGCGGAGGCTGCGAGCAGGCTTGAAAGGAGAGCTGATGATGCAGAGCGTGAAGTTGAGAAGCTGAAAAAGGCTGAGTATATGGAACAGTTTATCGGACAGAGCTTTGATGGTATTATATCAGGTGTCACGACATGGGGAATGTATGTTGAACTTCCAAATACTGTTGAGGGAATGGTAAGGGTTGCCGACATTCCGGGAGATTATTATTATTTTGAGGAAGAAAAGTACAGAATGGTAGGCGAGCATACAGGAAAGTCATATAAACTCGGTGAACCGATAAGGATAACTGTCTCAGCAGTTGATAAACTTACGAAAACAATAGACTTTACCGTATGTGAAGATTATGAGCTTTCAGATGGTGATGCCGAAAATGCTGATGGCAATATTGGAGATAAAACCATAAAAAATAAAGAGTCTGATAATAGTTCATTAGTCAGTGGTGATGAAAAAGAGCCTGAAAGTAGAGAAAATGAAAGAAAATCATCAAAAAGCCAGAGCCGTAGAGTTGTGGAAAAGTCAGACTCAGAGAGTTTAAGATCTTCTGAAAGAGAAAAGACTGCAAAGGGAAAGAAACGCAGAAATGTAGAAAAGTCTGATTCATCAGCAAATGGACATAGAAGAAAAACTTCAAAAAGTTCAGAAAGCCGAAGCAGAAGAGATTCAGAGAGAAAATCTAAGGCGGTTTCAAAACCAAAGAATAAGGCTGCAGCAAGAGCAAAGCAGAAGGCTGTTATGGAAGCGAAAGAAAAAGCATTAAAGGCATTTGAGTACAGAAAGAAAAAAGCTAAAAAGAAAGCCGCTAAAGCAGCCGCTGAAGCAAAGATAGAGCATGAGGTAAAGAAACTTACCGGTGCAGCCAAAAAGAGAGCCTTAAATAAGGCAAAAAAGAAAGCACAGAAAAAAGCAAAACAGGCAAAAAAAATAAAGAAGTAAATAGAGGTAGTTATGGCTAAGCAGACAAAAAAACTTATAGCAAACAATAAAAAAGCATATCATGATTATTTTATTGAAGATAAGTATGAAGCCGGAATATCACTTGCGGGAACTGAGGTTAAGTCACTCAGAATGGGAAGATGCAGTGTAAAAGAAGCTTTTATACGAATTGAAAAAGGAGAAGTTTATGTCTACAATATGCACATCCCTGCATATGAGAAAGGAAATATTTTTAACAAAGATCCGTTAAGAGTGCGTAAACTTCTTCTTCACAAAAGTGAGATACGAAAAATTGAAGGTCAGATAGCACAGAAAGGTTATACGGTCGTGCCGCTTAGTGTCTATTTTAGCGGAAGCCTTGTCAAAGTTGAGATTGGTCTTGCAAAAGGTAAAAAATTGTACGACAAGAGACAGGATATAGCAAAGAAAGACCAAAGGCGTGAGGCAGAGCGTAAATTTAAAAATCTTCAATTTTAGTATATAAGAACTAATGAAAAATAATGGAGCTTTATTTGCCACTCTGAAATAGACTGTAGGGCTAGGCATAAATAAGTAAAATTGGTTTCATTGGTAAATTTGCATAAAAAAATAGCTTAAAATTTATACAAAACAGCAAAAATACAAAAAACACTTGACGAATCATATTTACGATAGTAATATATTGGCAACGAAACAAGTTGCGAAAGCGAACTGGATTGTTACTGATTGTATATCATACATATTAGGCAAGACTGGGTTGCACCGTTTGATATTGAACGTAGTTTATATATTACTATTGTTTAGGTATAGGTGTGATGCAGTTTTTTTGATTTCATTTTTTTAAAGTTTATTTTCTTTTTGAATTGAAAAACTCGGTGAAAATTTTGCTGTTTTGTCCGGGGGAAGAAAGGTGAAAATCTTAAAAGTTATAAATAACAATGTTGTAAGTGCCTGTGATGATAAAGGCAAAGAGATAGTTGTTATGGGAAAAGGTTTAGGCTTTGGTAAGAAAAACGGAGATATTCTTGACGAGTCAAAGATTGAGAAAAAGTTTTCGATGCCTGATGAGAGTGTCAGCAGACTTGAAGAAATATTAAAGGATATTCCTTATGAGTATGCTCAGGTTGCAAATCGTATAATAGCGATGGTAAAAGAAAAGTTTGATATGAAACTCAGCAAGATAATTTACATAACGCTTACCGATCATTTAAATTTTGCGATTACCCGTTTTAAAAAAGGTATTAAAGTTGAAAATGCACTTTTATGGGAAATCAAAAGATTTTATCAAAAAGAATTTGAAGCCGGAAAAGAAGCTCTTGAAATCATAAAAAAAGAACTTGGGATTGAGCTTTCAGAAGATGAGGCAGGATTTTTTGCAATCCATATATTAAATGCCCAGATCGATGCTGATATGATGCAGACTATAAATATTCCGGGGATTACAAAAGATATTGTAAATATAGTAGGATATACATTTGGACGAGAACTTGACAGAGAAAGTTTATATTATGAGCGTTTTATTACTCATCTTAAACATTTTCTTGCGAGGGTTGTAAAAAATGAAACATATGGTGAAGATGCGAATGACAGACTCGCCATAATGGTGAAAGACGAATTTCCGAAAAGCTACAGATGTGCATTAAGGATAAGAGATTATCTCAAAGTGAGCAAGAAGTATAATGTATCTTTGGAGGAAATATCGTATCTTACCATTCACATTCAGAGACTTTCAGGTGAAGGTCAGAAAAATATTCACAAGGAAAGCTGAAATATTAAAATATTATCAGCTATGCAGTGTGAATTATACCATGAAAAGTGAATTTAAAGTCATATTAGTAACTGCAAATTAAATATAAACACACCTGTTAGGGATTGTTACATTCAGTTGGCGAAACCCGGACACGAAACTTTTAACTTTTATTTTGAATAAACATATTAAAGAATATAAATATTAAGTATGTGAAAAAATATAGTTAGTTTAGTGTCCGGGTTTTTGTTTTAATGATGATAGTTTGAAAAATCCATATATGCAGGATTTTATTGTTAAAAATCCGATTTTTCAAACACAAGATTTGTGTTTGTGCACACTTGATACAAATCTTAGGTGTGAAATATATCATATTTCATATTATGTATAAAAAATGTGTGCAGAAAAGAGGGTCATTATGAAAGAGTATTTTGGAAAGAAAATTTTTGGCGGTATTGCAATAGGAAAGATTAGTTTTTATTCAAAAAATCAGAATGTTGTTGTTAGAAAGAAAACAGAGGATTCTGAGGGTGAGATGGCAAGATATGAAGCAGCAAGGGAAAAAGCGATTGAGCAGCTTCATGGACTTTATGAGAAAGCATTGAAAGAAGTCGGAGAGATGAATGCAGAGATTTTTGAGGTTCATGCTATGATGCTTGAGGATGATGATTATAATGATTCAGTAAAAAATATCATCACTTCACAGAAAGTTAATGCTGAGTATGCAGTTGGAGTTACCGGTGATAATTTTTCAGAGATGTTTGCAAATATGGAGGATGATTATTTCAAGGCTCGTTCTGCCGATGTAAAGGATATTTCGGAGAGAGTTATCTCGATTCTCTGTGGAAAGACAAGTGACAGTGATATAGGAGATGAACCGGTTATAGTTGTTGCTGATGACCTCGCTCCTAGTGAGACGGTTCAGATGGACAAGACAAAACTTCTTGCATTTGTCACAAAGTTTGGTTCTTCAAATTCACATACGGCTATCCTCGCAAGGACGATGGGAATACCTGCACTTATCGGTGTTGATATTGACGAGGAGTGGAATGGAAAGACAGGTATCATTGACGGTTTTGAGGGCAAACTTATTGTAGAGCCTGATGAAGCTGCTATGAACGATTATGTAAAGAAGCAGGAAGCCGCAAAAGAGCAGAAAAAACTATTACAGAGTCTTAAGGGAAAAGATACAGTAACAAAGTCAGGAAAACAGATAAAATTATACGCAAATATCGGAAACCCGTCAGATCTTGCAGCAGTCGTTCAGAATGATGCGGCAGGAATCGGACTTTTCAGAAGTGAGTTCCTTTATCTTGAAGCAAGTGATTATCCGACGGAGGATGAGCAGCTTAAGGCTTACAAACAGGTGGCAGAGACAATGGCGGGAAAGAAAGTTATAATCCGTACGCTTGATATAGGAGCAGACAAGCAGGCAGATTATTTTAATCTTGAAAAAGAGGAAAATCCGGCAATGGGTTACAGAGCAATAAGAATATGTCTTACTAGAGAGGAAGTATTTAAGACACAGCTTCGTGCTTTATACAGAGCAAGTGCATATGGAAATATCGCTATCATGTACCCTATGATAACATCTGTTGATGAAGTAAGGAGAATAAAAGAAATCTCAAAACAGGTAAGGGAGGAACTTGTTGCAACAGGAGTTGAGATTGGCGAAGTTGAGGAGGGAATCATGATAGAGACCCCGGCAGCAGCCATTATAAGTGACCTTCTTGCAAAAGAAGTTGACTTCTTTAGTATAGGAACAAATGATTTGACACAGTACACACTTGCTATAGACCGTCAGAATTCAAAACTAGACGAGTTTTACAACCCACATCACGAGGCAATTCTCAGAATGATTAAGATGGTTATCGACAATGCACATAAAGAGGGAATCTGGGCAGGAATCTGCGGAGAACTCGGTGCCGACACAGAGCTTACGGAGAAATTTGTTGAGATGGGAATAGATGAACTTTCTGTTTCACCGGCTTGTGTACTTCCAATCAGAAAGATTGTAAGGGATATGGATTGATTGTTTTAGATAAATAATGCAATCTGATTTTAGAATGTAATAATCTAAAAATTGAAATATAAATAATGGACTGATGATGATAGTGTAAGTTCATAATATTTATTTTACTTTGCAAATAGAGCGTAAATATAGAGGATAAAGTTATGGATTATAAGAAAGCAGCGGAAGAAGTGTTGGAAAAAATAGGAGGGAGCGATAATATAATCTCAGTGGCACATTGTGCCACGAGATTAAGAATTGTTACCGGCGACAACTCAAAATACAGTAAAAAAGCAGTTGAAAATATAGATGGTGTAAAAGGTGTGTTTGAGGCTTCGGGACAGCTTCAGATAATCTTTGGAACAGGTGCGGTAAACAAGGTATATGATGAATTTATAGCACTTGTACATATATCCGGAGGAACAAAAGAGGATGTAAAGGCGGCAGGTGATATAAAAAATATTACTGCGGTAAATCGCAGTGCATCCGGTAAGGCGGAAACAGCAAATGATACGATAGGTGAACAAAAAACAGTTACGGCAGAAAACAGCAGTTCAACTGGAGATAATGCAGTAAAAGAGATTTATTCACCATTAAAGGGCGAGGCTGTTAAGCTTTCAAAAGTTCCTGATGACACATTTGCAAATGAAATCCTCGGAAAAGGAATGGCAGTCATTCCAAGCGATGGGCTGGTCGTATCACCGGTTGACGGAGAGGTTTCGACTTTATTTGATACGCTTCATGCCATAGGAGTGACTGGGGATAATGGACTTGAACTTTTGATCCATGTTGGAATAAATACGGTTGAGCTTGAAGGAAAATATTATAAAGCACTCGTAAAAGAGGGTGATAAAGTTACGAAAGGACAGCCATTACTTAAATTTGATATAGAGGGAATCAGAAGTGCAGGATATAATACGGTCACACCTGTTATTATCACAAATTCAGATGAGTATGAGAGCGTTGAGCAGGTTGCAATAGGCGATGTTGAAAAATCAGCACTTGTTATGAATGTGCGGTAAGAAGATTATTTTAGAAGGTATTGTGGATATGGCAGATAACGATTACAGATTAAAATGTATGGAATAAACAAAGATTGTATAGATAAAGGCAGCACCGAAAGTGTCGATAGTGAAATTTTGAGTTGTATTAAAACGAAAAAGTGTTAAAATAGAAAATATAGATAAATATAAGACCATATTGTAAAATAATATGGTCTTATATTTTAGGAAAATCAGATAATGATGTAAAAAAACAAAGCGTTTTATATGTTTTTGGTTATAACTGGTGTTGATAATGAGAGGAAAAGAGAATGGAAATAGATATAATAGGATTGTTAAGTGCATTTTCTTTTGCACTTGACTGTGTGGAAGCAGAGTTGATCCATGTTACTTCAAATCATGGAAAAAGAGTGGCATATATGAGTGTCTGCATGGCAGAAAAGATGGGGGTGTCTGATGATGCATTGCGAGATCTTGCGGCATGTGCACTTCTTCACGACAATGCCCTTACACAATATATAAATGAAGAATTTTATAGTGATATATCCAATATTGATACATTGAAAGTAAGTAGTGATGACATAACTCCGAGACAGCTTGGGATGCATTGCATATACGGTGAGAAAAATCTCGAAAAATATCCATTTAAAACAGGTGTAAAAGATGTTATATTATATCATCATGAAGAAGCGGATGGTTCAGGTCCTTTTGAAAAAAAATGGACAGAAGTTCCTCTGTTTGCAAGGATAATACATTTTAGTGATATGCTTGACGCATTTTGTAAGGCACAGAAATTTGATGAAGATGTTTTTAACAAAGCGGTCCATTTTATTGAGAAAAATAAGGACAAAAGATTTGACAGTGAAGTGACGAAGATGTTCTTTGATACCTTTGATAAAGAGGAGTTTAGCAGACTCGGCGATGAACATATTGAGGAATATTTCTGGGAAAAGGTACCATGTGAAAAGAGTTTTTATTCTTTTAATGTGTTAAAAGACCTTGCAGATTTGTTCGCAAAGATAATCGATTACAAGTCAGAATTTACGAGCAGACATTCTCTCGGAGTGGCAAGAACGGCATCAAAAATTTCCGAGATAATGGGATATGATAAGGTTATCTGCGATAAGATGTATCTTGCGGGAGCATTGCATGATGTAGGAAAAATTGCAATAGGAAATGAGATACTTGAAAAGCCGGCAAGACTTACGGATGATGAATTTGCTAAGATGAAAAACCATGCCGGTTATACATATATGATATTATCCAAGGTTGATGGTTTTGAAGAGATAAGGGATATTGCAGCATTTCATCATGAAAGGCTTGACGGCAGCGGTTATCCGTTTGGTAAAAGGGCAGACGAATTAACTACACTTCAGAGGATAATGGCATGTGCCGACATATATCAGGCATTGACGGAAAAAAGACCGTACAAAGATGGGATGGATCACGATAAGGCTTGTGAAATTTTAAAAGATATGGCAGATAAAAACTGGATAGATAAAAATATCACGGAAGTTATCTGCCATACAAAAGAATTATAAAAATATCAAAATATATCAGTTTTTAAGGTCGAGCAGTTTGTCTATGGCAGGCTGCAGAGCCTTGTTTTTTCTATAGGCATCAACAAGATCACGCTCTTTAAGTGAGTAAGTTGATGTTTCGTTTATTTTTTTCTTGGAATATCCGAAAGTTCCCAATACATCAGTGATACGGTAAAATTTGCAAAGATATAGAAGTATATCAGCATCTGGTTGTGTCTGACCGCTTTCCCAGCCGTAAATTGTTTTATTTGCAACAGAAATTCCACATTCATCGAGATATGCGGCAACATCATCTACGGACAGATTATTTGATTTTCTATAATATTTTAGCATTTTTGCTATAACAGGATTTTTCATTTTCAACCTCATTTCTTTATATAAATTTTGGCATTACCATCTACAGAGTGTAGGCAGTAATATGTTTGTACTTGTCGGATAAGTTACGCATATCCTAATAGTATATTAAAGTTCATTTTATTTTTGTAATTATTATTCAGCGGTTGTTTTCTGAATATTCTTTATAGATAGTATCAAAACAAAAACAACAGTGTCAAGAATATGAAAAATATTCTTGAAATATAAGAAAACATATGGTTGAATTTCTTTTAAGACAAGTATATAATGGATATACTATATATACAGTTCTTGGAAAACAAGAAAATGAGGTGTAAAAATGGAAGAAATAAGAGAAGAAACAAAAGCTCAAAAAGAAATAGCAGCCTATATCAGCAGAAACAACATATCTGCATCGGAGGTTGCAAGGAAAACAAAAGTGGATGTAGGACTTCTGACCGGAAAGGCAGAGAGGAAGATGAATGCATCTGAAATGCTTTCAGTTTGTGCATATTTAGAAATCGAACCGCTTAGTTTGATATAGAAAACACAATAAAAATAAAATTATATAAGAATGGGGTACGATATGATTTTTTATAAGTGTTATGGAAATCACGATAAAAATAAGGATATAGATGTAGATAAACTTCCTGAAAAGGAAAGAAAATATTATGTATTTGATATAAACAATAACAATGACATAGTGCGTGACAATGATGATTATGACAGAAATATAGAATGCCCTATATGCCGCAGCAGAAAACATCTTGTAGTAGAATCAATACTTTACTGGTGCAATGAGTGTAAGGTGCCATTGTATGAGCAGGTATGCGGATGCTGCGGAAAAAAGGGAAAGAAGTTTGTAAAAGACTGCCGAATAGTATTCCCGGAAGAAAAGGTGCTGCTTGAGATACTTCTTGGAAAAGAGCAGGGAGAACTTGACAATGTGTCCGTGTGGAATGGAAGCGGAAATATCTATTATGCTGATGGAAAAAATATGAAGCTTAAGATAAGTGAGCTTATAAAGCAGGATACGGAAAATATACGGACTTTATATAATGAAAGAGTTCAGCATATAAATGCGGATTTTTTTGAGCAGATGGTAAAAAGATTTATTACCGCCAATAAAAAGAGATTTGATGATATAGATGATGATGCCATGGTTCAGATAAAGAAAAAAGTTAAGGATTATGATGACAGGGAAATCTTTGTGTCATTCAGCGGCGGAAAAGACTCAACTGTAGTTGCAGATTTAGTTAAGAGAGCAATGGGAAGACCGGATATATGCCATATATTCGGAGATACGACACTGGAGTTTCCTGAGACGGAAAATTATATAAAAGAATATAAAAGGCATAATCCCAAAGCACTTATCGTTTCATCGAGAAATAAGGATAAAAATTTTGAGGAGCTGTGTGGTATAGTCGGACCTCCGAGCAGGGTTATGAGGTGGTGCTGCACGATTTTTAAGACAGGTGCGATAAACAGAAAGATAGAGACGATATATGCCAACAAGATAAAAGTTTTATCATTTCAGGGAATAAGGAGAAGTGAGTCAAACAGCAGAAATAAATATGACAGGGTTTCAGAGTCATCAAAGATAAGCAAACAGGAAGTATGTGCACCTATCATATCGTGGTATGACTTTGATGTATGGCTTTATATCATGACGAGAGGAATCATATTTAATAAAGCCTACAGGCTGGGTTATTCGAGAGTAGGCTGCTGGTGCTGCCCAAATAACAGTTCATGGTCGGAGTTCTTATCAAAAATACATATGAAAGAACAATATGAAAAATTTCATGCGATGCTTATTGATTTTGCAAAAAGTGTTGGAAAGAAAGACCCGGAGGTGTATGTGGACAGCGGAAACTGGAAAGCGAGACAGGGCGGCAACGGAGTGAAATTTGCCAAAAATTCTATTGTGAATTTCGAGCGGTGCGTAAAGGAGGAACTGGCATTCAACTATGAACTTACGAGAGAGATAACACCGACATTATACGAGCTGTTTAAGCCATTTGGAAGAGTTGTTGAGCAGCTTGGAGACAAAAGACTTGGTGAAGTCTATGTTGTTGATGCAAATAGCGTAGCAGTTTTAAGGCTTCAGGGAAAAATCGGAACAAAAAAACTCAAAATAATAGTGGACCATCCGGAACTTATGCGTGCTAAAGATGCAGAAGAAGCAAAAAGAAAACTTGACTGTCAGATTACAAAATATCAGATGTGTCTAGGATGCAGGGCGTGTGAGAGCGTGTGCAGATTTAGTGCCATTAAAGTGAGGTCTTTTGCAAATGACACAAATACCGTGGCTGACAAGATGGCAGATTATCATATTGATGATGATAAGTGCAGGAGATGTCAGGAGTGTGTGGGTCATTTTTCGGTTGGTTGTTATATGAGAAAGGTACTGTCAATAAAAAGGTGATATATGGAAGATAAGATTACATTAAAAGGGAATGGAAGTTTTTATATAAGAGAGGGCTGGCTTACAAAAGGACTTGTAGAGATAGAGAAAAATCCTGAACTTTTTTCAAAAAAGTATTTTGAGGGGGCAGACGCATTAGGTGTTGGTTCAGTTATGGCAAAATCAATAAAATACTGGCTTATGGCAGCAGGACTTATCGTAAAAAAAGCAGAGCAGTCACCGGTAAAATATGATATTAAAAAGGGAAGTTTTATTTCAAAATGCGGCAAGCTTATTCTTGAAAATGACAAATATATTGAAAATAAAGATACACTTTGGATAATCCATTATAATATCGCATCAAACTATAAAGATGCGACTATGTGGAACTTGTTTTTTAACAGTGTCAGCGAAGAAAGATTTAACAGGAGAGAATTTGAATTTATGATGGAGGAGGAGCTTGAAAAGAGGGGGCATGGACAGGGTTCATATTCTGAGAGATCGCTTTCTAATGACTGTGCGGTGCTTCTTCAGATGTATCTTGATGACAACAGGGAGAGAAACCCGGAAGAAAAAATGCATTGTCCGCTTGCAGAACTTCATCTGCTGACAAAAACTAATGATAAGTACAGCAGAAATGAGATAAAAGAACAGGATATAAGCAGTCTCGCCGTATTGTACGGAATATGCGGCTACTTAGAAAAGGCAGGACTTATTGAGGAAAAGGAAAGAACGAGCGTAAGCATTGAAAATCTGCTTGAGGATGAAAATAGTCCGGGAAAAATATTCGGGATTAACAGGATAACATTAAATGACTGTCTCGATGTATTAGAACAGGACGGCTATCTTAAGATAGACAGGACAGCAGGACTTGATACTGTTTATTTTGAGGAGAGTTCAATCAAAACCAGAGAGAAAGTCATGGAACAGATTTATAAATAAATGTACTCTCGGAATCTTCTGAACGAAGAATTTCGAGAGTACATATAAAGGCTCAGGAGGGAACACAGATGATATTAAAAGATGTCATAAAATTAGATGAGAGATTTCAGACATCTGTAAACATAAGATTTGATATTGATAAGATAAGTAAGATAGATGAATTTATACCTGCAAAAAGTACATTAAATGTTTTGGAGTCATATTTAGAAAATATATTTGAAAAGAAAAATAATAAGTCAACACTTCTTGTAGGTCCTTATGGAAAAGGAAAATCACATCTTTTGCTGGTGCTTCTTGCACTTTTGCAAAACAGAAATGATAAGAAATGGGAAAATTCAATAACACGATTTTATGAAAAGATAAAAAAGCAAAATAAGAGACTTGCCGCCTGTATCGAAAAAAATATTTTATGTGGCAGAGAAGATAAAAAAAGGTATCTTCCTGTGATAATAAGTTTCGGCAGGTCATCACTTGAAAATTCATACAGACTTGCACTATTTCAGGCATTAGAAAGGGAGAAAATAACTAATCTGATGCCAGATTCAATATACGATGAAGTGCTTAAAAAGACTGAGTCATGGAAAAAAGATTATCCTGAAACATATGAAAGATTTACAAAAAATCTGGAAAATGCAGGGTATGAGGTTGAAAAGTTTGCGAGCGATATAAAAAAAAATATTTTGCCGGCACTTGAAGTTTTTAAGAAGATATATAAAGAGTTGACGGCAGGTGGAGAGTTCAATCCGCTGCTAGAAAATAACATTCCAAAGATATATGAAAATGTTGCCTATGAACTCAAAAAATACGGCTTTGACGGAATGATAATAGTATTTGATGAGTTCAGCAAATTTATTGAGGGCGAGGACAGCAGAGAGACATCAAAAGATATGGAGCTTGTGCAGTCAATGTGTGAACTTTGCAATGCGTCAAAAGAGCCTGATATACGCCATATTTTTGTGACACACAAAAGTATAAAAGAGTATGGAAGATTTTTATCAACACAGATATTAAATTCGTTTAAAGGTGTTGAGGGACGATTAAGCGAAGTGGTTTTCAGGACTAATGCACAGAATTATTATGAGCTTATGATGAATGTCATACATAAAGATGAAAAAAACATGGGGACATATTATAAAGAGTATGGAATTGACACTGTTAAGATTACGGAAAGAACCTACAACATGACAAATATGTACACCATATTTGATAAGAAAGATTATGAAAATATAATAGTAAAAGGGTGTTTCCCATTAGCACCGCTCACTGTTTATACTCTTGTAAAGATAAGTGAAAAAGTCGGTCAGAATGAAAGAACGGTATTTACATTTATGTCAAATGATGAGCCGAACACACTTGCAAGATTTGTAAAAAATCATACCGAAAACAGCGATACGCTTGTATCAGCGGACATGATATTTGACTATTTTGGCTATATTTTTGAAAAGGACATATCAAATGAGAGATGCCACAGGGAGTATATAAAAGCGAAATATCTTATCAGGAAATGTGAGAAAGAACAGGCTGACAATGGCGGCGATGGCTTCTATGGAGATAAACTCTATGATTATATGAAAAAGATAATAAAGTCTGTCGCACTATTAAATATGTTAAATCAGACAGAACTTGTGGCAAACGATAAATGTCTTATCTGCATGGTATGTTTAGAGGAAAATAAAAATCTGTATGAGGCTGCAAAAAAAGCACTTACAGACGGTGGCTATTTAACTTACAGGCGAAGAAGCGACAGCTATGTATTCAGGATAAATACGGATGCAAACTTTGAAAAAGAGATAGAAAAAAGAATAAATAAAATAAAATGCAGTCAGAGCGAAGTGGTGGAATGTTTTAGAAAAACAACTGAGAGACGATTTGAACTTCCAAAGGAATATAATGATGAAAAGAAGATGACAAGATATTTTGAATATTGTTTTGAGTATGGAAAAAAATTAGAAAATACTAAATATCTGAAAAAACGCATAGAAGAATTATCAAAGGAAAACTTTTCGGATGGCAAGATAATCTTAAGTATGGGAGAAGCTGACAGAGAAAAAATAGAACAGAATTTAAAGGAACTTGAAAATGAAAGAATAGTTGTCATATGCCCTGCTGAAAGTGTGGATTTCACGGACAATATTAAAAAATATTATGCCATAAATGATATAAGAAATGATGAGGAATATCTAAAAGAAAATGAAACAGCGTTGGAGGAGGCTTATTTTTGTCTTGATGATGTTGTATTTGAGATAAACCGCAAGATAAATGAACATTATATGCCGGGAACAAATAATGCAATATATTTTTATATGCAGAAAAATGGTGAGAAAAAAGCGGAACTTAAAAGGAATGACAATATAGATACAAACCGCAAATTGCAAAAGATATTGTCTTCGATATGCAGTGATTATTATGGAAAAACACCATGCATAAACCATGAGCTGATAAATAAAAATGATATATCTTCACAGATAAAAAAAGTCAGAAATGAGATAATGCACAGACTGCTTTCAAATGAGGATATGAGCGAATGGGACGATGGAAAAAGTGCAGAAGCGACTATATACAGGGCAGTTCTTAAAAATAAGGGACTTATCAATTACGATGATGAAAATGCGGATAGTCCGGAAAAACAGGATGATGACATAGCAGAACTTCTTGACAAAATAAGAAAATTTATAAAAGACAGTGTTGGAAATAAAAACTGTTTTTCGGAGTTATATAAGAGTCTTAAAGGTAAGGATTTTGGTGTGAGAAACGGGGTCATACCGATATATGTCGCATACTGTCTGTCGGGAAAGATAGGGACTCCGCTCGTATATTATGACAGGATTGAAAACGAAATCTCGGCACAGATACTTTCAAAAGCCGATGAAGAACCGGAAAAATGCTATTTATATATTGAGAGAAATGATGGAGAAAAAGAGGAATATCTCGAAAATATTATAAAGATATTTGATATATGGCAGAGCACAGATGAAGTTTTGACACAAAAAACTCAGATGCTCTCGCCTATGAAAAAGCTGAGAATGATAACAAACGGATTGCAGCAGTGGTACCGTTCACTTTCGGGATATTGCAGATATGTCTCACTTGACATATGCAGTGAAGATAAAGTGGAGAATGAAAAAAACTGGATTTATTCAAAATGTGATTTATTTAGGAATGACCTTGCCGGAAATATCGAGAGTGCAAGAGAATATCTGTTTGAAAGTCTGCCAAAACTTACAGACTCAGTAAAAGACGGAAATGTCGATTATAAAAAGTGTGTTTTTGAGATTGTAAAAATAAAGTCAGAGATTGAAAAAATGTATGACAAACTGGTTGATAAATTAAGCACAATGATAAAACAGCAGTTGTCAGATGAAAGCAATGTCTCTGTCATATCTCTCAGAACGGTATTTGAGAGATGGACGGAAAAAAATGAGGAAAAAATATCACAATTAAAAGATTCCGGCGTAGTATTTGAATATTGCGTGGAAACGCTTATCAGATATGTGACAAAAAACAGTGAAGAAGATGAAGAAAAAATAATAAATAAAATATCGGACGGTCTTATCGGACTGGCACTTAGAGATTATAAGGACGGCACGGCAGAGATATTTGAAAAAGAACTTGAAAAAGCGGTAAAAGAGCTTGAACGGACACTGAAAAAAGAAAATACGACTGATAACGCAGTTTCATTTACGATGGATACGGCAGACGGAAAAAAGGTAAAATGCAGTCTTTCAGAGTACGATGAGTCGCCGGCAACTGACATTATCGAAAATCAGTTGAGGGAAGTGCTTAGCGAAAATGAATATGATAAGAGTGCACAGGTAAGTGCCATACTTAAAATATTAGGCGAGATAGTAGGTTGATGTGAAATACAAGGGGGAAGAAAATGTTATATTTTGATAATGCGGCAACGACATATCCAAAACCTGAACAGGTTTATAAAGAGATGGACAGGCTCACAAGAGAGTGTGCCGTAAATTCAGGCAGAGGAAGTTATAAAAAGGCAGAAAATGCAAGTGCGGTAATAAACGAAACAAGAAAAAAAGTATCAGAATTTATGGGAGCGGAAAATGCGGAGGATGTGATATTTACATCCTCTGCAACAGAAGCTGCAAACAGGGTTTTGCGTGGATATGGCTTTGAAGAAAATATGACTGTATATGTGTCACCGTATGAGCATAATGCCGTTATGAGAACGCTTGAAGCATTAAGAAAAGAAAAAAAATTTAAGATAAAAGTGCTTGAAACTGACGAAAAAGGTTATTTGAATTTAGATGATATAGAGTATCAGTTTATGTGTGATGAGCCTGACTTTGTCTGCATAAATCTTGCGAGCAATGTGACAGGCTATGTGCTCCCAGCGGAGCGTGTTGCAGACATGGCAAAAGAGTACGGAGCCATCGTGCTTGCAGATGCGGCACAGGCAGCAGGAAACATAGAGATAAATTTAAAAGAAACAAACATAGACATATTGATATTTGCAGGTCACAAATCAATGTATGGTCTTTTCGGAGTGGGCGGATTTATAACAAACAGCAGGATATTTGACCGTGACAAAAATATTACACCGGTGATATTCGGTGGAAACGGAGAAGACTCTCTAAATCTTGAATTATCAGAAAGAGGGATTTCCAGATACGAAGTGGGAAGTCCTAATATCGCAGCAATAGGAACATTAAAAACAGCCATAGATACAATAGAAAAAGATTTATCGGGAACGCAGGAAAGAGAAAACAGGCTGCTTAAATATCTGGTAGAAAAATTAGAAGATATTGACGGCATACATATATTTCAAAAGCCGGAAACAGAAGAAGAATTTCAAAATCACATAGCAGTGCTCTCGATAGGATTTGAAAAGTATGTGTCAGACGATGCCGGCACGATATTGGACGGCGAATACGACATAGCCGTGAGGACAGGATATCACTGTGCACCGCTTGTGCATGATGTGATAGGGAGTAAGCGGTATGGCGGAACGGTCAGGATAAGTATGGGGCGGTTTACGACAAAAGAGGATGTGGATGAGCTTGTGGCAGCGGTAAGGGATATGAGGTAGGACAAAGGAGGATGGAAAGATGAGTGAGAATATAACAAATGCAGATTATATCAGATACTTAAATTCATTACACAATTATAATGCAGGAAATTCAAACTCTTATGGAGAGAGTAATATTAAAAATAGTTTTTTTAAAGAAGTGATGGTCGATGTGGAGATATGTGATTTTATATTAGAGAAAATAAAAAATGAGCAGCCGCATATAATCATACTTACGGGTCATGCAGGTGATGGAAAGACCAGTATAATGCATCAGTTTTTTCAAAAGGCGGGGATTAGTGTTAATGTTTTATCGAAAACAAAAAGTGTTTGGGTAGCTGAAGCAAAAAAATGTTTTTGTATTAAGGATTTTAGTGAATTTTCGGAAGAAGAAAGGAGAGATTTACTAAAGGATGTTTTAAATAGACCAAATAATGGTGAATATGTGTTTATGGTTGCTAATACAGGTCCGCTTATAAATACATTTGGGGAAATGTTTGACGAGGGTGATAAGAGAGAAAAAGCAAAGATTGAACTTATTAATGCTATGGATGCAAATGATGGAAACATTAAAAAAATCTGTGGGAATGATATGTGTGTGATAAATGTGGCTAAAACAGATAATACATATTTTGCAGCAGAATTTTTAGAAAAACTTATAAATCCGCAACTTTGGGATAAATGTATGCAGTGTGCCAAAAAAGAATATTGTCATATATTGAGGAATAAAGAGATTATTGAAAACAATAAAAGTCAGGTAAGAGAATTTATAAATAATCATTTCATATGGCTGAATGAACATGGAGAAAGATTGACAATAAGAAGTATGACAGAGCAGCTTGCATTTATGTTCACAGGCGGAGTTGATTGTGAGGGTGTTAAGAAAATGGCAAAAGAGCACTATTATAAATATCTTTTTAGTAATCTTTTCTTTGGATACTATGGAACTGAAATTAATGAAAAAGCATTCGGAATTTTGGCAGTTAATACAGCAAGAAAATGCAGGTATGAATATAAGCGTATGAGAGCTGATGAGAGTCTTATTTTGAATCAGGATTTTGAAAATATATTTGATAAAGATGTAGCAGCTATAGTAAGTGCATTTTGCAATAAATATTCTGCAGTAAAAGGGAGTAATGAATTCTTAAGAAGAACCTACATTTTTTTGAACAGATGTGAATATGAAAAAGAAATAAAGAAAAGAGACATGGAGGACATATTTTCCAGACAATTTCAGAGGTTTGTTGAACTTTCTGCATCAGATGATAAAACGGCAGGAAAGGAAGAAACAAAACTGGTATGTGATGCATTATCTATGATATATACAGGTGTGATTGATAAGGATGAAATAACATTGACATTATGCAGATATTCAGGGATAAAACAAAATGTGCAGCTTTCCATTGGTAAGATATACAGAGATGATGTGGATATTGAATTAAAAAAGTCACCGGAGAGTGGATTTATTGGCAGAGACAAAAAGATGCTTTTGTTTAGACATGAGTATAAAGGAACTGTGGATTTTAGACTTACACTTCCGATGTTAGATTATTTTGATGAACTTAGAAGAGGTGTTATAGAAACAGACATAGATCCTCAGTTATCACAGGGCATTGAAAACTTTAAGACACAGATAGAGAAAAAATTTGCCAATGGAAACAGGAAAAGGGATTGCCTGGAAATATTAGTAAGTAGCGACGGAAAAAACAAAAAACTGAAATTTGAAATAGATAATGATAATTTAAGCATGGAATAGGAGGAAATATGGATATTTTTGATAATTTTCCCAAAGTTGATGAAAAAGACCGTTCTTTTAGTACGATACTGAGAAAAAATAATATTGGTTCATTGTTTTTTGGAAACAGATTTAAATCTGAGCAGACATTGTATGAATATCTTATAGAGTTTTTATTGGTATTTGTATCACCCAAAGATGAAGATTTAAAAAGCGGAGAAATGGAATTTCATTGTGTTAATGATGAGGGCGGAGGATATGAAATCGAAACACAGAAGGACAAAAAGTTTAGTTATTGGGCTTATGCTAGAATGGGGCTTAGAAGATTTATATTTTATGATAAGTTTATGAAAAAAGGAGCAATAAAAGCAGATGAAGAAGCCTACGATTTTCTTATAAAGGAGCTGGAGCGAAAATTTGGAGCTAGAGATAAAAACAGCAGTAGTTATAAGGATGTGGTTGAACATATTGAAGGACTTCAGGATTTATTTCATGGCTATGCCGTAGTTATAAAAAACAGATTTTGGGGGGCACAGGCACTTTTGCCGGTATGTCCGGAATTTATAGTATGTAGTTGTGAACCCTCAGAAGCCGCCAGGTTAAAAAAAGTTGAATGGGAAAATAATAAGCCCTCGGTTGACACAGAGTTTGACTTTACAAAGCATAATTTTATAGCAAGAGGTGGAGAAATGTACTATCTTCACATTTTACAGGGACTTATCGGAAAAGAGGATAAAAAGAAAAAACTTGAAATGTTATTAAAGAAACTGATGGTGGATAATTGTAAGAAATTGTCATTAGCAGCCCGATTTGTCCAAGATACATGGGAAAAGGCGATTGGAGGAGAGAAAAAAGAATTTTATGTAGAGTATAAATTATCTTACATACCAAGAACAGGTTATAAGAAATGTGAACAGTATAGTATTGACGAGCTTATATGTTTTTTATCAAATGAAATGCATCAGATTACTAAGATAGATGTTATGGCAAATGGAGTTATGTTTCAAGTGATGAGAATGATGTCATGCAGGGTTTCAGAATATCTGGGGATAGAACCAAAGCCATGGATAATCGATATGGGTGGGGGAACTTCAGAAACGGTAAAAAAGATTGCAGCAGAGGCTTATATCGAGGTGGAAAATGATTTTATGTCGGCTCTTAATAAGTTTGCATCTGAATATCAGCCACAGCCGGATAGAAATGAGAATACAAGAGAAAAACTAAGTGAAAAGGAAGTGTTTGCTGCCGTTAGAAAAGCGAAAAAAGAATCAGTTGATATATTTAGGACAAAGGGTAAAGAACTTAAATGTATAATTCCGGCAAATGGAAAATATGAGAGGTTTTCAATTTCGGAAAATATACTCAGATTTCTTGTACTCGCATTTATAGAACCGGGTGAAAAGATGACACTTGATATGTTTTTAGACTGTCTTTATAAACATTATGGAATTGTTATAGGACCGAGAGAATACAGATTGTCATATGAAAAAGATGAGGAAAAACTTAATCTTTCAGGGTGCTTTATTGACAATTTGACAGCTTTTCAGAATTTTTTGAAAGCAACAGGTTTTTTAAGAGAATTATCAGATGCTACTTCAATTGTAGTAAATCCATATACAAATGTACTGGAGGAGTGAATATGAATTATATAGTTAAAAGTATTGTTGAAACCATAATAAATGCTGTTAAAACGAATAAAGAAGAAACAATGGTAAAGGTTAATGGTTTTGAAGACATAAATATATATTTGCAGGTTGCAAAAATTTTATCGGAAGAATTTGAAAAAAGACAGCTCAGTTATGAAATTAAATTAGCAAAGAGCAAAAAAGACTATTTTGAAAAAAAGTCAGACGAATTAAGAAGCTGCATTGATGCTATGGAAAGAAATGGATGGGTAGCTGATACGGAAAGTGTTACACATTTTAGAAATCTTCATGAAAGTAATGTACTTGTTCTTATGGGAACTGAGGAAGAAGAGGATAATAGCGGACTGAAAAACTTCTATACGATCACTCAGGAGTATGTCCTTGATAAGATTAAAAAACGATATAGTGAAGTGTTTAATGAAACAATATATGATTTTTCGGATGAAGATAAAAGAAAAGTAGACAGATTATATAGCGATCTTTTTAAATTTGTTGCACCGGATATATATTTGTTAAGCAGTTTGGATGAAGAGTGGAGAGGTCAGATTGCAACAATAGATGATTTTATTGATAAGTTTTATGAAACCCTGCCAAAATGGGGGCTGCCGTATAAAAAAGAAGAAAAGATAAGAAGCAGTAGGATAGCCGGAAGAAAAAATCTGTTTGAGAAAGAATATAAGTTTATTTCAAGACAGATGTTTAAGCAGTTTTCAGATAAAAAATATGAAAGCTATGAAAATAAGCTTAGAATATATGACAGTGACGAAAATAAATATAATAGTGCATGGGATGGCTGGAGAGAACAGCAGATAAACAATTATGAGGAAATGTCAAAGATACTTATGGCATTTATTAGAGGAGAAAATATAGAAGAAAACAGAAAAAAACTTTTAAAAGTCGATTTTAGTATTATTCAGGATATATTAGATATAAAGGACAGTAGAAGTTCATCTAAAAAAAACGATAAGGTTTATACATATTCAGGGGAACCTCTTATAGTGTTTTCCAAAATTCTTCTTAATACATTGGTAAATTTACAGAAAGAAGATATTTTAATATCAACTATAGGTGTAGAAATAAAAGCAGCAGAAATAAAATGTCCGTTGTCTGAAATTGAAGATGAAGAAGAGGCCGAAATATTAAGAAAAGAATGGGAAAAAGTATGCCGTCATACAAATGGAGTGGTAGATTATATAAATTTAAGAAATTTTGAATTAACAGGTAAAAAAGTTCGGTTTCAAATGGAAAAGAGTGATATATTTTGTCCTTCCTGCTGCAAAAAATATATTTATGATGGAGAAAATATATCTGCTGAAGCAATAGTAACATCAGCTTCACAGAATAAAAAATTGTCAACGATAGAAATAGAATTGAAATTTTATGATGAGCAAAATTCGGATATTACGGGAAAAATTAAAAGAAATGTTTCAAACAAATTCAAATGGGTATTTACTCAGGAAGCAGACTGGCTTAATAATTTTTCAGATTTATGCAGTTATGCTGAAAAAAATGATAAGGCAGATAAGTTTGTACCATTATCTGAAAGTAAAGAAATAAAAAAGCTTTTTTTCTCAAAAAGTGAGGAAGAATTTTTTGATTATTACAATGAAAATGAATTGGATTTTTCTTTCAATATTCTTGAAGATATAAATAAAAGAGCGGATTATGACAATGTGGATGATGGTTTAAAAAAGATTATCAGTAAATTTAATGAATTGGGACAAAATTATTCTGAATTTATTGAAAAAATATATACCCAGGGATTTTATAGTGAACTAACTTTAAATGAAAATTCATCACTTAATGAATTAAAAAATGATTATATAGCAGTTGGAAAAATGCTGAAAAAATATAGTGTACCTGAAAAGTTCAAATGGATATTAACAGCGTATATTTATTCTTTTTGTATTGTTGAGAAAAAGGAAGTTTATACAAGTGATGAACCGGCAGAGTGTCTTATAGTACCGCCATGGCATCCGGCAACACTTGAAAAAATAGTAGAGAAAAATAAATTTTTCCTTGACGGTTGTGAGGAATGGTGGCAGAAAAATAATGAGAATATTAAAAACTCCAAAGATATTAAAATTGAACAATTTATAGAAAACTTATTTGAAATGAGCAGGATAAGAAGTTCGTTAGATCTATTTCCAGATAATGAGAAACAATATATTGGAAATATGAAATCATTTGGACTGTTTTCTATTTTCGGCAGGGGCGATTTGAAGTATCATATAAGGCTTAGAGACCTGATAAAAAAAGATGCCGTATTTGATGATGACTTTGATACACGCGAAATAATGAATATGAGTGATGATGCAAAAATGTTATATGGGATTTTAAAAGATTATCAAAAAGCTTTTACATATTCATTTAAAAATTTAAGTCTTGTTTTTGTTGATCCAGAACAATTACAGCCGATAATTGCTGCTCTGTATAGGTTTACACAGGAGATAAGGAAGAAATATCCTGATGATATTATAGATATTTCTTTAAAGATACTTGTCAAGCCGAATAATAAAGGTGGTAAAAATTATCTTGCTTATTGGATAGATGAGTTTTTTGCAAGGGATGAAAATATAAAAATAAGGGCTTACATTAATGAGTGGACAAAAAATGAGGATATGGATGATTTGCTGACAAATAATAATGATATTATTTTTTTGATGAAACTCCTTAAAATTGATAACTTAAAATTTTTGAAAGCAAAAGATAATTTTAAGGATGATGTATGTAGTTGTAAATTTCCGATAGTGTATAAACCGTCTCCAGTATCAAGCACATCTTTTAAGACAAAACGAATAATAGAATTATCACAGCCATCATTTAAAGCAGCATTTATACATACTCAGATTGTAAGAAAAGTAAAAGATTTAGAGGCAGACACATCGGATGATTATATTGCAGTAAGAGAGCTGTATATAGACCGGGAAGGCAGGGAATTGGTATATAAGTCGCATGATAAGGCATATTGGGTAGTTTGTATTGATAGTGGGATAGATGGTGCTTTACTAAAGTGTGATGATGACATGGAGCATAAGGGGACATACTCTATAATAGGATTCAGCACGGGAAAAGGTGAATATGGTCAATATAACCTTACGGTAACTGCAAGAAAAAGTATTTTGGATGTTATACAAAAAAAGCTGGAAAAAAGACTTTACAAGATTTTCAAATGGGATGAAGAAAAGATAAAGATAGCAGCAAAACATTGTATAGAAGAAGCGGGCAGTCTTGATGGAATCAGTCTGTTGTCAGCTATAAATATGAATGATTATAAGATAAATGAATTTATGGCATATGTATTGACATCATTCATTGAGAGAACAAATAATGATGATAAGGCATTAAGGATTATAATAAATCTTGATTCCTATGAGCATTGGTTTAGCGAAAAAACAGAGAACCTAAAAGATGGACAAAAAACAAGACCAGATTTTCTTGTTCTTGAAGCAGAGCAGAATGAGTATGGAAAACTTCTGATAAATGCTAATGTGATAGAATGTAAATTATCAAAATTTTCAAATAGTACAGGACATAAAGAAAAAGCAGTAAAACAGGTAGAAAGGGGAATCGAGAGATTAGCGTATTTATTTAGACCGGATTCTGATTCGATAATGAGGAGATACTGGTATGCACAATTATATAGGGCATTGGCTTTTGCAAAAATAACATTTGATAATAATACATCTGAGTTTCAGAAAGTTTCTTCCGGATTGAGAAAAATACTTGATGGAAATTTTGAGATTAACTGGTCTGGGAAAATACTTGGATTTTGGATAGACATGGAAGAGAAACAGAGTGGAAATATTACACTTGGAAATGGAGTGGAATGTGTAGATTTATCACAATGCGAAATACAGAGAATGCTTCTGGGTGATGATTTATCAGAAGTAGAGTTTACTGAGGTTACAGAGGATATTGTTTTTGACAATGAGATTGCTGATGAAAACTCAAAAAAATATGAAAAAGAAATTGAAAAGGAACTTGAAGAAATTTACAGAGGAAGTAATGAACAGATTGTTGGGAAGATGGAAGTAAATATTATTGATGATGATGTTAAGCGGGAAGTGGAAGAAAAGACAGATGATAAAGAGCAGGAAAATAAAGAACAAAAAGAAGAGGAGGTTGAAGATGAGATTATAAGTAAAGTGGCTGCAACACAAGAACAGACGGAAAATAGTTATGAACCTAAAAATGGGATAAATACACATTCTTTGGAAGATATTCGTGTCTATATGGGAAAGAATAAAGCTGGAGAAAAAATATATTGGGAGTTTGGAAATAAAAATCTTGCAAACAGACATATTCTTATTACAGGAATGTCGGGACAGGGAAAAACTTATTGTATTCAGACTATGTTGTACGAATTATCAAAGAGTAATATTTCGTCTGTGATTTTTGACTATACAGAGGGATTTAGACCAGATCAGCTTGAGGGTGAGTTTAAAGATAAAATGGATGGAAAAATAACTCAGCATATTGTGAAGAGAGACAAAGTACCTATAAATCCATTTAGAAGACAGGAAATAGAAATTGCAGGAGAGAAAATGACAGAAACATCAAGTGATGTTGCAAACCGTTTTGCAAACATAATCACTCATGTATATGGATTTGGAGACCAACAGTTCGCAGCAATTTTTGAGGCAACAAGACAGGGAATTGAGAAATATGGCGAAAGAATGAATATGTTTTATTTTGAAAAAGAACTGAGAAACATTCAGTCTGAATTTAAGTCGGCTCAATCAGTATTATCTAAAATGACTCCTTTTTTGAGGAGCGATTTGTTTGGTGTAAATCAGGAATTTGACTGGTCGGAAGTTTTTTATCCGGATGAGGCTGCAATGACAGTTTTTCAGCTTACTGAGATTGATACACAACTGCAGATTATTATTACGGAACTTATGTTATGGGATGCCTTTTATTATACAAAGAAGTACGGAAATAAAAATAAACCTTTTGTTGTGGTACTTGATGAGGCACAAAATTTGTCGCATAAGGATAATTCACCAAGTAATAAGATTTTGCTGGAGGGAAGAAAGTTTGGCTGGTCGGCATGGTATGCAACGCAGTCGCTTAAAGTATTGGATGATGAGGAAGTGACAAGACTTTTAAATGCTCCATTTAAAATTTACTTTAAACCGATAGACGATGAAATACAGAAAATGTCAAAACGCTTGGAACCGTCAGAGCCTAATAAGTGGGTATCAGCATTGAAAAACCTGAAAAAAGGACAGTGTATAATTTCAGGCGATAGATTAAACAGTTTTGGGGTGTTTGGAACGGCAAGACCTACTGTGACAGATATAGTACCGTTTGAAGAAAGGGATTAAAAAGTTATATAACCATACATACAACAGGGACATAAATATTTTATGGCATTTATGTCCCTGTTTAAATCAAATCCAACTTTATTCTCAAAATTCATAAATCAAATTCATATCCATACAGCTCCGGAAATCTCCGCAAAATTTATAAACAGGTCTTCATATATATTAACCTTTACAACCGACTCAAAAGTATAAGGAACATTTAGCAGATTTTCCTCAAAGTAGTTTACACTTACACTTTTCCGCTGTGGGTCAACGATCCAGTATTCACGGACACCGTATTTTTGATAATAGTACAATTTACGCACATAATCATCCTCCGGATTTCCTGGAGATACGATTTCTATGATAAAATCAGGTGCACCATTACATCTTTTGCCGTCAAGTTTATCGGTGTCGCAGACTATCATTATATCAGGCTGTACGATAGTAAGGGGTGACTCATCAAGTTTTTATTATATTATTATAATACTTTGTTATAGAGAAAATTTCAACATTTTCCTTTCACTCCCCCTTTTCAAACCGCAGATTTTGTGATAAATTATAAAGCATTGATGGAATTACCTATTTAAAGGTAATTTTGATGATAAGCAGGTGAAAGGTGCACTATCATTTACCATCATCATAAACTTAGAATAAAGAATATGTGAGGAGACAAAAATGATTAAGGTAGTAAAATTTGGTGGAAGTTCTTTGGCAAGCGCAACTCAGTTTGCAAAAGTTGGAAACATTATCAAAGCTGATCCTGAAAGAAAATTTGTAGTGCCAAGTGCACCGGGCAAGAGAAATTCAAAAGACACAAAAGTCACGGATATGCTTTATGCGTGCTATGATCTTGCAGAAGCAGAAAAAGATTTCTCTAAGGAGCTTAAAAAGATTAAGGAAAGATATGAGGCTATCATAAACGGACTTCACTTAACGCTTTCTCTTGATGATGAGTTTAAGACTATCGAGGAAAACTTTAAGAAAAAAGCAGGTTCACAGTATGCAGCTTCAAGAGGAGAATATTTAAACGGAATCATCATGGCAAATTACCTTGGATATGACTTTGTTGATTCGGCAGAAGTTATCATATTTAATGAGGACGGCTCATTTGATGCAGATACAACTGACAAACTTTTAGGTGAGCGTCTTTCAAAACTTGAAAATGCTGTTGTGCCAGGATTTTACGGTGCTACATTAGGCGGTGTCGTAAAAACTTTCTCAAGAGGAGGTTCGGACATTACAGGTTCACTTGTATCAAAGGCAGTTCATGCGACAGCATATGAAAACTGGACTGATGTTTCAGGTTTCCTTATTGCAGATCCAAGAATTATTGATAATCCAAAACCGATTAAGGTTATAACATACAGAGAACTCAGAGAGCTTTCATATATGGGAGCAAGCGTACTTCATGAGGATTCAGTATTCCCGGTTAGAAAGGCGGGCATCCCTATAAATATAAGAAATACAAATGCTCCCGACGATGAGGGTACATGGATTGTTGAGAGCACTTGTCATCATCCGGCATACACTATCACAGGTATCGCAGGAAAGAAAGGGTTTGTTTCAGTAAATATAGATAAAGATATGATGAATGCAGAGGTTGGATTCGGAAGAAAAGTTCTCAGTGCATTTGAGGAAAATGGCATCAACTTTGAGCATATGCCATCAGGTATCGACACAATGACTGTATTTGTCCATGAACCTGAATTTGCTGCAAAGGAGCAGGCTGTAATATCAGCAATTAACCGCAATGCACATCCTGACAGCATAGAGATAGAGGCTGATCTTGCACTTATCGCAGTCGTGGGTCGTGGAATGAAATCCACAAGAGGTACGGCTGGTCGTATCTTCTCAGCACTTGCCCATGCAAATGTCAATGTAAAGATGATAGACCAGGGTTCTTCAGAGCTTAACATTATTATTGGTGTAAGTGACAATGATTTTGACACAGCTATCAAAGCAATATATGATATTTTTGTAACTACACAGTTATAAAAATAATAATGGTTAAAAAATCCGGTTGTTTTTTTATTGAAAAATAATAATTCACAGATTATAATGAGCCAAAACAAATCAAACAAACAGGCAAAGGAGCTTTAGGTTTCCGATGCCTGTTTTTCTTTTTGCAAATTGAGCTAAGATGTGTTTTTAGAAAAATAATTTTTAATTATGCTTTGTTTTTATGCAGTACCAGAAATGCAACACTTCCAAAGATGATATGGGATGGTGTGCGTTCAGAAATAGATCCGACGATAACTTCGATAGCATCAATACTTATAATTACAGTATCTATGGTGATGATAGCATCAGGAATTACGGAATATAAGGCAGAAAATGTAAAGACAGTAAAAGAAGTATAGCAGGCTTTATATACCATATTCGTATTATTAGTGACAAATTTCGTGATTTTCATTGATATTTTTAGGAAATTGGGTATATAATGTACTAAAAAATAATACGAATAAGGAGTGATAATTTTGTTTGACAAAAAACTTGAAAGTTTAAATGTAAGACACAAGATTAACTATGGCTTTAATTTCGTAATAAAGCTCATGGTGGCATCAGGTATTTTATCTATTATGGCTTTAAGCTGGGTATTTAAGGATGTTAAGAAAAATATAGGTGCAAGTGGAAGTTTAAGTAGTACAACTGCCGTATTTATAATAGGTATTATTTTAATAATAGCATTTGTCGGACTTGCAATATATTTTTCAAAGATGCTTGGTACAAAGATCGTTCAGTCTATTATTGAACCTTTGATAGAAATCGAAAAGGTTACTAAGGAAATTGCTGCAGGTAATCTTCACTGTGAGATAGATTATCGTGCAAAGAATAAGATTGGGGAACTTGCACATGACCTGAGAAAGTCGGTTTCAGTACTCGCTTCCTATGTCGATGATATTTCAGATTCCATGGATGAGTTCTCAAAAGGAAATTTTGCGGCAGAACCACAGGTAGAATGGCAGGGAGATTTTAAAGGTATCAGAGATTCTTTTGTTGAATTTGAAAAGAGTATGTCAACTACAGTTAAAAGCATACAGCGTGTTGCAGATGAAGTTGCAGATGGCTCACAGCAGGTATCAGAAAGTTCAAACGGACTTGCAGAGAGTTCGACTGAGCAGGCAGCAGTCACAGAAGAACTTACGGCAACCATCACAAACATATCTGAGCAGGTAGCAAAGAACGCACGTAATGCAGAAGATATAAGTGCAAAGGTTAAAAATCTTGGCGGTGAGATTGCTATTGGAAATGAGAAGATGCAGGAGATGGTTCAGTCTATGAACGAAATCAGCGAGGCATCACAGGAAATAGGAAAGATTATTGCTACAATAAACGATATATCCGCACAGACAAATCTGCTTGCTTTAAATGCATCCATAGAAGCTGCGAGAGCAGGAGAAGCAGGAAAAGGTTTTGCGGTTGTTGCAGACCAGGTGGCAGTTTTGGCAGCACAGAGTTCAGAAGCGGCAAAAGAGTCATCACAGCTTGTTGAGACATCTGTAAAAGCTGTTGAAAAAGGTATCATAATTGTTGATGAAACGGCGAAACAGTTAGAGAATGTGGTAGCAGGTTCAGATGCTATTACAAAGGAAGTTAATGAAGTTGCAGATGCACTTGGTGCTCAGAATGATTCATTTGATCAGATAAATGAGGGTGTTGACCAGATAAACAATAATGTCCAGAATAATTCTGCGACAGCACAGGAGTGTGCGGCTGCAAGCGAAGAAATGAGTGGACAGGCAGAAGAACTTGATAATCTTATCAGAAAGTTTAAGGTTGCTAAGTTTAAATAAATAAAATCATATTTTATTGCGAACAGGCTGTTATCGGTACTTAATCTTTTAAGTAGGAACAGTCTGTTTTCAATATAAGTGTCTAGGTTTTTTAAAATAAGTTGACACATAAAATGAAATATGGTAAAATGGCTTCATTAAAAACAGTTGCCAGAGAGCAGCTCAGTACAACGGGGTTGTACTGGTTTCGACGGGCTCACTGAAGATGGAGAAGCTGTTCGTGGTCGGACACCACGTAAAAAGTTCGACTTAAATTTAAACGCAGAAGATAATTTTGCATTAGCTGCCTAGTTGCAGCTCATCGGCCCTCATAGCCCACGATGAGGATCACCGGTGTCAACCTTGTGGGACCCTCTAATGTCAAAGCTTTGAGATATTAGAACATTTATGAAGCTACTAAAAGCTGCAGCCTGTTAGTGGGCGTCAGCCGGAGGGAATGTTAAAGCACTGACTATAACAGTAGAAGTACATTGAATCTGGGTTCGGACCGGGGTTCGACTCCCCGCAGCTCCACTATTTATTAAATGTTGAAATAACCAAATTTTTGGTTGTTTCAACATTTTTTTCTTAATATTTGTATTTAAATCTTAAATCCTTTATACTATTACATATTAAAAGATTATTAAGTAACAAATAAACGGGAGAAATTTTAAAATATGGAATACGATTTTTTGAAACAGTTTTCAAAGAGAATGAAGATTGTTGGTATGTTCTCAACATTGATAAAAAACAGTTGGCAGAAGACTACCTGGAAACAGTTCGGTTTTGAGACCATGGACGAGCAGGTGAATATGATATATGCGGTTCTTTTGTTCATTATGGAGTATTCACTCAGGGAGCAGCCTTGTACGATTGATGATATATCAGTCTTTGTTGATGATGTATGTAACAGGTATCTGAAAAAAAGTCTTTCTTACGAAAAAAGCAGGGAGCTTGCTGAGTTTATTATAAATATTGTTTTGTGTGATGAAGGTCATGCGATGTATTTTGACTGTTTTGAGTTTGAAAAGCGTGAATATAAAAAGAAAAATATAAGTTATCTGTCAAATGAGGTGGTCTATCTTGACGGTGATATAAAAAGAACAAGCTACAAACTTACTGATAACGGATATAATCTGGTATTATCGACACTCGAAGTCGAAAACAATATGAAGCTTACGATACATGAGATGATATTTAAGATGCACTTAGAACGGGCTACATATGATCAGGCACTTGATGAGGTTAAAAATATTTTTAATATGCTACGCATACAGCTTCAGAAAATACAGGAGGCGATGGATAAGATAAGGCGAAATGCACTTAATTATTCTATTGAGGATTACGAGCAGATTTTAAATGAAAATATGACTGCCATAAGTGATACAAAGCACAAGTTTATGGAGTACAGGCGTGTGGTTAGAAACCGTGTTAAAGAACTAGAAGATGAAAATATAAATATTAAGGCTTTGAGTGATGAGGATATGGAAAAACTTCATAATCTTCAGGATATTGAGAGATATTTGAGCAGGTCGATAGATGAACATCAGAAGATATTAAATAAACATTTTGACCTTAAAGATCTTTATTCTCATGAGCTTGAGCAGATGTCAAAGATGACGCTTATTAAAAGGTTTTCTATCAGAAATGATCTGTATGACAAAATTATTGAGCATCCGGGCAGTCTTGTAAATATAAATCAGTTTTTAAATCCGCTTTTTAGAAATAATCCGGAGAAAGTTTACAATCTGAATAAGTGTATTCAGTATCAGAAGCCGCTCAGAGAGAAAAATGATGATGAAGAAGAAGAAAAACTTGATTTTGATGCTATGGACTATGAGGAGCAAAAGGAGAGAAAACTCAGGGAAAAGTTAAAAAAATATCAGTCCAGTATGGAATTTCTTGTTGAAAGGACAATGGAGAATGATGGCGAGATTGATTTAGCTTCAATGAGTAGTCTGCCAGAGGAACAGAAGAAAGTGTTTATTCCGAATGCTGAAATGTTTAAGGAGATAATGGTTGAGTTTATTAAAGCCGGAAGTATCGATATTGATGAACTTAGAAAAGAGAGAAGAAATATAGTTGCGGAGGAAAGCTGTAGTTTTCAGTTAAATGAAATGATATTAAAAATTGCTGATGAGAGAAAACATTCACAGATTAAACGGATAACCGTAAGAAGATGTGATGACGGACAGACAGTTTGTTTTAAGGATGTTTACAATGAATTTGGTAACAGACGAAATATATATTGTTCTAATGTTCAATTTAGATTTGAGAAAGAAATGGAGTAGTTATGGCATACGAGGCAGAAGAAGTAAAGATAAGTCAGGAAATATTTTGTACGCTTATTTCAAAACATGAATTAAGAGAGGAAGATAATAAGGAGCTGTTTGAAGGTTACACACAAAATCCAAGAATAATGAATCTTGTGAAAAGTCAGGGTGAAATTGCGGATTGTACAGTAGAAAGATATGGAAGTGTGATATATCTTATACCTGCTGAAGACAACGATTTTCTCGGGTTTTCAAAGCAGGAATTAAAAGCGAAACTCTGTAAGTCAGGAGCTACGGACAAGGATTATTATCTGTCACAGTTTGTTATCCTTACAATGCTTACAGAATTTTATGACGGTCAGGGGAGCAGCAGTAAATCAAGAGAATATATTAAGGTCGGTGAACTTATAAATCTGGTTTCAGACAGACTTATACAGGCTGGAAATAATATGACCGAGGAGGAAGAGGAAAAGACAGGGCTTGCATTTTCAAATATGCTTGAAGCATACACGGCACTTAGAAGTGATGAAAAGGGAAGAAAGACAAAGACGACAAAAGAGGGTTTTGTCCACAGGATACTGACCTTTTTACAGGAACAGGGACTTATAGAGTATATAGAGAGAGATGATATGATAAACACAACAAAAAAACTTGACAGTTTTATGGAATGGAATTTGTTAAATCAGAACAACTATATAAGAGTGAGCAAAGTTTTGGGAATCAGTGATGAAAAGGAGAAGGTAAAAGGTGAGTAAGATAAATACACTTCGTATCGTAAACTTAAATTATAACAATAATTCTATCAAGATAAGTGATGAAGCATTTCAGTTTAATGGTGAAAGTACGCTTATGTCACTTAGAAATGGTGGCGGAAAGACAGTGCTGGTGCAGATGATGACGGCACCATTTGTGCATAAAAGATACAGGGATACAAAGGATAGAAAGTTTGAGAGTTATTTTACGACAAACAGACCGACTTTCATTATGGTCGAGTGGGTGCTTGACGGGGAAGCCGGTTATGTGCTTACCGGAATGATGGTAAGAAAAAATCAGGAAGTTTCGGATGGAGAGGCTCATGATGAACTTGAGATGATAAATTTTGTATATGAATATACTGCCAGATGTGAAAATGACATATATCATATACCTATAATAAATGAGACTGAATCAGGTATGACATTAAAAAACTGGGGTTCATGTAAAAAGGTATTTGAAAAGCTTAAAAGAGAAGATGGTATGCATTTTAATTACTATGATATGGATATGCCTGCCCAGTCAAGAATGTATTTTGAAAAGCTTAAGCAGTACCAGATAAATTATAAAGAATGGGAAACTATTATAAAAAAGATAAATTTAAAAGAATCTGGACTTTCAGAGTTGTTTACGGATTGCCGTGATGAAAAAGGTCTTGTTGAAAAGTGGTTTTTAGAAGCAATAGAGAGTAAACTCAATAAAGATGGAAACCGCATTTTAGAATTTGAGACTATAATAAAAAAATACGCAAAACAGTACAGGGACAATCAGACAAAAATTCAGAGAATGAAAAATCTCAGAGGTTTTTTAGAAGAAGCATCGGGCATAAGAGTATATGCGGATGAATATGTCGGTTACACTGAGAAAAGAAAAAATAAAGAAAATGATATTGCATGGTTTAATGTGATATTAAATGAGTTAAATGCAGAAGCTGAGGAAAGAAAAAGACTTCTTGACGAAGACATAAGAAAAAAACAGATAGAGATTTCAGATATAAAATATGAAGAAGTATCATATAATATTCATTCATTAGAGGCAAAAAAGGAAAGACTCATACATGAATACGAGCAGATAACACTTGAAAAAGGTCAGGTTGCAAAAGAAAAAGACAGGCTTGAGAATAAGAGGGCAAAGCTTCTTTGTGCGAGAGAAAATGAAGAAAAAAATGCTGCTCTTGCAGAATGTAGAAAGATTGAGAGCCGTCTTGAAGCATCAAAAAAGAGTGAGGAACAGAAAGAACCTGAAAGACAGGAACTTGGAAAAACACTTTTTAAACATTACAGCAGGGCAGTTTCGGAGTGCGAGGCTGAAATCGCAAATACAAGAGAAAATATAAAAAAGCAGGAAAAGCAGGAAAAAGAGTACAACCAAAGTAAGTCCGACTGTTTTAAACAAAAGGATGATAATTCATTACAGATAGGAAAATGTCAGGCAAAAATTTCAAATTATGATGTGATTGAAGAACAGTTTAATAAAAAATACGAAGAAAAGCTTTGCAGAAATATTTTAGGTGTTTATGAGACGGGGACATTAGAATTAAGAGATGATGAGTATAAAAAAGAAATATCGAAGATAAAAAAAGATATAGTTTCTCTTAAACAGGAAAAGGTGAAAAATGATGATGATTTTGTAAAATATGTAAGAAAGCAGGATGATCTCAGAAATGAGATTATGGAGAAAAAGAGCAAGCTGGCATCAGAGAGAGAAATATGTCTTGATTTTGAGGAGCAGTTAAAAATAAGACAGGATATTATGAAACATTTTCTTGTAAGTGAAAATGATGTTTATAACAAGGAAGTGATACTTAAGGGTGCAGACAGAAAGCTTAAGGAGATAAGTGCTGCAAAAAGGTTGTTAGAGCGTGAGAGCGAGCAGACAAACACAGAGATAAAACTTCTTGAGAATGGAAGATTGTTGGAGGTTTCAAAAGAGTTTGATGAATATCTGTCATCTATGGAGATTGAATATATATATGGTATGGAGTGGCTTTCAAATAATGGAAGAAGTATGGATGAAAATAAAAAGATAGCTGCCAATAATCCATTTATTCCATATGCGGTAATAATCTCCGGTGAGGATTTAAAAAAGCTGTTGGCAGATAAAAATAAGGTATTTACTTCAAATCCGGTGCCGATTGTAAAGAGAGAGGAGCTTGAAGATGGTTTTATAAATGATGAAACAGGTGTTGTAGAACTTGAAAAGATAAGCTTTTATCTGAAATTCCAAGAGGAACTTCTCAATGATAGCAAACGATATGAAATCATAGAACAAAAAAAGGAAAAAAGCAGGAAAATACAGGAAAACATTGAGAGAAGAGATGAAGAATATAAGGAGTATTTTTCTAAACAGGAATGTATAAAAAATCAGACGATAGAAAGTGACAGTATAGAAAGCAGCAGGGGACTTATTGATACACTTGAGAGTGAAACTGTTAAGATGCAGGCTGAACTTGAAAATCTGGAAAGTTTGAAAAGAAAGATTACCTTAGTAAACGAACAGATAAATCAGAATGTAACAGCACTGAATGATAAAAAAAATCTTGCAGGGATAAGATTGCAGGATTTCGAGATGCTTAGAGGAAGTTATAATGATTACTGCGATGCAAAAGAGGAAAAAATACGACTTGACAAGAAAAATGAAGATATTGACAATAAGCTGAACATTATTACAGAAAAACTTAATAACCTTATCGAGGACATCAAAGCGGATGAAAAAACTGAGATGAAGAAGAAACAGGAGCTTCTTGGACTTCAGGAAAGATATGAGTATTTTGGAAAATTTAGTGGAAAATCAGAAGATGTTGATAAGGCGTCTTATACTTTGCTTGACGAAGAGGAAAGGATTTCAAAAGAGGCAGCTTACAATGCCCTTTTAAATGATTATTCAAATGAAGTGAAACTTCTTACGGAGCAGTATAACAGTGCCAACAGGAGATTTCTTAAGAGTAAGCAGGAGTTAGCAGAACTACTTGCAAAATACCGTATTAAAAAAACAGACATTGAAAAGACAAGGTATGATAAAGACGATAAGGCAGAATTAGATGAACGCATATCTGCTAACAATATGGAGTTACAGTTGTATGATGAAAAACTTAACAAAGTCAATACGCAGATAACCAAAAAAGAGTCAGACATTGAGCACGCTTACAAGGATATGTATAGGATTGCTGAAAAGAAAGAGCCAATTAGCAAGGATAAAATATCTGACACAAACTTTAAAGACAGGATAATTATAATCCAAAATGAGATAAGAGACACCAGACTTGACCTTGACGGAGTTACAAGTCTTTGCAGGGGATATGAAGCAAATATTTCTGCACTTGCCGAATATAGTGATTTAAAGGTTGAGGAAACCGATGAGCATATAAAGAAAGAGGATATTTTTGGAAAGTCGGTAAAAGAAATTGATAAGTTCAGGGGCATGATGATAAGAGATTACAGAGAACTTATTGAAAATGAGAGAAAGCAGAGTAATGTTATCACAAGACTTTTAAACGAGATGGCAAGAAAAAATATCTTTAAGGATGAATTTTTCCAGAAGCCTATCGAAGTATTATTATCACTTACGGATAGTGCAGTCAATTTCATGAAACAGCTTGATATACTGGTTTCATCTTACGAAAGTATGATAGAAAAACTTGAGGTAGATGTTGCCATCGTTGAAAAGGAGCGTGTAAGGATAGTTGAACTTCTTGAGGAATATGTAAGGGATGTCCATGAGGAGTTGGGCAAGATAGATGGAAATTCAACGATAAAAGTGCATGGAGAGAGTAAGAAAATGCTTAAGATAACTCTGCCTGAGTGGTATGAGAATGAGGAAATATATCATCTTAAGATACAGGATATTCTTGAGGAGGTTACTGCAAAGACGATAAAAGCATTAGAGGAAAATAAAAATCCTGATGATATAACAGGGCTTTATATCAACACGAAGTATCTATATGATACGGTGGCAGGTACGGGTAATGTCCGCATAAAACTTTACAAGATAGAGGAGCAGAAAGGAAGAGAAATTTCATGGTCAGATGTTGCGAAAAATTCAGGTGGTGAGGGATTTTTGTCGGCATTTATAGTTCTGTCAAGTCTGCTCTACTATATGAGAAAAGATGTGTCAGATGTATTTACCAATTATAATGAGGGAAAAGTGCTTGTTATGGACAATCCTTTTGCACAGACAAATGCTTCACATCTTTTGAAACCGCTTATGGATATGGCAAAAAAGACAAATACGCAGCTTATCTGCCTTTCAGGTCTTGGTGGTGATTCAATATATGACAGATTTGACAATATTTATGTGTTAAATCTTGTGGCGGCAAGCTTGAGAAACGGAATGCAGTATCTTAAAGGGGAGCACACAAGAGGAGATGAACAGGAAACAATGATAGCAACGCAGATACAGGTTACACAGCAGGAGCTTATGTTCTAAAATATATAAAATTGTATTTTAAGTATTATACGACATGATGTTGTTGTGAGAGTACATTATTCTGAAATGGAGGTGGCATGGGTAGTAGATGAAATGTTATAAGATTAAATACAGACTTGGCATAACCCATAGTGTTGACAATAATGAAAAGAACAAGCATAATCATATATTAGAAGGAGAAATATTTGCAAAACCGTCGGATGATGATTTTGTTGAATTTTCCGATATGGAGAACATGGTGAATGAAACACTTGAAGAATACAAAAACAAATATTTAAACGATTTGGAAGAGTTTAATGGGGACGCAAATATTGAAAATGTAGGAGAAGTTTTTTGGAAAAAACTTTTCAGGGTTTTTGAAAAAAATGGTTGGGCATTGATAAGGCTTGAAATTGGAGAAAATCCATTGAGGATATATTCAGTTTCAACTGAGGAAATAAGAATGTAAAGCTTAGTTTTGTTTAAGAGGGGAGAGTTTTTATGATAAGACTAGAGAAAACAATTGTTGCAGGAAGTATGGCATTGCTGCTTGCTGGAACATCATTTTTTATGCCGCAGAATAAAGCTATGGCGGCAAGAACAATAAAAATTGATGGAAATCCTTCAGAGTGGGATGGGATTACTGCATATAAGTCAAATGATTCAAAGATTGCAAAATGGTCTGTGTCAAAGAATGATGACTATGTATATTTTTATGTTCAGCAAAATGGTGGAAATATATATGGACAGCCTATAACATCTACAAACTTTATTATCAAATATGAAGATGGAAGCAGTGACGGAATACGTTTTGGAGCGAATATGAATGCTGTTAAAAACGGAACTTTTGGTGATATAGATGGTGTAGGTGATAAAGATAAGGCATCAGAGCCAAGTCAGGAAAAAGATAAGTATGAAACTGAATTCAGGATACCTCAGAAATTTTTTGGCGGTAAAAAATACACATTGGAATATTGCGGGACAAAGGTCAAAAGCGAGGATATTACTGACTTAAAGTCAAAGGATGAAGAGACGAAGAGTGACTATGTATATAATGGTATAAAGATTGATGGAAATTTCTCTGACTGGAATGCGGTTGACAAAAAAGATGTTACGGGTAACACTGAGAAAAACAATAACTTATCAAAGGCTGCGGTTGTATTTGACGGGGATTATATTTACATATATCTTAAGGAAACTTCAGATGGTGCAGCTTTAGCATCAGGAAGTTATTCAAGAGGTGCATATGAGCTCCTCACTGATACAGGCAGAAGAACATCTTTAAAGCTGGTAAAAAAAGATGGAAAATATCAGGTTGAGGTAAATGACTATGTAAACCATCAGATGAAGGGTGAAAGTATAAAAGTAGAACATTCAAATCTACAGTATGAAATTTCAGTACCTGTTTCTGCACTTAAACAGTACAACAAAAAGGTTTCATTTGGATATTACTGTGCAGATAAACCACTTGTGGAAGATATAGTAAATATTGACAAGGGTTCATCGCATGGTGCACTTAACAAGAAGTTTGATGGAATAACATATGATGGTGAGTATAGCGACTGGGACGATTATCCACATTCACTTATAGAATATTCTACACAGGGTGGACAGACTGATGATTCGGAGGCTGCTTTATATGCATCTGACGGATATTTGTACGGTCATGTAAAATCACTTCTTCATAAGACAACTGAGGGGAAAAATGAGTTTATGCCGTTTGCGGTAAGAGCCAATAAAAATGATAAGACATCAATTTCTTTCAGATTTGTTTCTGTTGACAAGGATGGAAATATAAACTGGAATCCAAAGCTTACAAATCTTGAAAATGGAACATATGAGTTTACACTTGTAGATATAGGCTCATGGACGACTTATAAAAATGTATCAGATAAGGGGTTTATTGATTATGGAAAGATTAAGATAACAACAGGCAGCAAATATGATGAGATGGAATATCGAATTTATATGAACAAACTTGCTAAGAAATTTGGTCTTGATGAAAATGAGATGAAAGTTTTGCAGGCACAGTATATAAATATAGGTGAAGAGTGGGTGACATATGCGGGTACTTCTACAGGTCCTTTTGTGGGGGTTACAATGTGTTGTCTTACGGCAGCAGGTGTACTTTCATACAAAAAAAGAAAAGATAAAAAGAGCATGATGAGGATAGCTGAATGATTAGATATATAATACTTTTGATATTTCTGGTTGTGTGGTTATACATACTTCATGTGACTAAAAAAGCGAAATTACCATTCTGGCATTTCCTATGGGGAAGTGCCGGATTGTTTGTAATCATTTTTGTAGGATTTAAAGATGTACTTACACAGCCTATGGCAAATATTGTAGCAGCGGTTGCCGGCATAGTTGGAAAAACGACCGGTGTATTTGAACCATATTATAAATATGGTATTATTTTTGTGGAATCAGCCAAAGATTCCATTACACTAAAGATTGATTTTGAATGTTCGGGTATTATTGAGATAACGGCATTTCTGTCACTTCTTATATTTTTTAATGTATATTCAAGATATGAAAAAGTCATTATAGGATGCATAGGAACGGTATATATTATTGTCGCAAATGCATTAAGAATAATACTGATATGTCTTATAATACATTTCAAAGGTGTGGATTATTATTATATTTCACATGCATTGATAGGAAGAATTTTCTTCTATATCTTGTCTATCATATTATATTTTTATGTATTTACAAAAGCTCAGATAATAAGTCAGAAGGTAGGAGGATTTGGATATGTCGATGATAATAAATAGATTTGTAAATTCTTTTGTCTTCTGGGCAGCGTGGATAATCATTCCGGTTATTATGGAAATAATACCGTCAATAGGAAGTATAGTTGTTCTTATAAAGAAAAAAATAAAACCGGTTAAATATGATATTCCTATAATATATCCGGAGATATCGCTTCTTATACCTGTTTATAACTCACAGGACTCGTTAGAGGCCTGTATCAGTTCGATATATGAAAGTGATTATCCGAATGACAAGATAAGGATATTTCTTGTGAACAATCAGGGGCAGGATAACAGTTTTAATGTGTTTGCTGAATGTCAGAAGAAGTTTCCGGAACTTATGATGCAGTGGTTAAATGCAAAGCAGGGAAAGTCAAAAGCTTTAAATCTTGCTTTATTTAACAGTGATGGAAAATATATAATTCATATTGACAGTGACGGAATACTTGAAAAAACTGCTCTTACCAATATGGTAAATAAGTTTGAGGCAGACCTGTCTATAGACTGTATGACAGGTGCGATAATGACAATGCCGGACCAGGTGGAAGAGTATAAGGGTTTCTTTGCAAAATTACTTAGAAAAATGGAGTTTATGGAATATGCACAGGCATTTCTTGCAGGAAGAAATTATGCATCTGAGCTGAATGCCATATATACATTGTCAGGTGCATTTTCAGCATTTAGAAAATCTACGGTGCTTAAATCACAGCTTTATAATACAGATACGATATGCGAGGATACGCAGATTACATTTCAGATGAAATATCTTCAGAAAAAGCGTGTTTATATGTGTGAGAATGCTATATTTTATGTTGATCCAATAGAAGATATGAATAAACTCTATACACAGAGACAGAGGTGGCAGAGAGGAAGTCTGGAAGTTTCACATCTGTTTATGAAAAAAAAGATGAATCCTTTGAAAATATTCACTGATGTTAATATAAGAACACTGATGTATGACCATACTTTTGCATTTCCAAGAATTATATGGTATCTTGCACTTATATGTCTTTTGTTTATGAAGTATTCTTTCACTTCAATAGTTTATTCAACTTTGTTTATATTTCTGCTTTATATTTTGGTAGGATATTGTTATTATTTTACAACGATAGGTTTTTTATCAGGTTTCAAGAAATTAAGGAGATATTATGCAAGGCAGTGGTATATAGTACCATTACTTCCGTTTTTTAATTTTGTCGTATTTTTTATAAGATTTGCAGGGGTTATAAACAGTATAAATACAAACAGTGCATGGAAGACAAAGACATTTACGGAAGAAAAGAGAGCGTTCTTCAAGGTTATAAGAGATGAATTTATTATACCGATAAGAATTATCGAGAAGATTAAAAAAATTGTCAACACTGACTGATATGTTTTTGGAAGATTAAAAAGAGAGTGGATGAGGAAGTTATAAAATGAATAAAAACAGAATATTTAAAAAGGTTTCATTTGCAATGATTGTATTTGCTTTAGTTGTGGGCTGTGTGGTTTTATACCAGACAAAAATATACAATAACAGTGTTCTTGAAATTTATGCGTCTCAGCAGGATCAGTATATAAAACTTGTATTGGATCAGATAAATCTTAAAAAAGATACATCTGGTTCAGAACAGGAAATGATAAGAGATATACTTGGGTCGATTGATGGCTCTGAAAAAGAGTATTGGACTTTGTCAAAGGAAGACTCTTTATTATTTGTAAAGGATGTAACAGAGAGTGACAGATACAGAGGACTTTCAACAGCATCGTATTATGTATCTGAAAGCGGACGGAGTTTTTTGAATAGTCTTGAAAAGAATAAAGTGAAGCATAGATTTATAAGTCAGTCAGGTAAAAAATATATTGCATCGGGTGTATTTTTTGAAGTAAATGGAGATGAATATAAAATATGTCTGCTTACGAATGAAAAATATATTATCAATAACAATGAGTTTATGCAGGCACAGATAATAATCCTAATAGGAGTTGTGCTTCTTGTTTTAATGCTTTTAGTAGTGTCGATGATTATGGCGGGCAATATAGATAAAAAACAGTCTCAGATTGACAAACTTAATGAACAGATTCAAAATAAAAATCTGAGCATTGAGAAGATTGAGAGTGAACTTAGTATGTTGAGTGAATATGATGTGAAAAACACTGTATTTAAAGAGAAAATAATAGATCGTTTTATGGAAAAATTAGAAAATAAAAATATAACATCAGTGAGATTTGAAACAGTTGTTTTTAGTGATGCAGGTGCATATGACATTTTTTTAAAAAATTCCCAGTGGATGCTTGACAAAAAGACGCTTAAATTTGAAATAGACAGTGTCAAAGAAAAAAATGCGGTTATGCTTGTGTTTATAGGACATTCCGCAAATGAGGTGAAAAATATCATGCAGATGATAATCGGAGTAAATGATAAGTGCCTGACACCATGTGAATGGAGAAAATCCGATAAAAAGTTAAAAGAGTATTGCAATGATTATCTTAATAAGATAATAGAGCAGATTGGCTGACATAACAGCATCTGAAAATGTCAGGAGGAGAAATATGGCAACTAGACTTTACAGAGAATACAAATTTAAATTTTATCTTAATGCGAATCATTATATTATAATAAACGGAAAAAACGGTCAGACACATCCTCATACATGGGAATTTGTGTTTTATATAATGAAGAGTGAGGGAGAATTTGTTCTTTTTAACAAATTTGAGAAAGCAATAGAAGAGTATCTTGAAAAATTTCAGGGGAGAGTTATGAATGAGATACCTCCATTTGACACAATGGTTCCAACATTGGAAAATATATCAGATTATTTTTGTGATGAGATAAGGAGCATAATAACGAAGCTTGGAGGAGAACTTGCTTTTATGGAGAGTAGTGAAACTCCGACAAGAAGTTATATTATCGATCTTAGGGATGGTCTTGATTTTAAAGAAAATATGTCTAAATTGACGGAAAAACAGGTGGATGAGGTTATGGAAAATATAATTGACAATATACTTGAGTGATATAATGCATATGAACAGATATTTGTATCAATAATAGACATGGAAATGGGGAAAAGATGGTTTTAATTATAGGTTTAGCCGCTTTATTGTGCTGGGTATTAATAGGTTGCAGAACAAAGAGATATTTTGCAGGCATATTTACGGGATTGATATGGATGTTTATACCATACAATTTTTATAATGTTGTTGTAACCGAAAATATAAGTGCACTGCTTAGCACGGTAATCGTGCCGGTGGCAGTTTATACAAGTTTTGATTATATAAAAACAAAGCAGAAAATTATGCCGGTCATTACCGCACTTGCTTTACTGATACTCAGACAGCTTGATGCATATACTGCGGCAGTGATTTCAGGCTGCATGGTGATACTGCTTTTATTATGGAAAATAGTAAATGAAGAAAAACATGGTATTATAGCACCTGCAGCAGCAGTTCTTTTGCCAAATATCGTAACAATATATCAGTCAATAGCAGGAAAGGGATTTTATCGTGAAAATTTTTGTATCTCGGAAGATACGATTATTTTTTCAATTAAAGATGTGTTAAATCCTGTGTATAATCTTAGACATGATGAGTCTATATATTATTTTGGAATAGTTATTTTGTTATGTGCTGTATTTGGATTTATATGCAGTCACCGAAAAACGAATATAATGTTTTTATATGGCATATTTCTTATGGTATTTACGGTAAATCCGATTGCAGGATGGTTTGTAAAGAAAACAGGTTTTAGAAGTGACAGATTATATGTTCTGGCTATTATGTCATATACCAGCATATTTGTGGCATTTGTCATGTGGGAAACATTAAAACTTAAGATACATATTGCATTATGTATATTGCTTTGTATGGATATGATTCCCTCGGCATATCTGACATATCAGAAACGAGATAATTTTGTGACATTTTCAGAAGAGAATGATGTATCTGACAGTATTTTGAAGGAAGCACAGAGAGTAACAAAAAATAAGATGATTCTTGCGGGAAAACTTAATGAAGATAAGATTACGGATAAAATTGCGGAGGCAATGGATCTTGGAGAATACCTTTATGTTTTTGACAGGTGTATTTCGGCAGGCTATGATACCGTAGTTTTAGAAAAGTCTAAAATGAGAAACCAAGATGCCGACATATATATGGTTGAGGATGCCGCAAAAAAAGAAAATTACAGGCTTATATCATCAAATAAGTATTATATACTTTTTCACCATGACAAATGTGATAATAGCAATTTTAAAGTAGAAAACAGTTACAAAGCGATAGGAATAGGTGATAAGGTACATCAGTTGGCGATGATATATCCTCAGATTTATGAAAGTGATGAGACAAATATAGAAAAATATTCGGCATCGGAATTGTCAAAATATGAGACTGTTTATCTTAGCGGATTTACATATGATGATAGGGATGATGCGGAAAATATAATAAAAGATGTTGCAAAGAGCGGAACAAAAGTGGTGATAAATGCAGACAATATTCCTTATGACCTAAAGACAAGAAATAAAGCACTTCTTGGGGTTAGCTGCAACAGCATAAATTTTGAAAACGGTTATCCTACATTGATAATTGACAAAAAGGAGATATTAACAGAGCTGTTTGATGAAGAGTATGCACAGTGGCAGGGTGTGTATATAAATGGTCTTAAAAATGTTGATGGATATTTTAAAGAAAACGGTCAGAATATTGATTTTATGGGAAGTATTAAAGACAAAAATATAAATTTTGTCGGCATCAATCTTATAAGTCATTATGCTATAACATATGATGATACACTGAAAAAGTATATTGACAATCTCGTTGGATTTAAACAGGAGGATGCACCACAGCATGAAATAGTTATAAAAAACAAATGATGACATAAACATGATACAAAAAGCTTTTTAAAGATATGTTTAGCATAAAGTCTAAGGCTTTGCAGACAATAGTATGTAGTGCACAGACTTATATACTGAAAGTGTAATAGTGTGGTATTGGTACAAATGTATGGATTTATAGTGCAGACATATCATTTTAAAGAGGTGTATCATGAAAAGAAAATTATTTATAGTGATGACTGTCGGTATGATAATCTTATTTACGATAATGCCGTCAGTTGTGAGTGAGGGAGCAAAAGACGGGCTGCTGTTATGGTTTATGGCAATAGTCCCGTCATTGCTTCCTTTTATGATTTTGTCCGGAATATTGGTGAAATTAAAAGTTACAAAATACATAAATCGTTTTTTAAGACCACTTTTTGGGTTAGTGTTTGGGGTAAGTGACGGCGGAAGTTATCCAATACTTATAGGGTTTCTTGCTGGATGTCCTATCGGGGCAAAAACGGCTGCACAGTTGTATAAGGACGGAGAGATAAAGAGGGAAGAAGCCCAGTATCTTATGATGTTTTGCAATAATTTAAGCCCTATGTTTCTTATTGAATTTATCGGGGTAAAATGCCTTGATGTAAAAAATCCGTTTTTGATATTTGTCGTTGTCGCAGGTTCAGCGGTGATAAATGCATGGATAGTGAGAAAAAAATTGACGGTGAGAGAAAAATCTTCTCAGGGTAGTCGGGATAAAAAAATGATTGTGAATGTATATAAAAATGGAAGTGATGGAAAAAGTTTTAATGTCTGGAAGAAATTAAGTTACAAGAAAGCGGAGAGAATAGGAGAAAGTGTTAAGTTTGAAAAAAATATTAATGACGGTAAAAAATGGAGCAATAGGAAAGATGAGAGAAGCAGAGAAAATGTTAAGACTGAAAAAAATTATCCGGTGATGGATGCCGTTGATGAGAGTATTGCGGATTCGTGTGAAACAATATTAAAAATAGGCGGTTACATAATATTATTTTCAATAATAACGAGTATAATAGAATATATAATTCCTGAAAAATACGATGTGGCAGGGTGCATTGCCGCAGGGATAACAGAGGTCAGTACAGGTGCGATGCAGCTCGCAGTGAATGAATGGCTGTCCGGTATAAGAGTGATTATGACAGATGCGAAAACTATTGTTACGGTCTGGCTGTGTGCCTTTGGCGGAATTTCAAGTGTTGCACAGACATACAGTGTACTATCAGGAACAGACTTATCAATAAAAAAGTATGTGATTGCAAAGATAAGGCAGGGATTTATTGCAGTAATACTTGCATTATTGGTGTTCAGGATATAAAATATAAGGAGTGTGAAATGGAGGTTATTTTATTATGGAAAGAAAAAATGCTTGGAAATCATATGATGAAAACAACAAAAAAGAGTTAGAAATACTTTGTAAAGAATATAGAGAATTTCTGTCGGCAGGAAAGACAGAAAGAGAATGTGTAAAACAGATAATCGCACAGGCTGAGAGTGCAGGCTACAGAAATCTTGATGTTTACCTTAAATCTGGTGAAAAACTTAAATGTGGCGATAAAATATACTCAGTGTGCATGAATAAGACGGTTGCAATGTTCCAGATAGGAAAAGAGCCGCTTGATAGTGGAATGAATATATTAGGGGCTCATATCGACTCACCCAGAATGGATATAAAGCAGAATCCTTTGTATGAGGACAGTGACCTTGCATATCTCGATACACATTATTACGGCGGTATCAAGAAATACCAGTGGGTAACAATTCCTCTTGCAATCCACGGTGTTATCGCAAAGAAAGATGGAAGTGTTGTCGAGGTAAATATAGGAGAGAACGATGACGATCCCGTATTTTGCGTGAGCGACCTTCTTATACATCTTGCTGCAAATCAGATGGAAAAGAAAGCTTCAAAAGTTATCGAGGGCGAAAAACTTGATGTTTTAGTCGGAAGCATACCACTTAATGATGAGGAAAAAGAAGCTGTATCAAAGGGTGTACTTGCAATATTAAAAGAAAAATACGGAATGGAAGAAGAGGACTTTATGTCATCAGAGCTTGAGGTCGTACCGGCAGGAAAGGCAAGAGAACTCGGCTTTGACAGAAGTATGATAATGTCTTACGGACAGGATGACAGAGTATGTGCTTACACCTCGCTTGCTGCAATGCTTGGAACTGATGCCGAGCTTGAAAAAACAGCCTGCTGTCTTTTAGTAGACAAGGAAGAAATCGGAAGTGTCGGTGCAACAGGAATGCAGTCGAAATTCTTTGAAAATGTCGTGGCAGAACTTATAAGTCTTGAGGGTGATTATAATGACCTTAAACTTAGAAGATGCCTTGCAAACAGCAAGATGCTTTCATCAGATGTAAATGCAGGCTATGACCCGCTTTTTGCAGATGCCTTTGAAAAGAAAAACGCATCATTCTGCGGACGCGGAGTTGTATTCAGCAAATTTACGGGAAGCCGCGGAAAATCAGGTTCAAATGATGCAAACGCAGAATATATAGCAAAACTCAGAAAGATAATGGATGACAACAATGTGCATTATCAGATGGCAGAGCTTGGAAAAGTAGATGTAGGTGGCGGCGGAACAATCGCTTATATCATGTCACTTTACGGAATGGAAGTAATCGACTGTGGTGTAGCTATATTAAATATGCATGCACCGTGGGAGGTAGCAAGCAAAGCAGATGTTTACGAAGCAAAGAAATGCTATGAGGCATTCCTTAAAAATTAGAGATAAAGAACTGAAGGGAAAATAGATTTATGGTTGTTGACTTAAAAGAAAGCAGAAAAAAAATTGATAATATCGATAAGGAGATAGCAAAGCTCTTTGAAGAAAGAATGAAAGTTGCAACGGATGTTGCGGCGTATAAAAGAAGTACGGGAAAAAAAGTCTTTGACCCCGTAAGAGAAGAAGAAAAGATAAAGACTCTCAGAGAACTTACAACTGATGAATTTAATAAGACAGGAATAGAAGATCTCTTTAGACAGATAATGTCAATAAGCAGAAAGTATCAGTATAAAGTCCTTGGAAGTGAGACAAATGAGCTGCTGCCATTTAAGCAGGTGGACAAGCTCGATGTTGACAAAGATACAAGAATCGTATGCTTCGGAGAACATGGGGCATATACTGAGCAGGCAATGGAGGAAGTATTTGGAACAGATATAACCTCCATGAACAGGCTTTCTTTTAAGGAGGTACTTGAGACAGTAGCAAACGGTGAGGCAAAATACGGAGTGATACCTATTGAAAACACTTCAACAGGCGGAATAAACGACACATATGACCTTCTTCTCGATTATGATATAACAATAGTTGCAGAGCATGTAGTAAAAGTAGAACAGGCACTTCTTGGAAAACCGGGAGCAAAAATATCAGATATAAAAAAGGTGTATTCACATCCGCAGGGAATAATGCAATGTTCAAAATTTATAACAGAACAGGGAATGGAAAGTGAATCATACATGAGCACATCAAGTGCGGCGAAAAAAGTAGCCGAGGAAGACGATATATCTCAGGGTGCGATAGCGAGCACAAGAGCGGCAAAAATTTTTGGACTTGATGTATTAAAAGAGAGTATCAACTTTGAAAACAGTAACTATACGAGATTTATCATAGTCACAAATCAGAAAGTATTCCTTTCAAATGCAAATAAAATAAGTCTTTCATTTGAGATAAAGCACCAGGCAGGAGCACTTTACAATATGCTCTCAAACTTCTATTACAATGACTTAAATCTTACAAAGATAGAGTCAAGACCGATAGAAAACAGAAATTGGGAGTACCAGTTCTTTGTAGACATTGAGGGAAACTTAAATGATCCGGGTGTGCGGAATGCACTTGCCTGTATAAGTGAGTGTGCAAAACAGCTAACAATACTTGGAAATGTGAGGACGAAGTAAAAAAATAGTACAATAAAAAGCAGGGAGAGATATAAAGTTGTTGACACAGTATTTGTGCCTGAAAATGATAAAATATCTTTACTGCTTTTTGTTGATTAAAGAAAGGCGGACATATTTACATGAAAAAAGGAAACATATATGAGGGTGTTGTAAAGAAAGTTGAATTTCCAAACAAGGCATATGTTGATGTGATAGAGAAAGACGAAAACGGAAATGAACAAAAAACACTTACACTTGTAAAAGGTGCGTTACCCGGACAAAAAATAAAATTCAGGGCAAAAAAAGTCAGAAAAGATAAGAGTCAGGGAATACTTTTAGAAGTAACAGAAAAATCACCGCTTGAAACAGCAGAACCAATGTGCTGCCGGTTCGGAAAATGCGGCGGATGCAGTTACCAGACATTACCATATGAAAAACAGCTTGAGCTTAAAAAAAATCAGGTGCTTGATATAATAGACACTGTATATAAGACACTCGACTCATCTTTGGGGATAAAAAAAGATTATATATATGACGGAATACTGCCTAGTCCTGAAATCAAAGGCTATAGAAACAAGATGGAATTTTCATTCGGTGATGAATACAAAGGAGGAGCACTTACACTCGGTCTTCATAAAAAAGGCAGTGTCCATGATATAGTAAATGCCTCAGGCTGTCAGATAGTAGATGATGATTATTCAAAAGTAATAGACTGCATAGTAGAATACTTCAGGGAAAAACAGATACCGCATTACAATAAAAATACTCATCAGGGTGTTCTAAGGCATCTTCTCGTAAGAAGAGCGGTATCAACAGGAGAGCTCCTCGTTGCACTTGTCACATCATCACAGCAGGATATATCTGAGTATGTCAGTGAAGTATCAGAAAAATTAAATGGACTTGAGTATAACGGAAAATTAACAGGATTTATCCATATCATAAACGATGGACTAGGGGATGTGGTAAAAAGTGACAGGATGCACATCATCAGCGGAAAAGACTGGTTTACCGAAAAGATATTAGGACTGCAGTTTAAAATATCACCGTTTTCATTTTTCCAGACAAACACAAAAGGAGCTGAGGTGCTTTACACAAGGGCAAGGGACTATGTGCTTGGAGGAGAGGTGACAGGAGTCGGTAAAAATAGCGTTGGCGTTGGAATGGATGTTGAAAACTCAAGGATTAATGGTGTATGTTCAGAAATGACTGCTGACAGTTCAGATATTGTAGATGGATATTCTGAAAAGGATGCCGAAAATGTTGATTTAGCTGACATATACTCTGAAAAGACAAAAAGTCCTGAGGCAGAGACAAATGCAGGATTTAAGGATAAAGTCGTTTTTGACCTTTACAGCGGAACAGGAACGATAGCACAGATAATAGCACCTGTTGCAAAGAAGGTTATAGGTGTTGAGATTGTGGAAGAAGCAGTTGAGGCTGCAAAAGAAAATGCAGCGATAAACGGTCTTGACAACTGTGAATTTATAGCAGGTGATGTGCTTAAGGTGATAGATGAGATAGACGAGAAACCTGATTATATAATACTTGACCCACCGAGAGAGGGAATACACCCTAAGGCAATCAGAAAGATAATTGACTATGGAGTGGAGAATATAGTTTATATTTCATGTAAACCGACGAGCTTGTCGCAGGATCTTGCAACATTCGAGACATTTGGGTATCATGTGGAAAGGGTTAGCAATGTAGATATGTTCCCGGGAACGGTGCATGTGGAGACGGTCTGTTTGCTCACGAGAAAAGCCCAATAAGTCAAAGGTTTTTGCCGATAAAGGGTAAAAATGGTTGTGTGTTTCAGTTTCCGCAGAGTAAAGATATAATCGGATGTTTACCCCAAGGGATAGGCTTTTGGAAATAAGAAATATACATTTTGGCGAAAGGATACTTTTTCGCAAAAATCAGTTTACAAAGGAGATTATTATGGCAAAAGATATTAAAGTTTATGATTTGTTGATTTCATGCCCTTCTGATGTTTCGGAATATGTTGAAATGTTAGAAAAAGAGGTAAATCATTTCAATAATTTTTTCGGTCGAAAAAATAATATTATTGTAAGAACTAGACATTGGTCGAAAGATTCCTATTCAGAATTTGGAAATCAGCCACAGGAATTATTAAATAAGCAAATTGTAGATTCTTCAGATATGGCCTTAGGTGTTTTTTGGACAAGATTTGGAACACCTACAGAAAATTATGGCTCTGGAACGGAAGAAGAAATTGAAAGAATGCTTTCTATGGGGAAGCAAGTTTTCTTATATTTTCTAGATAAACCGTTGAGTCCATCGAAAATAGATCAAGAACAATATAAAAAAATACTGTTATTTAAAGATAAACATAAAAGTGAAGGAATATTTTTTACTATTCAGGATGAAAAAGCTTTAGTAAATAAGTTTAGAGAGAATTTAGAACTTTATTTTGATAGCATTACGAGAGGTGAAGAATTTAAAAAGAGTAGTAGTAAAAAAGAGATTCTTTGGGTAGATGATAGACCCGAAAATAATGTTTATGAACGGAACATACTTGAAAAATATGGATTAACTTTTTCATTAGCATTATCAACACAGCAGGCATTACATTATATGAAACATAACAAATTTGCTCTTATTATTTCTGATATGGGTAGAAAGGAAGGAATTCGAGAGGGATATGTTTTATTAGAAGAAATTCGTAAAATGGATAAGAAAATCCCATTTATTATTTATGCTGGTTCAAAGAAAAAAGAACATGTTGATGAGGCATTAAGACGTGGAGCGCAGGTGTGTACTAATAATCCCGGAGAATTGATTGATTTAGTATTAAAAAATCTATTAAAAAATTAGGACAATATTAAAAAAATATTTGAGTTACATAATTCCTTTGACGGTGAATATTGAAACCGTTTGTCTGCTTTCAAGGAAACCTTGATTTTCTGCGGTTTGTAGAGTATTAAGGAAGAAAAATGGATGTGTGTTTTGTAGCTTTATGAATGAACCATTTGAATATCGGAGCAGAGGGGTGTTTTGAGACTCTGCTGAATAATAGGCTTTTGCTAAAAGGTATCACTTTTGCGAAAATGTATGATACCTCCCGGCAGGAGCCTTTTTGTATAAAGATAACTTGATTTATAAATCTTACTGATGTAATATTTGTGTAGATGTAACAGGTGTTTACAAGGGAAATTTTTTTACATTGAAATCCTACACATGTAATAAAAAATGAGAAGATGCTTGTATTTAGAATGTTGATGTAAAAATTGTTCGTGGGTTAGGAAGTAAAAGTTAAAAGAAGTTACAGAAGAAAGGAAGATTTTGTGATGAAACTAATACGATGTATGATAATGGGTATAACTGCTTGCTTGATTATAGGAAGTATATCAGGATGCAGTTCAAAAGAGAATGGAAACAGCCAATCAAATCAAAAGGAACAGACAATACAGACTAATCAAACCGAAGAAGAAATAAGTGAAAACGAGGATGTGAAGAATGAAGAGGAACTGCAGCCGACAAAAGTCACTGTAGATTATGCGGAAGCGTTTCAATCAATCCAAGGGTGTGCAGTTATTTTGAATTCAGAAAATAATACATATACTTTTTATAATGAAGACAAATGCAGAACGAGGGTATCTCCTAATTCTACGTTCAAAGTAATCTCAGCTTTAATAGGAATTCATAATCAAGTGGTAACGTCAGAGGATAGTAAAATGGGGTATGATGGAATGAATTACCCAGTTGATGCATGGAATGCCGATTTAAGACTGGAAGATGCATTTCGAAGTTCTTGCATTTGGTACTTTAGAAAAGTAATAGAAGAGGTGGGACAAGAGACAATCCAAGAGGAATTAAACAAATTGGATTATGGAAATTGTGACATATCTGAATGGAGTGGAAGTGGTGTGAACTCTTTTCCAGAACTTAATGGTTTTTGGATTGAATCATCTTTGCTGATTTCTCCGATAGAGCAGGTGGAAGTTTTGCATAAGATTATGGAAGGGAAAACTATATATACAGAATCAGAGATAGAAATTCTAAAAAGCATTATGTTACTTGAGGCTAGTGATTCAAAAAAAATATATGGAAAAACAGGAACGGGAACAGACGGTACAGCATGGTTCATCGGTTTTGTCGAAAAAGAAAATACTAATATATATTTTGCTATATATTTAGATGATAATTCTTCGAATGAAATTAGTGGGACAAAGGCAAAGGAAATAGCATTTAATATCCTAGAGGAGTAATCAAGAGAAGTTAAGATTTTACTATGTGTTGCTGGTATATTTATTGCAATGATAGCTACACTTTGGCTTTGCTTCCGGTAGCATTTTCAGTGGCTCCGATATTTAAGGCAAAGAAATATGTATTATCTGAAGTTTCGACATAGCCAATGAACCATCCGCTTATGTTCTCTCCATTAATATTTCCTGTTCCGGTTTTGCCGTATAGGTTACCGTCAGCAGTGGAAGAAAGTAATAAGGCATTCTTTACAGTCTGAATATTATCTACATCAAAATTAAAGTCATTGATGTACAGTCGTTGGAGCATCTCGACCTGCTCAATAGGAGAAATTTTGAGGGAAGATTCTGCCCAAAAGGAAGAAACACCACCTGACAGGTCATGATTGCCATAATTAATATATGTATAGAAGTCTTCTAAAATTTCTAATCCGGCAGCTTGGTCTAATGATTGAAAGTACCAATTGACAGAGTTTTGAAATGCTGCAGTAAGGTTTTGATTGGCATTCCACTCTGCAATAGGGTGTTCTTGCCCATTCCATGTCATTTCGCTTGAAGCCGAAGTTATATATCTGTTTTCCAAACCTAACAGGGCACTGTATATTTTATATGTCGAATCCGGTGAAATTCGTTTTTGTGCCATTACTTTGTTATAAATTTGCCAACTGTCGGTAGTTGCATCAAACAGGACAAAACAACCTTGATAATCGTTAAAATATGATGATAAATGTCTCAAAAGCATCATCTAGAAATGAAAAAAGTATGTTTTGAGATTTACTTAAAGATACTCTGTAAACTCTGAATCTTGAATATGAAAGCAATAAAACAAATATATTGACATCTATTGTTTCGCCAGAGGAAAGGATAAAAGGTATTGATTCTTTCCAATCAAGCTGAGCCTGTTTAGCAGCATCTGTTTCATATCGTATAGAAATTTTTTTAGTATTTGATGGTTTCTTTTTATTAAAATATGAGTTAAACTCAGGATATTTTTTAAGGCAATGACAAAAGTTGCAGTAAATGCTTTTAAAGTCATAATTATCTACAAGATACTGCCATAATGTTTTTTTGTAATAAAAAATCTGTTGATTTCTATCAGAAAGTAATTCATCAATAATGTCATAGTAAGGTGTAATGCAGTTGTCACGATTTCTGTGGGCAGTCTTTTTATAGCCTTTAATGTATTTGTCAACAGTTCGTCTGTCAACTTTAAGTTCTCTGGCAATCTGACTTTTGTTTATCTTCAATGTTCCATCCTCCCAAAAAGGTTTTAGCTTGTGCAGATCCTCAAGCTGGTTTATTGCGATATCTGTTATGATATGGTTTTTAAGTATCATGATGAGTTCCTCCTTCAACTCATATATCATAACAGTTGTACATTCTTATTTAATATTTAAGTATAACTTACTACTATAAGGTTAAAGGAGTCATGGGATGTGCCAACCGCCATGTAGAAGAAGAAACACTGATAAAGGCTTATCTGATGGCTTGGAACGCACTGGTGGAGAACAGAGAGGATTTCATGGAGCAGTGGACGGAGCAGCTTCAGAGCGAGAATCTATTGGAAGGCTATCGAGCAGAGAAGTTCATAGAATACACCGATGGGGCAGAACCTTTGACGGAGATGGATACGGACTTCATGCTGAAAACGCTGGACCACATCAAGGTTTTGGAAGATGGAACATTGTTGGTGGTCTTCCTGGACGGAACGGAGATTGAATGTAAAAATGAAGAGGAGTAAGAAAAGATGCCGATTGGGAGTTGCGATTCCTGATCGGCTTTTTTTCTTGCTCTTTCATCTAGTAAAGTGCAGGAATTTGTGGTAATATTATATAAAATGCACTTTATGAAGGAGGTCAGATTTTGAATAATTTTAGGTTTAACTTAAAAGGTCAATTAAATGAAGTGAAGTTGCCTGAATATAAGGCTTTATGGCCTCTTTTTGAAACCATTGTAAACTCTATTCAATCGATTGAAGAGTCAACAAATTCTCAAAATGGCCAGATAACAATTTTAGCTAATCGCTTAGAAGATAGGCAAGTGAATATGGATGGAAATGAAGAGTTAAATCCATTTTATGAATTTCAGGTAATCGATAACGGAGAAGGCTTTAATTCTATTAATTATAACTCGTTTTTGGAGGCGTATTCCAATTTGAAAGTTTCAAAGGGGTGTAAGGGAATAGGTCGCTTTTTATGGCTGAAAGCATTTACTAAGGTTAATATTGAAAGCGTATATTGTGAAAAAAATAGATGGCTAAAAAGAAAATTTGAATTTTCAGCAGATAATGGGATTGAGCCGGAAAAAATATAGAGGATAGTAGTATCTCGGAATATAAGACTGTTGTTACGCTTTCTAATTTCATATTGAAATATAGGAAAAAGGCACCATTGTCGTTGGAGGCTTTAGCAAAAAAAGTTATAGAGCATTGTTTGCCATACTTTTTGGGGGATAATTGTCCACATATTGTATTGAGGGATAATTTGGGAGAGAATTATGATTTGAACAAATACTTTGACAGTACAATAAAGGATTCGTTACACAGAGATGAATTTGAGAAAGACGGGAATAAATTTTCGTTGTATCATATCAGAATGGCAGAAGGTGCTGTGAAGCACGAATTACATTTTTGTGCCAGTAAACGAGAGGTTAAATCCTATGACTTAAGTCAATATATTACCGATTTGCAAAAAAGAATTGTAACGGATGAGGGGGAAGCGTTTTATTATTTAGGATATCTGACTGGAGAATATTTGGATAGAAACGTAAACCTTAACAGAACGGCTTTTGATTTTGAAGAAGAGGATACACTTTTTGCGAGTGTATCAGAAAGAGAACTCATTGAAATTGCAAAAGAGTATATTTTGGCTTATTTAATTGATGATTTAAAAAAGATAAAGGATGCAAAAAGAGACTTTATTGATTCATATGTTCAGAAAGAAAAGCCTCAATATCGTTATTTATTAAATAGAAAACCAGAGTTGTATGATCAGATTCCTGCTAATTTAAGTAAAGAAAAATTGGAATTAGAATTACATTCTGCCACACAAAAATGGGAGACTGAAATTCATTCTCAAGGCAGAGAGATAGAAAAGAAGGTAAAAGACAGTAAATTTGACAGAGAAAACTTTAGTAAAATATTCAATGAATATTGCAGTTCAATTACTGAAATTAGTAAATCAAGTTTGTCAGAATATGTTATTAGACGAAAAGCAATATTGGATTTATTAGAAAAGGCAATAGAAATTCAAGAGGATAACCGGTATTGCTCAGAAGAAACTTTGCATTCTATTATTTGCCCAATGCGGTATACGTCTGATGAAATTGAGTTTGAGGAGATGAATCTCTGGATTATAGATGATAGGTTAGCATATCATACCTTTTTGGCATCTGATAAGTTGATGAAGTCATTACCAGTATTAGATACGTCGGTCGAAAAGCGTATGGACATTGCTGTTTTTGATCAAGCATTTTCATTTTCTGATAATCAGGATTTTTTAAATTCAATATCTATTGTTGAATTTAAAAAGCCGAATAGAAATGATTTAAAAGATGATGATAAAAATCCGATTAATCAAGTGCTTGGATATGTTAAAAACATAAAAGAGGGAAAAGCAAAACGTCCAAATGGCAGACCATTTGTAAATGTAAGTAATACAGCTTTTTATTGTTATGTGATTGCTGACTTGACAGATTCCATGAGAGAGGATGCAGTAAATGCTGGTCTTATATTGACTCCGGATGGAGATGGTTATTTTGGATATAATCAGACAAGAGGTGCTTATATTGAAGTAATATCTTATGATAAATTAGTAAGAGATGCTAAACAGAGGAATCAAATTCTTTTTGACAAATTGTTTAATCCGAAAGTAAATGAGGTTTTAAATTCCAAGTTGTTAAACGAATAGGGTTAATGTATAGTCATGGTGCCAATTAGACATTTCTAATTGGCACTACCCATTTAAAAGAAAAAGATCATTTAGAAGGCGGAAGAATTGAAGGTGAAAATATCAAAGCAAAGTTGCAGACAGGAGAGTTTGGTTTAGATATGGCAGAGTATATGGGCGAATATAAAATAATAAGAAGGATGGATGGTGGTGGAAATGCCAACGTTTTTGTTGCGGAGAATGCAAGAGGTGAAGAGGTCGCGATCAAAATTCTTCGAGAAGAAAGTGGTAACGGGAAAAAGGCGGTAAAAAGGAATAGAAAAAAGAGAATACGTTTTAAGATTGAGACGGAGATGGTAGTTGGGATTCAAGATGAAATTAAAGGGGTTATTCCTATTTTTTCTTACGGATTACCCGATGAAAAAACAAAAAAATATTGGTACGCAATGCCAATTGCTATACCCCTTGAAGATAAATTAAAGGAAGTGAAAAGTCTTGAAGATAAAGTGAATTGTGTTTTGGAACTGGCAAGAACTTTGGAAGCGTTACATAAAAAAGATATTGTTCATCGAGATATAAAACCGAAAAATATATACTTTTACAATGGTAAGTATTGTCTTGGAGATTTTGGCTTAGTTGACTATCCTGAAAAGAGAGATTTGACGTCGCTTCAAGAAGCAGTTGGTCCAAAGGCTACAATGGCTCCTGAAATGAGATATAATGCAAAAAATGCTGATGGTAAAAAGGCAGATGTGTATTCTCTTGCAAAAACATTATGGATTGTATTGACTGGAGTAGATCATGGATTTGAAGGTAGATATGAAGAAGATGATGCGATAATTGGACTGCGTAATGACAAGAGGTATAAAAAGGAACATTTAGTGGAATTGGAAGAACTATTAAAGCAGGCAACAGAGTACGATCCGTCATTGAGACCTAGTATGGAAACTTTTGTGACAACACTTGAAAAATGGTTAGAGGTAGTAAGCAATTTTCAAAAGAGCAATTATAGTGAGTGGAAATATTTACAGAATAGGCTGTTTCCTAAAACAGTACCATTACATGCTGAGTGGAGAGATATAGATTCTATTATAAAAATTTTAAATGATATAGGAAGTATGCCTGGACTAAATCATATGTTTTTGCCCACTGGAGGGGGACAGGATGTAGAATCGGCAAAATACGCAAACGAAGAAGGATGTATCTGTTTGGTAGCTGGAGGTTGTAACTACATATTTAAACCGTATAGGTTGGAATTAGAAAATTACGGGAAAAGAGATTATAGATGGAGTTATTTTAGATTACAATTAGAACCAATAGAAGCTATTTCTAATGCGATATATGAGGATTGTCGTGAGTCATTGATAGAAGATTTTCCAGGACATTATATAGAGAGCAAGCTGGCAAGTTATGGAAGATATGATGATGGAACAGAGTTTCCTAAAGGACACAGACAAGTCGACAGATTTTTGAATGGCTCGTTTGTTATCTTTTCAAAACAATCTGTATATAATCACATCTCTGGAACTTATGATGCAAGGCATAATAAAATGAGCAGTATGGAATTTCGACATTATATTGGAACTATGAGACAATCATATTATATGATGAAAGATTTTACTAAATTTTCAAGCATTTACCAGAAGAATCCATTTAGTATTAAAGAAGAAAAAAAGGATGTAGAAATCCATAGGAGAATAGAAGAAAGTTGTAAGTTTGACAAATTTATCGAAGAAAATTGGAATAAATGGTGCTTAAAAGATATTTGTGATGAAAATAATAATAAAAATGATGGTAAGTTGGAATTTGCTATTATGTTTCATATAAATGGTGGAACTTTTGGTGCAAGAAAATATGTGACGGAGACAGGATATATTTGTGAAGAAGATGTTATACCATATCCGGTAAGCAAGGATGGGAAATATTTATTTACAGATTTTAACGGAGCAGTTAAGGCTATTGTTGAAATGAAAGATTATATAAAAAAAATATGCAGTGAATCAGGGATAGTATGGCAGGAAATGGGTATTTATTTTACAATAAAACTGTTTCGGATAAAACCTCCATCACATATATTTACTGAAGAAGAAATTAAAGAAGTATTAAGAGCAGGAAATGACTTTAGGAATAACCGATTGGTTATTGATGAAGAAGGATATGCCCAGTTAATAGATAGTGATTTACATTATGAATGTTATCGATATCCAGTGTCTCAAGAGAGTTATGATGCTCGAAATAATTATGTTGGACAATACGCAAATTTGAATGATGTAGGTGAAATCTATCTGGCTATGCTTGATGGTTGGTTACATCACTTGCGTACAGGGCAAAGGTATGACGTTGATTATTATGATCAATGTGAAGATGCGGAAAAGATGTTAGCAGAAATAAAGCAATACTATCAATAGTGCGTGGGGTAAAATTTATCCCCCTAGGTGGAGTATGAACCTTTTCGCAAAAGGCAACAGTTTCGCTATTTAGTATAAGAAGTAACTTTCACCGCATGTGGAGACGGTGGTATTGATGTCAAGGGTGAAATAGAAAGCACCGAAGAATGGACTAAAATGAGACTTTTAAAGGTTTGGGTTTATCTTTAGAATAAAAGCAGTTGAATATTTGCCTATCAGCTCGGGAATATATCTGTTCGGAAAATGTTCCCGTTGGAGTGAAGTTTTGAAAATACACTATGAATAAATTGTAGGGTTGTAACTACGGAATGAATGTAACTTTGAATAATGTTTATATATAGTGTTAAAAATATTGTCAACTGAGCATAATATGATATATAATGATGTTAAAAATACTAACAATCCCATTGACAGTAATAGATAATTTTGTTAAGATAATTAACGTGCATTTTTTAGGAGGTTTGTCATGAAGGAGTTCAATTCGGAGAAGTTTTGTAAAGATTTAGTTTCTCTTAGGGGGAAAGAGTCTCAGGATGTTTTTGCTAAAAGACTTGATATTAAAAGACCTACTCTATCATTGCTGGAAAATGGTAAACAGGTGCCTACTATTGACTTATTAAGCAAAATTTGTAGTTTAACAGGAACAAGTGCTGATGACTATTTTGTTGAATCTACAACAGATGCACTTGTATATCTTATGGGTAGTCTTGAGGAATCTGATAAGCTAAAAATTGAGGAAATGGCTGAACGCATCAGAATAAAGGAAAAGTATGAGATGCTTGCAAAGAGAGGTAGTTATGTCGTCGATTGATAATAATGAATTATTTGAGAAATACTATCAAACTGAATATGATTTTAATACAACTTCACTTTCTTTAGATGAGATTGATGTAATAAAAAAACTGGCTAGGGAAAAAAGAGTTGATTATGCTTTTGCTCCAATGGGAATAGGTGTGTTTGATTTGATTCAAAAACAGAGTAGTGATATTAGATTTGAATTGGTTTCATTTGAATCCGACAAAATTGATGGTATGTTGTATATTCCGACAACGGGGAAAGAAAGAGCATACATTATATTAAATAGCAATAAGCCATTGGTAAATCAGGTTTTTGCAGCAGCACACGAATTCTATCATTATATCAAGGACTATCAGGTGTTTAAGGAAAAGCCATACATTTGCGATTTTAGTATGCTTAAGGATGTAAATGAAAAGAAAGCATGCAGATTCGCAGCTGAAATATTATTTCCAGAGGAAGCTTTGAATCGTGAAGTTAGAGATTATTGTAGAAGTCTACAAGTGACAGATTTTAAGTCCTTAAATTTTAACCAGATTGCCTCGTTTATCATTGTAATGACAGTAAAATACCAAATGCCACTTAAAGCAGTAATTTATAGACTCGAAGAGGAACATTTTATCGAAGATGTAAAAAAATATATTGAGAACTACGGATTTATAAAGAAAGTTCTTCAAGAAATTCAAATATTCAGTGAACCTGTTTCTATGTTATATGGAACAGTGAATAATTTTATTATTCCGTATAGTAAAACATATCAAGATATGGAAACATCATTTATTACTGGTAATGCATCAAAAGAAGATATTGTCAAGGATGCAAAAATTCTCTCGTTAGATATGGACATTATCAATGAGTTGGTTGAACAAGATGAAATTCCTGATGATGAAGAAGAGGCTGATGAAGAATTGTTTTCTATAATAAATGCAAAGCGGGGGTGATATTGTATGTATACACCGTTAAAAAAGACAGCTTTGCATGATTTACTTAACAAGCCAATTCTATTTGATGCCAATATTTTCATGGTTGGAATATCGGAAAGGACTTCAGATAAAAATTGCTCATTTGAAAATATGAAGCAATTATACATAAAACCTTTATTTGAAAGTTTTACAGATATTTATATTCATGAAGAGGTATATAAAGAATTAGACGAGGAATCCCGGAAATTTGTTGATAGTTATTTAGAAAAAAATGTTACGATAGTTAAAGAAGACGGATTATATGGAACAGATCCTAAATATACCATGATTTTCAATAATATATCTAAGCATGAATTGGTTAACTATGAGAGAGGTCGCTCTAAAGACAGAGGAGAGGTTTATAGTTTGGCATATGCTGCATATCACAATATAAATTATTTTTGCTCAAAAGAAATTATGGTTGATAATGTGGCAAGAGAATTGGAAGATCTGAAGGATATTGATATTATAACATTTGACATTATTATACTCCAGGCGTTTGTGTATTACGCACAACGGAATGATACTTCAAATAGCAAGGGATTAAAGTCTATTTATAAAAAGTATTGTGCAGATGTCATAAAAAGACATGGGCTTCCATCAACGTTAAGTGAATATATTAAAGCATCGCAAGATTATTTATAAGTATATTGGCTAGCAAAAGCAGTCAAGACTACAGATAAGAAAAAGAGGGATAAGAAGTAAAAACATGGTATCTAATCCATTTGACCAATTTTAAGATTGAAAAACAGATATTGATGTGTGATAAATCGGAATTATAAGTTTAGGAGAAAAGTGTTATGAGACAATATCATATGATAAGTGCTAAAAGAATGGGATGGGATCAAATATATGATTATTATACTTTTCCAACAGATAGATACACTAAAGAAAGTGCATTGGCTGAGTTTTGCCCGGTTACAAAGGAAACTATGAAAAATAATGGGCAATGGTATAAATATACCGCATATGAGTTTAGAGGAGAAATATATTACGATATTATATACGATGGAATATATGATGAAAGTAATTTATTAAGACGTGGTTTCACAAAAGAAGAATTAGATAACATGTAGATAAACTACAATTTTCAGAGAAATTTCACGGCGAGAAGAAAGAGAAAATTTTTTGAAGTCTGTAAAAAATGCAGGACCTTTAATCAGGAACAAAAAGCCACAAAAAGGAGGCCTCTTATTTGAAAAAGAAAAAAGATGAAATAACCATCCGTTCCAGCACAGCGGAATATTTGACCTATGTTGCCTCTGTCGGCGCTCAGCAGGACAGTATTGAGATGCACTATGAGGATGAGAATATATGGCTAACACAGAAGATAATGGCCATGCTGTATGGCGTGGATGTTCGTACAATCAATGAGCATATTAAGAAGATTTATTCCGACTCAGAGCTTGAGGAAGACTCAACTATCCGGAATTTCCGGATAGTTCAAACCGAAGGTTCACGCCAGGTCACTCGTGATACAAAACACTATAATCTTCAAATGATTATTGCAGTTGGATTCAAGGTCAATAATGAGCGAGCAGTGCAGTTTCGTAAGTGGGCAAATGGCATCGTAAAGGACGATACCATCAAAGGATGGGTTATGGATGATGAGCGCCTGAAAAACGGTGGTTCTGTGCTCACAACAGAATACTTTGATCGTTTGCTTGAGCAGATTCGTGAGATCCGTTTATCTAAGCGTAGATTCTATCAGAAGATAACGGACATCTATGCTACAGCTCTTGATTACGACCGCACAGCCAAAACGACAAAGCAGTTTTTTGCCAAGGTGCAGAACAAGATGCATTATGCAGTTCACGGACATACGGCAGCAGAGTTGATTTATGAGCGAGCAGATGCAGCAGACAAGCCACATATGGGACTGACCACTTGGGCAGCCGCACCGGAAGGCAAGATTGTAAAAAGTGATGTGAGTGTTGCGAAGAATTATCTTTCAGAGCAGGAAATGCGTTCATTAGAGCGTATCGTTTCGGCATACCTGGATCTGGCAGAAGACCGTGCTGAACGTCACATTCCGATGACAATGGAGGATTGGGCAAAGCGTCTGGATTTATTCCTGATGGCAGATGACAGAGAGGTTCTTCAGGATGCAGGTAAGATTACAGCAGAGATTGCAAAGGCAAAAGCGGAGACTGAATTTGAAAAGTATCGTGTCATTCATGACAGATTGTTTATGTCTGACTTTGATAAATACATGTTGGAATTGGAAGAGAATGCGAAGAAGTAATAGGATTGCTTCTCTGTTTAATGCATATTTCTCAGTATAATAAGGTCGAGTGCATGGAAGCAAGGCCATCAGTTAGGTCTAAAAATAGCCGTTGACCTGTTCCTTGTAGGAAGAACGGACAAGGTTGAGGCGATGGAGATTCTCCGCAAGATTTGACTTTTATGTTGGAATCACTATACATAGTAGAAATGGATAAAAAAGTTGAACTTTTTCCGTGGACAAACAAGGTTCAGGCTGCGATATGGGTAGCAGAATGTATCAAGGTATTTTTGCTACAGAATTTGTAGATATGTTTCCACGAACAAACGGAGATATTTTAGTACATGCCATATTAGTCTGGATAGGTTCCAGATGACCGACATCAATCCGGAACTATCGAGCCATGTTGAGACGGTTGTCAAATTATCCTTCAAAAAAGATACACCTAAGATTGAGGTTACAATGAAGCCTGATGAGGAGAGTAATTACACCCCAGAGGAAAAGGCTACATATCCGAAGATTAAGGTGAAGTTGCCGCAGAGCAGTTCATGTCCGGTATTGAAGCTATGGTAAGTGACCTTGTAAAGATATACCACAGTGTCAGTGATGAGCAGAAAGCCATGTTTGGAGCAGGCAGGGTCGGACAGGAAGTGCTTGGCAAATGCCCAAAATGCGGTGCCGATGTAGTCAAAGGAAAATTCGGAGCGTACTGCACCGGAAAGTGCGGTATGAATGTCAGCAAGGCACTGGGAGTGACACTTTCAGATGCACAAGTCAAGAGCCTGCTTCAAGGAAAGAAGATACTTGTAAAAGGCTTAAAAGGCAAGAAAGGCAACTATGATGCGTACCTCATTCCTCAGAGCATAGAGGAGTTTTCATATATGAAAGATGGTAGGGAAATCAAGGGATTTCAGTATAAATTTAATATGGAATTTCCGCAGACAAAGGGAAAGCAGGGGTAGTAATGTAGTTGTGATTGTGGTATAGTGTGGGAAAGACAAATCTGAAATTTGCATTTATATCTGAAAAGGAGAATACAATGAACTTAACTGAACAGGAATCTATTTTTTGTCAAGCATTAGCTATGACTTCATTACTTGTAGAATTATCTGACAGGGATTTTTTAAACAGCGACTACTACAATCAAAACATCATTTTTGCTGAAAATAATGATAATTTTCAAAAGATTCTGAAGGCATCAGGATTGGGAAATCCAGCTACAATGCAAATATTTCTCTATATTCTTTTGGTGATGCCAAAAGAAACACTTTCGGGTCTTGATGATAGAACTCTTAATTCGTGGGAGAATGCTTTAAAAACAATAGTTTCATCATTTAGTTTAAGTGTAACTACAACATATCCTGGCGAATCCAGCAGTAATTTATCTACTGTTAACTATTATAGACATATTCGTAATGCTGTTTCACATGCCAATTGTGTATATGAAACAGAAAAAGGTCGTACATATATCACTTTTAAAGATGAAGATACAAGAAAGTTATATCATTGTGAAATAAAAATGCTTACAAGTGATGCGGGAAGGATACTTGAAGTGTTGCAAAAACAAATAATGATATATTTAAACAGACAAATGAGTATCTGACAACTTCCCGTTTGTCGGGACAACACTAATACCACACATAACTAAATAGCAACACGCGTCAGAGCGTATGGGAAAACCTATACGCTCTCTTTTTTTATCAAAAAATGGAGGAAAAACACATGGAAGAAACAAATGTAACAATGTCAACAGAGGAAATGCAGGGCGAGCCTGCAGCAAAGGAAAATGAGACAAAGGCGGAGAAGTTTATCCGCATTGGCGAGTACCGCATGAATAAGGCAGTGGATGCCCTTGGAAGACTGGAAAATCTTGCAAACTGCAGTTCCTATGAATATACACAGGAACAGGTAGACGCTATGTTTCAGGCATTAGAGGGGAGGGTTGCAGAGGTAAAATCAAGGTTTGCATCAAAAAAAGCACAGGAGGGCAAAAGTTTCAGCTTTGGTGCAATCGAATAATCGTAACATTCAATCATGGAAAAGCAGTCATGCAGAGGAGTGTGGCTGCCTTTTTGTCGGACATTGCTAATATAGAAAGAGCAATTAAAGATGTGATTGACCCGGAACAAAATCACGGCGAGGGTGATGGCATGGCACCAATGTGTCATAATGTGCTGATTCAATCGGCACTTACACAAAGCATTGCGGTAAAAGCAACGATAGAATTTGACACGGGATAAGCATACGAAAATTGGAGGAAAAAGACATTGAGCGGAAATTGAGGAAAAAAGAAATATTTTTTGAGAAAACAGATAGAAAGGTATTTAAAAGTATTGGTATAGTTGAGGCTGTTGGCTCGGACCGTTATAATAATAAAACATACTTTGAGATTGTTTTTAAAATAAAAAAACGATTTGGACTATCTTTTTATAGCTTTCAATCGTTATACCTTATAGAACGGGATAAATATTTTGAACTTCTAATAATGAGGAAGGGGGATTTTGTGTATAATGATTTTCTACTAATCAGGAAAATGAAGCAAGGTGATGATAATGCTTTTGATTTGTTTGTCCACAAATATTATCGAGAAATTTTAAGCTACTGTTATCATCATTGTTTCGATCAAACATATGCGGAGGATTTCACACAGGAAACCTTTATACGTTTTTTTTCAAAATTACCCGATTATCATTATAAAGGGAAAACACTGAATTATTTATATACGATAGCAGGTAACCTATGCAAAGATTATTTGAAGAAAACAAAGGAAACACTTCTGGAAGAAATTGAGCTTGTGGAAGAAATTGAGCTTGTGGAAGAAAATCAAACGGAACAAATTTTGAATAGAGTTTTGATCGAACAGGTTTTAGAACAACTTCCAGATGAATCAAGAGAAGTAATTACTCTTTATTATTTTAAAGAACTAAAATTAACAGAAATTTCTGATACATTGCAAATTGGACTTCCACTTGTAAAGTATCGTTTGCAAAAAGCAAGGAAACAGTTGAGGGAACTTCTCGGGAAGGAGGAATTTGATGAATCAGAAAGAAAAGATAAAAAAATATAGGGAAAACATACAAGTGGAAGCTAGCGAAGAAAAAATACAGGAAACCATTTTTAAATCTAAAAATGCCTTTTTTATGGCAGAGCAAGAACGAATGCTTTTTTATCATGATTTTTTGTGGACACAGCTTCGTGTGATACAAAAAAGATGGTGGGTTCTTCAATTTATGATTTTAGTGGCATTATGGATTGCTTTAAGTTCTATCCATGATGAAATATATCTAAAAAGAAGTATGGGTGTTGTAGCCACGCTATTTGTTATCCTTATTATTCCGGAACTGTGGAAAAACAGGTCATGTGAATGTATGGAAATAGAAGCTGCTTCCTATTATTCATTAAAACAGGTATATGCTACACGTATGCTGTTATTTGGTTTTACAGATATATTTTTCATAACTGTATTTTTAGGAGTCGCTTCAGCAGGTTTGCATTATGAATTATTAGAATTAGTCGTCCGATTTCTTTTTCCACTTTGTGTAACGGCCTGTATCTGTTTTGGGATTTTATGCAGTAAACACGCTTTCAGTGAAACAGTTGCGATTGTTCTAAGTGTGATATGGAGTGCAGTATGGCTTTTTATTGTTTTGAATGAAAATGTATATATCATGGTTACTGTTCCCGTCTGGTCAGCACTGATGGGTGTAACAATACTTTTTATTGTTTTTGCGATATATCGTATTTTAAAGAATTGTAATCAATATTTGGAGGTGTCACTTGGTAAAATTAGAACTTAATGGTTTAACAAAAGAATTTGGAGATTTTACAGCAGTCAATCATATAAATCTTACTATGACAAATGGGGTATATGGTCTTTTAGGTGTAAATGGAGCAGGTAAAACAACTTTAATGAGAATGTTGTGTACCCTTTTAAAGCCAACAAGCGGAATGATATGCTGTAATGGAAAAGATATTTTCAACATGGATAGTGAATATCGCAAGCTGTTGGGGTATTTACCACAGGATTTTGGATTTTATCCTGAATTTACAGTAGAGGATTATTTACTTTATATTGCTGCATTGAAAGGAATCCGTCCTGTTGTCGCAAAAAAACGTGTGAAAGAGTTGATTTCTAAGGTTGGTCTTTCAAAAGCAGCTCATAAAAAAATGAAAAAATTATCTGGCGGTATGAAGCGTAGAGCCGGAATTGCACAGGCTATGTTGAATAATCCTAAGATTTTAATACTTGATGAACCAACAGCAGGACTTGATCCAAATGAAAGAATCCGGTTTCGCAATCTGATCAGCGAACTTTCAGAAGACAGACTGGTGTTATTATCGACACATATCGTTTCAGATATTGAGTATATTGCGAATGAAATCTGGTTGATGAAAGACGGGGAAGTTCTGCATAAAGGAAGTATTGAAGAACTGATAAATTCTATGACAGAAACAGTATGGGAATGTTTTGTGCCGAAAAACAGAGTATCTGATTTTATGGAAAAATATAAAATTTCCAATATGAAATCAGAAATAAATCAGATTATGCTGCGAATTATTTCTCACGAAAAACCGGTTGAGAATGCAATGCGTGTAGAAGCGTCACTGGAAGATGTATTTTTATATTATTTTGGAGAGAAAGCAGGTGATGAAAATGCTACGTTATGAAATCAAAAAAGTGTTTTCTAAATCAAAAAATAGAATTGCAGTCATAGTGTTATTCGTAGTACTTGCGATAACCAGTATATTAACGATTAACAGAGTGGAGTATGTTGATGAAAATGGGAATTCTTCTGTTGGAATTTCGGCTGCAAGATATTTAAGAGAAGCCAAAAACCAATGGGCAGGTTATTTAACAGCGGATACATTAAGCAAGGCATTGGAAGAGAACAGGACAATTAACAGTTCGAAAGAAGCATTGTCGGATGACATTACAGAACAAAATAAGGCATATGCAAAAAAGCAGGGCATAGCAGGTATTATGGATGTCATTATTTGTGCATTCAGCGATTACAGAGATTATAATTATTATGTAACGGATCAGGTTTCGGATGATGAAGTTGGAACGATCTATGAAAGAAGAATTTCTACTTTAAAAAATTGGCTTGAATCTGGAGAAGAAAGATTTACACAGGCAGAAAAAGATTTTATGATTCAGAAATATAAAGAACTGAAAACTCCCTTTTACTATAAATATATAGACGGTTGGGCTGCATTACTACAAAATATATCAACCTTTATTCTAGTGTTGGCATTAGTAATCGGTTTTCTGGTATCCGGGATATTTTCAGATGAATTTCAGACAAAAGCAGATTCAATTTTTTTCTCTGCACGATTTGGAAGAAGCAGAGGGATTTTCGCGAAGGTAGGAGCAGGTTTTTATATTACTACGGGATTTTATTTGATGTTTGTATTTCTATATACATTTATCGTACTTTTTGTATTAGGTGCAGACGGCGCAAGCTGTCCGATCCAGTTGGATTTGTGGAGAAGTGTTTATAATATTACTTTTTTACAGGCATATTTGTTTATTGTTCTGGGTGGATATATAGGAACGATATTTGCAGCTACACTCGCAATGTTGGCATCAGCGTTTACACACTCTACGCCAACTGCCGTTATTGTACCATTCATTGTGCTGTGTGTATTTCCATTTTTAAGCAGAATTATTACATTGCCTGGATTATGCTCTTTCTTTCCAGACCAGTTATTAGAAATTTATTTGGATATCAAAGAAGCTGGACTTATCACATTGGGAAGTAAAGTAACAACAATAGCAACTGTTATTGTTCCAGTATATGCAGTGGTATGCTTGATTTTTCAACCGATACTGTACAGGGTATACCAAAAGGTGGAGATAAAATAATTGAAACGATATGCAAGACGAAAAAAATTAAAGTACCCAGACGGTGATACTCCGGATTGCTTCATTGCTACGCAATTTTCGCAATCCTGCAAACACCGACATGAAGCAGATTTGCATATAAATATGTATTGCTATCTACTTTTGACCCTAACATAATATTATGCAGTAATGTTAAATATGAGCAGAATACATTAGTGCGTTGCATACATTTCTTTTAATTGCACATACTATTTTGGAACGAAAATAAAAAACAGGAGGATTTCAAAATGGTTTTAGAACAGAAAGAAGTGGATGTTATAAAGGAATTACAGACGCAGGAGAAAAGCTGTGTGGAGAAATACCGCAGATATAAGGAGCAGGCTTGCGATATGGAACTCAAAAATCTCTTTGGAAAGATTGAGAAACTTGAGCAGAAACATTATGACACACTTGGTAAGGTTCTTGAGGGAGAAGTGCCTGAGTGTAATTGTAACGATGATGACGGAAAAAATTACGAACCGCCGGTGACATATACACAGGCAGACAACAGCGAGGATAAAAAGACAGACTGTTTTTTGGTTACAGACTGTATCGGAACTGAAAAGATGGTTTCATCAGAGTACAATTCAAAAGTATTCCGCTTTGCAAATACCGCACTAAGAAAACTTATGGCAGATATACAGATAGAAGAACAGAACCATGCAGAGATGCTTTATAAGTACAAGACAGCTAACGGCATGGCTTAAATCTGCCTGTGCAGACAGTTTTTTCACTCTTTTTTATACTATTTCAGAATATTTTTATGGCTGCAAAAGAACTTTTGTATAGACATAAAGTGGATAATAGTGGTATTATTTCTGAAATACAAGTAAGATAATAAAGTAATATAGATGATGCAGAAGTAAAAGATTTTTTGTCTATTGCATTATAATAATCGGAAGACAGAGAAGATTTAGCTGTGGCTTACAGTGCATACTTTAATATAAGTAGTGGTATGAGTGTCAAGGGCTAAATTTTGCTCTGCATATCTTCCGATATAAAATTCTGAAAAATGAGGATGATTATGGAATTAGAGGACTTAGGAGAACAGTTATATAATCTTTTGGCACAGGTATTAAACAGACCGGAAAACCGTGCTTTTTTCGACAGTATAAGAGGAGAGTATGGTGTTTTATGGTATCTGCTCACAAAAAAAGAGGCTGTCAGTGCGGGGGAATTAAAGGAAAAACTTCATGTTGTTCCGGGGAGAATGACGGATATACTCACGGCATTGGAGAAAAAGGGACTTATCATAAGACAGAAAAATAAAACAGATAAGAGAGTGGTTGATGTTGTACTCACAAAAGAGGGCGAAAAAGAAGCTGCCAGAAGAAGAAAAGAAATTCATGAGGAGTATCGTGGACTGTTTGAGATTTTGGGATATGATGATGCGAAGGAACTTATCAGGCTTTTGAAAATACTTCTTACCTATAAAAAATAATTTTTGTTTAATATTTCGTATTGCGAAATAAAATAAAGGGTGGTAGAATATAATAAATTTCGTATTGCGAAATAATTTAGGAGATTTACGAAAGTTTTATAAAGTGATGTTAGGGTCAAAATACCTTTTGCCCCTAACATCATAAAATACATTTATATTGTGCAATTAACCGTGCAGACACTCAGTTTCGCAAATGTCTGCAACACATTTTTGGGAGGAGTAGAATGATTACATTTAATAATACTAAAACTCTTTTGGAACTTGTAAAAAATATCGGAAAAGAATTTGAGAATAATGTTTTTTTACGGTATGAGAGAGATGACACGATATTTGAAAAAGGTTATGGAACTTTTTCCATGGACACAATGTCTGTAGCTGTTTATATTGAAGAGCAGAATAAAAAAGCAGGGCATAAGATTCATGCGGCAGTTCTTGGAAAATGCAGTTATGAATATCTCACGGTTCTTCTCGGAGTACCTTGTGGCGGCGGAGTTTCGATACCTATGGATGTGAAACTTACGGCACAGAAAATGGCTGAAAATCTTAAAAAAGCCGATACGGATATTTTATTCTATGACTATTCTTTTTCTTCTCAGGCAGATGAATTAAGGGAACTTTGTCCTTTTATAAAAAGGTTTATATGTCTCCAGACAAGGAAAAATTCACGCAATGTTCCTATTATGCACAAGGTTTTCAGGGGCGAAACTGTTAAAGAAAAGATAAAGCCTGATATGTGTGCCATGATTATTTTTACTTCGGGAACTACGGGACATGGCAAAGGGGTTATGCTTTCTCATGCAAATCTTATTGACAATATGTTCTGTACCGATGATGCAAAAGAGGTATGCTTAAATGTTCTTCCTATTCATCATATATTCTGTATAAGCAGTGATGTGCTTCTTGCTCTGCGTTATGGAAGTACGTTGTGTATCTGTGATGATATGTCAAAAATCCTTTATTACATAAAATTGTTTCAGCCGACAGTCATTCGTGTTGTACCGATGATAGCAAAAATGTTCGTAAACCGTATTGCAATACTCAGAAAAAAGAATCCTGAAAGAAGTATAGTGGAAATAAAAGAGGAAGTTCTCGGAAAGCGTCTTAACCGTATTGTAAGTGGAGGAGGTTATCTGTCAGAAACATTGTCAGATGCACTGTTAAACCTCGGAATAGTGACAGGGCAGGGATATGGAATGTCTGAGTGTTCGCCTAAAATATCAGTCCCCGATTATACACGCAGAGATAAAATGGCATCAGTAGGTCATCTTGTGACAGGTTGCCATGTCCGTATAGTTGATGGGGAGATACAGGTTAAGAGCCCGTCTGTCATGATGGGATATTATAATGATGAGGAGCTTACAAAAGAAGCGATTACTGAGGATGGATGGCTTTGCACCGGAGATCTCGGATATGTTGATGATGAGGATTTTTTGTATTTAAATGGACGAAAGAAAAATCTTATAATACTTAGCAATGGAGAAAATGTTTCTCCGGAGATGATAGAAAATTATTTTGATGAGGACAGGCTTGTTCAGGATATTATCGTCTATGGAAAGGATGATATTATAGCGGCAGAGATTTATCCAAACTATGAATATGCACAGGTAAACGGTATTACGGATATTGAAACTGCCATAAATATTCTGGTTAAAAAACATAATGAGCAGTTGCCGTCATATGCAAGGATTGCAGATGTGACAGTGAGAAAAACTGCATTTGAAAAAACATCCTCAAACAAAATAATAAGAAAAGTTTATTTTGATGAGAAAGAGGAAAGTAATAAGAAAAAAATAAACAGCACAAAGGCTGAAACAAAAATCCAGAGACAGTTATATGACATGATAGCCGAACAGATAGGCAACACTGAGTTTGGAATAAATGACAATTTTTATGAGCGTGGTCTTGATTCGCTTGGAAGTTCGGTTCTTATTACGGAACTGTCAGAGAAAATAAATGTCAATATAACGCTTTCTGAGCTTATGGAAAATGCAGATATATTAAAACTTGAAGCACTTATTAAAAGCAAGACAAAACAGAAAAAAACTATTGATGAAGATGCAGAAAATAAAACAGTTAAAGAGGTATATCCGCTTACTGCCATGCAGAAATATTTCGCATATATAATACCTGACAATACAACGGGAAATCTACCGTTTGTATTCAGAATGGATAAGACTGTTGAGACGGACAGACTTATAAAGGCTATAGGTATTGTTCTTGATGCACATCCGTCACTTAAAGCCATTGTCAAGCCGACAGAGCAGAAATATTATGCAATATATAGGGATGATAATAGAAATATAGATATTGGAGTAGAAAAAATTCAAGATAAAGATGCCGAAAAGAAAATGCAGGAGCTTATTGTTCCATTTAAGTACAGAGAAAATGACAATCTTGTGCATATCCATGTGTTTGAGGGGGAAAAGTTTAATTATATGTTCTTCGATGTTGCACATTTTATGGGTGACGGAGTTAGCATGAATATCCTTATGGAGGATCTCTGTGCCGCATACAAAGGCGAAAAAGTAGAAAAAGAAAAATATACAACTTTTGATTATATTACTGAGGAACAAAAAAGAATTGAAAACGGAGTGCGTGACAGGGATATAAAATATGTAGATACTTTGATGTCAGGGATAAAATTAAAAAGAAGTATTCTTAATAAATCAAAATGCGAAGATCTGTCAGAGGGTGTGTATGGTGTTATAAGAAAGCGTTTTGATAAACTTCCGAGAAAACAGGTACTTTATTATGGAAAAAAGCATGGTGTCTCTGAGAACGCATTGTTTATCGCAGCATTTAATTATTGTATAAGTATGTATTCAGATGAGGATGAAGTTTTTGTAAATTCAATACATTCAGGCAGAACTGACAGCCGTTGGAACCGTATTGTGGGACCGTTATTTGAGACATATTATTGCAAGTACGACAAAGTTTCGCATGAAAAAGTTGAAAAATTATTAAAAAGAACGGGCAAACAGATAATGGAAACAATGAAATGTCTGACAAGCTGTCCGAGACAGGGTGAGATGTTTTTACAGTTTCAGGGAGATATTCTTGAGACACCTCAGATTGGAGGAGAAAATACGGAGAGGATGCATATTCAATTAGATTCACTTCCTTTTCATCTTCAGGTAATGTACGATGACAATGGTTATTACGCTGAACTTCGTTTTTGGGAAAATCGTTTTGACAAAAAACTTCTTGAAATATTCCTTGATGTTTTTGAGAGTATTTTACTTGCCATGCTTGATGAGACTTCCGTAAGATGTTTAAAGGAGCATCTTCCACAGGAGGTTTATCCTAAGCACTATTATGTAAATGTTTCTAAATTAAATAAGGCGGCAGGAAGTAAGATTATTTCAGAAGAACAGTCGGATGAACAGATAAAGGTTTATGTGCTTGATGATGACTATTCAAAGAAACCTTATGGTGCATGGGGAAAGGTCTATATAATGGACTACGAGCCAATAAATTGTGCAAAAATAGTACAGTACCCGTATGGAGAGGGGGTTTTGTATGATACCGGGATTATTGGGCGTATTCTTCCTGACGGAACGATTGATTTTCTTGAAAATGCAGGCAGGACAGTGCTCACTGACGGTATTCACGGAAGAAAATATTATGACCTTAAACGCTTAGAAAAATATATTCTTGAGTACGGTGGAGTAAAAGATGCAGAGTGTTATCTTGCATATGACCCTGAAATAAATGAGATGTCACTTTATGCGGATATAAAAACAGATAGTGCACAGATTGATATTGCAGGCTTGAAAGAGTTTGTCAGGGATAAAGCAGGAGACGATGTTTTTTTAAAAAAAGTAGAAATCGTACAATAAATCTGACAAAATTTCGACATTTTACCTTAAAAATTCGACTTCAATTCTTTACTTTTTTTCTCATTAGTGTTAAGATAATGAGAAGAATTTAATAATAAGGAGGAAATTATAAAGATGGCTAGAGCTAAACAGTCAATGGATGGTAATACAGCCGCAGCTCATGTAGCATATGCCTACACAGAAGTAGCTGGTATCTATCCTATCACACCTTCAAGCCCAATGGCTGACTCAGTTGATCAGTGGTCAGCAGCAGGACAGAAGAATATTTTTGGAAACACAGTTAAAGTTGTAGAGATGGAGTCTGAGGCAGGTGCAGCAGGTACAGTTCATGGTTCACTTGCAGCAGGTGCACTTACTACTACATTTACAGCTTCACAGGGTCTTCTTCTTATGATCCCTAATATGTATAAGATTGCCGGTGAGCAGTTACCTTGTGTATTTGATGTGTCTGCACGTACAGTATCATCACATGCATTAAATATTTTTGGTGATCATAGTGATGTTTATGCCTGTCGTCAGACTGGTTTCGCTATGTTAGCTGAGACAAATCCACAGGAAGTTATGGATTTAAGCCCGGTTGCACATCTTGCATCAATCGAGGGAAAAGTTCCTTTCATTAACTTCTTTGATGGTTTCCGTACATCTCACGAGATTCAGAAGATCGAAAAATGGGATTACGAAGATCTTAAAGAAATGTGCAACATGGATGCAGTTGCAGAGTTTAGAGCACACGCACTTAACCCTGAGCATCCGGCATCTCGTGGTTCACATGAGAATGGTGATGTATTCTTCCAGCATCGTGAGGCATGTAACAAAGCATACAACGAGTTACCTGCTGTTGTAGAAAAATACATGAAGAAGATCAATGATAAGCTCGGAACAGATTACGACTTATTTAACTACTATGGTGCAGCAGATGCCGACCGTGTTATCGTAGCTATGGGTTCTATCTGTGATGTTGCAGAAGAAGTTATCGACTACCTTACAGCTAAGGGAGAAAAAGTTGGTCTTATCAAAGTTCGTTTATACCGTCCTTGGGTATCAGACAGCCTTCTTAAAGTTCTTCCTAAGACAGTTAAGAAGATTGCCGTACTTGACCGTACAAAAGAGCCTGGTGCACTCGGAGATCCGTTATACCTCGATGTAGCAGTTACACTTCGTGAAGCAGGTCTTAATGATATCGTGCTTACAGGTGGACGTTATGGTCTTGGTTCTAAGGATACACCACCTTCATCAGTATTCGCTGTATATAAAGAACTTGAAAAAGATGATCCTAAGTCACGCTTCACTATAGGTATCGTTGATGATGTTACAAACTTAAGCTTACCAGAAGTTAAGCCAGCTCCTATCACATCAGCACCTGGTACAAAAGAGTGTAAGTTCTGGGGTCTTGGTGGAGACGGTACAGTTGGTGCCAACAAGAACTCTACAAAGATTATCGGTGACCACACAGATAAGTATATCCAGGCATACTTCCAGTATGACTCAAAGAAGACTGGTGGTGTTACAATTTCTCACCTTCGTTTTGGTGACAACCCTATCAGAAGCCCATATTACATCAATCAGGCTGACTTCGTAGCGTGTCACAATCCTGCATATGTAACACAGGGAATGAAGATGGTTCAGGATGTTAAGCCGGGCGGAGTATTCATGATCAACTGCCAGTGGTCAGATGATGAATTAGATAAGCATCTTAATGCTGAAGCTAAGAAATATATCGCTGACAACAACATCCAGCTTTATACTATCAACGCTATCGACAAGGCTATCGAAATAGGTATGGGTAAACGTACAAACACTATCCTTCAGTCTGCATTCTTCAAATTAGCAGATGTTATGCCTATCGATGACGCTATCGAGTTCATGAAAGCTGCTGCTAAGAAATCTTACTCTAAGAAGGGTGATGCAGTTGTAGAGATGAACTACAAGGCTATTGATGCCGGTGTAGACGCAGTACACAAAGTTGAAGTTCCAGATTCTTGGAAGAATCCGACTCCTGATGCTGCTGCAAAAGAAATCACAGGTCGTCCTGAGGTTGTTAAGATGGTTAAAGATCTTCTTGAGCCAATCTCTAAGATGGATGGAGACAGCCTTCCTGTTTCAGCATTCATTGACAATCCTGACGGACAGTTCGAGACAGGTGCTTCTGCATACGAGAAACGTGGTACAGCCGTAACAGTTCCTACATGGGATCCTGAGACTTGTATCCAGTGTAACAACTGTGCGTTCGTATGTTCACATGCTACAATACGTCCATTCTTACTTTCAGAGGACGAAGTTAAGGCAGCACCTTCAAATATCAAGCTTGCTGATACTAAGCCAAAGGCAGGAGAGTACAAGTTCGCTATGAGCGTATCTCCGCTTGACTGTATGGGATGTGGTGAGTGTATCACAGTATGTCCTAAGGCTTCTGAGGGAGCTATCAAGATGGTTCCACAGGCAGAGGAAGCAGATGAGCAGCCGGTATTTGATTACTTAGTTGCAAATGTAGGAAAGAAAGACAGCGGATTTGCTGACACAACACCTAAGGGAAGCCAGTTCAACCAGCCACTCCTTGAGTTCTCTGGTTCATGTGCAGGTTGTGCAGAGACATCTTACGCTCGTCTTATTACACAGTTGTTTGGTGAGCAGATGTATATCTCAAATGCAACAGGATGTTCTTCTATCTGGGGTAACCCTGCTGCTACAGCACCATACACAGTAAATAAAGATACAAAGAAAGGACCAGCTTGGTCTAACTCATTGTTCGAGGACAATGCAGAGCACGGTCTTGGTATGTATGTAGGTCAGAAGTACCTTCGTGACCAGGCTATCGAGTCTGTTAAGGCTTGTGCAGCATCTGACAAGGCTTCAGCAGAATTTAAGGCTGTTGTAGACAAGTTCCTTGAGACAAAAGATGATACAAAGGCAAATGTTGAGCCAACAAATGCTCTTATCGCTGAATTAGAGAAAGCCGCTGCAGCAGGATGTCCTGATGCAAAAGCAGCTCTTGACAAGAAAGATTATCTTGGAAAGAAATCTGTATGGATCTTCGGTGGTGACGGTTGGGCTTATGATATCGGTTTCGGTGGTCTTGACCATGTACTTGCTTCAGGCGAGAATGTAAATGTAATGGTATTTGATACAGAGATGTATTCTAATACAGGTGGACAGGCTTCTAAGGCTTCAAACATCGGTGAAGTTTGTCAGTTCGCTGCAGCCGGTAAAGAAATCGGTAAGAAGAGTCTTGCTGAGATCGCTATGAGCTATGGTTATGTATATGTTGCTCAGATTGCACTTGGTGCAAATCCTGCACAGGCTGTTAAGGCTATCGCAGAGGCTGAGGCTTATCCGGGACCATCACTTATCATCGGATATGCTCCTTGTGAGCTCCACGGAATCGCTAAGGGTGGAATGAACCACTGCCAGGATGAGATGAAGAAAGCTGTTAAGGCTGGTTACTGGAACCTCTTCTCATTCAACCCTGCAAACAAAGCAGATGGTAAGAATCCATTTACATTTACTTCAGAGAAGGGTGTAAGCTTTGATGATTACCAGGCATTCCTTAACAACGAGGCTCGTTATACTCGTCTTGTTAAGCCATTCCCAGAGCGTGCTGAGAGACTCTTCAAGGAATCTGAGGAAGCTGCAAAGGCTCGTTATGAGCACTTACAGAAATTAGTTGAACTTTACAAATAGAGCGAGCTTGAAAAGCGAGCGATACTTCTTGAACGAAGTTCAAGAAGGGATTTTTGCTTGAAAAGCGAGCTAACTTTTGAACGAAGTTCAAGAAGGGATTTTTGCTTGAAAAGTATTTTTGGTAAATATTTGTACAACTAAATAAATATAAAATTTTGGAAGCACCGCGAGAGCGGTGCTTCTTTTTGAAAAACAAATGCAATTAAAGTAGTAGATATTTGGAATAAATCGGGATTTGTTAGAAATGGAATTATGGATTTAATATTTAATTGTTGTCAGATTAATTAACAAAATAATTACGGTTTATTGAGAAAAAATTGAAAATTATGGCATGGAATGATGAAAGCCTGCCGAGGTATTAGAGCGAGTGAACTGAAGGAAAGTGAGATTCAGAAATGGGAGCAGAAATGCTGGCAAGTCCTTAAAGATTGAGTGGCAAGGAAACTGAAGTGGTTTTGCAGGCTTTGTTTTGTTTATTTTTCAAAGAGTTTGTTCAATTCTGAATTGTTAAACAAATAATGGGATATACTTATATCAGGTGAGAGATATGACATTTAAGGTTGAAATATCTTTTGAACTATATATTAAAGGTATAAAGGGATAGGCATAATATAATAAAAATTCATAAATATTATATTTATAAATATATAAAAATGTTTTGAGGTAAAAGAGGAATGATATGCCACTGGAAAAAAATATCAGTAATAATATTAAGGGTAAAAAGAAAAAAATATCAAAGAATAAGATTTTTATAATATTGATGGTCGTTGGCTGTATGATGGGGTCGTTTTCGCATACAGCATTTTCTTCAATATTTGAGTTGATAATGAAGCAGTTTTCATTGTCAGCAGGTGAAGCCCAACTCATGACAAGTATATATTCAATGACAATAGGCATCACAACGATATTATCTGTTTTTCTAACAAAAAATATCAACAGGAAAGTGTTATTTCTAGGTGCAATGTTTGTATTTGGGAGTGGGGTATTATTTACTGCGATAAGTTTTAATTATGTATTGATATTAACAGGCAGAGTATTTCAGGCAATAGGAAGTGGTATTATCCTTACATTGTCACAAGTAGTTCTGCTTAGCTCGTTTTCAAAACAAAAGACAGGGCTTGTAATGGGAATTTATGGATTTATGCTAAACTTATCATCGGCACTTGCACCTGTTATCACGATAATGCTTGTTAAAAAAATATCGTGGCAGACAATAATGTGGTGGATATTGATAATGTCTGTATTTGTGATTTTTTTGACATGGTTTAAATGTCATAGGAGGAAAAAAACACATTACGAAAATTACGATGAAAAAGAAAATATAAATTTATATAGCTGTGAAAAAAGTAAAATGTCGGCAAATTGTACTCTGGAAAATTGTTCAGGCAAACAGGATTTGAAAGAAAATAAGTTTTTTAAGCAGACAAATTTGACAGGCAATTTTTGTCGTTATTTTAATTCTTTACGACTGTTTTTATATCAAAAAATAATAGGATTATTTAAAAATTTTGATATAATATCTTTTTTGTTTAGCAGTATTTCGGTAATATTTCTTATGCTTGCCTGTATGTCGATAAGGGATATATCGGTAAAAGATATAAATTACTGGCAGAAAAATCTGACAGCGGATGAGTTTGTAAAGATAAGTGAATATGCGATTTTAAAGGTCGTACTTTATAGTTGTATATCGATAGTGTTTATTTTAATTTTTATAAGTCGGCAAAAGAAAATGAAAAATCCATATATCAGGCTGGAGTTATTTAAAAATAAAAGGTTTATGGCGGTTGTAGTGACAAGTATATTTATTTATGGTATCATGATGGGTACGGCATTGTGGTTCCCGGTTTATATAAACAGAATGACCGGAGCAGGCATGGAAAGAGCCGGTTATATAATGCTTCCGGGTGCTGTCATCATGGCAGTATCAAGTGTACTTGGCGGCTGGCTGTACCAGAAATATGGTATAAGGCTTTTATATGCGATCAGTATATGCTCGTTTATATTGGCATTTATTACGAGAAATGTTGTTCCGATATGGGTAATGTATTCATTTCGTTCAATCGGTATCGGAGCAATAATGATGCCTATGACTGCATGGGGAATGAAAGAGATTAAAAAAGAGTATTATTCAGATGGAACAGCGATAATATGCAGTCTTAGAACCATTGCAGGTGCATTGGGAACAGCAATAGCGTCAATTTTAGTTTAATGCTATAAAGCATCAAAATAAAATGGAGGAAGAAAATGCAAAATGAAGTAAAAGAGAGAGAAAAATTTGGCTCGCGTCTTGGATTTATCCTTGTATCGGCGGGATGCGCAGTCGGACTTGGAAATGTATGGAAGTTTCCGTACATATGTGGAGAAAACGGTGGAGCTGCATTTGTATTGATATATCTGGTGTTTCTTGCAATGCTGGGATTTCCAATATTGTGTGCAGAGTTTGCAATAGGACGAGGAAGTGGTAAAGGTGCGGCAAGGGCATTTGAAGTTCTTGAGAGTAAAGGAAGTAAATGGCACTATTTTAAATGGGTTTCAGTAGTAGGAAGTTATATTTTAATGGCATTTTATACAATGGTTGCAGGCTGGATGCTGTATTATGCATGGCTCGAAGCATCGGGAAAAATGACAGGGCTTGATTCAGAAAAAGTTTCTGCAAAGTTTGCGTCAATGCTTGGCAATCCGGGAAATATGACAATATGGACAATCGTGGCAGTTGTGCTTTCTTTTGGAGTCTGTGCGCTGGGACTTCAGAATGGCATTGAGAAAGTTACAAAGGTAATGATGTCACTGCTTATAATACTTATTATCGTATTGGCGGTACACTCCGTTGTACTTCCAAATGCGTCAAGCGGAATAAAATTTTATATGGTTCCAAATCTCGATACAATAAGATCCAGAGGACTAGGACCGGTCATATTTGATGCCATGACACATGCGTTTTTTACTCTTAGTGTAGGTATCGGTGCCATGGAGATATTTGGAAGTTATCTGAAAAAGGACAGGACGATAGGCGGCGAAGCAGTAAATATCGTTGTACTTGATACATTTGTTGCACTCATGGCAGGCTTTATAATCATACCGGCGTGTTTTGCATATGGAGTTCAGCCGGATGCAGGTCCATCACTTCTTTTCAAAACATTGCCTAATGTATTTAATCATATGGCAGGTGGAAGAATATGGGGAACAGCATTCTTTGTATTTATGTCATTTGCCGCACTGTCTACGGTTATTGCAGTTTTTGAGAATATAATATCATTTTACATAGATTTAAAAGGATATTCGAGAAAGAAAGTAGTCGGATGGAATATAGTATTTATGACATTACTTTCACTTCCCGCCGTATTTGGATTTAACAAACTTGCAGGATTTCAGCCACTCGGGCCGGGAAGTTCAATAATGGATCTTGAGGATTTCCTTGTATCGTATAATCTTTTGCCGCTTGGGAGTATGATATTTGTACTTTTCTGCACCAAAAAGAATGGCTGGGGCTGGAAAGGATTTCAAGCGGAAACCAACATTGGAAAGGGAATGAGATATCCTGACGGGATCAGATTTTATATGTCGTACATTCTCCCCGCTGTAATAGTTGTAATATACTTAAAGGGATACTATGACACATTTACGAAGCTTGGAACAGGATATCTTATAGGCTGGATGGTATTTGCTTGTGTTTTGCTTATGGCAATATTTGGTATTGCAAATTATAGGGAGAAGGATAGCAGGTAGAATACACATTACATGAATTTTAAATTTTAAGGAGAGATACGATATGGAGCATAGAGTGAAAGTTACTGTTTTGGATAAAAAATTATTTCCGGAATTACAGGCATAATATTGTGCAGTACCCGACAGTGGGAAATGTCCTTGTTACAATGTTGGAGATGAATTTATGTTTTATCGCAACGATGAGCGTGATGACTATTGGCATATGGGAGCAGGCACACTGATAAAAAGCGGAAAAACGGATGAAGGGGTATTACTTTCTCCGGGAACAATGCATTGTGGAACAGATGGAGTTCCATTTTGTTCAGAAGCGTGGGATGCTTCTTGTCCGAAGGGCAAGAAGATGGGCTATAGAATAAAATTGTAGATTAATAACTTCCAGTTTGACGGAGTAGTGGATATGATAATTCGAGAAGTAAATGTAAATAAAAAGCAGTTTATATCATTATTGTTATTAGCTGATGAACAGGAAAATATGATTGATCGCTATCTTGAAAAGGGTACTATGTATGTACTTGAAGATGGTAATGTAAAAGCTGAATGTGTCGTTACTGATGAAGATAATGGAATACTTGAAATTAAAAATATCGCAGTTGATCCAAAGAACCAAGGAAATGGCTATGGTAAAGCTCTGATAGACTTCCTTGCAGAAAAATATGCAGAAGAATATTCTATTTTGCAGGTTGGAACAGGTGACAGTCCATTGACAATACCATTTTATGAAAAATGTGGATTTATCCGTTCTCACAAGATTCCCAATTTCTTTACCGATAATTATAATCACCCAATCTATGAGGGCGGTGTACAGTTAATAGATATGGTATATTTGCAAAGATATTTATGAATTTAACATTCCTTTTGCAATATATTATGGCCCATTAAAACCGAAAGCATAAGATTAAAAAGAGTGTAAAAAGTGATGTTACCATCAAATTTAACACTATCAGGCAGCAAAGCGGATTGTGAATATCCACTTGATTAATAATTATTCTGCTAAACAACAGGTGAAATGTATCACTGGCACATTTCACCTGTTGTCTGTCGTTTATGCATTTTTTGCCAGTTTATGAATCCGTAAATATCATTTAACAAAAATACTGCAAAGCAGACGACCACAGAAACATATGTAATATTTGTTTTTGCGGCAATGCTCCAAAGTACGATAAGCACAAGGTCGTTTGCGGCATATGCAACTGCATAAAAAGGGCTTCTTTTTGTTGTCAGATAAATTGCAAGAAAACTTGTTGTGACTGAAAATGTACTCGGAATAAGATTTGCCGTATTAAAATAATCCAATATAAAATAAAAAACAAAGGTTACAATAACGGTCAGGATTATCATAGGTATAATATCCTTCAACTTAAGATGTTTCACTTCGACTTATGATTTATTGCCTTCATAAGGATTTTTAAGCCATGTGATCATTGAAAACAAAGCTATTGGTGCAGTCATGCCAAGATAAGTTATCATGTCGCCGTAATATGCATATGAAAATGAAATAATTCCATAAAGTAAACTGAATATGATTATGAGAAATTGTCCAAACGGATTTCCTTTTGCATAAAATATAAGTGATGTAACACCGATGAGTGATGCTATAAGTGACAGTGTATTGTCACCTTTAAAAAGAATAAATGATATCAATATTGTGAGTATTGAACCTATCCATAATAATAATTCTTTCTTTGTAAAATAGTCTGACATATTTTTTAATAACATTATCGTTACCTCCAGTGTGTATTTCTTTATTTACTTCGGTCAATGCAAAATATAAACTCCTGCGCGATATTCATCGGGAACATGCTTGTGAGTGCAGAAACGATACAGCTCTGCTGCAAACAGGTCATATTTAAACATTTTTTGAAGCTGTTTCATGTATTGTAAGTGCTGTTTGTCTGTTACAGATACAGCGTTATTGCCGTTACTTTTATTTGCTTGTGCAGGCTTTTTGGAAAACGCATTGTCAGTTTGGAATTGTGACAGAAATCTTTCAAAGCTTTTGTCTGCATCAGCAACTTTTGTGATAAGAGGAATATTTTTTATATTGCGAAGAAGTCCGCTTTTGTTTTTGTTCATTCCTAAAAGTCTGGCATATGCTAAAGTCGGCATAAAATCCGTAATATTTTTATCATGCTCATCAGCCTGTGAATTTTTTGTAAGCGGTTTATCTCTGTTAGGATAAAGCTTAGTTATAAACAGCTCCATGTCTTCTTTTGTTATATCAAGCAGAATATGTGTAAGCACTCTTGTGATGCGTGTGTGTGTATATTGCTTTGTCTTTAAGATGTCTGCAAAGTTGTCAAAGCCTTTGTAATGTGGCAGATTATTATATATTCTGTCGGATAATTCGGGAGAAATATCACTATAAATTCCTAACGGCATATCTTCTTTTTTTAATGATAAGAGCTTAAAATACAGCATATCAGAGAAAAGGGGGTTGTCGGCAGGAAATCGTGTAAGATTATTTTTTAAAATATTTATGACAGGTTCAGGCACATGCGTAGTGATAGTAGTTAAAGCTGCTTCTTTTTTATTTATATCTGAAAAAAAGTTTAACTTTTCAAATGATGTTCTTATTGCAGATGCTGAACTGAATTTGTTATTTTCTTTATCAGACAAATATATTTCTTTTTTAGAGTCAGGACTGCAGCAAACATTTTTGTTTGTATTTTGCATATTTCTGTTTGGAATTAAATTACAGGTGTTGTCTGAAAGAGTGGGAGTGCTATCAAGGCTTGTCGAATGATAACCATTGTCAATCCTTTTTATTGTAACAGGTTTGATATGACTTCCTATTCTTTTTAGTGCTTTTATATACTCGATTCCTAATATGTTGTTTGGCTGTTTTAAAAGTGTTGGGAGGATATCACGATATTGGGGCATATGCTGTTTTAGATATTCCTCTCGTGCGACAGGAAATGATATCCCTTTTTTCAAGTATATTTCAAGTTCTTTAATATAATCATTGCTATTTAATATAGAAGAAATCTTTTCAAGTATTTCAAGATTTCCTTCTTCACTGCCAAAACAGATTTCATCGACAAAACCGAGAGAGTCAAGGAGTGCTACAGAGCCAAGGGCAAAAGTTTCAGCACTTGCACACGAAAAAACAACGGGCAATTCAAAAACAAGATCGGCACCACAGTCTATAGCCATTTTTGCACGCAGATATTTATCTGTCCACGCAACACCGCCACGCTGGACAAAATTGCCGCTCATTATGACAACAACATTGTCGGCACCAAGCTGTTTTTTTGTCTGTTCTATCTGGTATTTATGTCCGTTGTGGAACGGATTATATTCAGCAACTATTCCTATTGTTTTCAATGTTAATCGCTCCTTTTTAAGTGATGTTTTATAAAATTGAAGAGAGAACCCATTACCATTAGGTGATGAGTGACTCTTGCAAAAGCAAAGTGGGGATTTACGAGTGTGCTTGCGGTATTAAATTATAATCACATTTATAGTGTGCCACTAAGTTTACCATAATATTAAATTGTTGTAAAACAAATGCTTTTCGGCTATAATTACTTTTGATAAATAAGAGCAGGCGGTGATGATAAAATGCTCGGAAATGAGGATTATATATTGTTATGACAAAAAAAGAGTTTAGAGATAGAATAAAAAAATCAAAACTTATACTTGATGGTGCAACGGGTTCAAATCTACAGAAAAGAGGTATGCCGGTTGGTGTCTGCCCTGAGGAGTGGATTATTGAAAACAGCGAAGTTTTAAAGCAGCTTCAGATTGAATATATACAGGCGGGCAGTGATGTTTTGTATGCACCTACATTTTCGGGAAATAGGATAAAACTTGAGGAGTACGGTCTTGATGACAAGCTTTCTGAGATAAACACAAAACTTGTAGAGATTTCTAAAGCTGCTGTTGATGAGGGGCTGACGGATGAGGAAAAGAAAGCAGGCAGAGAAGTCTATATAGCAGGTGACATTACTATGACGGGAAAACAGGTATATCCTGTCGGACCGCTTATGTTTGAGGAACTTGTTGACATATATAAGGAACAGATAAGATGCATTGCTGATGCAGGTATTGATTTTATTGTGGTTGAGACTATGATGAGTCTTCAGGAGTGCAGGGCCGCAGTTATTGCGGCTAAAGAAGTTTGTGAGCTTCCTATTATGGTGACGCTTACATTTAATGAGGATGGCAGAACTCTCTATGGTACAAATCCTGAGACGGCGGCTCTTGTAATGACTACTCTTGGTGTCGATGCGGTCGGTGTAAACTGTTCAACGGGACCTGACAAGATGATTGAGATAGTAAAGACGATGACAGAATATGCAGATGTTCCGATTGTGGCAAAGCCAAATGCAGGTCTGCCAAAACTTGAGGATGGTGTCACCATCTATGATATGGAACCTGAGGAATTTGCAAGAGAAATGATGCCGCTTGTTGAGGCTGGTGCAGATGTTGTGGGAGGATGCTGCGGAACAACACCTGAGCATATAAGGCTTTTAAATGAACTTCTTATTGAGAAAGGTTATAAGGACGGCGGCTCTTTTGAAAAGAGAGAGGGAAAAGTCTTAAGGCGAGCATTGTCTACTGAGAGAAATGTGCTGCCGATTGACCTTGACGGAGATTTTCTTATTATCGGTGAGAGGATAAATCCGACAGGAAAGAAAGCACTTCAGGCACAGCTTCGTGAGGGAAGCCTTGATATGGTCTGCGAGATGGCTGAGTCGCAAGAGGAGTTTGGTGCATCTATCCTTGATGTAAATATGGGTATGAACGGCATTGATGAAAAAGAAATGATGCTTAAATGTGTAAATGAACTTACTCTTGTAAGTAATCTGCCGTTGTCTATCGATTCAAGTCATCCGTCAGTTGTCGAGGCAGCACTTAGAATATATCCGGGACGAGCATTGATAAATTCAATTTCTCTTGAGCCCGAAAAATTTGAAAAACTTATTCCGGTTGCGAGAAAATATGGTGCAATGTTTATCTTACTTCCGCTTTCAGAAGCAGGGCTTCCAAAGGATATTGATGAAAAGAAAGAGATTATTCATACGATTCTTGAGAGGGCATATGAGTTTGGCCTTACAAAAGATGATGTTGTTGTTGACGGTCTTGTCGCTACGATAGGAGCAAACAGAAATGCCGCTAAAGAGACAATGGAAACTATTTCGTATTGCAAAAATGATATAGGAGTGGCAACGGCGTGTGGTCTTTCAAATATTTCCTTCGGACTGCCTGAGAGAATGTTTGTAAACAGTAGTTTTATGAGTATCGCCATAAGCCACGGACTTACTATGGCAATCGCAAATCCGTCACAGGATCTTCTTATGCATTCAATGTTTGCCGCTGACCTTCTTATGAATAAACCTGAGTCAGACACAAGATATATAAACAGGGTTACGGGAAGAAAACTTTCGGTGCTTTCAGGAGACATAGATGCGTCACAGGTTACGGCACAGGCAGGAAATACCACATCTGCCGCTGATATAGACAGTGATGTGCCAAAAGATGACAAACTTTTTGAAGCTGTTGTCAAGGGAAGAAGCAAAAAGATAGAAGAACTTGTGAAGGAAGCACTTGACAATGGTGCGGACGCACAGTCTATAATAGATAAAAGTCTGATACCTGCGATAACGCATGTTGGAAAACTCTTTGATAAACAGATATATTATCTTCCACAGCTCATATCAAGTGCCGAGACAATGGAACTTGGTATCGGTGTGTTAGAACCGGTGCTTGCACAGAATAAAGATAAAGAGCCTTTGGGTACGATAGTAATGGCAACCGTTGAGCATGATATACACGATATTGGAAAAAATCTTGTAGTGCTCATGCTTAAAAATTATGGTTATGATGTTATCGATCTTGGAAAAGATGTCCCGGCAGAGACTATCATAGAAGCTGCAAAGGAGCATAATGCGGATATAATCGGTCTTTCGGCACTTATGACAACCACTATGATGGAGATGAAAAAGGTTGTAAATCTTGTAAAAGAAAATAATATGGATACGCTTGTCATAATTGGCGGAGCAGTTATAACACAGGGATTTGCTGATGAAATAGGAGCAGATGGTTATTCGGAAGATGCCCAGAATGCAGTTGAGGTTGTTGGAAAACTTCTTGCCGAGAGAGACAAAAATAAATAATGAAATGTTTGCGTATGTAATGAGATTTTTTATTTTGGGTGTCGAAAACGATAGCGAAAATAAGTGATAAATAAATTGTTGGCATGGTGATAAAAAATAATTACATAGACTTACAAAAAGAAAGGTGTAAAATATGGGAAACAGTGTAGATGTTGTTATACCGATATATAAAGCGGGCAATGATTTTGTAAAAATGCTTGAAAAACTTTATAAGCAGAGCAAAAGACCAGAACACATATATCTTTTACAGACGATAGAGAGTAAAGACGAAAAGCTGTTTGATAAAGAAAAATGCAGTCACGGACTTGCAAATATAATATCTGTTAATCCGATAAAAAAGTCTGATTTTGACCACGGTGCAACAAGGGCATATGGGGCACTTATGGCGAAAAGTGAATATGTTCTTTTTATGACGCAGGATGCGGTATGTTATGATGATTATGTTATCGAAAATCTTTTAAATGCATTTGATGACAGAAAAGTAGGGATAGCTTACGCAAGGCAGCTTGCAAGAGAAGATGCGGATGAGATAGAGCGGATGACAAGAGAAAATAACTATCCGGAGGAAAGTATCGTAAAAACTAAAAAGGATGAAAAAAAGCTTGGAATAAAAGCTTATTTTTGCTCGGATGTATGTGCAATGTACAGACTTGATGTATATAAAAAACTTGGCGGATTTGTCAAGAAAACGATATTTAATGAAGATATGATAATGGCATATAAAGAGATGCAGGCAGGATTCAGCGTTGCATATGTGGCGGATGCAAAGGTTATCCATTCACATTCATATACTTGTAAACAGCAGTTTGTAAGGAGCTTTGACCTCGGTGTGTCACAGAGACAGTATCATGAGATATTTGATAATATTTCTTCTGAAAAAGAAGGGGCAGGCTATGCCAAAAAAGTTATAATCCGTCTTTTGAAAAATGGAAAATTTATAAAGACATTTTATTTTATGATGCAGTGTGGCTTTAGGCTGTTTGGATATAAGCTTGGAAAAAATTATGAAAAACTTCCAAAGAAAATGGTTCTTGCTTGCACAATGAATAAAGAATACTGGAAATAAAAGCTGAGTTTTGGCAGTTGACGGTTCATTGATCTAAGAAATGAAAGACTGAACTGTTAAAATAAAAAAGGGAAAAACGCTGGTTTTCTGCTATGTTACGAACATTTTCACAGACATTAAAAAAGAACATATGGCACAGTTTGTATATAAGCTATGCTATATGTTCTTTTATTTGTGTTCTGCTTTAGTCTTTTTCAACAGTTGGATTAAAATTTTTATTTTCACCTGTTGAAATATTGTAGTAGTATGCTGTTTTTCCCTCATAATCTTCATAGAAAACATAATCGGAGATTATATGTATAAAATTGAAATTGCCTGCAGCAATCTGCTCATTTGTGCCGGTACTCATATCATACATATATATACCATTGTTTTGACCGTTATCAACTTGATAGAAAATAATGTTGCCATCATTTGTGATATTATATGTGGCAATTTTATATTGGACTATAGTTTCGGCAGAACCACCATCAAGTCCGATACGGCACAAATTATAGTTTTGATTCATGTTAAGAAAATATATGTAGTCGCCTGATTTTATAACAGATGTACAGTTGCCATTGTATATGACTTTGTCATTGGCACCTGAAATATCCATTGAATGAATATTATGTTCTTTTGCCCAGCCGGAATAATAAATAGTGTTACCGGAAACAGAATAAGGCGATATGGCTTCTCTTTTAAGAAGTTTATTTTTTGAACCGTCTATTTTCGCTGAATAAAGTTCAAGACCTTTTTTATGGTCATAATGCTGGTAATATACATGATTTCCATAAAGGCAGGCTACTTGAGTAGGGTCTTCATAAAGCCTTGATAAATCAGTACCGTTTTTTGTTATTCTGAAAAGTCCGGTAGTACTTAAAGACAACAGTGCATTATCAGATTTTTTGAATTTATCATTTCTTCTGGTGTAAAAAATGTAATTTCCGGCAGCATTTATATAACTTACCTTGTCATTATAGACTTTTTTTATTTTGCTGAGGTTTGCATTCATTTTGTATAGTTTATTATGGTCGTTTGGATTGGCAAAATAAATCACATTGTCTGCCTGTGTGAAAAGACCACCATTTAAAAGATTGCCACTTGTATTGCCGGTAGTGGATGAATCACTGTATAATTTGACTTTCCCTTTTTTTATTATAAGAATAGATATGACAGCGACAGCGGCAAGTATTAATATACTTGCTAAAATTCTTTTTATTAAGCTTCCTTTTTTCAATATACCAGCCCTCCCTGTGTTAGATAGATTAGGTTGTAACGAAACTTATTGACTGCAAAGACATAGCAAATAGTTTCGTAAAAACTTATTATATAACTGCTGTTCATTTTTGGTATGTACAACAACAGTTACATATTTATTATAACCTATCTATAAAAGTGTGACAATAGCAATGCCGATTGTTTTTATATAAGATTTGGAATGTAAAACAGATGGAAAAACTTTGTATTTATTCGGGCGAATTTATGATATAATGAACACAAAAGTGTTCATATTAAGAGTTTCTAACGAAACTCCATTATGTGCAAAAAGCTTGCACAAATTTATGATATAATGAGTATAAAAGTGATAATAATCAGGAGGACGAAGTATGTTAAGTTTACCGGCTATTTTTAGCGACCATATGGTATTTCAGAGAGAAAAAAATATATTACTTTGGGGAGAAAGTGATGAAAAAAATGTTACAGCAGTAATAGATGAAAAAAAAGTAAGTTCAGATGTAAATAACGGCAGATGGGAGATTGAACTGCCGCCGATGGCAGCAGGCGGACCTTATGAACTTGAGGTGTCGGATGGAGTACAGACTAAAAAATATACAGATATAATGATAGGTGAGGTATGGCTTGCCGGAGGTCAGTCTAATATGGAGCTTGAACTTCAGAACAGCATGAACGGACAGGAAGTTTGTGCAAATGTAAAAGATGACGGTGTAAGGTATTATTATACACCGAAAGTGTCATGGGTCGGAGATGAACTTTTTGAAGCAGAAAAAAAGAGTGAGTGGCAGCATTGCACACCTGATAATTGCAAAAACTGGTCTGCTGTTGCATACTATTTTGCAAAAGAGCTTTCAAAAAAACTTGGAGTGACGGTAGGTATTATCGGCTGCAACTGGGGCGGAACTTCGGCTTCATGCTGGACGAGCAGGGAGTTTATGGAGCAGGAGACACCTTTAAAACCTTATCTTGATAAATATGACAATGCGGTTAAGGGGCAAAATCCAGAGGAGTACATAAAAGCAAGAGAAGAATATATTAAATATCAGGCAGAGTTTGATAAGAATGTCGGTCATTATTATGAGACTGCCAAAAATCCTACATGGGATGAGGCGATAAGCCTTTTTGGAGAAAATCAGTATCCGGGACCTATGGGACCAAGAAATGAGACAAGACCTAACGGACTTTACGATTCGCTTCTTAAGAGGGTAATGCCTTATACGCTCAGAGGATTTTTATATTATCAGGGCGAGGAAGATGACCATATGCCTTATACATATTATACGATGCTTTCAACACTTATAAGACAGTGGCGTCATGACTGGAGAGATGAGCAACTCCCATTTATGATTGTTCAGCTTCCTATGTTTAAGAATGATGGAGAGCCTGATTACCATAACTGGCCGTTTATACGAGAAGCCCAGATGCGTGTATTTAAGACTGTTAAAAACACAGGAATTGCAGTCATACTTGACAAGGGCGAGTATGGAAACATTCATCCGGTACAGAAAGATGTTGTTGGAGAGAGACTCTGCGAGCAGGCACTTTATCATGTATATAAAAATGATAATGAAAAGAGTGCATTTGGACCGATATACAAGTCGTATGAAAAAGACGAAGAAAAAATGATACTTCATTTTGATTATGCAGATAATGGCATGGAATGTAAGGGAGAGAAACTTATAGGATTTGAGATTGCAGGTGATGATAAGAAATATTATAAAGCAGATGCCAAGATTGCAGGAAATGATATTGTAGTATCGGCATCTGAGGTAGATAAGCCTAAATATGCAAGATACTGCTGGACAAATTATTCAGAAGTGACATTGTTTGGTAAAAACGGAATACCTGCCGCACCGTTTAGAACAAGTTGTGATGACGGGGCAGTTGCGACCGGCAGCAGAAATGAAGGATTGTGGAAAAATGCCGAGGTTGACTAAATGGCGGTTTTGCAGTATAATCAAGCGATATGAATATGAATTTATGGAGGATTTAAGATGGCTGAAAAGAAAAATCTTATGACTCGTGAAGGTCTTAAGGCACTGGAAGATGAGTTAAACGACTTAAAATTAAATAAAAGAAAAGAAGTAGCACAGAAAATCAAGGAAGCAAGAGAGCAGGGAGACTTGTCAGAGAATGCTGAGTATGATGCTGCAAAAGATGAGCAGCGTGACATAGAAGCGCGTATCGAAGAAATCGATAATATTCTTAAAAATGCTGAGGTAGTAGAGCATGACGAGGGAGATGCTGACAAGGTTAATGTAGGTGCTACGGTAAAGATTAAAGATATTGAGTTTGGTGATGAGATGGAGTATAAGATCGTAGGTTCAACAGAGGTTGACTGTCTTAATAATAAAATCTCAAATGAATCACCTGTCGGAGCTGCACTTATAGGGGCAGCAAAAGGTGATATTATCGAGATAGAGACACCAAATGGTGAAATGATAAAATATGAAGTAATGAGCGTAAGCAGATAATAATAAAAACGGAAGGAGTAATAAAAGTGGCAGAACAGCAGAAAAAACCACAGACACAGCAGGATTTAAATCAGCTTTTAAAGGTAAGAAGAGAGAAACTTGCTGCATTACAGGAAGCAGGAAAAGATCCGTTTGAGATTACAAAGTATGATCAGACGCATCATTCGGATGAAGTAAAAGAACTTTACACAGCACATGAAGAGAAACTTCTTGCTGGCAGAGTTAAGCCTGATACAGAGGGAATGGACGAAGCGGAAGCCCGTAAAGTAATAAATGATGATTACAATGAAAGAAGAGCAATAATGGATGCATCTCCTATTCAGGTATCGGTGGCAGGCCGTATGATGTTTAAGCGTGTCATGGGAAAAGCATCATTTTGTAATATTCAGGATCTCAAAGGAAAAATACAGATATATGTGTCCAGAGATTCAATTGGAGAAGAGCCGTATGCTGTATTTAAAAAATCAGATATTGGTGATATCTATGGCATAAAAGGTTATGCATTTAGAACAAAAACAGGAGAGATTTCCATACATGCGGAAGAATTGACACTGTTATCGAAATCCCTTCAGATTTTACCTGAGAAATTCCATGGTCTTACAGATACAGATGTACGTTATCGTCAGAGATATATTGACCTTATTATGAATGAGGAAAGTAAAAATGTATTTGTAAAGAGATCACTTATGATGAAAGAAATCAGAAATTTCCTTGCATCAAGAGATTTCATGGAAGTAGAAACACCTATGCTTGTATCTAATGCCGGTGGAGCAGCCGCAAGACCATTTGAAACACACTATAATGCACTCAATGAGGATGTAAAGCTTCGCATTTCGTTAGAATTATATTTAAAGAGACTTATAGTAGGCGGACTTGAAAGAGTATATGAGATTGGACGAGTATTCCGTAACGAAGGCGTAGATACAAGACACAACCCGGAGTTTACTCTTATGGAACTTTATCAGGCATATACAGATTATGAGGGAATGATGGAACTTACAGAATCAATGTTCCGTTATCTGGCAGAAAAAGTAGTAGGTTCAACAAAGATTTCATATAATGGTGTTGAAATTGATCTTGGCAAGCCATTTGCAAGAATGACAATGAATGAGGCAATTTTAAAATATGCAGGCATTGATTTTGATAAGGTCGAAAGTGATGAGGCAGCAAAAAAACTTGCAGATGAGCATCATATCGAATATGAGGAACGTCACAAGAAAGGTGATATTATTAATCTGTTCTTTGAGGAGTATTGCGAGAAAGAGCTTATACAGCCTACATTTATCACTGACCATCCAATAGAGATTTCTCCACTTACAAAGAAGAAACCAACAGACCCTACAAAAGTAGAGCGTTTTGAGCTTTTCTGTAATACATGGGAGATGTGTAATGCATATTCAGAGCTCAATGATCCGATAGACCAGAGAGAGCGTTTTGCACAGCAGGATGCTAATGCAGATGCAGGAGATGATGAGGCAGAGCATACAGACGAAGATTTCTTATATGCACTTGAACTTGGTATGCCACCAACAGGCGGAATCGGATACGGACTTGACAGACTTTGTATGTTACTTACAGATTCGCAGGCAATCAGGGATGTATTGTTGTTCCCGACGATGAAGAGCTTGGAGAAATAAAAATCGTTGTAATGCCTATAAATAAAGGATTTTAGTGATTTCAAGATTGGAAAAAATAGTGTTTTGACACCAGTTTGACACCAAAATTTATAACAACTAAGAGTTTATTCACGATTTAGAATTTAATATTAGGACATCTAAATAAGTCCATATACTTGTATTTATTATGAGTATGTGGGCTTATTTTAGTGCCTTAAAATAAAAATATACATAAAAGTCATTTGAAGCCGAATATGAGCCATATAAGCACATTTAAGCCATTATATAACGTGGT
>OJSE01000108.1_pt1 | contig 111255 bp, 82 predicted proteins | sample 1599351 | NCBI WGS metagenome assembly OJSE01 (sample SAMN04168656, study PRJEB22393) | human gut metagenome | biome: human gut microbiome; feature: stool | host: Homo sapiens | collected 2014-03-17 | reverse complement strand
CAGGCCAAGAAAAACCAACAATTCCAGAAGAAAACCCTGTTGGAATGATGGTTGCGTTGTTTGTAATCGGCGCATTCATCCCTCGGACGTTCTTGCGAACGGCCGGGGTTTTCTGCGCTGAATCATTATAATTGTAATACTATACTATTTTCTAATTAGGTGAAAATTGTATATGCAATATTACAAAAGGCTTGACAAATCAGAAATAAAGACATTCGATAAACTTATGGAATTGGAGAATTTGCTATGAATTATGCTTTTCGAAATGGAAAAATTTTGGATGGAACAAAAGAAATGAAAATCCAACAGGGGCTTTGTATTCTGGTAGAAAACGGAATCATCACCGATTTGATACCAGATGCGAATGCAGATCTTCACAATTATAAGGTGATTGACCTTCACGGACAATACATTCTTCCTGGACTAATCAATATGCATGTTCATCTTGCTGGAAACGGAAAGCCTCAGAAAAAACAGCGCGATAATGAAAAGCTAGTCAAAACCATTATGAGTTCCTCGCTTACCAGAACAATCGCATATAAAATGGTAGCAGGATTTGCGAAAGATGAATTGTTCAGTGGTGTCACAACCATCCGAACAGTTGGTGGACTCGGCAATTTTGATACTCGTCTGCGCGATGAAATTGAATCCGGCACTAAACTTGGCCCTCGCATTCTTGCTGCAAATCAGGGAATCTCCGTTCCAGGTGGTCATATGGCTGGATCGGTTGCAGTTGCCGCATCGACCATTCCAGATGCACTGAAACAACTTGAAAAAGCGAAGCAAGAAAAGATTGATTTAATCAAACTTATGATTACCGGAGGTGTATTGGATGCCAAGAAAAAAGGTGTTCCCGGTGAATTAAAAATGTCACCTGAAATGGTATATGCCGTCTGTAAACAAGCACACGATGCTGGTTATCTGGTTGCTGCTCATGTAGAATCCCCAGAAGGTGTTCGCGTTGCTCTGGAAAATGGCGTAGACTCAATCGAGCATGGTGCCAAACTGGACAATTCTATGATAAGGCTCTTTCAAGAGCGTGGTGCTTTTTTGTGTACAACAATCTCACCAGCGCTTCCATATGCGCTGTTCGACAGTTCAATCACCCATGCAACCGAAGTCGAGCAATATAATGGAAACATCGTCTTCAAGGGCATTATTGACTGTGCGAAAGCTGCACTCGCAAATGACATTCCTGTTGTTCTGGGCAATGATGTTGGTTGCCCATGGATTACCCAATATGATTTCTGGCGTGAACTCTATTATTTTCATAAATATGTTGGCGTATCCAATTCCTTTGCCATCTATACTGCAACAAAGCGAAGTGCTGAACTTGCCGGAATTGGTCACATTACCGGATCGATCGAAAAAGGAAAAAGCGCTGACATGATTGTCACTGCAAAAAATCCTCTCAAAGATTTGCGTGCACTGCGCAATCTGGAAATGGTTATCGCCAAAGGAAGTCTTTTTGATCATCCAAAGATCAAAAAGAGAAAACAGGTTGAAAAAGAGTTGGATAAGTTTTTATAATTTTTCATTCACCCCCAGAGACTACAATTGAAACATCAACGGTCTCTGGGGAATTTTACCTGCTGTATAGCTGTTTCTGTGTCCTTATTCCATTTTAGTTCAACTACCAGTGCTGGATAAGCATTCTTATATTCTGTTTTTGGAATAAATACAAAATTAGCATTTTTTGACCGATTGTATACTCAAATCAAATTTTCTATTTCTTTTTTATAAGGAATTGATGGTGCTGCACCTTTTCGTGTCACACATATTGATGCAGCTAGCGATGCATCTTTTAAAGCATCTGAAATATTTTTTCCACCTGCTAAATCTGCCAAAAAATATCCGGAATAGGTATCTCCTGCCGCTGTTGTATCAATTGCTTTTACTTCAAAAGCAGGTTGAAAAAGAATATCCTTTTTATCACAATAATAACTTCCTTTTTTTCCAAGAGTTAAAATCAGATGGCTCTGCGGATATTGTTTTTGAAACTGCTGCATGATCTTTTCCGGATCCATCGCTATTTGATCTGCCATTTTCTGTTTTTGGTTTTTTCCAAACAATATAGCGCCCTCGATTTCATTGCAAAACCACCAATCAACATAAGACAATGGCAGCGTAAAAAGCTCTTTGCTTATTGGTGATGGGTTAAACGCAATGTACATCTTCTTTTTATGTGCGATTTCCATTGCCTCATTTAGACAATTTATTTCATTTTGAATCAGCATGAAATCACCTGCAGAAGCATCTTTTAACAATTCATCCAAATATGCTTTCGTAACACAGTGATTTGTTCCCGCATAAAGAATGATACAATTTTGTCCCTGCTCATCTACCTGGATCACCGTATGACCACTCGCTTCCTGTAGTGTACATATATGTGTGGTATCCACACCAGAATCTTCCAATAGTTCCTTTAAAAATGCGCCATCTGGTCCAATCATACCACCATGAATTACCTGTGCACCTGCGCGAGCAAGCGCAATTGATTGATTCAATCCTTTTCCGCCAGCAAAAATTTCTCTTCCATAAGAGGAAATCGTTTCACCTGGCTGAACAAAATGCGGTACTCGATATACATAATCAATATTTAAAGACCCCATATTATATATTTTCATATCTTTCTTTTCACCTTCCTATGGGAACCACTATACCATATATACGGAAAAAATAAAAGTATAATTAACCTCATTTAGGACCGTTTTTGCCGGGGACAGGCACTGGATGTCCACGATCTTTTTATCGGCACTTTTGACAGGTTGTATGCACGGCGTAAACTGGATTATGACCTACATCATGCCACTGAAATTTAAAAAATACGGTAAAATTTCGTTTATGTCCGGACTTTTAAATTCCTTTACCTACGTTGGAAGCTCCATTTCTGTTTACGCGATCGCAATCTTCTCCGAGCATAGCGGTTGGAGTGCTACTTTGCTTATGTGGAGTGGTATTGCGTTTGTCGGAATGGCGATCTGCCTTGCACTGAGTAAGAAAAATACGTCTTTATAAAACAATAGGGAAGAAAAAACAGAGACAGTTGTTTTTAGCAATTGTCTCTGTTTTTTCTTTTTTTAATTAACAACTCAGTACTATACAAATTTAGCTTCTGTAAATCGTTGCTTCCATTACTTTTATTTTTCCTTCACCGTCTTATCCTGCATTTTTAGGATTCGGTTGCATCCAGTCAGCGTACTGCTACGATGTGAGATAAGAAGAATGGTCTTATCGGCATACTCGGTCTGAAGTGTGTGCAGCAGTTCCTTTTCGTGAAGCGCATCGAGCGCACTTGACGGCTCATCCATTAGGCAAATATCGGGATTTCGAAGAAAGATTCTAGCGATTCCAATACGCTGGCGCTCTCCTCCCGAAAGGCGTGCATTCATCTGACCCATATCGGTATCATACCCATCCGGAAGTGTCTCAATAAAATCGTCGATTCCAGCCCGCTTTGCCGCAAGCCGAATCTCCTCTGACGTTGCCGACGGCTTTGCGACTGCAATGTTCGCCGCGATGGTATCATCAAACAGATAGGTATCCTGCTCAAGAAATGCGATTCGCTTATGAAGCTCGGCAAAACTAATTTTCTCGCTTGGGATTCCATTGAGTAAAATCTGGCCTTCACTCGGTGCATAAAAGCGAAGCAGCAGGCGAAGAATAGTTGATTTTCCTGCACCGGATTCGCCCTCGATTCCAATCTGATCGCCCTTTTTAATGATTAAATTCATATGGTCGAGAATCTTCTTCTCGGTGCCCGGATATGAAAAGCTGACATCACGAAACTCGATTGTCTGAATCTCACCGCAGGAAACAGGTGATTCTGGCTCTGTTGTTTCCGGCAATGTATCTTCGATTTGGAAGATACGCTCTGCCGCACCGTAAGTTTCCAACAGACTTGTCACCACGAAGGTCAGGTTAAAGGTGGACGAAAGCGATGCTGTTGCCGCAAAGGAAAGTGCAATCGTTCCAACTGGATTGTTGATGCCACGCGAAGCGAGCACGCCTGCGCACACCAGAATCAAAATTCGTGCCAGATAGACAAAGAAATTTGGAAACGATGCGACCGTCTGGCGATGGAGTGTCAGCCAAAATGATGCATGATTGACCTCATCATTTGCCCGTTGGATCTCCTCTGCCTTTCGCTCTCCTGCTCCAAAAATCTGAATATCGCGGATGCTGTAAACGCTCTCAAGAATCTTTGATTTAAGTATTCCAAGGCGTTCTCGATAGCGCATTCCGATTCCGCGTCCAGCCTTAAGCGCCGAAAACGGAAGCACCACGCTGATCATAAGATAGATTGGAATTAGGACCCATGCGTACAACGGATTGACGCAAAATGCCAGAATTACCGTTGTAAGCGGAAGCAAAATTACGGTAAACATCGGACCAATTGTGTGCGCAAAGAAAAATTCTAGCGTCTCGATATCCGACACAGCAATGTTCATCAGATCGCCCGTCTCCCTTCCAATCAGCCATGCCGGGGCCACGCGGTCAATCGAGTCAAATAGCTGCACTCGCATCTTGGCAAGAATGCCATATGCGCCCATATGAGAAAATACGCCCTCCAAATAACGACTCACTGCAATCAAAATCGCACAGCCAACGGTCAGTATTCCATACAGGGCAAAGTTGCCGCAAAAGCCTGCGGCGGCAAGAAGCCACAATGCACCAAAGCCCATTAGACCCATATGCGCTAGTGCACCAATGATACTTGAAAGCGTCGAAATCACCAGATAACCACGGATGGATTTTCCGATTGCAAGCAGGCGGCGGTTCATCTCTCCAATTGAATAGCTAAATTTTCGTTTCATTCTGCCACCTCCATTGCCTGCTGGCGCGTTACAAGCTCACGGTACAAGCCGCCCTGCTGCATCAGCTCTGCATGACTTCCACGCTGAGCCACCACTCCTTTTTCCAGTATATAAATACAATTTGCATTCTGAATCGTGGACATTCTGTGCGAGATGATGATGAGCGTTCTCGTCTTTGACAAACGACCGATCGTCTCCCAGATCTCACGCTCACTCTGCGGATCGACACTTGAAGTAGCCTCGTCAAAGATCATATACTGTGCCTCTGAAAGCAGTGCTCTAGCAATTCCCATCTTTTGGCGCTGTCCACCGGAAAGCTCTGCTCCTGCATTTCCCACATCCGAGTCGAGTCCTTTTGGAAGCGTCTTTAAAAAGCTGCCAAGTCCAGCCTCCGATAACGCTTCTTTTAATTTTTCATCGTTTGCGTTTGGATCGGCGAGCAATAGATTCTCACGAATGGTTCCCGAAAACAGATTGACCTGCTGCGGAACCATGGCAATGTTTGTGCGAAGCTGCTGCGGTGTGACACTTCGATACTCCTTTCCTTCGATAAAAATCGTACCCTGATCTGGATCGCAAAAACGCATCAAAAGCGATGCCGCCGTTGATTTTCCACAGCCGGACAAACCAACGAGTGCAACCGACGAACCTCTTGGAATCGTCAGTGACACATCCTGTAGCGCTCTGCTGCGGCCCTCATAGCCATAAGACACATGCTCCATGCGAATTCCGTCAAAATGCTCTGGATCGGCCGGAAGCTCTGGATTGTACGGACGAGACGTATCGGTCTGCAAAATCTCCTCCACCTTTCCTGCCGCAGAGATCGCCGTCAGTGCGCTGTGAGAAGCACTCATCAACTGACGAATCGCAGAAAAATAGCTATAGGAAAGCATCAAAACGGTAAGTGCTTGCGCGATTGTAATATCACCATTTCGCATTCCGGTAATGCAAATCACAAGTGAAACCGTGATGGCCGCATAGATCAAAAGCTCGGTCACAAGGAAGGATGTGAAATTGATTTTCATGAAGGCATTGATATTTTTGTTTAACACATCTGCCTTCTCACCGAGCACGCGGGAATGCTCACGGTCACGATCAAACAGTTTCAGTGTCGTCAATCCGCGAAGACCATCCATGTAATAACCAGTCATATCATCTAATGAACGCCAATACGTCTTTCTGAGCGCCTCAATTTTTCCACGAAATACATTGTGAAGTGGAAAAAGGATCAGCGATACAAAAAGAAGAAGCACGGCCACGATAAGGGAAATATTCTTCAGATGGAAAAACAGGTAAATCGGCGCGATCACACTAAAAATCAGGCTCGGCAGATAGCTGCTAAAATACGCCTGCATCTGCTCCACCGCATCGACCGCCGCGGTAATCGCTGATGTCGGCCCGATCTTTTCAATGCCGCCCGCATCGAGTTCCATCACCTTTGAAAAGATTGTTTTTCGCATGGTGCTTCGCGCCTTTTCCGCCGTCTTGTATTCGATAAGTCCCTTGACAAGCTGCGCAAGAAACGTAAATACCGATGCGAGAAATGCCGCACCGACCGCACTTTTTACTGTACTTAATACCACCTGTGGCTCGAACAAACTGCCCAGAAACTGCGAAACAATTTCCGCTAGCGCTGTTGTTCCAATAAGCGTCAAAAAACTGACTGCGGCAATCGCAAGAATCCATTGCCACAGCCCCCTTGCCAGTCTCAGCAAAGTTTTGTTTAATAAAAGCATGGTTTCACCTCCGTCTGATTTGTACATTAATATGCTTGACATACGACCACAGTTAAATCTGTTGGCTTTTCTGTCTGACTTTTTTGACATGTACACTATATATCATTATACTGTCAGTCTTGTTGACTGACAACTGATTAACCGAAGGACTATCGGTATTTATTTGTCATTTACTACCAGACATGGCTCATTTCATGGTTCTAATGGTTCTTACTCACCAGTTTAATCTGAATTTACCGACATCAGCTAAGACAGAAATTTTATTTTCAATTATCAGGCTTTGTTTATTTTCATCCCTTTTTTATTAGAAGCAAGCTTTGTTTTCGTGTTAATTCAAATTAATCTTTAGACACTGACATGATAACTTCACCTTTCTTTGGATATTATATACTGTTTGGGCAATCTTTAATGCGATAGCTTCACCTTCAATTTTACTTGGATCATTAAATTTTTTCCAAACAATTAACCAAACATTCTGTCTCTATCATAAACAATACCAGATCAATGACAAGCACATATTCAGTTCTCCATCAAAAAAACTTATATTTATAAAAGCTAAGAATATACGCTTTGCTATACTCATAGCTTTTACAAACTTTCCATCACATATCCAACTCGTTATATTTCGAACCTGTTTTTTGCCGTACTTTTTTGCCGGGGACAGGCACTAGATGCCCCTTCGGGAATTTCCCCGAAAGGTGCCGCTCACCGCCTTCATTTCGGTTCACTCATCAACCTGTGAATCGAAATGGAGGTACATAATGCAGAAGATCAATCTTCGGGAACTGTATCCCGATATGTATAAAACCGATGTCTTTGTGGACGTGGTCGAGATTGCCCGGATCGAGGGCGCGGACCGCCGCCGCGTGTGGGATAGCATCCGGCTCTTCATATGGCTAATCATATGTCTGATCTCTGGTTTAGTACCAGGGGGCTGGCACTTTTTTACCCAGTTTAGTACCGTGGGCTGGCACCCGGAGCTTTATGATAAGTTGAGATGAGCAGTAACACGCTGCCCTCTCGTGCTGCTCAGACTCCTCTGCACAAAATGTATACTTTTGTTTATAGAACTTTTATAAAGTTTATACTTTTTTGCCTGGGACAGGCACTTTTTTTCTTCAACAATTTTACCTTCTTAGTAAAACATCCAATCATCATGTTTCTCAGTTTCCACAAAATACTTATAGCCATGGTCTTTAAGAATTTTTTTTATTGTTTTTTCTAAGCGTTCCAGATCATTTGATGCCGTATATTTGATACGTTCTAAACTGATACCGTTCCGCTCGCAATATTGTCTTTTTCTCTCATCATATTTTATCTGCCGATTAAATCTATCCGATGAGGTACTATTATCTTCTATTACATAAGTCCCAAATTCATCATAATAACCTTTTTTATAGTGATGCGGACCCTGCAATTCTATAGCCAAATCAATTATTGGATTTTCATCTTTATCAACAGATTTAAATAATACAAAATCAAAACGAAGGTTTTTACCCGAATCTCCTACTAGACCATCAAAAGACTTTTCTCTGATATAGGTAATTCCTAATTGATTTAATATGTCCATTGTTTTTGCTTCAAAAGATGATACCTCATGACAACTGCAGCATTTATCCAAATAATAACCTTTATTCCCATCATAAAGAATTTTCATGCTAGATGAAAGTATATCCTCCTCTTTTCCACAAATCTGACAAATACATGCATATTTCTTCGCAATGGTTATTATAGGTTTTCCATATCCTGATTTATCTAATGATAAATGCTGTGAATCTATACATTCTTTTATAAAATAGCTATCCCAATACTGTTTTGAAAAATCTCTTTTATACGAAGCATCATAGTGAACTACTGCCTCAAAATCATCATACCTGTGCTTTTCTTCATATTGCTCCTGCTCCTTTCTCCTCTGTTCTTTATTAGCCTCGTTTCGCTCTCTATCATATTGAAATGATAGTCGATAACTCTTTTTCTCAGCTTCTATTATCTGATTTTTAAAAATATCACATTCCTGTTCGTATTTTTTATTATACGGTTGTTTAATTGCAATACTACTCTCTATGTCATCATATTCATCCAGTATTTTCTGTAAATATGAAACCATCGGCGCCAATGACTTCTTTTTGCACCACTGTACCCATGAATTTGCAAAACTAATAGCATCTTCATTTTCTAAATTCTTTACAAATCTATGTTTGGGAGCAGTCATATCCGCCATCATAGTAATTAATCTTTTCCTATCATATTTTTTAACAATCTTTTCTTCACTATTGTAAGCATATTTTTCGTTCAGTTCAGGTCTTTGCTGCGGAAATGTCAAACCATTTGGAACTAGATAATCATCTCCATAATTTCTTTCATAATGATATTTTTCCTTACAACTGTCGCAGAAAATCTCAACTTCTGTATCATTTTCTTTTTCCTGTCCCCAGTCATTTGATAAATATATTCGGTAAAATTGTAAATAACCTTTCCCACAAGCACATTTTGCACTATATAATCTTCTGTAATCTTCTTCATATGACATAGAATATCACTTCCTAATCCAATAATGGTGTAATCAATTAAGACTACTTAGTTAATCAGTTTCTATAGCAAACTTTTTGAACACCTTACCTATTTTATCTTTTATTCTATAAATACTCCTTTCAAATTTTTCATTTTCTAATATGATTAGTATATCATGACTACAAACAAAGTCAAGTTATTTTTTGAGTGCCTAACCATTTTACATTTACTTCAAATTGGGCAGAATTTCCACCTATCAGATCATACCTTCTTACCCAGATGCACTATCTGATGCCCTATTATCCCTTCCGTCGGATTGTACACACTTTGCCGGACACATATTCTGCTCCGTTTTCCAAATTTTCTCTTCCTCCTCTCAATTAAACAAATACACTTTTTTAATTCAAATGTTAATAAAAAATATACTTTTCTCAAGATATACTTCTTCCCAAAGTCTGCCTCCTATCTCTGACATCTCATTAAGTACTTGTCTTCACTTTTTTGTAAATTTTTTTCTTTCCAAAAATGATATATAGGATACTTTTGGAACCTTCCTTTCTCTTGGTTAGTCAATTTTGCAAAATGTCGTTCCGCTGGAACCTGCTGTTCCAAAAGTAAATATGCACCTACCTTGCATTCCTCTGTTGTATTGCTATCTTCAACTATTTCCCATAAAGCCTGAATCTCACAGGAATTCAAAGTTCGAACCCTCTTTATTGTTTGTAACCTATTTAATGTCCTTATTTGATTATCTAATTCATTTTGTGGTGCTTCCGATATCCATTCACTGAAATCCAAACAAGTTTTTAATAACATTTTCTTTCTCATACCCTCTGCACTATCATAAGCAGATAATAAATCAAGCAGAAACCAATTTGCCCGGCTAAACGTTTCTTGATGATGTTGCGTTTTCTTAAATGAATGAAGTAATATATCATACTTTATATTACTCAATGTCAATAGATCATTTGTTTCTAAAAGAGCAAATTGTGAAATTGGAAGCATTTTCTCCTTATCTGTTTCATCCTGAATTGCAATAGGAAAATCTATTTCAAAAAAATTAGATATTTCATAAGTACCAGCTTCTTCACATTTTTCCAAACATACTGCAAATCTCAACTTTCCAACCTTTATACATGCTATGGATGGCAAATCATTTTTTAAGCCTTTCACTGGCTTTTTATCTACAAAAGCAGTTATTAAATAATTAAGATTTCTTAAATCTTCATCTTTTAAATTACTTATATCAAGATCCTCCGAACAACCTAAAAGATCAAGAGCCTTAACAACTTTTTTTGCAAAGCAGAGATATTCTTTTTCTTTAATGATAGAGAATCCTGATATTTCTTTCTCGTTATAATCAAACGGAATTTTCACATCATTTACCTTAAAATATCCGTTTTCCAAATACGAAATCATGAAATCAAGATCTTTAGCTAAAACACGAATTTTATTAGAATCCTTGTAATTTATTTTACAAGATTGATTATCTTCTTCAAAAGTTAACGTAAAACTGTCGCCATATTTAAAAACAACTTTTTCTGCACTTTTAATAACTTTATATTGCGTATAAAACGCTCTATCTTGTATGGTAACGAGCGCCTTTTTCGTCTCCATAGTATGTATATCTTGTGGTATAAAATCAATTGGTTGTACAATCGTACTTCCTTTAATTTCAGCATAAATATACACTTCACTCTTAAGTAATGCAATTTCAGGGTCAACTCCTCGCACCGTTGCCACAGGAATAACTATGTTTTTTAAAACACCTTGTGATTTCAATTCTTCCAGATCTGGCAATTTTCCCTCTATAAAGCTTGCCTGTTTTTGACAATTCTGCAAGCAGTTTAAGAATATAGTCGTTTTATCATTACTTTCTGAAGGAAATATTTTCAAATGAACGGTTTTTGTATTTTGTTTTTTGCCTTTTTCCAATAAATTTCTCAATTTAATTGGAGTAAGCTCTGCATAATATATTGTAGTACTATAATCAAGCTTTTGTATATATACCACAAACAATATACATCCACCATCATTAAGATAATTTTTCAAATCAGCAGTCGACATTGAATAGGCAATTTTTTTAGGGTGATCATTACATATTTTTCCTTTAATTTGTACTGGCATTCTTCCCTTCAAACTACTCTTTTTCTTCGATTTATCTCTATATATATACACACATCCATCCCACGATGGTTCTTTATCGTTATCTGGAATAAATTGATCAAGAAGTTCTGACATTACTACGCTATTCCTAACTGCGTTAACTGATATAGTCTCTATAGCTTTACTGTCCATTATTTTCTCACCTCATCCTTTATATTTTTTCGTATCGAATCAACATGTTTCTTGCAAAATACATTTTTCTAACAACCTAGACATATACTAATTGTAAGTCTAGGCTTTGAATATCCGATACTTTTGTCCTTAAAAACATTTTTTATGATATGAATTTCTAAATGTCAAACAAATTCAGCTTAACACAATCTTTTTTTCTTTCTATTAACCTGATAATGTTACTCTGCTTGTTACATTCTACACCATTTCCATCAAATATTCCACATACAATTTTTCCCAATTTTCTACCGTTACTTTATTCAAAACATCATATCTCATCCAATACTTTTTGAACAGCATACGGCTTTGCGTACTTAATATACGCGTCACTGACAAATATTGTATTTTCATCAGACGGTTCTACCCACATAGCTGGATAGACAACTATTCGTTTTTGGTGCGTTCCTCGCCTTGCCACAATTCCTGTAGAGGTAAACTCTGTATTACAACCTGATATATTCAATATATTATGCAATGGTTCTATAAATTTCTTTTGTTCCTCTACAGTAAATTCTTCTGCTATCGTGCCTTGCTTTCCCCACCTTAAAAGCTGCAATGCTGCAAATCGATCCAGCATTCCATGAATAAACTGATTACGATAATGCTTTAAGCAATTATAACAAGCACTTTCACAGTTACAACCGCCTAGCAACTCTTCAAGGCTTTGAATCAAAGCACCTATTTCTTCCGCCGCACTAACTGCATACCCAGCACCGCTTGACAAACTATCATACAAATAAATATCAACGAATGTCCCTTCTGGGTTATTTCGTAAACGATATCCCGTAACTAATTCATCAAACTCTACATCCAAATATTTACTCGCAGCAAGTCTCAATCCTTCTGCAAGAGATTGTGCAGCACGACTAAGCCAAGGGTTATCCTTTCTATGCGTATCAATCAACTTATCATCTAATGCAAATTCAAGAACTAGCATATCTGTGACAAAATCATATCCAAGATTTACATTTATAATGTTCGTATGACGGCATCTGCCTCTTGCAAACTTTGATTTATAAGGTCTTCCCATGCCATCTAAAATATTATCGTCATCACCTGCCATTGCTGCTCCACAATCTTTGCAGACTGTAAATCCACGATTATTAGCACCTTTATTCATCATAATAATTCTTTGATTTGTTCTTGATGCCATTCTAATATGTTTACAACCCGCAACCTCATATATTTCATCCGAATCTGGCAATGTCGAATACAACGGTTGCTGAACCGCAGAATATTTTTCTGACAGCTGAATCTCTGGAATTGCTTCTGCATTTTTCGGTGCAAATCCCCAAGGTCGTAACATATCTCGTGAAAATTTAAGTTCTTTATTTCCGCAAAATGGACATATTCTTATATGTTCCTGCTCTAATCCAAACCAACCGCATTCCGGGCAAAACAACACTACCTTCAAATAATTAGGGTCCTCTATATAAGTACGCGCTGGTGACAGTGCCTGCCCCGGATGTTTCTCACTTCCCGGATAGTAAAAACCACCAATTTGGTAAGTCTTTTTATCTACAACAATTCCACGACCTGGCGCATATTCTCCAATAGCAATGTCAAGACCACGTTCAATCTCATACTGTGTTCTTCCATATTCATTCATAATATATGTGCTAACGACATTCTTTGGAAAAGAATATGTAGGTATTAATCCCTCCTCATACAAAGCATCTAATAATACTTTTGCTTCCTTTTCTTTTGCATTCTCTTCCACGCCAAATAGCTCTGGATGTTCTTTTCTTTTATTTTTTAGTTTTTCAAAATCTTTCATTAATAAATCTAAAAAATTTTTGAAATTAAGTTTAATATTAAATGGAACAAGAATATCACCTTCCGGAATCTGATTCTGATATTCTTTTGCAAACTTAATGAATTCCTCTAAATAATCATCCACAAAATCCGCCGCTGCAATCATATCTAAACTAGTTGCACGATTACGCAAATACTCCTGAAGCATTACCATTACGAGATGTCTGCGTAATAGCTTTTCACTTCTGATATCAATCCAAGGTTTGCGTGGATCTCCTCTAAACATTGGCACTGGATCATTAAAGTACATTGTATCATGCGGTCCATCTTCACAAAATGTAATGATAGTTGATAAACTTGAACCTCGTCTTCCAGCTCTACCAGCTCGCTGTTGATAATTTTCACGCATAGGTGGAATATTGCGTAAACCTACTGCTACCAACGAGCCGATATCAATGCCAACCTCCATAGTTGTTGTACTGCTTAATATGTCTACTGGTATTTCTCCTTCCTGAACCAAATCTTGAAAACGCAGCTCATATTTTTCAGTTTTACTCCACATATCATCACGTTGATCTTTATGAGAAAGCTGAGCTGTATGTTCTTCTGTATCAATCACCTGAATTTGCTTGCCATCTAATGCATCTTCACTTGGTTTTCTCCAGAAACTAACCGATTCAAATTCTTCTCTAGACATTTCATGCGTCTTTTTTGATCCACAACTTGGGCAACATCCTTTTAACAAATATGGAGTTATTTCAGAGCATTGTTCACATCTGTACCACACCCGATTCAAGTTAAATCTTGGCTTTACACGTGATAAATCAATATACAGCTTTCCATTTTGTGCCGTGTCTAAAAATATTTCTTTTAAAACACGTTTCCATACAAGAGCTTCTTCTGATTCATCATTCCATCCCATAATATCCTTTATATTTTTGGAAAATTTCCACTCGGTATCAAGTCCATACCCCCCATGATTTTGTCTTACGCTAAGACGCACTTCATCAGTGATACTATGCCCCAGTGCAGTTGCCGTATCACAAAGCCATATCATCCATGCATTAAAAACTTCCAAAAATTCTTCTTCTGATACTTCAATGTTGTTTTCTTCCAGCAATTCCATTGCATCTTCCATAGACTGATCCGTTGGCTCTATCCAGCTTATTGCCGCATCATATAATGTATTATAGCCCCCCGCATACAAGCGCAACAAATACTCTTGACTTTTGCCCTTCGCATTTGCCATTGTAAATCTTGGACTATACTCACGCTTTCCTTTTATTGAACGGTTATACCTACTCAATGCTGATTTACAATCATTCGCAAACTGCTCACCTTCAGAATCATTAAAAATATGCACATGATGCAATCCAACCATTAAACAAAAGTAATCATACAACTCATTCATAGAACGTTCTACTGTTGATTTTTCCATCATCTCAAGAGCAAGCGTAAATAATTGACGTGCTGCCATAATATCGGAAGCTTCAGACATATCACGTGCTAATTTCGCTGCTCTTTGCCTACTATCTGAAAACAAAAGCACCTTTCTTCCTTCATTCGGCCAACGTTCTGGATTATTATCTTTTCCTGAAACTGCTGGTTGTACCTGAAACTGCGATTTTATTAAATTAAAAAAAGATTGATTGCCCCTCGTACCAAACGACGTTAATTGCATTGCTGATAACTGATGTCTACAATGTGGACATGTAGGAAATGTCACAAGCTCTGGACGTCCTTTGGCTGAATAATTGCAATAATATAATTTTCGCACATTTGTTTGATTTGCTGATGAATCATCTTTAAAATTCACAAAGCCACTTTTTATATCAAGATAACATGCTTTAATCGTATTTCTACCTTGTTTGGCTGGTAATTTATATCCTTCTGGTGGTATATAAAGGTGAACTTCCTTCATTCGCTTATCTATCAGTTGACCGGGATAATGCCAAAAATACACATTTCGTTTAAAATCAGAATCATCTTCTAGTACATATCCTTTGAAAAACAAAGCACCACATCGTCTATCATTATAAAGTTCATACACAACACTATTACAACATGGGCAGGTTAATCTTCCATCTGATAGAAAGATTTCACCCAACGTTAATTCTCCATCTGTATGAGAATGTTTACATGTTGGATTTGCACATGCATACACGCCTTTAATTCCCCTAAAAAGCATATGCATACGAGCTGGAAAGAGAACTATTCCTTTAGAATTTCGAGCTAATGGCGCAATTGCTAAAAGAACGCTGACTCCCCATAATGCTTTTTCTTTATCGCATTGTGAAAATACTGAAGTTGCAAGTTCATCTAATGATACTGCACTTCCACGACATTTGCTAATTAGTAAAAAAAATGGTTTATACTCAATCAGATGCTCATACATCCAATTATATGCACTATCCAAATTTTTAAATGGCACACTATCACTAATACCATTCCAAAAAGAATTCAATGCCTGCAACCGTTCTTGCTCTTTTCCTTCAAACTCCATTGGATCCGCTTTTTCAAACTTTTCAAATGGAATATCATATTTCTGACGCCCTGCAATCTCTTCTCGCACACCAGTTAAATAGCAAAATCGCTTATATTCATCTGCTGCCGTAAGTTCACTTGCAAATCTCATAACAACATGATAGTCTTCTTCATTTCTATCCGGCATACTTGCTGTTGTAAGAATAAACTGTACTCTATCTCGAGTAATTCCAAGCTTGTGAAAAAGCCTTCTTATTAAAAATGCAACTTCACCACCAGATGACCCACGATACATATGTGCTTCATCAATTATAAACAACAACTTATTATCTGAACTACTTTCTAACCATTTCTTTGTGTCGTTCCAAATTTTAGCTTCTCTTGGCCGCAACAGCATATATTCTAACATAGAATAATTTGTAATTAATATATCAGGGCAGAATTGCTGCATTTCAAATCGTGTAATTAGCTCAGCATCTTCCTCATCCGGAATATGCTGACTATTATGAATGCCTTCAAGGAATTTATTCATATCTACTTTAGACGGAATTTTACCCTCTCTAGTTAGCTGAGTAAAAAAATCTTTTTCTGATTCCTCCTGAGGAAATGCCATTCTCCCTAATGTTTTTTCCAAACGATGATCTTGCTCCTTACTCGGTTCTAAACCAGGATACGGAGTACGTCCTGTATACATTCCAAACTGGGGTCTTCTTACGTTTTGCCCACATGTATCACGAAAAATATTAATAAACTTATTTTCCGGATCACCAATAAGTCTGCGTAAACGACTAACCTGATCAGCTACTAATGCATTCATAGGATACATAATAATTGTTCTAACACCTCGCATATGCCATGTATCACAAGAAGTTTTTGCCTCGATTGCCAATTTTGCCATAAGAGGCCACATAAAACATTCTGTTTTACCAGAACCAGTACCTGTAGCTACAAACAAATCATTTCCTCTTATTGCCTCTTCCAAGGCATTTATCTGATGTATAAAAGGGGCTTGATACACTCCCACACCAGCAGCTGATAACTTTGTAAAATACTCTTTTAGCCACACTGGAATATCCGAAGTTTGAATACCATTCTTTTTACTTTTATACGCTGGCGAAGATTCAATATACGGTTTTCGATAAAGCACTCCCTCCTTATCTAACTGATCACTAATTGCTGATAATAGCAACGGTGATTTTCCAAAATACTGCGACTTTATGTAATCCTCCAACTCTAAACGTAATTGCTTATGAACAAAATTAGCTCCGTTTGACATCCAATTCCTCCTCAGTAAAAATATAACCTTGCTGCATCATAACATACTTAAGCATTTCAAATACTTCTCGGTTACATACTCTCGTAAAATCCTTAGGTAATGTCATTACTGTAGTCGGCCACGTATATAATTTCCACAAATACAATTCCGCCGGTGGCGGCAAATATCCAAAAGTTACATATACAAGTTCACCATCATATCTGTATACTGTCGATGGCAATTTTCCTCTACTAAACAAGCAAGCATTAGCAAATGAGCGGTAATTATGGTTTTCCACTTCCCATTGACGCAACTGACTTACCTGAATTTTACGATTTTCCATTTTATAAAGATAATACAGTGAACTGTTTTCAATATTAGTTCTCAATATACTTACATCACCACTATTATCTGGTTTATCAATCCAATAGCCATGTCGAAATGGCGGTATTGTTCTCAAATATTCTACTCTGCTTTCCGTATCAAAATCAGTCCAATTTGCACCACTCACACAAAACTCCCATCGTTTTCGCAAAGGAAGCATTTCCAATTGAAACATATCTGCCAATAAGCTAATATCAGTATCTTGATTAGTCTTTATATAAGTTCCTAATCCACTCATTCGCTGTTTTACTTCTAATTCAAATCCACGCGTAAATTTAATCCCATTTACAACCGCTTCTGATTTAGTCGCCGGTAATATTCGATTTGGTTCATGATAAATGATGCCCGTATGCAAATATATATCATAAATCTCATTTGCAATTACTTCTGCCTTATCAGGAAGCTCTGCTTTTAATTCCGGATACATCTCCTTATAACTGGCAAATACCTCCTCTATACGCTTTTTCATATGAACAATTGAGACCTTACCATTTTCGTCCATATCCCAAAGTGATGCTAACGCCATTCGACCTAACACACAATAGATAAGGCGTACTTTCCATTGTGTGATATTCTCCGTCTTTCCTTTCCATACAAAGTATTCGTCAGCTATCCTTATTAAAAGTCTATTATATTTATCCATTATTTTCCCCATAAAGATTTTCAATCTCGTTTAAAAGGTCGTTTGAAACTGATAACATTTTTTTGCCACCACTCTGAATTGCATCTAACAGAACTGGCAATTGCATTGTCACATACGCATATGGTAATAACAAAAATACAATATCAAAATCAACACTTTCATCTTTTAACATGCCATGTAAATTACTAAGTAACATCTGAATCTTATTTCGCGTAAATAGTGAAATATGTAGATTCTTTAATATTCTTGTATGGAGCCTTAATGGTTCAACCAATTGAAAATTTTCATATTCATTCGTTAAATGACCACCTTGTATATCTCTGATCGGCTCCTTATCAATAAATATTTCTGTAAATACTGGAAGCATATAATTAAACATACTTTTGGGTTCAATCTGAACATCCTCTGAATATGGATAAACCGCAATAAAAAAAATATCAGAATGTTTTACAATATCAGGAATACGTGCAATCCAATTGTGATTAAATGGATTTATAATTTTTACAACGCGATCTCCACTTTCATAGCACTTTTTAACCACTTCAGAATTATAACTTTCCTCACATTCTAAAATACCAGCAGTACATCCAAACATGGCTCCTGAAAATGCATCCACAATATTTGATGCACTAGGACCAATTATCATTAGTGGACTATCTGCCAAAAATGATGCATACATATATGCTGCCAATGGTTTTGAATATCTTCTATTAACCCCTGTATCTTCAAGTGCCTCGGCAATTGTTTCTAAAAGCTCCTCCCAGTTGCTACTTTCCCAATCTTCATTCAATCGTAAGCATTTCCCTGATTGATAATCAATTTGAAAAACATTAGTTGTCTTTCTTTCAATTACTCTATCCATAGAATTTGTGGCTCTCGCTTGTGAGATGAACGCGAAATCAGCAATAAATTGCGATGCATTATCCTGTGCTTGTCTTATTTTTTCAGCAACATTTTTTTCTACTTCATCAGCAAGCTTCTCCTTCATTGCAATATCATCTTCTATCTTTTTCAGGGATGTCAATAACAAATCTTGCTGTTTCTTTGTTTTCGCAAGCTGATTATCCGCGTCTTGTTGCTCCCTAGCAGATTTATCTTTAACAGACTGTATTTGTTGTTCTAATTCCTGTAAATTTTTTTGAGCTTTTTCAATTTCCAGTTGATGCTCTCTATTCCAATCTTCAGTAACTAATTTTTTACATCGTTCCATCATTTCATTATTAGCATAGACAACTGCTGCGACCAGACTATCTTCTATTGTAACTCCTTCGATATACTCTTTTGCTTGCTCACAAAATTTATCCAAAAACTTTTCCGCATCCACTATATCGCACTTCGCCGTTTGAGCAATATCTTCAACTATAGTCGTGGTGTCCATATTTTCTAAAAAATCTTTAATAATACGCCATTCGCTTCTTGTTTTCCCACTTTGTTTAAAAAGCGCCCAAGAATTTCTAGACATAATTACTGATTTCACAATTTCAAATGAATTTTTTACTTTTACAACTTCCACCGGCATTCCAATATTTATACGTTTAAAATATACCTTTCCATTTGAAAGTTGAATTACATCTTTATCTTCAAAGTTATAAAAAGGAATAGTAATTACATCTTTTTTTAGTTTTACCACTGAACCATCTTGTTCCAAATCATGTTTCTTGCAAAGGAAACCAATATATTGACCTTTTGATAAACACGCTGCAAAAATAGTACGAACTGCCGTAATTTCAGCTGTACATCCAGCTTTTAAGCTATTTAATAGTTGTTCTGAACTTTCACAATTAGGAATCGTAATAACCTCCGCTGGCATAATTTCGCGATTAAACGATATCTGCACAAAATCTTTTGAAGGATCTGAATTATTAGGGCCTGCATTCCATTTCCATACACCAACGGTCTTAACTTCAGTTGGTCCATCTTTAAGAAATAGTCTATTGCGATTGCCAAAATATTTAGGTTGGTCTTCCTGACAATTAAAAGTTTCAAGTATTCCTTCCTTAATATCAGCTAATCGCATCAACCATTTTTGATTATTATACCCAGAATATACTACTTCGCATAAAGATACATATTGGTAATCTTCTGTATGCGCACAAGCTGCAATCGCATCCTCTGTGTCATCATATTGCGCTCGTATATGTAATTCAAATAATTCTTCATCTGCTTTCTTTTTCTCATATTGCAAATCTTGAAACTGTTGCTGTAATTCTTCCAACGTTTTTTCAAGTTTTGAATTATTTTCCTCAAGTGCTTGTTTCTTTTCAGCATACTCATTTTCTTTATGTTCAGAAATCGCTACAAGCTTTGTAAGCTGTAAATTAAGTTCTGTAACTTTTTGTTCCAACTCACTAATTTTCTGTTCAGAGCTAACTTTTTCTGTATCATCAGATGACGAAGTTTCATCTTTTTTATTCTTTAAAGCTAAAATACGTTCTTTAATATCGTCAATATATTCCTTGTCAACACTCCTGCCAATTAATTTAAAATATAATTCAATATGACTGTCAAAAGGTGAGTCTGCAAGCGTCTCAGCTATTGCTTGTTCTTCAACATGTCCCTTAATCTTAAAAAAGTCAATGTTATTTTTTACCTGTTTTAACCAACTTTCTGTCTGTCCGTTTATAAAACGGCGTAGAAATGTTTTATTAATATTTTGAATCACTAAAGAAACCGCTTCATCTTCAGAGATCCTACTTGGTCTAAATCCAGATTTTATTCTTGCAAATTCATTAGGGTTTTCTGTAAAAAACTTCTTTATTATCTTTCCCGATATAACTTTACATAAATCATTCACTTCCTCATTTGTCAAAAGAGATAAATAATCCATATACTTTTCCCACCTTTTGTATATTATTTATTACATCATAAAATTTTTTTAACTATTAACGTCTGCAGCTCCCGATATGCCTGCTTACTCATATAACCAGATCGAATACATTCATATAACCATTTTCTAATTTGGGGATAATTTTGAAGCTTCCCTGCAAGATTTCCTAATGTATGCGGTACGGTCACTGACACGCCTCTATAAGAGCTTAACCGATGTAATATTTCATCCTCATCAGATAGTTTTTCCTTTTTCAGGTAATAAAAAGATGCTTTCCATACAGAATCTAATCCCACATAAACATTTATTTCCATGTTCCATGTTATTGAGTCAATTTCTGTTGGAATGGTTGCATGAAGTTCTCTTTTTTCAATTACCATTCCCTTCAATTGAATCACAATCTTTCCATCATAAGGAACAGTGATTCGTAATATTTTTCCTTTTGGAAGTTCATTATGAGATCCTGAAAAAATGGTAACTCCCTGCTTATCAACAACCTCCGCTAACGGCTTTTCAGCAATCTCTATTAATGGTTCTTTCCAAAGATATGCATATTGCAATGCATTAGTACGTCCTGCTGAAATCAACTGTTGCCTATTATTGCAAATTGTTTCTATTACGGTTTCATTACTATCGCTACACTTATATGGCAGTATATTCGTATAGGGAAATGCACGTGTGGTTAAACTATTGCCAATAATATGCATTATTACACTATTTTGGTTATATTTAATAACATATGGTGCTTCAATATAAACAGGCCACACAGTTTGTATTTTCACTGGTTTATCTGTTAATCGACAGTGATATTCAAGGAAAAATCTGGCGGTATTTTCATCATAGTCATTTGCAACTATTTCATACAGATTCCAAGTTTTATATGAAACTATTTTTGAAGTAATCTTCTGAATACTTACACAAGTATTGTTACTATATATGTTTCCTCTACATAACAAATAATATTTTTTCCCAACTATAACATCTGAATCATTCACCAGTTTTTTCCTTGTGAACACATCAAAAAGAGTTCCCGAAGAATTTATTCCCTGAACTGCTTTAGGCCAAAACCGCTTTATCTCATCTTTAGTTCCTGATACGTTGATACGATATTCATCACACGGAATTCCTCCAACTGACAAATATGTAATAGTATCACTATTCAAACGTTCAGACGAATAGATATACGAAGCAAATTCATGTGAACTTGGTTTTATCTCTATTTGCATCTTTTCAGTTAATAACTTTTCAGGAACTCGAATAAATCCTACTTCCAGCTCAAAATCTTTATTAGTTATGTTTTTTATTCTAATAGGAAGTTCATGGTCTTGTGGGTTATATGTAAGTAATACTTTAGCTCCTGATACACGTTCTGGACAATCTTTGCTTTTCTCACTAGAACTATGCCGAAAATGCCGAACTTGTCTATTTCCTTCTACTAAAATGACGTATTGCCCACATAATTCGCACATAAATAAACCGCTATGAGCAGATACTGTTCCACCAGGATGAAGCTTCGCAGCTTCTCTTGCTGTAATTCTTTTCCATCCTTTATTACTCCACATACAAACATGCGTTAATGAAGCCACATCATCCCTCCTATATCGTAATAGTTTTTTGCTCTCTTACTTTCAACTACTGTTTTGGCAACTTATATATTATCTTTTCAGATCATACACAACTTTTAGTACTTATAAAATCTTTTCAATTATGTTTTTTATAGCATAATTGTACCGAATTTCTTTCCTAAAAAACTTTCTTATCGCCTTTATAATGGATCAATCACCTGGCAACCTATACATCTACGTTAATTGCAACTTTCAAAAAGCGTTTAATCCTTTATCTTGCGCAAATCTGGCAACCTACACATCTACGTTAATTGCAACTGTAAAAGGCGGCATGGGCTATTGGAACAAGATTACTGGCAACCTACACATCTACGTTAATTGCAACGGGCGCGGCGAAAGTGCCATGCTAAAAACAACTCCCTGGCAACCTACACATCTACGTTAATTGCAACCAGACTATTGTTTAACATAGCTTCTTTGTAGGTCTGGCAACCTACACATCTACGTTAATTGCAACGCTTTATAAGCACTCAATTCCTGTGTTGTATACTTTCTGGCAACCTACACATCTACGTTAATTGCAACTGCAAAAATATATTAATGTATTTCAATGTTGCCTCTTTTAAGTAAATGTATAAGCCTTTTAGTACTTATAAATCTTCTCAGCCATGGTTTTTACAGCACAACTGCACTGAATTTAGTTCCTAAAAGGATTTCTTATCTCCGATTCTGTCAGCCAGAACCAGATTTTGATAAGTTCGGACATGCCTTGTCCGCATTTTATGGTGCGAATCCCTCAGTAACTTTGATATCACTTATGATTCGCACTTTTATTAAACACCAAAACTAGGCAAACAACTTTTCTTTTCACTTTTCAATTTGGTAATGCAATCATCATGCATTATCTTAAATGCATCATATGTTGCATTGCATTGTTCAACATTAGTACTATTCAGATCAGCATTGCTATTCTTTAATAAAAATGCAGAATAAAGATCTCTTTGTATCCGATCCCCATTCGATAACTGTGCCCACCTTTCCTTCAGCAATTTCTTTTTGTAGGAACCATTTGTATGATCATATTGGCTTGCCCGGAACTTAAATGTGTCTACTTTATTTAATTCAGTTCCAACAATTGTTGTCAATTTTCTGCCTAATATCTCCACAAACATAGCCGGCGCTCGATTTGCAATTGACTTTCCAAATCGTTTCTTACGTTTAGGGCGCCCATCTTCGCGATATGTAGTCTCCTTTGCTCGCCGCTGTAATCCCTTAAACGACATTTGTTCAATATACACGTCTGTTCCTAACGATATCACCTCATTTGCAAGACATGTATGCTGATACTTACGAATGTCCGCATTTTTGCGTTCAAGCATCCTAACCTTTCCTCGCATTTCTATATAATGCTTAGAAAATGTCCAGTTAAGTCGAATTCCTCTGCGTATTGTTCCATCCTCATTATAATTCTGAGGATTTAGATTTCTACGGCTGCGATCCATACTTCTCTGCAATGAACATTTTTCTATATGATTATTCTGAACTTTATCCGCTAATGCACGCAGCTCTACTTTCTTATCTGAAACAATTGCTATGGAACTAGAACCAATATCAATTCCAACCTTCTTCTCATTTGCAATTAAGCGTGGCTTCACTGCTGGCAATCCTGCAAGTGTAATTTGCAAATAATACTTATAGCCTATCTTTCCCCATTTACGCACAATACGAAAATATTTAGCCTTCTTCTGCAACATTTCCTTTTCGTAATATGTTGTCGGTTTTGCAACACGAATATTAATGGCTATGGAGTTCTTATCTCTTCCACCTTTCCATTTAAAATAGTCATTTTCCAAAGTCATAGTTGTCCCTGCCGTCTGATTTGAAGCACTTCTTAACGTCCCACGTCTCACATAATGTACCATTTTACCATTACCGAATAAGAACTTATCGAATGCTCGCCACACTTCTGATGCAGCTCTATGAGCAACATGTGTTGCTATATGAGCTGCAAAATGTTTTTGCATAGGTGTTATATCATCCTTGAAAACAAACTCTGAAAAACCTGCATCTTTTAAAAGTTTTCTCCTTTTAGCATACAGTTTGATTTTAGACTTATCATCTGCAAGTTTGATTTGTTCCTGAATTTCACGATATGCACGAGTTCTCTCTAAATTCCTTAGCTTTCGTAATTCAAGTGCAATCAAAGAATTTTTTAGATGTTCCAAAACTTTAAAGCGCGTCTCGATAATTTGAACTTGCCAAGGCTCTGGATATAGTCTAAGCTGTAAAACACAGCATGATTCCTTTTCTTCTTTTGGCATTCCATCCCCCTCATTCACATAAGAGTCAATAAATGTATATTTTACAATATCCACCTTATTTTCAATGATCGTTTTAACTTCTAATCAAATTTTATCACTACATTTGAAATATGTCTATACCTATTTGTAAAAATAGATACTTATTATATTTATAATTTTATTAATTCAACTATTTTCTTTTTCCTCCCCACCACATTCAACCATTTCTCTCCTCCTCTTCCTTCTCTGACATCTCCTGTCACAAAGCACTCTACCGTCTCTAACCTACTTCCCTTTATCTCTTCCTCTGCCTCTTCCAGTACCTTCTTCCATCCATCTTCCCTCAGATCTGTAAAGTACCGGCCTCCTACCTCTCTCTCTTCTTCTCCATACTTAAAAGAAGCATACAACACACCGCCATCTACTAGCGCAGCTATCAATCTCGCAATTACCTTTGGCAATAGTTCATACGGCACATGTAAAAGCGACGCACATGCCCAAATCCCATCATACACTTCTTTTTCGTCTATCTCTTCAAAGCGCCTGCACTGTACCTCTTGACCCAAGTATGCACTTGCCTGTCTGCACATTTCTTTGGAGCCATCCAGCGCAACTACTCTATATTCATTTTCCAGAAAAAATTTGCTATCGCGTCCACTGCCGCAGCCTGCATCTAAAATCAGATCTCCTGGCTTCAAATACCGCAAGAAATGTCCTCTCATTTCACTCATATCTGCATTTCGCGTTCCTTCACAAAATGCAGCGGCATTCTCATCGTAATAAGAAAGTGTCATTTTCTCTTTCTCTCTGCTCTCTATTTCCAATTTCAACTTTCTCCCTTCTCATGCCTTGTCGCGATACCGCTTCCAGTAGTACTCTAACACGCGATATTGCACAATATCTCTTATTTCATCTGCAAACCTTGTGCCGCCTTCCTGCAGCACAGCCTGCATCTCGTCCTTTAGCGCAATCAGATAACCTTTTTTATCTACAAAGAAGCCTTTTCCTGATTGCTTTAGGAAATTGACCGGATTTTTTGCGATATTCTGTAAATGATCCTTATCCGTCATATTTTCAAAATCAGCCTTAGTTTTACACTTATTTACATCCTTCCAGTTTGTGCCTGTCTGATAAAACTTCTTCCATGACCGCAACACGTCACTTTCCGTCACAGCCATTTTCAAACCATTCACACTACCACCATCTGCTTCGCAAAAAGCACTCAGCACTGGCATCTTGTAGGACTTCTGCATACTTGTCTGCTCTATTAACTCCAGAAAATCTCCAGCGTCTGTTCCAATCCATGCACACTTTTCTTTCTCCAAATCACATAGCGCACTTCTAAACATAACATAATGGCGAAATGGATTTTCCTTTGCCTCTTTCAGACAATACTGATAGACAGCTTCATCCATATGTGTAAATAATTCTACTCTCGTTGGCACATGCTGTAGCAGCTCCTTCACACGGTGATATTCGTGAACAACTGCATCATGACCTTTTCGCTTTCCTTCCTCCATCTTTCTAAACAAATCAATCAGCTTCAGATCAAAATCTACAATGCAATCCTGAGGATATGGAAGTGTCAATGCCACATCAGCTGTTGACGCATGAAAATTGGCTGTTTCTCCGCTTAATAAATATGGTGCCAGATTTGCCTGTCTATAATTTCCTGCAAAATCAAGTACAGTCAGATACTCTTTTCCCGGCGCTTTTCTTAAGCCACGCCCTAATTGCTGCAAAAAGATGATTGGTGACTCTGTAGGACGCAAAAACATTACAAGATCGACTACTGGAATATCAACACCTTCGTTAAACATGTCTACACAAAACAGAGCTTGAATCTCTCCGCTTTCCAGCTTCTTGACGGCTTCTATTCTGTCAAGCCAATATGCTTTTTCATCACCCTCATTTTCTGTATTATCTTCCCGGCTATACACTGCCCCCGCAGCAACACCGCTTTCTGAGAAAAATTTTGCCATATGCGATGCATGCTGTCTTGAACAGCAAAAACCTAATGCATGCTTGGGATGATATTTACGAAAGTACCCCAAAATCAGCTGATCTCTTTTCGTATTTTCCAGATAAGCAGCTGTCAGCTCACTTTCCTCATAATGACCTCTTACAAAATGTAATGCACTATAATCAACTGTGTCATCCATAATTCCATAATAATGAAATGGAACTAGCACACCTCTGTTCACTGCTTCTTTAAGCGTTATTTCATAAGGCACTTCAAAATCATACAGCTCATACACGCTTCTGCCGTCCATCCGCTCTGGTGTCGCTGTCAATCCAAGCAGATAGGCTGGATGAAAGAAATCTAAAATTTTTTGATACTGATCTGCCGTACTGTGGTGACATTCATCCATTACGATATATTCAAATGAATCCGGTGAGAACTTTCCCTTTAATACTTCTTCTTTTCCAAGTGAAGCAACTGATGCAAACAATAAATCAACATCTGCATCCTTTTTATCTCCTGTAAAAAAGCCATATGAATCATCTGGCCTTACATTATGAAATGCCTCTGCTGCCTGTCGTAAAATTTCCTCTCGATGCGCAACAAATAAAACACGCTTATATGGCAGGGAATCAAAGGCGGCAAGGTATGTTTTTCCAATACCTGTCGCTGCATGAACAATTCCTTTTTCAGCGCCTTCCTTTCTGCTTTTCTCCAATTCGTACAGTGCTTCTATCTGCACACCTCTAGGCTGATATTCCTGTTTTAGTCCACTCTGTTTTTCTTCTTCACCCTGCTTTTCATATCTGGCAAGATCTTTAGCTACAGCAGGACGCACCCAGCTTTTTGCATATTTCTTTAGCACAGTGTCCGTAATCTCAACAGATTTATTATAAAACAGATCCTCGAAGCTTGCATAAAACTGATCAAATGCCTGTTTATCAACTACGCTGCTCAGACAATAGTTCCACTCTATGCCGCTTGTTAACGCACTTCTTGAAATATTTGATGAACCAATAAACACGCGGCTGTCTTTATCTGCGTGGAAGAAATACGCCTTTGGGTGAAAAGAACGATGGCTGTCTGCATAAAAGCGAAGATCTATCTGATCACCAAGCTCGCTTCTTAGCAAATATAAAGCTGAAGGCTGCGTGATTCCAAGATAATTTCCTGTCAGAATGCGGATTGGAACACCTCTTTTTTGTGCCTGTTTTAATTGGGGAAGAAGCATTTTTACACCTGATTCCATCAAAAAAGATACTATCAAGTCTATTCGTTTTGCATGTGCCATGCTAATTTCCAGCTGCCAGAACAAATATTTTTCTTTTTTCTCACCTGTGACTACGGCAATCGAAGCGATATCTTCCATTACTTCTAAATCTTTCACATCTATATTCATCTTTTTATCTGCCTTTCCCCGAGTTTTCGTCTTTCTTTACCAACAATTTTATCATGTTTATAGTGGATCTTCAAGTTTTTTCCACCTTGCTTTTTCCTCCCCCAAATGTTACACTATTCATTACTACCCCAAACTAATGAGAAAGGATTCTCCTATGACCCTTATTACCACCCTTGAGGGTTTTGTACTAAGCATTCCTGCTTTTTTCTCAAATGCCCTTCAAGTTTTCACTGCTTTTATACAAAAAACGACTGGCATCTCGCCCGCTGATCTGCACCATATCTTACGCTGGACTGGTATCTTTTTGCTTGCGTTTTTTCTTTTTTTGATTTTAAAGCGTCTTTACCATCTATGGCTTCCTGGTCATTTTGCCCGCCGTTATGGTATTAGCCGTCTGCCGAAGCATACTATTATTAAGCGCCGTTTTCGTCTGCCGCTTACGCGAAATTCTTATGTTCTTCGCTTTCCGTCCTGGCGCTATGCCAATCAGGATAAGACGCGTGATCAGAGGCGTAAGGGCAATAAAATCAATTGGAAAAATAGCTGTCTTATGATTGACTCGTATAAGATTTTTATGAAAAACCCTATGCAGATGGTTCGTCTTGTGCGTCATTTGCGTGAGGATGGCTATGAGATTGCGCCTTGTGCTATTGAGATTGAAAAGAAAAGGCTGCTGCGTAAGAGTGATGACACTTACAGAAGCGGCTCTTCCCACGAGCTTCACAGCCGCTTTCAGGATGATCCGTTTGCGTTTGAGGAATATTGTGCCGCTCTTTTTCGCGCAATGGGCAAACGGGCGCATACAACGCCTCGCACTAATGACGGCGGCTATGATGTTATCGTAAGCGATGATAATGGCCTAAATGGCATTGTTGAGTGTAAGTGCTATGCGCCTGACTCTAAGGTTGGACGTCCGCTGCTTCAAAAGCTTGTCGGTGCCTGCATGGCTTATCCGATTCGCCTTGACTATCTTATTTTTGTAACGACTAGTGATTTTTCTGAGGAAGCACGGATATTTGCTCAAGATTTTCAAAAGCGTGAGAAGATAAGCTTTTCTCTTATCAATGGTCAGACTTTAGCTGATCTTTCTGAGAAATATTTATCTGAGTCTTCTTCTAGGAAAAAGGTGAAGCGCCCTATTGATGACTGGAAGCAGTGGCAATTGACTACGGCTGACTTGAAAGAATATGTTCCGCCTGATCTTTACGATCGCCTATAAATAAACAGCCCGGCTTTTGACCGGACTGTTTTTTATTTGTTTGCTCCTGATTGCTGTCTTATTTTTGCATATTCTAAAAGCGGCATCTGTTCTTCTAGTGTACCTTCTACGATGAGATCAAGGTAACGATAATTTTTTACGCCGTCGTCTCGGCCGCATGTAATGATATAGCATTTATCGCTTCCTATACTAAAGTTGTCTACGTAGTTTCTTGTGGCTTCGTCTCTTGATACGGCAAAGACGTTTGTTACGCGGTATGTATAGCGTCCTGACTCTGCCGTTAGATAAAAGGCATCGCCAACTTCTACATCTTTCAGGCGGTTAAATGACAGATCTTGTGCAGTATGGTTATGACCATAGATGCACATATGAGTCTCGCCTAGTGTATAATCCGGGCGTGCTGCTGTTACCATCCAGATATCCAGGTCGTAGTTTATCTCTTCCCATGTTCCTGTGTAGACACCTCTTCTTATGCCTGCTGTCGGAACCTCAAGCACACACTGGATCGTGCCTTTTGCATAATCTGGTGTATAGACAATGCCGTCTCTCATATAATAATTGGCATCTTCATAGTCAAGATCTGAAAAATCGTATGTTGGTGCTGATTCATCCTCTCCGGCACTTTCACTGCTTTTTTCTATATCGTCCCAGCCTTTTGCATTTTCCTGCTGCTTACGTCTTGCCATGCGCTCTGCCTTTTCCTTTGCTTCTTCCTGAACCTTTTTTTCATATGCCTCTGGATCTGTAAGCTTTAAAATCAGATCATCTATATACGTATCGGCAAGATCGCGTTCCTCTGCCTGGCGCTCGTAGGCATCCCGATTTTTAAAGAACATCAGATACACACCTGCTGCAATCAAACCAATTGATGCTGTAAATAAAAGTGCAAACAGAAATTTCATGCCTACCGCCATTTTTTTCTTTCTTTTTTTCTTCACAAAGACTGCTCCTTTCCCTGATTTTCTTTTTTTCAGCTTATCATCTTTTTTTGTTCTGCACAACCCTTTTCCCTGATTCTTATGCTGCCGTCAAAAATCGTAAGAAATTCGTCAGCTTAAAAAAAGAGACAGACATATTTCATGCCTGCCCCTTTTATATTAAATAGTTGTTATTACTTATTGGAAAGATACTCGTGAATACCCTTTGCACCAGCTTTTCCAGCTTCCATTGCAAGGATTACGGTAGCTGCGCCTGTTACGGCATCTCCACCTGCGAATACACCATTCTTGGAAGTCTGACCGTTTGTTTCTTCTGCTACGATACACTTCCACTTATTTATCTCAAGTCCCTCAGTTGTGGAGGAGATCAGTGGGTTCGGTGATGTACCAAGTGCCATGATAACGGTATCTACGTCAAGTGTGAACTCAGAATCCGGGATTACAACCGGGCGGCGTCTTCCAGATGCATCTGGCTCACCTAATTCCATACGAACACACTTCATGCCCTTTACCCAGCCCTTCTCGTCCTCAAGGATCTCAGTCGGGTTTGTCAGAAGATGGAAAATGATTCCCTCTTCTTTTGCATGATGTACTTCCTCTACTCTTGCTGGAAGCTCTGCCTCACTGCGGCGATATACGATATATGTGGTTGCGCCAAGACGAAGTGCTGTTCTTGCTGCGTCCATTGCAACGTTTCCGCCGCCGACAACTGCTACCTTTGTTCCACGGAAGATCGGGGTATCATAGTCATCACGAAATGCCTTCATTAAGTTGTTTCTTGTTAAGAACTCATTTGCAGAGAATACACCAACTGCGTTCTCACCTGGAATACCCATAAACTTTGGAAGACCTGCTCCGGAACCGATAAATACAGCCTCAAAGCCTTCCTCTTCCATCAGCTGGTCAATGGTAACAGACTTTCCGATAACAACGTTGCACTCGATCTTAACGCCAAGCTTGCGAACATTGTCGATCTCTTTCTGTACAACCTCATCCTTCGGAAGACGAAACTCCGGGATACCATATGTCAGTACGCCGCCTGGCTCGTGAAGTGCCTCGAAAATAGTAACTTCGTAGCCAAGCTTTGCTAAATCACCTGCGCATGTAAGACCTGCCGGGCCGGAACCGATGATGGCAACCTTCTTTCCGTTTGTGGTCTCTGGCTTCTTCGGAACATAGCCATGCTCTCTGGAGTAATCAGCAACGAAACGCTCCAGCTTTCCGATGGAAATAGGATCACCCTTGATACCACGAATACACTTACCTTCGCACTGTGTCTCCTGTGGACATACACGTCCACAGATTGCCGGAAGTGCAGATGATTCTGCGATGATATCAGCAGCTTCTGTGATCTTTCCTTCCTTTACAGCATTTACAAATGCCGGAATATTGATAGATACTGGACATCCCTGAATACACTTTGCATTCTTACAATTAATGCAGCGTGATGCCTCTTCCATTGCCTCTTCCATGTTATATCCAAGACAGACTTCGTCAAAATTAGTAGCTCTTACCTTTGGATCCTGCTCTCTGACTGGAACTCTGTTTAAAACGCTCATATTCAACCTCATTTCTGCGTATTTTGCGTATTTTTACTTTTCTATATCTTGTTTTATCAGCCTTCGCAGTGTCCGCAGCCGCCGTGATGGGTCTCGCCCTCAAGCTCCTTTAACATTGCTCTGCCTTCTGCTGTCTTATAGGTCTGCTGACGCATCATTGCCTCGTCCCAGTTTACCAGATGACCATCAAACTCTGGTCCATCTACGCAGGCAAACTTGATCTTGCCGCCTACAGATACACGACATCCGCCGCACATACCTGTTCCGTCTACCATGATCGGGTTTAAGCTGACGATTGTTGGAATACCAAGCTCCTTTGTCAGCTTGCATACGAATTTCATCATGATCATCGGTCCGATTGCAACACATACATCATACTGCTTGCCCTGATCGTGCAGTTCCTGGATCACCTGAGTAACCATTCCCTTACGCTCATAGCTGCCGTCATCTGTTGTGATATAAACGTTTCCAACAGCCTTCATCTCTTCTTCAAGAAGGATTAAGGACTGTGTCTTTGCACCAACAATTACATCTGCCTGAATGCCATGCTCATGCAGCCACTTTACCTGTGGGTAAACAGGTGCTGCACCAACACCACCGGCAACAAATAAGAACTTCTTGTTCTTTAAAGCTTCTGGATCTTCCTTTGTGAACTCAGATGCCACACCAAGCGGTCCTACAAAATCTGTAAAGCTGTCTCCTGCGACAAGCTTTGACATTTTCTCGGTTGATGCACCTACGATCTGGAACACGATGGTGATAGTTCCCTTTTCTCTGTCATAATCGCAGATTGTAAGCGGAATACGCTCACCTTCCTTGTCTACCTTTGCAATAATGAACTGTCCCGGAAGGCAGTTTGCTGCCACTCTCGGTGCCACAACATCCATCAGATAGATCTTATCTGCCAGCTTTTTTGCCTTTGTGATCTGATACATAATAACCTCCATTTGTTGATATATTCACTGCACTAAAGTGTATTCTACTATAATCAGAGCAAAACTTCAATACCATTCCTTGGGAATCGTCAAAAAAATCACAAAGAGGGATGCATCAATACTCTCTTCCCAGATCTTTTATCCACGTGATTGACAGACCCATCCAGGACTGTACTTTTGGAAGCTCACCGTCTTTGTCACATTTTGTTTCTTCGTTTGCGAGGGAGAGGCCATGCCAGCCGTGCGCATACATATGAAATTCTACTGATACTTTTGCTTTTCTAAGGGCTGCTGTGTAGAGGAAGGAGTTTTCTACTGGTACTGCCTGGTCTTCGTTTGTGTGCCAGATGAAGGTTGGCGGATTTTGTGTGCCTGCCTGTTTTTCTAGTGAGGTGAGCTTAAGATATTTTTCCTGATCAAGTCCTCTGCACAGCTCGTTGAAGGAGCCTCTGTGTGCGAACTCGCCTGATGTAATGACTGGATAGCAAAGGATATTTCCATTTGGGCGAATGTCTTCTGCCAAAAGACCTAGTGGTTCGTAGACAAAGCTTTGATTCCAGAAGCATCCTAAGCTGGCTGCCAGGTGGCCTCCTGCTGAGAAGCCTGCGACTAAAATCTTTTCTGGATCTATATTCCACTCTGTGGCGTGACTTCTTACTATGCTTACTGATTTTGCTAACTCTAACAGTGCACATGGAAATACTGCCGGTGCACAATTATAATATAAAACAAATGCCTGCATTCCGGCTGCTAAGTACTGCATTGCTATGGACTCTGACTCTCTTGATGAGGTGTAGCGATAACCGCCGCCTGGACAGATAACAACTGCCGGACGCGGTACTGGCATATTCTGAGGCTGCTGTAAATAACATACAAGCTGTGCTACTGATTCTGGCTTTTCTGCGCCTGCCTTTTCATATGGGATCTCTAAATTCAGCTTTATCAGTTCCATCTTATTTTGTCTCCTTATTCTCTTCGTCAATATCAATGCGTCGTCCTGCCGGAACTAGAAAACGGCTCTCAAAAATACCTGCTGCATTTGCGCGCAGCTTATATGGCTCTTGTCTTTGCACATGAATTATAAACTCTGCATGTGGATCTAATGCTGTCAATGTCAGCTTTAATGCTGCATCCTCCTGTGAGGAATTGCAGTAATCAGCGTGAATTAGTCCATTTGACTGCTTCTTTACCGCGTAGTAACGTCCTTTTTCAAGGATATCTCCCGGTTCGCCCTGCATCATATTCAGGACAATTGATTTTTCCTTCATAAATCGATTCCATCTCTTTCCACTATATTTAAGTATTAACCCCTGGAAATTTTGGTAATGCAAAAGAGGGATCACCTGACGGCAACCCCTCTTACTTACCATACACGTAAACATCATTGTCATCGACAACTATCAGTGACAATTAGTTGTACTTACGCTTTCTAGCCGCTTCAGACTTCTTCTTACGTCTTACGCTTGGCTTCTCATAATGCTCTCTCTTACGGATTTCCTGCTGGATACCTGCCTTAGCGCAGTTTCTCTTGAATCTGCGTAATGCACTGTCCAGGCTCTCGTTCTCTTTAACGATTACATTAGACATAGACTCTCACTCAACCTCCCTCCAGTTGTGTATTGTGCAAATACAACTGTTTGGGTATTTTTAGCACATGTTTTATTATAACAGATTTTTTTCTTTTGTCAATCAGATTTTTTCTTTTTTTAAATCAAACTTTTAATGCCATATCGCCTTCTCTGATCCAGCCTTTTTTGCGCATGAACTCGGATACGCCAAGTGTCAAAAGCGCCGGAAGGATGAAGTGCATAACGGCAATCTGAAGAAGTGCCATCCATGTTGACATACCTGCCTCGGTCATTGCACCGAATGCTGCAATCTGTCCAACAAAACCGGCTGATCCCATACCTGAACCAACTGGTGTACTTACCATATGAAGTACAGCAGATGCAACTGGTCCTAAAATCGCACTTGATACAATAGCCGGAATCCATATGATTGGACGGCGCACGATATTTGGAATCTGAAGCATAGAAGTTCCAACGCCCTGTGCAATCAGACCACCTACCTTGTTCTCACGGTAGCTGGCAACTGCAAATCCAACCATCTGACAGCAGCATCCGATAGTTGCGGCACCTGCTGCAAGTCCGGTAAGACCCATGGAAATTCCAATTGCAGCTGAGCTAATTGGAAGTGTTAAAATCATACCCATTAAAACAGAAACGATGATTCCGCCAAATATTGGAGACTGCTCTACGTTTACATTAACAAGTCCGCCAAGCCACTTCATAAAGTCAGTGATGTACGGTCCTACAAATAAACCAATCGCAGCACCTGCGCAAATAGAAATAAGCGGTGTTACAAGAATATCAACCTTTGTCTTTCCTGCAACAAGATGACCAACCTCAATTGCTACGTAAGCAGCTACGAATGCGCCAAGCGGCTCGCCAGGTGCACCAAGTGTGATTGCCTCTGGTGCAGCCGGGAATGCGCCGATCATACCAGCAACAGCAGCTGATACAGTTACAAGCGGTCCCTCTTTGAATTTACAAGCTACGCCAACACCGATGCCGGCACCTGTAAGTGTCTTTGCTACATTGCTGATAGCCTTTAAATAGCTGCCAACCGGTCCGCCAATCAGTGTTCCGATCTGTGCAATGATAGTTCCAATAATCAGAGTGGAAAATAAGCCCAGTGCCATTCCGCTCAGTCCGTCAATAAAAATGCGGTTTAATATTTTCTTTGTTTTCTCCATGCAAACAACCTTGCCTTTCCCCTCCCGTTTTCCACGGGTGTATTTTATCTGACTGACGAAACAGTGAAGTGCAAACACATGTCTTGTCCACTGTCTTGTCAGCTGACTTGTCAAACAGGTGCAAGTGTATCACATTCTGACAAAGAAATCAAGTGTCTTTTTTAAATTGTTTCCTGTAAGTAGCCTAGAAGCCGCAGTTTTTGCTCGATACGGTCAAAAATTTCCTCTCGGTCTGCTTCTACAGTATGATAATGCTTTCCGTTTGTGAGGATGCTTAACGGGCGTGCCGTGCTTTTTGAGATTTTGTCTAGAAAATCCTGAACGTCACATCTGTTTTCAAGAATCAAATCTACTGTTATCTGTCCGTAGATCTCATGCTCGACTACAACGTCTCTTAAGCGGCCGCCATTGTCTACAATGGCAAATAGTTCTTCTGCCATCTGCTCATCTGTATGGCATACAAAAAATGTACGGCGAACTACTTTTTTCTCGTCTGCCCTGTCGTACAGATATCCCTTATTTGTCGAGAGAATGTTTCGGTTTGATGCGCGAAGCAGTGCAATATCCTGCACGATCACCTGGCGGCTTACCTTCATCTGTCTGGCAAGCTCTGTTCCTGAAATCGGCTTTTTTGTCTGCGTCAAAAGCTGAATGATATGTTCTCTTCTCTCTTCTCCTTCTGTCATAGCCTCTCCTTTATAAAAGGGGACTGCTAAATAGCAGCCCCCTTATTTTTTTACACCATTATTTGTTTAACTGCTCCTTAAGAACCTCTGCTGCCTTTTTGAGTGCAGCCTGGATTCCGTCTGGATTCTTTCCGCCGGCCTGAGCCATATTTGGACGGCCGCCGCCGCCACCGCCTACAAGTGCAGCAATTCCCTTGATAAGATTTCCTGCATGTGCGCCAGCCTTTATAGCCTCATCTGTTGCAGTTGCCATAAGGTTTACCTTGCCGTCTGCTGCAGATGCGATTACTACAACACCGTTTCCAAGCTTCTCCTTGAACTGATCGCCCAAGTTACGAAGCTCATTCATTCCAGTATCCTTAAGTGCTACAGCAAGAAGCTTAACACCGTTAATCTCTACTACCTGATCCATTACGTTGCCAACAGCATCCTTTGCCATCTGGTTCTTTAACTTCTCATTCTCAGACTGAAGTGCCTTGATCTCGCCCTGCATAGTCTCGATACGCTCTGTCAGCTTGTCCGGAGTAGTCTTTGCTGCTGCGCTTGCTTCTGCAAGATCAGCTGAAAGCTTCTCGTAGTAGTGAATAAGACCCTCAGATGTAAGTGCCTCGATACGGCGAACACCTGCTGCAATACCAGACTCAGAAATGATCTTGAAGCAATTTATTGCTGCGGTATTTGATACATGTGTACCACCACAAAGCTCTAATGAGAAATCTCCCATGCAAACGACACGTACTGTAGAACCATACTTCTCACCAAACAGTGCCATTGCGCCCATCTTCTTTGCCTCATCGATGGTTGTTTCCTTTGTAACAACTGGAAGTGCTGCTGCGATCTGATCATTTACGATCTCCTCTACCTTTGCAAGCTCTTCCTTTGTCATTGCCTGGAAATGAGTGAAGTCAAAACGCAGACGATCCTTTGATACATAGGAACCTGCCTGCTCAACATGGCTTCCAAGTACCATACGCAGTGCCTTCTGAAGAACATGTGTTGCGCTGTGGTTCTTGCTTGTCAGCTGACGGTTCTTCTCGTCTACCTTTAATGTAACAGTCTCGCCCTGTGTAAGCATACCCTTTGTCATGGTTCCTACATGGCCGATCTTGCCGCCCTGAAGATGAATGGTATCCTTTACAGTGAAGCTTCCGCTCTCTGTCTCGATAACACCAATATCACCCTGCTGACCACCCATGGTGCCATAGAATGGTGTCTCCTCAGTAATGATTGTTCCGTTCTGACCATCTGTAAGTGCCTCTACGATCTCATCCTCTGTTGTTAAAACAAGGATCTTTGAGTCGCTTACAAGTTTGTCATATCCAACGAACTTACTTGTAACAGACGGGTCGATGGACTGGTATACAGTTACATCTGCACCCATGTAGTTTGTTGTCTTACGAGCCTTTCTTGCAGCCTGTCTCTGTGCTTCCATGTTCTCCTTGAAGCCTTCTTCATCTACATCAAAGCCCTTCTCCTCAAGGATCTCCTTTGTAAGATCAAGCGGGAAGCCATAGGTATCATACAGCTTGAATGCGTCAGCACCGTCAAGTGTAGTCTTTCCTTCTTCCTTCATTGCTGCCTCAAGATCCTCTAAGATTGTCAGACCCTGATCAATTGTCTTGTTGAATTTATTTTCTTCCTCAGAGATTACCTTTAAGATCATCTCTTTCTTTTCTTCTAACTCCGGATAACCATCCTTAGATGTTGCGATTACGACCTTAGCTAACTCGCTTAAGAACAGACCGTCAATTCCAAGGATTCTTCCATGACGTGCAGCACGGCGAAGCAGACGGCGAAGAACATAGCCTCTGCCCTCGTTAGACGGCATGATACCATCGGAGATCATAAATGTTACGGAACGGATGTGATCTGTGATGATACGAATGGAAACATCCTTCTTTTCATCCTCATGATAAACAGCATGTGCAACCTCACCAACATGGTCTGTCAGCGCGCGAAGTGTATCTACATCGAAAATAGAATCTACGTCCTGAACAGCAACTGCCAGTCTCTCAAGACCCATACCTGTATCAATGTTTTTCTGAATCAGATCTGTGTAATGGCCATGTCCATCGTTATTAAACTGTGAGAATACGTTGTTCCATACTTCCATGTAACGGTCACAGTCACAGCCTACAGTACAGCCCGGCTTACCGCAGCCATACTTCTCGCCTCTGTCGTAGTAGATCTCAGAACATGGACCGCAAGGACCTGAGCCGTGCTCCCAGAAGTTGTCTTCCTTTCCAAAACGGAAGATTCTCTCAGCCGGAATGCCCTGCTGCTTATTCCAGATCTCAAATGCCTCATCATCATCCTCGTATACGGACGGATACAGACGGTCTGGATCAAGACCAACAACCTGAGTTAAAAACTCCCAGCTCCATGCAATAGCTTCCTTCTTGAAGTAATCGCCAAAGGAGAAGTTTCCAAGCATCTCAAAGAAAGTACCGTGACGTGCAGTCTTTCCAATGTTTTCGATATCACCTGTTCTGATACACTTCTGACAGGTGGTCACTCTGCGTCTCGGCGGGATTTCCTGTCCGGTAAAATATGGCTTTAACGGTGCCATACCGGAGTTAATAATTAAAAGGCTGTTGTCGTTGTGCGGCACCAGTGAAAAACTCTTCATCTTCAGATGTCCTTTGCTCTCCATAAAATCAAGGAACATCCGGCGTAATTCATTTACTCCATACTTTTCCACAATCGTTTCCTCCAAACTAATCTGCACCTGCGGCCGTTTTTTGCAGACCACAGGCATTTTTATCGCATTTATTATAGTATAAATAGAAAAATACTGCAAGGTGTTTTTATTCTAAGCTCCACACTCCTGTATCTAAGAAGCGCTTTGCTGTTTCGTCTGCCTTTTTAATGACATTCTCGTCGTAGCCAAGAACACCTAAAAGCTTGATTGCGTTTCTTGATACGGCACGTCCCTCGTACAGACGGTAGTTGAAGATGACATCGTTGTCCTTGACATCTTCTTTGAAATGATAATTGCTGTACAGATGCTCTAACATATGAGTAAGCTCAATATCATGTGTTGCTGCAAAGCACATAACACCGCTGTCGGCGAAGCTCTGTAAGATACGGCTTGATGCCGCGATACGCTCTACTGTATTAGTTCCGCGAAGAACCTCATCTACAAAGCAAAGAACTGGTGTCTTGTCCTGATTTACAGCATCAAGAATACGCTTTAAGGACTTGATCTCGACAATGAAGTAACTCTCGCTGCCCTGAATATTGTCCTTTAATGCCATTGATGAGTAAATTCTAAAGAAACATGAACGATACTCTTTTGCAAGAGCCATACCACATGTCTGTGATAAAAGAGCATTGATTGCAACAGTCTTTAAGAAGGTTGACTTACCAGATGCATTTGAACCTGTAAGAAGCACTGGATGATGCTCGTAAATACTATTTGCAACTGGCTCTGAAAGCAGAGGGTGATACATATCCTTTGCCTCAACAAAGCCCTCTTTTGACTCCTCTAATTCACTCTCGCAGTAAAATGGCATAAGCTCACGGAAGGAGGCAATGGAGATATATGCATCAAGACGGCCAATCTCGTCCATTAAAATCAACATCTCTTTTTTGTGCTTCTGAACCTTTGCCAACAGACGATTAAACATGATCAAGTCAATTCTAAAGAACATGTTTAAATAGTCCATCATCATGGAGCCCATATTTCCGCTGAACTTGTCAGTGGAACCAAGAAATCTTGCATTTCCCTTTACAGATGAAAGAGCATTTACAGCCTGCTTTAAGTTCTCTGTGTAATCCTTAAGCTCTGGCACATTCAGCTTTAAAAGTCCCTGTGCACAGGATACTAAATGTACAATGGCATCAACAGACACGTAATATGGTTCAATCTCTGTTTTCTTTTTGTAGTAAGTGTAAACATTGTAGATCAATACACCAATCGCAACTAGAATACCGCTTGCCGGCTGTGCGATGATCGCAAATATTACTACAACATACAAAAACAGATGCATGTAGTTGTCAAGGTTGCTGTCAGGAAGAAGCTTTGTGATGTTGTTGACATAATCAATCAATGCAAACTTCTTTGAATGGCCTACCTTTGAAAGCTCCATCTGGTAAGCTGTTCTTGTCTTTTCGTTTCGCTGAAAGAAGCTTATGATGCGGTTTCTCTCCTCAAGCTCCTTCTTGCTTGTCAACGGTGTACGCAGCAGCTTGTAAAGATAATCGTCTCCGCTGCTGCTGCGGCACTGATTCATCATACAGAACACAGAGTCCATATCTAAGTCGTTCCATGTGATATCATCAATCGTAAACTCTTCCTGCTTTGTTGCCTGAAAATATTTGGCAATGTGCTCAAGCTCACCGTAATCATACTCTCTCTTTGGCAGATTTCCCCATGAGTTGATGATCGAGCTTAAAAAACGCTTGTTGCGGCGGCTGTTGCTGGTGACAACCTGATAGACCAGCACACCGACAACAATAACGGCAAGCCCGATATACAATAGTGTCGTTGTGTCCATAAAATTCCTTACCTTTCTGTCGGCTCATTATAAGGAGCCTTATCTTTAGTAATATACCTTTTTTTGCGCGTATCGTCAAGGTATCGTTAGATAATTATGCACACAATACCGCCATTGCTGTCGTTTATAATCTTTTTAAGCGCATCCTGAAGCTTTTGCTGGCAGCTGTCTGTCATTTGGTTTATTTTGGCGTTCATGCCGTCTTCGACTATCTGCTCAATTGATTTTCCGAAGATGTTTGTGTTCCAGATTCCATCCTGCTCTTTCTGTGCCGCAGATTCTATGTAATCGACCAGATCTTTTGCCTGCTGTTCACTTCCGACTATAGGTGCAATCTCTGTCTCTACCATGCTTTGTATCATATGAATTGACGGAGCCGTTGCCTTCATTCTGACACCATATCTGCTTCCGTGGCGCACTACTATTGGCTCTGATATATTTATCTGTTTTCTCTCTGGCGTGACAACACCATATCCCTTTTGGGCAACTGATTCCATTGCTGACTGTACCTTCTGATACTGAGAGCGAAGTCCGGCATACTCGGCAAGAGCATCAAAGAGCTGCTTTTGTGACGTGAGCGAAAAGCCTGCACATTCACTGGCCAGTGAAAAATAAAGTTCTTCCTTTAAGCTTATCTCATAGACAATCTTTCCCTGTGCAAGATTTGTCTCCTCTAACACAAAGCGGCTGATCTGCTGCGGAAGGCTCTCTTTTTCTGGTACCTTTGCATCACGCATACAGCTGATCTGATTCATGACTTTCTTTGCAAATTCGATGACTGCTTTTTTGACAGGACTAGAAAGCTCAAGCACATCAAACCAGCCCGGCGTTTCAAAATCAACCTGGCACACTGGAAATTCAAAAAGAATCTTTTTCATCAGCTGACTGATATCTTCAAGATCCATTGATGCGCAGTCCATTGGCATTACTGTAACCTTATACGTTTCCTGCAGCTTTTTTGTAAGCTGCTTTACGGCCAGTGTATAAGGTGTCTTTGTGTTTAAGACAACTACAAATGGCTTTTGATGCTTTTTAAGCTCTTCTATTGTTTTCTTCTCTGCTTCCTCATAGGCTGCTCTCTCGATTCCTGTCACACTGCCATCTGTCGTCACAACAATACCTACTGTGCTGTGTTCTTCAATTACCTTTCGCGTGCCAAGCTCTGCCGCCTGTGAAAATGGAATATCATAATCAAACCATGGTGTATGTACAAGACGCTCTTTTTCTTCTTCTGTGGCACCAAATGCGCCAGGAATCAGAAAGCCAACACAGTCAATTAGACGGATTTTCATCTCTGTCTTATCCTCTAAGAAGATTTTTGCCGCCTCTGTCGGAATAAATTTAGGCTCTGTTGTCATAATGTTCTTTCCAGATGCTGCCTGCGGAAGCTCATCTTTAGAGCGCGTTTTCGCCGGACCATCCTCCATATGCGGGATGACCATCTCCTCCATAAAACGGCGGATAAAGGTGGACTTGCCGGTACGCACCGGGCCTACAACCCCTAAGTAGATCTCTCCGTTTGTTCGCTGTCTGATATCCTTATAAATGTGAAATTCCTTCATACACGCCTCCTGACAATCATCCCCGGACAGTCCGGGCTGTTACTGTCAGTCTATGCGCATATGAAGGAATTTATTCGTAAAATATTATTGTTACTTATTTTCCCACAGTAAATTTTCACTCTCAATTGTTCTGTCTCGTAGCATTAAATCCTTTAATGCTTCCGCTGCTGTTTTTCCACCGAACAAAACCAGATTAGTTTCCTGCACGAGCGGCATGGAAACATTATATTTTTCGCTGAGTGCAAGAGCTGCCTTTGCAGAGTAGACACCTTCTACTACCATCTGAACTTCGTCCATAGCTTCCTGCATTGTCTTTCCCTGTCCGATCAGGATACCGGCTCTTCTGTTTCTGCTGTGCATGCTTGTGCATGTGACAATCAGATCTCCGATTCCTGAAAGACCTGAAAATGTCTCTGGCTTTCCGCCCATTGCAACGCCAAGTCTTGTTATCTCTGCGATTCCTCTTGTCATAAGAGCTGCCTTTGTGTTATCACCGCAGCCAAGACCGTCGCTGACGCCTGCTGCAAGGGCAATGACATTTTTAAGTGCACCGCCAAGCTCAATACCTAAAATATCAGGGCTTGTATATACACGAAAGACAGATGACATAAACAAGTTTTGGATGTGCTCAGCTGTATGTCTGTCCTTTGCTCCAACAACAACAGTTGTCGGAATGCCGCGGCTGACTTCCTCTGCATGGCTTGGGCCAGAAAGAACTGCAACATTTGCCATCGGAAGCTCTTGTTCAATCTGCTGGGACATTGTCATTAATGTTTTTTCCTCAATGCCCTTTGCTACGCTTACAATCAGCTGTCCCTCCTTTATGAAAGGATTCATCTGTTTTGCTACTCCTCTGGTAAATACTGAAGGAACTGACAAGACAAGCATCTCCTTATCAGTACATGCCTCCTGCAAGTCTGCTGTAAATACAATGCTTCTCGGGATCTCAACTCCCGGAAGATTTTTGCATTTATAGCTTTCCTTAAGTGCCTCAATTTCCTTCGGCAGCGCAGACCACGCCGTTACTTCATGGCCATTCTGCGCCAGCACCATGCCAAGGGCAATGCCCCATGTTCCCGTTCCTATAATGCTGACTTTTGCCATAACACAAACCTTCCTTATATTTATTTCTTAGCACCGATTTTATTTTCAGTGCCGTTTAACAGACGCTTGATATTTGCTCTGTGGCGAATATATGCCTGAATTGTAATTAGAGCAAGCAATATAATAAACTCTGCCATATTTGCCGGCTCTACACTAAGCATACCGTTTACGCCGAAAATCACACCCATCACAAAGCAGATCGAAACAACTGCCAGTGAGCCTAGTGATACGTAGCGTGTCGTTCCAACAATTACACTGAATGCTGCCAGACACACAGCGGCGATACGAAGATCAAATGCTAAAATAAAGCCTGATGTGCTGGAGATTCCTTTTCCGCCCTTAAAATTCAAATAGCATGGATAATTGTGTCCCAAAATAACACCAAATGCCAGATACAGCATATAGATATCTTCCATATTCTGCTGTCCGTTTGAAACAGCCCATGCCTTTACGATCAAACATGGAATAAAACATTTGCACAAATCGACAATAAAGACGATAAGACCAGCCTTTTTGCCAAGTACTCGAAGTGAATTTGTCGCGCCGGAGTTTCCACTTCCAGCCTTGCGGATATCAATTCCCTTCATTCTTCCATAAAGATAACCTGTCTGGATCATTCCCAGACAATATCCGATAACCAGCAATAATACGCGTATCATTACTTATCTTCCTTTCTCTCGCGGATAATAAAGCGAAGCGGCGTTCCTCTAAAGCCAAATGCATTGCGGATCTGGTTCTCGATATATCGTGTGTAGGAATAGTGCATCAGTTTCTTATCATTTACAAAGACAACAAATGTCGGCGGCTTTACTGAAATCTGAGTCATGTAGAAGATCTTTAAGCGGCGTCCTTTATCTGACGGCGGCTGCTGCATAGCTACAGCCTCTGCTAAGATTTCATTTAACACACCAGTTGCAATACGCATAGACTGATTTTCGATGATCATATCAATCAGCTCAAAGAGCTTGTCTAATCTCTGTCCTGTCTTTGCAGAGATGAAGACAAATTCTGCATATGGCATATATGCAAGTGTCTGCTTGATCTTTTCTGTCATCTTGTAGATTGTCTTATCATCCTTTTCAACAGCATCCCACTTGTTTACTGCAATGATTACACCCTTACCGCGCTCGTGTGCGATACCTGCAATCTTTGCATCCTGCTCTGCAACGCCCTCTGCCGCATCAATTACCATAACGACGACATCGGCACGCTCTACTGCTGTAACAGTACGAATGATACTATAGCGCTCAAGATCCTCGTGAATCTTGCTCTTGCGGCGAAGACCTGCTGTATCAATAAGGATATACTCGCGGCCATTTCTCTTAAGAGGCGTATCAATGGCATCACGTGTTGTTCCTGCAATGTCAGATACAATCACACGCTTCTCGCCTACAAGACGGTTTACGATAGATGATTTTCCAACATTCGGGCGGCCTACGATAGCGATGCGCGGACGATCATCATCATCTGATTCACTGCCGTCCTTTTTAAAATGATCACTGACAGCCTCAAGAAGATCACCGACGCCCTGATGGTTTGATGCAGATACAGGGATCGGATCACCGATTCCAAGGTTATAAAACTCGTATACATCTGCTTCCATCTTCTTAAAGGAATCCACCTTATTAACACAAAGAACAACTGGCTTTTGGCTGCGGCGAAGCATATCTGCTACCTTGCCGTCTGCATCGGTAAGTCCCTGTCTTACATCAACAAGGAAAATGATTACATCTGCAGTATCAATTGCGATCTGTGCCTGATCTCTCATCTGTGACAAAATTACATCACTTGAATCCGGCTCAATACCACCTGTATCAATCAGGGTAAAATTATAATTCAGCCAGCTGCAGTCCGCATAAATACGGTCTCTTGTTACACCTGGCGTATCTTTTACGATGGCGATTGAATCGCCTGCAATTACATTAAACAACGTAGACTTCCCGACATTCGGGCGGCCTACGATAGCAACTATCGGTTTACTCATATTCTTCTCGCTTTCTTACATAAATATAAATCTTCAAAAACATTCGTAATTACAGCTCATATGGAGAATGAAGCTGCCCTGTTTCTTCACTTTCTTCCATCAGCATTGCACGAATCAGTTCCTGCCCGTCTGATTTTACAATATTTATCGGAACTTGTAAAGCTTTTTCGACATCCTGCTTTGTTAGATCGTCCAAAAATACTTCTTCATTACTTCTAAACATATTCGCTGGAAGAAGAAGAACCTCTCCTAATGGCTTGCCTTTAAGCTGCTTAATTAAATCCTGTCCAGTGATCAAACCAGACACAGTAACACCATGTCCGAAGAAATCATTCAAAATCTCATAGACTGTAATGTTCACATTTGGGAACTTCTCATGAACCTTTGCCGCAATATCCTTTAAAAATGGGTATGCCAGCTTTCCTGTCGCAAGAGACAGTGTATGGGCACGCTCATCACCGCTTAACGCTTCCAATGCATAATCTGTTTCTTCTATTAAAAGACGCAGCATACCAACACCATTTTCAAGCTGCACGTAGCCGTCATAAACTTCTTCCGGTGGCAGAGGACGATTTGCAAGCAGATAAAACTCATCACTTGCATGAACAAAATGTGTGCCAAAACGTTCATACATTTCATTTTGAAAACGCCCAATAATATCAAGGGCATTTTCTGCATCCTCTTTTGTAAGCGGCTCTAACGGATACAAGCCTTCACGATATTTACTTAAACCAACTGGAACTACTGACATACTCTGCATTTGCGGATATAATCCTGCAAGATCGCGAATTGAACGCTCTAGCTCGGCACCGTCATTTACTCCCTTGCACAAAACGATCTGACCGTTCATCTCAATATCTGCATCACGAAGACGATTCAGCGTTTCCATGATCTTCCCTGCGAAACGATTGTGAAGCATCTTTACGCGAAGCTCTGGATTTGTCGTCTGAACTGAAATATTGATAGGTGACAGATGATATTTTATAATACGTGAAAGATCATGCTCTTTCATGTTTGTCAATGTAATATAATTTCCCTGAAGAAATGAAAGTCTTGCATCATCATCTTTAAAATAAAGCGTATCGCGCATTCCCGGCGGCATCTGGTCAATAAAGCAGAAGATGCACTTATTTGTACAGGAACGATAATCTGACATAAGACCGCTCTCAAACTCAATGCCAAGGTCTTCGTAAAAGTCCTTATCGAACTCCCACTCCACCTCTGAGCCGTCCTTTTTCTGAACAACCATATCTATTTCTTCATTTTGAATATAAAAACGATAATCAAGGACATCCTCGATATCCTGACCATTAATCTGTAGGATCTTATCACCTGGCTCTAGCTCTAGCTCCTCTGCAATTGAGCCCGGCGCCACCGATTTGATCTGATGGGCATGTTTCATAAAATTAACCTCCCGGCCCGCAGGCCTGTATCTATAAGCTGTCAAGTAAAAAACAGCAGATTTCTCCATATTTTACTATCATACCAAAATTTAAAAGATCCTACAAGAGTTTTATTAAAAAAAGAGGAGCGTCAAAATGACCACCCCTCTTTTGTAATATTTTTATCAAATCTTCTGGAACTTAGCAGCATATACCGGGAAGGTATTTGTGCCCTTGATTTCCTTATCGGCAGAGATGGTTACATTCTTATCTGTGATAACATACTCAAGATCACAGCCTTCACCAACTACAGTATCCTGCATCAGCACGCAGTTTCTTACCTTTGCGCCCTTTGCAATCTTAACACCTCTAAAGAGTACACTATTCTCTACCTCACCCTCGATGATACAGCCATCGGCAGCCATAACGTTCTTTACCTTAGAACCATTGATGTAACGTGTCGGGTTATCATCACGAATCTTTGTGTAGATCGGATTTGGTGCAAACAGTGCATCAAGATTTTCATCCTCAAGAAGCTTCATGTTCTCATCGAAGTAGCTCTTCATATCGGTGATTCTTGCAAGGTAGCCGTCAAAACGATATGCCTTTACATTAAGCTTATCGAGTCTATGTGCAAGAATATCACGTTCAAAGTAAACATATCCGCGAACAAATGCAGTATGTACTAAATCAATTAGAAGCTCTCTCTTTAAGATGTAGATATTCATAGAAAGCTTCTGTGGACCAGACGCTTCGGAGTTTACATAAATCTTCTTTACTCTATCTCCTTCAAGTGCAAGTGTATAGAAGAAATCTTCCTTCATAATATCTAAATTCTTCAGACTGTCTGCTAATTCCTCTTCCTTATATGCAACTGTTACATCAGCACCGCTCTCAATATGAGCCTGCAGCATTGCACTGAAATCAAAATTAACTGCAATATTGGCATCTGACATTACAACATACTCTTCCTTCTGGTCACGCAGAAGTTCAAGAATGCTGGCAAGTGCCTCAACACGTCCGTTATACATCTTTACAGTCTTCTCTGCAAATGGAGGAATAATTGTCAAACCACCATTTTTACGGGTAAGATCCCACTCACGTCCCGAACCAAGATGATCCATCAAGGAATGATAATTATTGCGGACAATAATGGAAATATTATCAATTCCGCTGCTTACCATGCTTGAAAGGATAAAGTCGATCATACGATAACGTCCTGCAAAGGGAATGGAAGCCATAAGACGCTCTGTTACCAGCTCCGGAACCATATTATCATAACTGTTCGGGAAGATAATTCCCAGCGCATTTACATTTGATTTTACCATTGTTCTTCACCACCCTTTACATTCTCGCTGACCATTGCGTTTGGACCAATCTTTGCATTGTCTCCAATATAAACACCTGCACCGACTGTCGCAACGCCCTTGCCGCCCTCTGAGAGCGCCTCACCTACAACTGCATTCTCGCCAATTACAACATTCTCAGCGATAATACAATGTCTTACCTGTGCACCTGCCTTGATTACAGTGCCGCCCATGACAACTGCATCCTCAACAACTGCACCCGGCTCTACAGAAACACCTGCAAATAAAATGGAGTGCTTTACTTTACCATGGATACGGCATCCATCGGTAATCATGGAGTTTTGCACTTCTGCATCTGCACCAATGCGATGACCTGTCATACCGCTGTTTCGGCTATAAATCTTCCAGTTTTCATCAAACAGATTGATACCGCTGTGCTCAGGATCAAGAACCTCCATATTTGCTTCCCACAAGGAAGAAATAGTTCCAACATCCTTCCAATATCCATCAAAACGATATGCATACATATTACGTCCGTCACGAAGAAGGTTTGGAATAATGTTGTTTCCGAAGTCATTTTGAGAATTTGGATCTGCCTCATCCTCAATAAGATACTTCTTTAAGATATCCCAGTTGAAAATGTAAATACCCATGGAAGCCAGATTTGACTTTGGATTCTTTGGCTTCTCCTGGAACTCTGTAATACGAGAATCCTCGTCAGCCACCATCAGGCCGAAACGAGATGCCTCATCCCACGGAACCTCCATAACTGCCACGCTGAACTCTGCGCCCTTTTCCTTATGGAAACGAAGGAAATCACTGTAGTCCTGCTTGCAGATCTGATCACCTGAAAGGATAATTACGTACTGTGGATTATAACGCTCTATAAAGGAAATATTCTGATAAATCGCATTTGCGGTTCCCTTATACCAGTCAGAGCCGGACGCCTGCTGATACGGCGGAAGAACATGAACGCCGCCATGCAGACGGTCAAGATCCCAAGGCTGTCCGTTTCCAATATATTCGTTTAATACCAACGGCTGATACTGTGTGAGAATACCGACGGTATCAATACCTGAATTCACACAATTTGATAACGGGAAATCGATAATACGATATTTTCCGCCGAAAGGTACTGCTGGTTTTGCAAGCTTCTGTGTCAGTGCATACAGACGTGATCCCTGTCCACCGGCAAGCAGCATTGCAATCATTTCTTTTGCCATTATTAAAATCCCCTCTTTCACTTAGCATACATCTAAATTATACCACGCTTTTCAAAAAAAGCGATGGTTTTTTGTTCAAAAATACTCATTTTATTTTGTTACTTTTCAACAAATTCGCATTTTGTCCTATACTTTATCATATTCGTCTTTTATTTTTGTGAAAATAAGGTAGAAATTGCACAGAAAGAAGTTGAAATTCGGTTGACAAAAACAAAAAAGCACTCATGCAAATTATTTACATGAATGCTTTTTTGCTTATTCTATTTTCTCTGACAAATCTGGCTGCTCTTGTATTTCTTCTGATGCTGCCAGTTGCGGTTCTTCTAGTATTTCTGCCACTTCTGGCTGTGGCTCCTCTAGTATTTCTGCCACTTCTGGCTCTTTTTGTTCCCACTCTTTAGTGTTTTCTTCCTCGTCCACCACTTCCGGTTCTAATATCTCTGTCTCTGACTTAGCATGCATGAAATATTCCTGAATATCAATCTGCTTTTCTGTCAGCAAATACAGCTTATAGTAATAACGATTGTTATACAAAAAGTTGATTTCGCCGCCAATAAGCACAATATTCATGCAGACATACATCCATACTAAAAACACGATAATTAACGCAAGGCTTCCATACATAAAGGCAAGATTCTTACTGTTGCGTATATATGTGGCGTAGATCGCTGAAAAGCTGTACCATCCAATAGTTGCTGCGATTGCACCAGGCATCTGCTTTCTATAAGGCAGACGCTTTTGCGGGAAAATGTTGTAAACGGCAAGAAAGAAAAGAATCATGCCGCCAATCGCAATGCCATTTTGCAAAATGGTAATCAAAACAGTCCAGTTTTCAAGTTCCGGCCATACCGAAACTAAAAACACACGAAACTTGCTTCCATATACAAGAAATGCCATTACAAGAAGCATTATCACTAGAAATATGCCCGTATATACAAGACACAATGCCCTGTGTACAAACCAATTTCGCTGTTCCTCTCTTTTATAGACGCGGTTTAGTCCCTTAACTAAAAATGAGATTCCCGTTGATGATGACCACAATGCCATGATAATTGTGATCGACAACGCTGATACGCTAAGCGATTTCTCATACAAATCAGACACAGTTCCTGTTACAAGCTCAAGCATTTCTTCTGGAAGAACAGAGGATACTATCTTTAGAAGTACCTCTGGCGACAGCATCATGCGTGACATAAGCCAAAGCAAAATCATCAGCATTGGAAACAATGACATAACCATAAACAATGTAATAGTTGCAGCATTTGTCATGACCTGATCGTCATCGTACAGCTTTTTTGCAAATCCGATAGGATTTAAAATAGACTGAATGATACCTGTCTTTTTCTTTTCTTTAGGTGTATGTTCTTCTTTTTTCTTTTTCCGAAGATGAATCACTCCTCCACCTGCTTTATCACTACTTCACCGGCGTGCTTATAGATACTTCCGGCGGGAACGATTCCTCTGACTGAGGAAAGTGGATAGATATTGCTGTTTGGTCCGATAACAGTTCCCGGATTAAGAACGCTTCCACAGCCAACCTCTACATTGTCGCCCAGCATTGCACCGAATTTCTTTAATCCTGTCTCGATCGCTTCATTTTCTGATTTTACAACAACAAGCTTTTTATCAGACTTAACATTTGATGTAATGGAACCTGCACCCATATGAGACTTATATCCCAAAATTGAATCACCTACATAATTGTAATGAGGAACCTGTACATTATTGAACAAAATTACATTCTTTAATTCTGTTGAATTGCCAACTACACAATGCTTTCCAACGAGTGCATTTCCACGGATAAAAGCACAATGACGAACTTCTGTATCCTCGTCAATAATACATGGTCCTGTGATAGATGCCGTTTTTGCAACTACAGCTGACTTTGCTACCCATACATTCTTCTCAATCTCATCAAACTTATCCTTCGGAAGTGTCGGGCCAAGTGTTAAGATAAAATCCTTAATCTTCGGAAGGATTTCCCACGGATAGCAGTCATCCTTAAAAAGCTCCTTTGCGATTGTCTCTTCTGTGTTATAAAGTGCAGATACTTTAATTGAATCCATCTTTTTACCATACCTTTCCGTAGTCTGCGATTTTTGCAGGCTGCCTATCATCATTAGTTTACTTTATATTTTGCTTTTGTGCAACCATGTTTTTTTAAGACTTGCGCGAAGTCTCATAAAAAGCCTCAAAGCCTGCAAAGTTTCCGCGGATTGCTCCCGGATTTGTTACCTGCTTAACGCCCTGTGTTCTTCTAGCAACAAAATTTTGCAGCTTATCCATATATTCCTGTGATGTGATCGTACCCTCTGAAACATAAGTCAGTCCCTTTTCCCAGCTAGCTGTCAGCTCAGGATTTAAAAGCTGCCTGATAGACACAGCTACTACTTCATATATGGCTTCTCCAAGCTTTTGCGGCTTTATGATCTGTGTCTTTGCATTTAGAGACAAATATCCATTTGATACAAGTTTTTTTAAAATCTCTGCACGCGTAGCACTTGTTCCAATGCCGCTTCCCTTAATCTGCGCGCGAAGCTCATCATCTTCAATAAGCTGGCCTGCATTTTCCATAGCCAGAATCAGTGAACCTGAGTTATAGCGCTTAGGCGGTGATGTCTCACCCTCCTTTACAGCATATGATGTTTCTTCAAAGAGCATACCCTTTTTTAAGCCTGACAAAATGCGGCTTAAAAATGATGTTTCATCAACAGCAAATTCTTCCTCGCCTTCTTTTTGTGCTGTACTTTCCTGCGGCACGCCTGTTACCTTTAAATAGCCCGGATCCTCCAGCATACGATATGATGTGAAAAAGTGCTCCGTCTTTACCTGAAATTCAAGTGCATATTTTTTATAGACAGCCGGCCCATAAAAAATGCTGAGAAAGCGGCGGCAGATTACCTCATATACGCCCTTTGCCACGCCTGACAAACGCTCATATGCACCAAGACCTTGTCCCGTTGGAATAATGGCATAGTGATCTGTGATCTGCTTATCGTTTGTGTAGCGTGTCTTTGCGATTGTTTTCCATGCATCCTGTGACAAGATTTCCTGTGCAAAACTGCCCACAGGTGCAAAATTACTTAAGCCGCGAATATTTTTTGAAATTTCTTTTGCCACTGCAGTAGAAAGCACACGCGCATCTGTTCTTGGATATGTGACCATCTTCTTCTCATATAATTCCTGAACGATTTTAAGTGTCTCATCAGGACTTATCTTAAATCGTCTTGAACATGTATTTTGAAGCTCGGCAAGATTAAATAAAAGCGGTGGCTGCTTCTGCTCTTTTTTCTTCTCAATTTTAATTAAAGTACAGTCAGGCTTTTTTTCTTCTGGATTAAGAGGTGCCTCCAGATAATTTATAAGCTCCTGTGCCGTCTCTCTCTTTAAAAAGCCATTTTCCTTATAAAGCTTTGGCGACTGAAAATACTTTGAGCCTTCCACACTTCGCCACTCAGCCTCTATAGTTCCCTTATTTTCCTCCTGCGCCACAGGAAGCGATATAATCACACGGTAAAATGGTGTCTTTACGAAGCTTCGTATTTCACGTTCTCTTCGTACAACCATGCCTAGCACACATGTCATTACACGTCCTACTGAGATTACAGACCACTTTGTATTCATAAAGGAAGCAACAGCAGGACCAAATTTCAGCGTCAGTGCTCTGGAAAAATTGATGCCCATAAGATAATCTTCCTTCGCTCTTAAATAAGCAGAATCGCTCAGATGATCATAAAAGCTCCAATCCTTTGCCTCACGTATTCCTCTTAAAATTTCTTCTTCTGTCTGAGAATCAATCCACACTCTCAGCCTCTTTTTGTTCTTGACGCCGGCCATCTGGTCTACCAGACGATAAATATATTCACCTTCACGTCCAGAGTCGGTACAAATATAAATAGTATCTACATCTGCACGGTTTAATAATCCCTTTACAATGGCAAATTGTTTTTTGACAGAGCCAATCACCTCATATTTCCATTCCTCTGGGAAAAATGGAATTGTATTAAGGCTCCACTTTTTGAGTGCAGGATCATAGACCTCTGGATAAGACATCGTGATCAAATGACCAACACACCAAGTCACCACATACTGGTCAGACTCTAAACAGCCGTCCCTTCGTCCGCCATTTACCTTAAGCGCCTTTGCAAATTCTGCTGCAACGCTTGGCTTCTCAGCGATAAACAATTGTTTCCCCATGAAAAAACCTTTCTACATTTACTTTTTTCCTTAAAACGCAAACAAGAGGCAGTAGTTTTTGCTGCTGCCTCCTCCTTGCTGTTATACCAAATATTATAATGTTTGATGGAAACGATATTCTGTAACAGTTGTAAACTTTGTATTTGCCTTTAATACACAGCTCTTGAAATTCTCATGATGAATGGAATCCGGGAAAAACTGTGTCTCAAAGCATGCACCGCAGAATGGCTTATATGAGCTTTTATTTTTTCCGCATTCAATTGTTGTTCCATTTGCAGTATATACCTGCATACCTGGCATATCGGTGTAAACATCCATCACGATACCGCTCTTTGCACCTGTCATAGATGCAACCTTTGCAAACTTGCCATCTGTCTTTAAGACATAGTTATGGTCATAGCCGCCACCATTTTTTATCTGCTCATCATCTGCATGAATATCCTGTCCGATGGTTTTTTCTGTTCTAAAGTCAAATGGTGTTCCTGTAACATCTCTATACTCACCTGTCGGGATCAGAGTTGCATCAGATGGTGTAAACTGATCAGCATCAATCCATACCTTCTGTGACAAAACATCACCACTGTCATGACCATCCATGTTAAAATAGCTGTGATTTGTCAGATTTGCAAGTGTGTCCTTATCGCTCTCCATATCATATTTAAGAGAAAGACCATTCTCATCACTTAGCGTATAGGTAACTGTAACTGTAAAGTTACCCGGATAATTCTGATCACCATCTGGACTATGAAGTGTAAAGGCAACTGAGTTTTCTCCAATCTTTGCATCCCACAGACGCTTATAGTAGCTTCCCGGGTTGCTGTGAAGATTGTTAGGACCATTATTAGCCTCAAGCTTATAAGTAACTCCATTTAAAGTGTACGTTGCATTTGCAATACGGTTTGCATGACGGCCTACGACAGCGCCAAGACTTCCGTTATTCTCCAGATAAAGCTTTGGATCACCAAATCCTAATACAACATCTACCAGATTTCCATTTTTATCTGGTACAAGAAGACTCTCAATAACAGCACCGATATCAAGCAAAACTGCCTTCATTCTGGATTTGTTTGTGAGTGTGTAGGAAGAAATCTCCTTCTGATCGGCTGTATAGCCATAAAACTTTTTTTCAACAGACATTTTTATCCCCTTTCTGTCACTATTTATATTTTACGCTTATGCGTTCTTTGGTGTGATATAGCCCTTTGCAGTTAAAAGCTCTGCACTCAAAACTGCACCGCCTGCTGCACCACGCAGTGTATTGTGGGAAAGACCAACAAACTTATAGTCAAATGCAGTATCTTCTCTCAGACGGCCTAATGAGATGCCCATTCCATGCTCATAGTCACGATCTAAGTGTACCTGCGGACGATTGTCCTCCTCCATGTAGCGGATGAACTGCTTTGGTGCGCTTGGAAGATTTAACTTCTGCGGCTCGCCGCTGAAATTGTTCCAACGATCAATGATCTCTTCCTTTGTTGGCTTCTTCTTAAAGTTTACAAATACTGCTGCTGTATGACCATCCTCAACTGGTACACGGATGCACTGTGTTGTGATCAGCGGTCCCTCTGCCTTCTTGATCACGCCATCCTCAATCTTGCCCCAGATACGAAGCGGCTCCTGCTCACTCTTTTCTTCCTCACCTGCAATGTAAGGAATTACGTTGTCGATCATCTCCGGCCAATCCTTGAAGGTCTTTCCTGCTCCGGAAATTGCCTGATATGTAGTTGCAACAACAAGTGTTGGCTCAAACTCGCGCAGTGCGTGAAGTGCCGGTGTATAGCTCTGGATTGAGCAGTTTGGCTTTACTGCGATAAATCCTCTCTTGGTGCCAAGACGCTTTCTCTGATAAGGAATGATTTCTGCATGCTCTGGATTTAACTCCGGAACCATCATCGGAACATCTGGTGTCCAGCGATGTGCGCTGTTATTAGATACAACCGGAACCTCTGCCTTTGCATAAGCTTCCTCAATTGCACGGATCTCATCCTTTGACATGTCAACTGCACTAAATACAAAGTCTACCTGTGCAGCAACTTCTTCTACCTGATTAACATTTAACACAACAAGCTTCTTTGCTGCCTCAGGCATCGGTGTCTTCATCTTCCAGCGTCCGCCTACTGCCTCCTCATAGGTTTTTCCTGCAGATCTTGGACTTGCTGCTACTGCAACAAGCTCAAACCACGGATGGTTCTCCAAAAGTGTTACAAAACGCTGTCCTACCATTCCTGTCGCACCAAGTACGCCTACCTTTAATTTCTGCTCCATCTGTGCACCTCTCTCTGTTTTTTGTTTTTCATAACTCTTTATATGTAAGGGCTATTTGCCTACATATCGTATATTACTGCTGTGTATCTGTCGGCTCAGATTCAGTTTGCTCATCATCTTTTTCTGATGACTCCTCACTGTCAACACGAGCACCGCAATTAGTACAAAATACATCCTCCTCATCAACTGCAGCACCACACTCAGGACAAACCTTCTGTGTTGGCTGCGGTTCTGGCTCTGGCTGTGGTCTTTCTATTTTTGTTCCGCAGTTAGGACAAAACAGCACATCTTTTGAAATGGTTGCGCCGCAGCTTGGACAGGTATTCTCATTTTTGATATCCCTAATCTGCTGCTCACACTTAGCAATCTTTTCCATAGCATCAGCAATGATCTGAAACTGATTTGCCATGTCATTCTCCACATCATCCTTGTGAAGCTCATAGTATCTTTCTCCGATTGCCATGTATGTATTTTTCATCTGATTTTTTGCTTCATTTATCTGAGCATTCAAACGAGAAATGGCCTGCTGCTCTTCGAGCTTGCCCTTGATATCTTTCGTCATCTCCTGGGCTTTGTTTCCAAAATCCTTTGTTACCTTTGAAAATTGATCAAAAATAGACATCGTATCCTCCTTCAACACTTTAATTTAGTATCATAAAGTATAGCACTTGCTTTTTCTTTCGTCAATGACTCATTTTTCAAAATGGTATCATATCCTATATTGGGGGTCGTGTTCACGGGTTTTCTTATACAAAATGCACTTTTTCCGTGAAGATATATGCCCTTAAGCTTCATTAAAAGGAGGCAACTATGGAACCAATGCTTGATGTTAGCAATCTTTCCTTTGATTATCTTTCTGCATCATCTTGCTTACCTGTAATCGACAATATCTCGTTTCAGGCTTTTGAAGGCGATTTCATATCGATTGTCGGACCGTCCGGCTGCGGAAAATCAACGCTTCTTGATATTATCGCCGGTCTGATGCCGTCATCTGCCGGACAGGTTTTCTTTTTAGGCGAGCCTGTCATAAAACCGAGAAAGGAAATTGGATATATGCTGCAGAGAGATCAGCTTTTTGAGTGGAGAAGCATTCTTCGCAACACACTTCTTGGTCCTGAAATACAGCATTCCTCCCATAAAGATAAAAGAAAAGCACGAAAAACTGCTTCTGAAATGCTTACTCGCTATGATCTTGGCGGCTTTTTGGGTGCAAAGCCTTCTGAATTATCCGGCGGCATGCGCCAGAGAGCTGCTCTTATTCGCACACTGATCATGGAGCCCACGCTTTTACTTCTGGATGAGCCATTTTCAGCACTTGATTACCAGACAAGGCTCACTGTCTGCAATGACATTTGTGAGATTATCCGCACGAACAAGAAAACTGCCATTTTAGTCACACACGATCTGGCAGAGGCTGTCAGTACAGGAAACAGAGTGCTTGTTTTAGGGAAGCGGCCTTCAACAATTAAAATGGAGCTCGTATTTGATCCTGATTTTACTGCACTCTCACCACTCGCCCGCAGGAACCATCCATTATTCAATCCATATTTTCAAAAGCTTTGGGAGGCATTTGCCCATGAAAAATGAAGAATTGATGCGTCTGCTTGCCAGACGACAAAAAAGAAACCGCAAGCTTTTAACTGCCGGACGGTTTCTGATTGGGATTTTGTTTTTTGCAATCTGGGAGCTTTGCGCCCGATTTGGCATTATAAATGATTTTATTTTCAGCAGTCCGTCACGCGTCATACGCACAATACAAAGCTTTGCAGCCAATAATACACTGTGGCTTCATGTTTCTGTTACACTAAAAGAAACAGCACTCAGCTTTTTTATGACTATGGTCATAAGCCTTTTTACCGCTCTTTTATTCTGGCGCTTTCGCTGGATCTACAAGCTGTTTGAGCCATATCTGATTCTGTTAAACAGCCTGCCAAAATCAGCACTTGCACCACTTTTAATTGTGTGGCTTGGCAATAAGCCGCGCACCATTATTGTTGTCGCAGTTTCTCTCGCCGTATTTGGCGCAATATTAACGCTTTACCACGCATTTGAATCTGTTGACCCAGAAAAGATAAAGCTAATACAAACGCTAAATGGCACAAAAATGCACATCATCACAAAGGTTTTGCTTCCCAGCACCGTGCTAGTCTTTATCAACAACATGAAGGTCAACATTGGCCTTTGTCTTGTCGGTGTGATAATAGGTGAGTTTTTAGCAGCCCGCGCAGGTCTTGGCTACCTGATAATTTATGGCAGCCAGACCTTTAAAATGGACTATGTAGTTACATCTATAGTAATTTTATGTACGGCAGCTATTGTGCTGTATGCACTTCTTACATGGGCTGAATCTGCTTACAATCGCTATTATTTAAAGAATGCCTCAGCAAACTGATCCATTGCAAGCTGACTAGAACGAGCCATAAGCTCACGGCTGGAATGCATTGCCAGAATCGGCACGCCAAGATCTACTGTCATTGCCGGAATTGAAGTACTTAAGATACTTCCAAGTGTTCCGCCGCCAACAGCATCTCCATGATTAACAAACTTTGTATGAGCGATCTTCTCTGCACGGCAGATTCCCTCTACAATTGATACTGCATTAGTATCTGTTGCATATCTCTGGTTGTAGTTCATCTTGATAACAACACCACCCTCCATTGGAATCGGATTGGTCGGATCGTTCTTCTCTGGATGATTCGGATGCATAGCATGAGCTACATCCAGTGATGCTGTCAGGCTGTGAAGCATTACGTCGATGAATGCTGTGCGGCTCTTGTCTGTATCTGGTGTATTCAGATAAATCTTCTCTAAAATGGAAGACAAGATTACTGAGCCTGCACCCTGCTTTGAGCTTGAACCACACTCTTCGTTATCAAACAATACAACAAGATTACAGATATCAGAAAGTGCCTCTGTATCCATGATTGCATTTAAGCATGACTGGCAGGAGGTCAAATTATCAAGTCTTGGCGCTGATAAAAACTCATCATCAAAGCCTGTAATTGATGGATCCTCACCGTTACATAAAAACAGCTCATAATCAAGAATGCTGTCTGCCTCAATGCCAAGCTCTGCAGCGATCTTTCCAAGAAGCCATCCCTGTGTATTTTCCTTTGCTCCGATTAAAGAGACAATCGGCTCAAGATCAGTCTGAACCTTTAACTCAACACCCTTATTTACTTCTCTGTTCATATGAATTGCCAGATTCGGGATTACAGCAACTGGCTTTTTAGAATTGTACAGCATGGTCTTCGGATTAAACGGATCATCTGTTGCTACACATACACGTCCTGCAATTGTCAGTGGACGATCCAGCCATGTATTTAAGATCGGACCACCATAGCGCTCTACATTTAAAGTGATGCAGTCAGATTTCTTTCTTTCCGGATTTGGCTTAATCATAAAGCACGGATTGTCAATGTGGGATGTGATAATACGAAAGCCCTTAAAGCCAGACTGCGGCACACGAAATGCAGCAAGTGAACGATCATAAATTGATACATAATATGCCTTTCCAGGCTCAAGCGCTGCAGACTCTGCAAGTGAAATGCGCTCAAAACCTGCCTTTTCAAGCTGACTGATGGCCTCCTTCATTGTATGATACGGTGACTGGGAGTGGCGGATCAGCTCAACCAGACGATTTGTGGATTCCTGTAATTCCATAACTTTTCCTTTCTGACAGGGCTTATAAATAGCCCTGTTCTGCAATTGCAATTAATGTCGCTATGCTTCTCGTATCATACCATAAAACAAAGAAATTGTCACTTTAAAAAATTGGTTTTACTATCTTTCTACCATAACACGACACTTTTTGCGGTAAAATGCAATTCCATATTTTAAAATTTTCTGATATCCATCATTGCGCAATGCCTGTGTATATTGTCTGGTATCAATCTGCTCTAATGCATCACGACAATTTTGATCAAGCGATTTTTCATCATCGCTCCATTTTAATTCCATTACAATACCAAATGCATCGTCATCATATCCTGCCTCAATAATAATATCACTAAATCCATTCCCGGATTCTCGATTGGAATAAACACTCCAATCATCTGCAAATCCTAAAATTCCAATCAATAGTCCATGATAGAAATTTTCCTTAACCGTTTTTACAAAATTATCACGAATGCTAATCGTTTTTGTCATATACTCCGTCAAAATCTTTTCAACCACTGGCGCATTCGCATTTTGCAATGCAGTATAAAAATTTCTGAACATCTCACGATTTTGAGAAACTTCTCCGCGAAACAATTTCAATATACGCTCAATGATAATGTTGCGAATCTCGCGATTCGGAATTGCAAGCCGATAATAGCCATCTCCTTCCTTCCCATGCTGCGTCAGATAGCCCGTCATAAACATAGTACTCCATAAATTATCAATGCTTGTATATAGCTCCTTGTAGGTAATCATCTCATCAACCCGTTTGACAACCGTTTCTCCATTTACCAGTCGCTCAAGTTCACGCTTTGCAAGCATTCCTGGCTGATTCAAACTATCTACAAAATGATTGATAATCTCATTTCCACTTGTATTCATCCAATAGTTTTTTAATTCTGCGTTTGGATTTTTGCAATGATCTCTGCAGTAATTTACAACATCCCACGCGCAATAAACATCGGCATTGCCAAACCGATACCCATCATACCATTCCTTCACTTCGTCAAACCGATCACTCAATCCATAGTATTGCAGCATTTCCATTACTTCTTTATTTGTAAAACCAAAGGTTTCATCAAATTCATCATCCGTGATCGAATAGACTTTAAAATTGTTCAACCCGGTAAAGATGCTTTCCTTTGCAATTCTCAGGCATCCTGTCAGTACCGCAAAAGCAAGGCTGTCATTTGTTTTCAACACATTTCCAAAGAGATTGCGAATCAAAAGAATCATTTCATCATAGTAGCCGTTTTCATATGCTTTTGCCAATGGTACATCATATTCATCAATCAATACTACTACCTTTTGATGATAATGTTTTTCAAGAAGCAATGTTAGACCTTTTAAGCTGACCGCTAACGTATCCGGCTCCATCTTTCTGTCAATCAGCTCAAAATATCTTTTTTTGTCAATTTGCGTAAGTTCATTGCTCTCAATTAAAAACTGAAAACGCTCTATCTCATCACAGATGCTCTGAACCAATAACTTATACGCACCTTCATATGAATTTGAGTCTACCCCTTTTAGACTGATTGAAATTACAGGATATTGTCCCATATACTGTCTGCACAATTCAATATTCTGAGCAATATATAAGCCTTCAAATAAAGCGGGATCTGTTTCTTTTTCAAAAAAGCTTTTAAGCATACTCATATTAAGCGATTTTCCAAAACGGCGCGGACGAGTAAACAAAATCACCTGACTGCCATCTTCAAGTACCTGTTCAATTAGTTCCGTCTTATCTACATAATAATAATTTCTTTTCCGAAGTTCACTAAAATTTTCAATTCCAATTGGAAGCTTTAATTTTTTCTCCATGAAAACCTCCTTAAGCAATTCCTCTACCGATTTCTTTCCTATTTTTCTGTCATTGTATCATATCTCACTTCTTTTTTCAACATAAAGGGATTTCGAGATTGTCACAGTTTACGTCAGGTGATTTGACGATTGCTTGTCTTAATATTATGTAATACTTCTATTTCTTCATATCATTTTGACTTCTATATCCATCTTAATTGAACATATATAGCTCAGCAAAGATTCTACTCCAATCAAAATGATATACATTATAAACATATATTCTCCCGATAAATGCGGATAACCTGAAACGGTATTTATGTTTTCAAGACTGCTCCAATTTATCGGAGAAACATAAAACAAACCATATTGTTTAAAATTTGTAAAATATACAGCTACTGGATCCAACATAATAAAAAAGACTGCTGCTGAAATTCCTATTGTTTTTTTGCCAATTTTTAAATTTAGCAGATACATCAGCTTACCAATGAAAACTATACTTAACCATCCAGTAATAAAAGTATACATAAATGCGGCTAAGGGATAATAATTTTGTATTACTCGTACTGGCATTACTAGTCCCCACGTATAAACTGGAATTAAGCTTCTTTGATTTACAACAAAATCTCCTGCAATTTCTCCCCAAAGTCGATTTGTTGAAACTGTTGGAAGAACTGCTATCAGCGAAACAAGCGAAATAAACAACATATAGATAAATGCTGCTAGCCACAGGTACATGTTTTCACCCAAATACCAGCCTTTTCGTTTGCACCTTAAAATCATATATGGTTTTTGATTATTCAAAAAAGGGGCATTACAAAATAGCATAACACAACCTAAGTAGATTAATACTTTTAATAATCCATTACTATTTTCTGCCTCTGCAAAAACAATTGGAAGAACAAACGGCGTAATTGTTTTTCCTGTTTCCTGCCCATACTCAGATAATCCATGAAGATATCGAAAAATCAATATTGTTTCTATTGCAGCAATCATCCATATTCTATAATTTTTACGCCACTGTATAAAATTGCTTTCGCAAACATACCAACCTTTCTTCAAATTACCCATTTTCATACCTTCCTTTTAGTTTTTTCCATAATACAATTCCCGAAATCGCATTTAACACAAGTAATAAGCTAACAGAATATAAATAATTCCAAAATGAACTATCCGTCATTCTGAGCATTTTTGCTGCACTCGTAAGATTCCAAATATCCAACTCTCTCGGCAAAAAATCAGTAATTGATAATAATCCATAATAAACCAAAAAGGAAATTGCATGTGCTGCAAAGCGATCTGGCATATAAAATACAATCCATAACCCAAAAGAAGTAAAAAAGGATGCAGATAATCCAAAAATTAATCCCATCGCTGCCAAATAAAGAATAGGACCTAGTGTTTGATAAATATCGTAGTATTCAACTATATCTTGCTGTGGATTATTACCTACTAACGGCATTAGCGGTCTTACAAAAGCCACAAAAAGCCAAATTCCACCAATCGTTGCTGTTGTTACAAGAAACATATTCGCAACAATCTTTGAAATCACATATCGCTCTATCCTTCCTACTCGAAGTTTTTGAAACAGGAAAAAACCACTGGAGATATCTTCATAAACACTTCCCGCACAAAGTAATGATAATACTGCAATCATGACTGCTTTAAAACGATCAAAATACAGCACATATAAAACATGCTGAATACTACTACATACGATGTTAGCATTTTCTCTAAATTTTATCGCCTGCGACAGATTTTCTGTCCACCCAAGTGCAAATAGTATTGCTACCATCATCATCACATATATTATTTTTCCATGCAGTATACCACGTTTTAGTTCCGCTTTTAATTCCTTCATATGTGTCTCCTATTAATACATGATTGATCCATCAACTGCATTAATCAAAAAATATCCATTTTCCTGATGTTTCCCATCTTCTGTATCACTATATGTGTCATACTCATTTAAATCTTTGTATAGCCATACGGATTCAGAATTTTTTCTTTTTTGAAAACCAAAACGCCAATATGGTGAACATTGAATTCCTTCAGATGACAGTTGATCCACTGCATACACCAATGAAATATCCGTAATCTGTATACTCTTTCCATCAATATTTGTCGCATTTATTTCCTTATCCAAATAATCTGCTGCCAGTGTCTTGTCAATCAAATTTTTCTTTTGTTCGCTGCAAATACGATAACGTGGAGGTATTTTCATATATAATAATCCCTTCACTGGATGATAAACCATCCACGCAATATCAGAATTTCCATTGTTTTCTAATGTTCTTCCATTTATTAGGGGATTTTTCATTATAACTAAATATGCCTCGTCCTCTTGTGTCCACGGCTTCCCACCTGTAAATACACCTGACCAAGTACCATCATATTCATCTTCTTTATTTTCATAACCCGGACCAGATACACTATCTTCTGCATTTTTATTAATTTTTCTAATACTCTGCAAATCCATTGCATATGTTCTAACGTATGTATAGGAATATCCTATTTTTTCTGCAATCTCCCTGCAAATTTTTTCTGCATCTTCAGGCTTCATTTCACTATCAATTTTATCCTGCGGAAATGATTCCCTTAACAAAATTTCCTGCCACCGAAGTGTATTGGTTGCCATCTCTGCGATTGCAGAATAGCTTCCTGATACTCCTTTTACTTCATATTCTAAGCCAAGCATATCATACTGGCGTACTCTTCTGTCCCCATCCGTCAAATAATACATGCTATATTGATTTTGACTTTGCTCAACTTCATCTAACGATTTTTCAAATATAGCATTACAAACATCAGACAATTCATATGGTTCTATTTCTAGTGCTAATATATTCACGTTGTTTTCCTGCTTATCCTGAGATTGTTTGCTTTCTTTCATACTACTTTCTTCAACACTGCTTTCGCTTGTTGTGTTGTTCGCAGATGGCGTTGTTTTTATTGCTTCGGAAGATTTGGCTTGCGTTGCTTCTCCTGTTTCTTCTAATAGCTGTTGTGCTATTGATATTCCATTTGGCATGAACTGCTGACGATCCTGACTTGTCATACGAACTGATTTGCAACCAGTCAAAATTATTCCTGTTAATATTACTGAATATATTTTATATTTTTTTCTCATACTCAAGTTCCTTTCTGCCGTGCTGAGATAAAAAACATATTCAGCACGGCAAATGTCACTTATCACTTTACATACTCATCTATTACTTCTTGATCTCATGTCCGACCATTTTTCCCTTATCAAAGCGAAAGATTTCATCGCAAAGCGTCCCGATATCTTCCTTACTGTGGCTTGCCAGAACAATCAGCTTTCCATCTTCTTTTTGTTTCAAGAAAAGCTTCCACATTTCCTGTACGCCGTCATTATCCAGACCGCTCAGAGGTTCATCTAACAACAAAATATCTGGATTTTCCATCAATGCCTGCGCCAGTCCCAGACGCTGTCGCATACCTAGCGAATATTTTCCTACCGCCTTTTTGCTTTCTGGATCTAGACCCACAAGACGTATCGCGTCTTTTATCTGCTCATCTTTGATTTTTCCCTGAATCATAGCAAGAAGCTTCAGATTTGTGAAGCCAGAATACTCTGGCAGAAAGCCTGGATTTTCGATGATCGCACCAATATTCTCCTGCATGTCATCATTTTCTCCGACTGCTTTTCCGTTTATAAAAATCGTTCCCTGCGTTGCCTTTACAAACCCAAGGATATGTTTCATAAGCATAGTCTTTCCGGAACCATTTCTGCCTACAAGTCCGTAGATTTTTCCAGACTCTAGCTTCATATTAATATTACTTAATACTTCTGCCTCTCCATAACGTTTTGTCAGATTTTTTATTTCAATTGTACTCATATGCTTATCTCACTCCAGTGAAATACGTGTGTAATTCTCACACGTTTTTTCTTCGCCTGCTTTGTTAGTATATGATACCTTCAGAACATATCCCTCTTTCTCATTATTATGATTCTGAATATATACTGGATATGCTTTCGTCTCATTTCCAAGACTCTCTGCATCAATATATTCGATATCATCCTGACCATTCGCTTCGGTCCACACTGCAATTCTTACATTGCTAATTCCTTCTTCGTTTGCAGAACCATGGAATTTGACCCAAAAATTATCTTCTGTGATTGGATCCACTGTAAACCATGCAACGTCACCATCACCTTCTGGCACATCACCTGTGATCCACTCAAATGAAAAGCTGACTTCCTGCTCCTCGCTTGATGGCGTCACGTTGCTTGCTGCCGAACTGCTGGCTGGCGCTTGGCTCTCTGCTGTTGACTCTGGTGCCGCCGACTCAGTTACTGTCTGCTTTTGTGTTTCTGGCGTTGATGCCTGCACAGTTGTATTAGGTGTCACACTTGACGGCTGTGTATTTACAGATGACTCCGCTGTTTTGCTCGTCTGTACTGTTGCTGCTGTGGATGTCGTTTGATTCTTATCTACAGCTCCCTGTAATTCACATCCAGTCATCATCATCATTGTTCCTGCCATTGCGGTAATCGCCGCTTTCTTCCATAATAATCTTCTCATTTATTTTCTCCTTCCTAATTTATCATGTTCTTTTAATACGAATCAGCCTGCCTGCGGCGGCAGAGGAATTACAAAGCTGTCTGCCGTTGTACTTTCTGTCGGTGACTCTGACTCTTTTTCTGTTATCTCTGCTGCTGTTCCCTGTTCAGATTCACTTTCTTTTTCAGACTCTGATTCAAACTCTGATTCAAAAGCTTGTGACTCTTTTGTAAGCACTCCTGCTTCCCCTGATGATACCCAAACTGGTTCTGCTGCCCATGTCTTTTCATCTGCTGACGACAGTTTTTGAGGAAGCTGTCTTTTAGATCTGTCAAACTGAATTGAGACCATACAACCTGATGTTGAGACAAGTGCCGCTGTCATCCCTGCCGCTGCCAACAGCTTTTTCCATACTTTTTTCATGCGTGTTTTCCTTTCCGCTCTCCCCGTTAACTGCACTTTTTTTATGTCTTTGAAATTTCAAAAGCAGCCAATTTAATAATTATTATTTGACTATTTTTTACTTTTTCTTATGTTATCCCTATTTTATCAGTATTGGGTCTAAAATGCAATTACATTTCCTTTACATTTCTGATACATTTCTATGTATGTTTTGTTACAAAAACTTATTTATTTAAATTATTTTGTAACATTTAATGTAACATTTTGACTTTATGTCAGAGACAGCCAGACGCATTACTTACTTAAATTTATAAATCCATTTCATGAGTTTTTTCTTTAATCACCATCATCAATATGGCACAAATACTCAAACTCACCGCACAAACATACACCGAAGTCAGCATGCCTTCTCCTGAATATTTCTGCAAATTTTCAATACTGCTCCAATTTACTGGCGAAAACAGCATCATCCAGCTTGTCTGTTCATTATAAAAATAAATAACGACTGGATCAGCCAGAACAAGACAACTCGCTGCCAATATTCCCGGCCAGTTTTTTCCTGTTACCACATTAAATGCGTACACAAGATACCCTAACAGCATCACCGTAATACCGCTTACCATATATGAATAAAATGCAGCATTCCATACAGTTGTACTCGAAATGACATTTTTCGGATATACCTTAGAATACAAAACGTGATTCATCAGTTTATTCGCGGAGATTTCCCATATACTTCCCCAGCCATTCCACTCCAGACAAGGAAGCACTACGAGAAAACTACATGCCGCTATGAATGCCATATAAATAAAGGATGCGATTGCAATGTATAGACATTCTCCCTTCCACCATCCTCTTCGCCCTGCTCTGTGAATTAAAAACCATTTATTATCCTTTAAAAATGGAGCGTCACAGAACAATAAAATTCCGCCAAAGAAAATCAGCACTTTTAGTAGTCCATTACTGTTCATTGCATCGGCTAACAGCACCGGGAGCAAAAGTGCTGTCGAAGTCTTTCCATTTGGCAATGCATAAAGTGGTACTCCAATCAAATAGCGAATAATTAAGACCATTATCACTGTACCCACTGACCAGATTCTGTAGTCCTTTTTCCAACTTAACAGATTGAGGGTCGCAATAATTGTCGCACTCTTAAATCCATCCTTCATGTTTCCTCCTCTTCATTGCCCAAAAACACAAGCACCATGGAACCATACAAAATAAAATCATTATTCCAATCGCGTAAAAGTAATTCACTGCAAAGCCGTTTACGTTTAACACCTGTACGCCTGAACTTAAGTACCACACATTCACGGAAAATGGAAAGGTTCCTGTAAATGCATAAATCACATAGAATGCAACAAAAGAGGCAGCAATTCCTACATACCGATTTGGAAATATAGATACAGCAAGAATCCCAAATGATGTCACTGAGACTGCAAACAGTCCAAACAAAAGTCCTACTAATATACTATAAGCAAGTGGCCCTGCAAAATTCATTGCACATGCGAAGTAACCAAAGTACTGCGTCATACCATCTCCACCTACAAGCGGCATAATCGGCAATAGTACAATTGAAAATAGTACAAAGCTTATACAGACTGCTGACACAACCCCTATTGCATTGGAAATCAGCTTTGACAGCAGATACTCTCCTGGCCTGCATCGAAACAGAATCAATCTGTCATACGAACTGTTTCGATCATCACATAATCCAAATGTATATACCGCTGAAAGCAGAACAATTACTGCTGCCTTAAAGCGATCAAATACCAGCAGTTCCATCAGTTTCTCTAAGCTTCCCATCATACGCATTTTATATTGTAATTCTATCATTACCGATTCCCATACATTTGCAATCAGTAATACTACTATTAGAGCAATAATCACAGGAAATCGCTTTGCACCGATGCAGCGATGCAAATCCATTTTCAGCAGTTTTAAGAGATAACTTTTCTTTTTCACTTTAAAAATTCCGATCCAAATATGGAATCTGTGCTGCCATTGACTGCATTCACCAGCATTTCTCCTTGTTTTTGGGAACTGCCTATAATAGTATCTTTTGCCCAGAAGAAATCTTCTGCTTCCCCCTTACATGTGAATTTATATCGAAAACATGGTACTAACACTGATGTTTTTTCATCTAGCGCCGTCTGATCAACTATATATACAATATCAATATCCTGTACATCTGCCTCATCTGCCTCTACCTGATATCGCTCGGTAACTTTATCGAAATACTCCATTGCCTCATCTTCTGGTAAAATCTGTACTGGTTCTTTTTTTATTAATTCAAATTCTGGGCGAGCTTCCAAATAAATTAGGCCATATTCTGGATGCCAGATCATAACAGTAACATTATCTATAATCTGTGTGCTTAATGGAAAACCGTCTACCTCGTCCAATCCTCGAAAAAGCATCAGCCATGCACCATCTTCTTCGCTCCATTCCCTATCATTTACCTCTTCATGGCCTACTTCTGTATAACCTGGTGCAACAATGTCCATATCCAACGCTTTAACACTTTCGATTCCCATAAAATATGTAGAAATCTCACTATAGGAAAAATCAAGTTCTTCCATCAGCTTCTCGCCATAATCAATCGCCTTTTTCTTATCTTTCTCATCTCCTTCTTCTGGGAATTTTGATTCCAAATAAATATCCTGATATTGCCAATTCCAGTTGCTATAGCCAAACATCGGATATGCTCGATAATAACCTGTCTTATAATACTCCACATGTTCAAGCTCATCTTCAAGCGTACCTTCTTCATTATACCAGTACCTTTCATACTCTTTATCTCTTTGATAATCTTCCCCCAAAACTACAGAAGCTATTTTCTCGATATCGTATGGTTTTCGTTTTACTTCTAAGGTATAGTAAGTCTCATAATCTTCTGTAGTTGTCTCGATTTCTTTTGCATATGTCATACTGGTCATTGCCATGCACAATGCCGTCGCCGCTATGCATATTACCCTTCTTTTCATACCTTTTTCGCTCCTTGTCTTTTTATTTTGTTATTTCGTCACTTCTATATATGTAAGACAAATTCTATAAGCGAATTTCTTACAAAAAGGAAAATTTTATTCTTAAATATTTAACAAAGCCCATCACCCAAAAGTTTAGTATTCTTTTGGACAATGATCCATATTTCTCATTAAAAGTTATAACCGGAGAGAAACTACATTTATCAAATATACTTTCTCTCCAGTTATTACAAACTATAAATTACGGACAAAAAACTATTCCATTAGGATCCCATTGTCCCGTAACTGCATATTTCACTGTAGTACTTCCTGAATTTACTCTTAACCGCACTGCACCTTCATGGTCTGTGCTATAATATCTAAGCATTCCAAGTCCACTGCCTTTTGTTAGTATATGATTTTCAGAAATCTGCTTATCATCTGACGCTATTACCAAAAAATTAGTTGGTATCATTGTATTTAATACAGTACAATACGCATGTGAAAATCCTTTTGTTTTATTTCGTGCAGTTGAATTATATCCTTGATCAACACTTGATATGTAAAAACGGAACGACGTATACTCATCATATGATATCAAATTTCCATTCTCTGCCCACACACTAGATACGATTCCCAATATTAATAACATTGCTGCAATTAATCTTAAAATTATACCTTTCTTCATAGACTTTCTCCTTCAGCTATTTTTATATGATACTGCTTATAAATGCTTGCTATTTGTCATATATTTAGCATTCCCCTTGCACAGAAATTGTATTTCCAGCTATTAACATTAACATCAACAAGCTTAATACTTTTATTTTACTTAACCGTTACATACACAGCTTCTACTGCCTCATTGTTCTTTTTATCTACTACATATACATGAGTAATATAATTCCCTACTTCATTATTATGAGCAGATGTTGGAATATACGCAGTTGCTGTGTTTCCGCTTATATTTGCCACATGCCATACAATATCATCCTGTCCATTTTTTTCAGTCCAAGTTGGCATTTTGACTTCTTTTACCCCTAACTGTGCAGAAAATGTAACTTTAACTGTATATCCTGCAGTTGTCACATTAGATGTCTCTATTTTTTTAATAACTGGTGCTTCTGCCACTGCTGGAACTCTCACTGTTATTCCTTCTAATGCATATGCCCCATTTACATCATACACATAAACATGTGTGTAATAAACGCCAGATTCATTATTATGACTGGATACTGGGACATAAAATGTTGCTGTATTTCCACTAATGCTTGCAATATGCCAAACTATATCATCCTGATCATTTTTCGCTGTCCATGTTGGCATCTGAACTTCTTTTACTCCTGCTGGTGCAGAAAATGTTACTGTTACACGGTATCCTTTTGCCGTAAGATCCTCTGTCTTAATATTAAGAATCTTAGGAGCTTCCGAAACTGCTGGTACTGTTACAGTCACACCCTTTAGAGTTTCTCTTCCTAAAACGTCATACACATATACATGCGTGTTATATGTTCCAGACTCATTATTATGACTGGATACTGGCACATAAAATGTTGCTGTATTTCCACTGATACTTGCTTCATGCCAAATTAAATCATCCTGACCATTTTTCTCAGTCCATGTCGGCATTTTCACACTCTTAACTCCCGCTGGTGCTGAAAACGTTGCTGTCACACGATATCCTTTTGAAGTTAATTCTGTTACCTTTACATCACCTAATGTTGGTGCTGCCGCTGTACTACCACCTTGCACTGGTCTTAAAACATACTTAACATTCATACCAGACAATCCCGATACAGAATTATTCACACAAACTCCAAATGTTGGACTGGCTGCCTCTACACGAAAAATTGAGTTATATGGTCCAGAATATGTATTATTGCCAAGATTCATATCTTGTCCAAGATAATTTGAATTTATGTACAACTTATCTCTTCCAGTCATTGAACTTGTTCCGCCAAGTCCTGCTATTCCATATCTCTGCTGAAGCTGGTTCACAACATAATTTTTTGTCTGTTGTACAATTAAATTGCTTTGAGAATTTGGATTGTAATTTCCATTTTGACGTGCAAAACTTCCAAGAGATACTGCAACATGACCTTTCGATGCTCCTGGTGCAATATAAACCATAATCGTTCCTGGTACACTAAATAAATCTGGATTACTCAATTCTGTTACATTTGTTGCAATCAGTTTATACCGAATCATTCCACCAGAACCGCTTAATACATACTCTCCATTTACAGGTACAGAACTTAATGCACTGTTCCAACCAGCGGTTGTACCAGGCACATTGGTAATTCCCAATTCACTGAAACATCTTTTAACCAATGAGCTGCAATCAAAATAATCCGCTGAATCTCTATTTGCCTGACTATAGCCTTTTCCAACCTTACTTAAAAGCTTCGAAATGTACGCTGACACAGAAATCTCATTATTATTTATAACCATAATCCCATTATCAGGATACTGTTCTAATGCCGCATACTGCTCACATGCCAGCGAATCGCCCTCTGGTGCACCATTGGCATCATTATAAATCTGAGCATATTCATACATTTTCTGTAGCAGATCATTGTCTACTTCCGAAGCTGATGTTGTATCAAGCTCTGATGTTGATTCTTCTACAGTGCTATCAAGTTCTGATGCAATCTCCGACTCTACTTCAGAACTCTCAATTGTACTCTCCTGCATCTGCACTTCTTCATCTTCTGATACTGATTCCTGTACCTCATTCACATTACTCTGTAGCTCTGTTTCCTGAAAATTCTCTTCCTGCAAAGAAGTTTCAGGTGTACAATTTTCAATCTGTTCTGTCGAGCTAGTAATCTCTTCTGCCATGGCAACCTGTGAAAAAGTAATTGCCATACCTAATACTAATGCTGCTTTCTTTTTCATTTCTGTATCCTTTTCTAAATTTATTTTATATAAATTTTATCCAGTCTTCCGCGCGCTAATTCTGAATAAAAATTATATATGTGGTATTTATGTTTTATATATACCATTTCTTTTATTACTTGTCAATAGTATATTTAAGAATCCTAAGTATTGACTTTTTATATATCATAGTTCATACTACTTACAAAGTTCATTATATCATTACTGACCTGACATAGTTGTTTTCTATTGCCTTTTAACGGTCTATTATGTTCAAATGAATTTCGAATACTTGTTAAAAAGGAGATGCTTATGATCAAACAATATTTCATTTGCAAGAGGGAGGTACATTTTGAAAAATAATGCCATTAATACATATTTAAGGGAGCTTTCAAACCAGCTGTGTTGCAGTGGAAAAGAGAAAAAGGAAATACTGTCATCTTTAAAAAATCGACTATCAGAATTTGAATCAGAGTATCCGACTGCTCTTAAATATGAGGATATCGTCGAACAATTTGGATCACCCAAGGAAGTTGCTAACAGCTTTTTAGGCGAATATAGTTCAACACAGCTGAATAATTTGGTAAAACGCAGGAAACTAAAGCACTTTTGCATTATTACCGCGTGCATATTAATCTTTGCAGCTTTGCTTATCTATTCGATCCGCAGAATTTATCAATTTTATTGGTTTCAGGATGGATATGTCATTGAAACTATGTATGACGGTACAAATGTACCGGGTCCCGAAGAAATTGGTATTACCAATTATCGAACATATTGATAAAGGAGATTCACTACCATGAAAAAACTATTTGCCTATTTATTTTTAGTTATCTGCTTATTATTTCCAAAATGTAATGTAACTACTGCGGCTCCAAATTATAACATCCAATATTTAGAAAATGGAGATTATATAATCACAGAAATTTATACTTCAGATGCTACCTCACGCACTGCTACATCAAAATCAAAAAAAGCTTCTTATTACTCGCAAGATCACATTTTTATTTTTTCAATAACAATATATGCATCTTTTGATTATACTTATGGAGTTCGCGCTTCCGCAACTTCCGCAAATGCTATCGTTAATATTGCTGATTCTTCTGCCGTCTTTAAATCAAAAAACAGTTATGTCTCTGGTAATACAGCTTATGGTACTGCAACTGTCCTTTATCAAGGTTCCAACAAAACACTTAACATCAATATGTCATGTGATATTTACGGCAATATTTCATGATTACTACCACTATATAAATCTTAACTCTTGACTTTTATTATCTTTTCATTCATAATAAATGCTTAGTATGATGTTGGGGTTAAAAGGTGCTTTGCACTCCCGCAATCTTCAAAAAAGTTGTCGAAGGGAGGGACACATGGCAATAGAAATGTTTAAACGAGGGTCTGTTGAGATGCTTGCCCTCCTTATTTTGAATGAAGACGATGCTCACGGCTACCGTATTGTTCAGGAAATTAAGGACAGAAGCGATGGCCGCCTGATCATCAAGGAAGGCTCTCTTTACCCAATTTTGTATAAGTTGTCTGACGAGGGCTATATTATTTCTCAGGAAGATATTTCTGAGACTAAGCTTGGGCGTAAGCGTATTCGCGTTATCTATTCCATTACACCTAAAGGACGAGAACATCTGATTCAGCTTAAGGAAGAATACGATATCGTACATGACAGCATTCGCTGCATTTTTGAAAGGAGCAAAAGTCTTTAAGTATGAATACCGCTATCGAACAATATATTCATGAGCTGTCTGATTTACTTTGCTGCGATAAAACGACAAAACAACAATTTCTTTCTAAATTTCAGCAGACATTAGAGGATTTTGAGGCTGAACAGGAAAATTCACCGATTTCTTACTCGGATTTAGTTTCCGAATTTGATACTCCCAGGGCAACAGCTGATGCATTTCTTTCTCAGCTTGATATTTCTCATGTGCAGCCTGCAATGCGAACAACCAATAAAAAGAAAATATTTTGGGCTTCACTATGTGTCATAGCTATATTATTCTTAGTCGGTTTGTCCCTTTATCGTGTATACTTAAATAAGCTGGCTGACGAAGGATATTTTGAACCGCCCGTGTACCACCTCACTCCAGCAGAAGCTCGAACTTTTGATCCTGACGAATATTTCCCTGGTAATTAATGTTTACTGTTATAGTTCACGGATAAACCAATATTTACAGCCAAGCCCGAAGGTGAATGGATTTCACGAGCCGGACACTTGAAGCAGGTCTTTCAAAGTAATGTATAATAAGAAAGAACATAAAAGGAACCTGCGGAGTTTGGTCCGGCGACGAAACCATTACACCGAAGGGCTTTCGTAACATGATGTGTGAACTTTCATTTTTCCCTTGACAAAACCCTCCACCTCTGGTATCATAATATAGTACGGTTCAAAGCGCTTCCGTGGCTCAGTTGGTAGAGCGATTGATTCGTAATCAATAGATCACGGGTTCGAGTCCCGTCGGGAGCTTTCCAGTACAAAAGAGTGTCCGTCACCGGATGCTCTTTTTTTATTTATTTGTAACTATTCAGAGCCATGCAAAATTGCTTTCTATGAATGCTTGCATTCAGACAGAATAGCAATTTTATATTGCGAATGGGGTTCTGAATAGTTACGTTTATTTTTAAAATGCAAATGAGTTAAATTCTTGGAGGTACATGATGCTTGCTTTTACACTCTCTTCTTTAAAGGATGCCACATCCCATTTGTTTACACAACCGTCTTTTGATGACTTTGATGTGCTGTCTGTTACTATTGTCAGCTATATCACTTTTTCTATGGACGGTCATTTAAATGCCGCTTTTTTTGAGGAGGCTGATACGCAGCCTGACAAGCTTTGTTCCTGGCAGCGTCTTCGCCCTGTCTGTTTTTCGATAATTAAGGGTAAGCAGCCTCCTGTTTCCTTTCAGATCACATTCTTTCTTGATAAAGACAAGGCTTCTAACTTGTTTAATGATTCGATGCTTGCCAATAATCAGGACATTGATGGCTTTACGCTTCATCTTTCCTATAGAAATCACACTCTTTCATTATCGACTGGCACTGTATTTTCTCGTTTTTCCCTTGACCGTGACAGTGAACGACTTTGGGATCACTACGTTGCAGCTTGGATCAAGCAAAAGCAGCTTGATTTTGAGGAAGCTTAATCGTGCAGTCAGCACTCGATTCTAGTGAGTGCTAAAATTTTTATAAAATTGTGCATTTTCTAGCAGAATTGTCATCTTTTCGTGTTGACAAATCATGTTCATAGCTGTAAAATACGAATTGCAGCAAGAAAATAGCAATCAGGCAGCGACAGTGCTAATAATGTTCGATGTCATGATTCTAAATTGGCTATGAAAGTCGCGTCGTCAAATTTTTACACTTGCTGTGAAAACGACAGACGCAGAAACGAGGATGTTATGAATAAAGAAGGCAGTTTATCAATTAACAGTGAAAACATATTTCCTATCATTAAGAAGTGGCTGTATTCTGACCACGATATATTCTTCCGTGAGCTTGTCAGCAATGGCTGCGATGCGGTTACAAAGTTAAAGAAGCTTGACATGATCGGTGAGTACACCATTCCGGAAGGCAAGGAGCTTTGCGTAAAGGTTACTGCTGATGCAGAGACTAAGACCATCACCTTTACTGATAATGGTATCGGTATGGATGCAAATGAGATTGATCAGTATATCAATCAGATCGCTTTCTCTGGTGCACGTGATTTCCTTGACAAGTATAAGGATAAGACAAATGATGATCAGATTATTGGCCACTTTGGTCTTGGCTTTTACTCAGCATTTATGGTTGCTGACCGTGTAACGATTGATTCTCTTTCTTATAAGGAAGGAGCTAAGGCTGTTCATTGGGAGTCTGATGAGGGTACTTCTTTCGAGATGACTGACAGCGCTAAAACTGAGATCGGTACTACTATCACTCTTTACTTAAATGAGGACAGCTACGAGTTCTGCAATGAATATCGTGCAAAGGAAATCCTTGACAAGTACTGTTCTTTCATGCCTATCCCGATTTATTTTGAGGCAATCAAGACTGCTGAGGAGCAGGCAAGAATCGATGAGGCCGAAAAGAAGGCTAAGGAAGAAGAAGAAAAGAGAAAGGCTGAGGAAGCTGCAAAGAAGGCTGCTGACGGTGAAGCTGTTGAGGCTGAAACTGAAGCTGAGCCGGCCGAAAAAGCACCTGAGGCTCCTAAGCCAATCAATGAGACTACTCCGCTTTGGGCAAAGCATCCAAATGAGTGTACCGATGAGGAGTATAAGGAGTTTTATCACAGAGTATTCCATGATTACAAGGAGCCGCTGTTCTGGATCCATCTGAACATGGATTATCCGTTTAACTTAAAGGGTATTTTGTACTTCCCGAAGATCAACACTGAGTATGATTCCATCGAGGGTACAATTAAGCTGTACAACAATCAGGTATTTGTTGCCGATAATATTAAGGAAGTAATCCCTGAGTTCTTGATGCTGTTAAAGGGTGTTATTGACTGTCCTGATCTTCCGCTTAATGTTTCACGTTCCGCTCTGCAGAATGATGGCTTTGTTAAGAAGATTTCCGATTATATCACAAAGAAGGTTGCTGACCGTCTGACTGGTATGTGCAAGACAAAGCGTGAGGATTATGAGAAGTTCTGGGATGACATCAATCCATTTATCAAGTTTGGTGTTTTAAAGGATGAGAAATTCGCTGAGAAGATGAATGATTATATCATCTTTAAGGATTTGAATGGCAAGTATCTGACTCTTCCGGATATCTTAAAGGAGAATGAGGAGAAGCATAAGAATCAGGTCTTCTATGTAACTGATGAAAAGGAGCAAAGCCAGTATATTGAGATGTTTAAAAAGGAAGGCATCAATGCCGTTCTCTTAAAGCATAACATTGACGCTCCATTTATCACAAGATTAGAGCAGAAGAATCCTGATGTTAAGTTTGTACGCATTGACTCTGATCTGACTGATTCCTTTAAGGAGGAAACATCTGATGAGGAGAAGGAAACCTTGAAGAAGGACAGCGAGTCTTTGACTGCACTCTTCCACAAGGCATTAAATAATGATAAGCTGACTGTTAAGGCTGAAAAATTAAAGGATGCTTCTATGGCTTGTGTTATGACTCTTTCTGAGGAAGGAAGAAGAATGCAGGAGATGATGAAGATGTATGGCATGTCTGGTATGGACTTTGGTACACCAGATGAAACACTTGTCTTAAATCTTACACATCCGCTTGTTCAGTATGTTCTGGCTCACGCTGAGGATGAGTCTGTTACAAAATACTGCGAGCAGCTGTATGATCTTGCCGCTCTTGCTCACGGCACACTCTCTCCGGATCGTATGTCTAAGTTTATCACACGTTCCAATGAGATTATGATGGAAATTGCAAAATAAAATAAAAAATAAGACAGCCCAAAAGGCTGTCTTATTTTTTTATTTTTGATTACGCAAGGAAATCACGGATTCTCTTGCTTCTTACTGGGTTACGAAGCTTTCTTAAAGCCTTTGCCTCGATCTGACGGATACGCTCTCTTGTTACGTTGAACTCCTTGCCGACTTCCTCAAGTGTTCTCGGATGTCCGTCCCGTAAGCCAAAACGAAGCTCGATTACCTGACGCTCTCTCTCCTTAAGATCTCCGAGCAAGGCATCGATATGATCGCGCAGCATAACGGATTCTACATTTCCTTCCGGTGTGACTGTATTGACATCGGCAACGAAATCACCAAGGTTAGAATCATCTTCCTCACCGATTGGTGTTTCAAGGGATGCTGGCTCTCTTGCAATCTGCATGATCTCCATAACCTTATCCTCTGACATATCAAGTGCCTTAGCCAGCTCAGCAACGCTTGGCTCATAGCCTAACTCCAGCGTCAGCTTACGCTGCATCTTTGACATCTTGTTAATTGTCTCAACCATATGAACAGGAACACGGATGGTTCTTGCCTGATCAGCAAGTGCTCTTGTGACAGACTGGCGAATCCACCATGTCGCATAGGTACTAAGCTTATATCCCTTGGTATAGTCAAACTTCTCTACACCCTTGATAAGTCCTAGGTTTCCTTCCTGAACAAGATCCAGAAAGCTCATGCCACGTCCGGTGTAACGCTTTGCAATGCTGACTACAAGACGAAGGTTTGCCTCGATCAGACGCTCTTTTGCGGACTCATCGCCCTGAGCTTTTCTCTTTGCAAGCTCCATCTCCTCATCCGCTGTAAGAAGCGGTACTGTACCGATCTCCTTTAAATACATACGAACAGGATCCTCTGTTCCTACACCCTCAAGCAGATCAATTGCGTCAAGATCAACATCTTCCTCATCATCGGAAAAATCTATATCTTTATCAAAATCATCTGCTGCCATATCTTCTGTTGCGGCACGCAGAACATCAATCTTCTTGCGTTCCAGATATGTGTATACAAATTCCAGTTCTTCTGGTGTCAGGGTTTCACCGGCAAAAAAATCATTTACATCATTGAAATCCAGCGTCTTATTCTTGCTAAGGCCAATTTCAACTAACTTTGTCAAACGTTCCTTTAATACTTCTTTTTCCATGTGCATTGTCCTTTCTGTAAACAATTCTCACACTGTTTCTATGTATGCCCAGGTACGCCTTTCTTTTATTCACGCCATTGGCTTCCTGTTGAAGCATCAAACAGCCACTTGCGCAATACCTTAGCAACTTTATATTATACAGGAAGTCCCCTCATTTGTAAAGAGTTTTTTGAATTTTATTTACTTTTCTTGTGGAATCGTTTCGGCCGGCACTGCAATCTTCATTGCCTGCGGCATTGCCTGAATATGAACCTTCTTGTGGCTTCCGCCATATTCTCCGTCAAGCACCCAGTCAATATCACTGTCGCTTTCAACTATAAGATCTGAAATCTCATAATTTGCTATAAACTTTGAGTTTGGATTCTTTGTTACTAGATCTGCCAGCATAACAGAAAAATCTACTGCATTATCTGGCCTGTAAACGATCATAAGATTTAGCTTGCCATCGTCAAGCTCTACATTTTGTCCGCTTATGTTCTTCATACCGCCTACGCTGAAGGAATTGTAGACCATTGCATAAATGCACTCTCCTGCAATTTCCTCGTCGCCAAATGAAAAGCGCACCTGATATGGTTTTAGATTTCCGACCTGACGTATTCCTTCTAATATATAAGCGTTATGGCCTAGCGCGTTTTTCGTTTTCTGCGGTGTGTTCCAGGAAACCTCTGTAAATGCACCAAATGCCGCTACATAGACGAAGTAGCTGTTTTCCTGAAATTTACCTACATCGACAGCACGGAACTTTTCCTCTGCAATCACATTTGCACAGCGCTTCATCTGTGACGGAAGGCCGAGGCTGTACGCATAGTCGTTAGTGGAGCCTGCCGGAATGTAGCCAATCTTTGGACGTCTTTTTTCGTCAATAGTCATCACACCATCAAGCACCTCGCTTAATGTGCCGTCTCCGCCGCTGCAGACTACAAGATCATAGGAAGCACCCAATTCCTTTGCAAGTCTTGTCGCATCTGCCCGCTCTTGCGTCGAGTATACAACAGTCTCATATCCAGCCTTATTGAATGTATCAATAATATCTGCCAGATGATTTCGAATCAGTCCTTTTCCAGAATGTAAGTTGTAAATAAATAGTAGTCTTTTCATAGAATACCTGCCTTTCCTGCATCATCTGGAGTACAAAAATGCCAGTTCTTTTTTGGCATCTTTGTCTGCCGGATACTGCTCTAAATAACTCATCAGCTTTTCAATTGCCGTATCGTAGTTCCCCATTTTTTCATAGCAGATGCTTTCATTCCATAAAAAATCTGCCATCTGGCTCTCATCTGCCAGCTGCATCCCTTTTTGAATCATAATCAGCGCATCCTGATATTCTCCCTGACGAACAAGGCACGATGAAAGCTGATTGTAAAGCCCGGCATCCTGTGGATCGTGCTTGATCTGTTCCTGATAAAGATTTATGGCCTCCTCACTTTTTCCCTGAAGTTCATAGCAATAGCCAAGATAATACCCTGCCTGTGCATATCCTTTGTTGTAGGATTCCTCAAATGCAGAAAATGCCTCATCTGTCTGCTCTAGCTCTAAATAAATACGCCCGCGGTAGCACCAGTCCTTTGCCTCGTAGGGAATGACCTCTAATGCTGCATTAAGCACGACCTGACGTGCCTCTTCTGCTTCTGCCTTTTTTAGTGCATCTGCCATCGTCAGATACCCTTCGTAGTTGCGGTTATCTATATCAAGGCACTCCTGATAACAGTGAAGTGCCTGATCTACATCATCCATTAAAAGATATACATTTCCTGTCAGCTGATATATGTCACGCAAACGATAGCCTGCCTCAATGAGCTCATTGTAATCCTCAAGTGATCCCTCATAGTCGCCAAGCTTCATTTTGGCTTCTGCGCGATATCCAACCACATCAAGGCGACAGGAGCTGTCGAGTGACCCGGCAGCTTCTATCGCCTGCTGAAAGCTTTCTATTGCTTTTTCATATTCTTCTAAACCATTGTAGGCAAGCCCCATTCCTCTATAGCTATAGAAAGAACTGCCGCCTAGCTGAAGTGCTTGCGTAAAGCTTTCGATTGCTTCCTCATAATACCCCTGAGCGCAGTAGGCCTGACCCAAATTACAATAGTAGGCATCCTCTGACGGCTCCTGCGTTATTGCCTGTTTAAATAAATACACGGCATTTTGATAGTCCCCGTTTTGATATGCCTCTAGTCCCTTTTTGTTGCTGTTTGAACCTGCGGGGGCACAGGCGCTGATAGCAGCTGCCATCAGTGTCAATGCCCCCGCAAGTATTATATTTTTTTTTCGCATAAATTATATTCTTTCAGTTTTATCGTTGTAAAAACAAAATTTTGGTTCTATTTTCATACACTATTTTATCCCTTTATTAGATTGATTTCAACCCTATATTGAAAAAATATAACACTAATTATAATGTTCCGATAAAACGAAGGAATCCTTCTCTTCCGCTTTCTGTGCGCTTATAGACACCTGCATCTTCTAGAACCTGTGCGAATACTTTTCCTACCTCGTCCTGCAAAATTGCATCGATGTTGGATTCGTCTATCTTGTCGTAGGAAGCCATAAATTCTTCTGCCCAATCAGCGTGCTTTGCCAGAACTTCGTCTTCGCGAAGATTTTTTCCTGCAAGAATAGCCTCTTTGAGTGCTGACAACTCGCCTTTTAGACGTGACGGCAGTACGGCAAGTCCCATAACTTCGATAAGACCGATATTTTCTCTCTTGATATGATGCAACTTTTCGTGCGGATGGTAAACGCCAAGCGGATGCTCTGGTGTTGTGATGTTGTTTCTAAGCACAAGATCAAGCTCGAAGATCCCGTCTTTCTTTCTTGCAATTGGCGTGATTGTGTTATGTGGCTCTCCATCTGTCTCAGCAAAGATAAAGCTTTCCTCGTCGGTGTAGCCTCTCCATGCCTTTAAGATATGATCAGCCAGATCAATCAGACGCTCTCTGTCGTTATGGCGAATACGGATAACTGACATAGGCCACTTAACAATACCTGCCTCTACATCCTCGTAGCCTGGGATTGTTACTGGTGTCTCAATTGGAGCCTTTGCCATTGCAAACTCGTAGTGACCGCCCTGGAAATGATCATGTGTCAGAATAGAACCGCCTACGATTGGAAGATCAGCATTTGATCCAAGGAAGTAATGCGGGAACTGGCCGACAAAATCAAACAGCTTTACAAATGTGCTGCGGTCAATCTTCATCGGTGAATGCTCTCCGCAAAATACGATACAATGCTCATTATAGTACACGTATGGAGAATACTGGAAGCCCCACTGAGACTGATTGATTGTAATCGGGATGATTCTGTGGTTCTGTCTTGCCGGATGGTTAACACGTCCTGCATAGCCTTCGTTCTGAATGCAAAGCAGACATTTTGGATAGCCGCTCTGCTTCTGTGTACGTGCTGCTGCAATCGCCTTTGGATCCTTCTCTGGCTTTGACAGATTGATTGTAATATCAAGATCGCCATATTCAGTGGCGGTCATCCACTTCATATCCTTGCATACACGATAGCGGCGGATATAATTTGAATCCTGACTCAGCTTGTAGAAATATTCGGTTGCCTTCTCTGGGCTTTCCTTATATTCCTTCCAAAATGCCTCTCTTACCTGTGACGGTCTTGGCATAAGCGCATTCATCAGCTTTGTGTCAAACAAATCACGGTACACTACGCTGTCCTGTGTCAGTCCACGACTGCATGCATCTGCAAGCAGCACATCTAAAATTTCCTCTAACGGTGCTGCTTTCGTTCCTGCCGGTTCCTCATAATCATCAAGCTGCATGACTTCAAGCAGCTGATTTGTTGTATAAATGCGCTCACACTCAGGTGTCAGTCCTGTATCAATTCCATACTGAACGAGTGCTGCGATTGCCTCATATACTGTCATCACTCTACCATGCCTTTCTAAAAAGTCTTTTTTCTAAGTTAAGTAATACTTACGAATTGCTCCGTTGCTTTTCGCCCCTGGTATTACATCTTATGTGCGCCGTCACCTACAGTTACTACGTAGAAGTCTGCTGCATAGCCGATCTTATCCTTATATACATTTCCTACGTTCTCGATGAAGGCATCAATCTTGTCATCTTCTACGATACTTACGGTACAGCCGCCAAAGCCTGCTCCTGTCATTCTGGAACCGATTACACCTGGCTGCTCCCATGCAGTCTCAGCTAAGGTATCAAGCTCAATTCCTGTTACCTCGTAGTCATCACGCAGTGATACATGAGATTCGTTCATGAGCTTTCCAAACAGTGCGATATCGTTATTCTTAAGTGCCTCTACTGCACGGATAGTTCTCTGATTCTCATATACAGCATGCTTTGCTCTCTTTCTGTTTACCGGATCAGTGATTGTATCTGCAATGGCATCAAACTCTTCCTCTGTAAGCTCACCAAGGCTGTTGATTGGCTTTACTGCCTGAAGCTGTGCAAGTGCTGTCTCACACTGGCTTCTTCTTTCATTATACTTGGAATCTGCAAGTCCTCTCTTCTTGTTGCTGCATGCAATTACAATCTTTGCACCTGTAAGCTCAAGCGGTGCATATGTGTAGGAAAGATCTGCTGTGTCAAGGAAGATTGCATGACCTGCTTTTCCCATTGCGATAGCAAACTGATCCATGATACCACAGTTTACGCCGTTGAATTTGTTCTCTGAGAACTGGCAGATCTTGCTGACTTCAACCATATCAACATCAAAGCCAAACTGATCATTTAAAATAACAGCTGTTGCAACTTCGATAGATGCTGAGGATGAAAGACCAGAACCATTCGGAATATTTCCATAATATAAAATATCAAGACCACTATCAATGGTATAACCCTTCTGTGTATATGCCCACATAACACCCTTCGGGTAATTGCACCAGTTATCTGCCAAAACATTTGTAAACTCCTGTGCCGGTCCCTCTACTGCCAGCATTCCAAATCTGGTAAAATTCAGGGAGTAAAAACGCATCTTGCCGCAGTCGTTCTTTCTTGCCAGAGCGTAGGTACCAATGCTGAGTGCGCATGGGAATACATGACCGCCGTTATAATCGGTATGCTCTCCAATCAGATTAACACGTCCTGGTGCAAAATAAAACTCAGGCTCTCTTCCTTCTCCAAAAATCTTTGCAAATTCTTCTCTCATTTTAGTCTGCATAATTGTAATCTCCTTATCTGCTTATATCCGCTTCACTATCAGGTATTTCCCTGATGCTGACCTAAGCATATCACGAAATATGTCTGCTGTAAATAAAATAACTTTGCAATTATTATAAATATATTGAGATTTACCTTTTGTTTTCAAAAAAAGAACCCCGCCTAAACGGGATTCTCTTTTTTCGTCTTTTATCACAAACTAATTGTAAGTCAGTCTACTTTTTTTACATCAAATGAGGATGCAACACACTCTCTTGCCTCTTCAAGTGTCTTAAAGCTGCCATCCTTTAACATTTGAACCATAAGATTGCCAAGTGCTGTACCTTCTACTGGTCCTGCGTAAACTTCTTTTCCTGTAAAGGTTTTGATTTTCTGATTTAAGAACATATCCTGGCAGCCGCCGCCTACAACATGGATTCTTGTAAACTTGCGTCCAGACATTTCTTCAAGCTCTGCAACAGTATCCTTATAGCTTTGAGCAAGTGAATTGTAGATAACTACCATAACCTCACCCATAGACTGCGGAATCTTCTGGCCTGTTCTTTCACAGTAATAGCGTACTGCATCTGTCATGCTCTTTGGTGCAAGGAAGCTGTTGTCATTGCAATTTACGATTGATGGGAAGCCATCTGCCTCTTTTGCCATTGCAATCAGCTCTGGGAACGTGTAGGTCTTATCGTCTGTATTCATTTCCTTGCGGACATTCTGCAGCATCCACAGACCCATGATATTCTTTAAATAACGGAAACGATAATCATAACCGCCTTCGTTTGTAAAGTTATACTTCATGCTCTTTAAGCTGCACTCTGCATACTTTCTCTCAATTCCCATAAGTGACCATGTACCTGAACTTAAATAGATAAAGTCATCATCGTTTGCCGGAACTGCCAAAACAGCGGAGCCTGTATCGTGTGTTGCTGGAAGAATTACTTCTGTCTGGCATCCGCACTTTTTTGCAATCTCTGGCTTTAACATACCAACGCTTGTCTTTGGCATATGAAGCTTTCCAAAGATCTTAGATGGAATGCCGATTCTGTCAAGCAGCTCGTAGTCCCAATCCTTTGTAACGGCATTTACAAGCTGTCCTGTCGTTGCATTAGTGTACTCGTTCATCATCACTCCGGTAAGCAGGTAGTTAAAATACTCTGGAACCATCAGATAATGCTCTGCATTCTTAATATACTCTGGATGCTCATTCTTGATTGCAAGAAGCTGATAGATAGAATTATACAGCTGCTTCTGGATTCCTGTGCGCTCATACAACTCCTCTGGGGAGATCATTGTCTCTAAGAGTTTGTCCATATCATCTGTACGGCTGTCACGGTATGCAATTGTATCTCCAAGAATCTGATTATTCTTATCAAGAAGAACAAAGTCAACACCCCATGTATCGATACCCATAGATGATGGTGCCTTGCCTGCCTTTGCACAGGCTGCAATTCCGTTTACAATTTCCTCAAACAGTCTGTCTAACTCCCAACACAGATGACCATCTCTTGTTACATTTCCATTTGTAAAACGGTACATTTCCTCAAGAACGATCTTTCCATCCTCAAGATGTGCTAAAATATGTCTTCCACTTGATGCACCGATATCAACTGCTAAGTAATATTTCATGATTCATATCTCCTTTTTATATTTATTCAAAGCTTGCTGCAATGTTGCTTTGTGCCTTCGGACGGCGTCCTCTGCGCGCTGGCTTTTTTGGTTCCGTTGCTTCCTTTGCTGGCTTCTCCTGCACTAGCTTTTCCTTTACTTGCTTCTCTTTTGCCGTTTTTTCCTTTACTGGCTTTTCCTCAGCTGGCGCTGCCTCTTTTTTTGCTCTTGTACTTCTTGTAATTGGCTTTCTGGCTGGCTTTGCCGGCTTTTCTTCTGCTGGCTTTTCTTCTAGCTTTTCTTCTGCTGCTAAAGCTTCTTTTTCTGTTTTCTTCTTTGAAGTTTTAGCTGTTCTTGTCTTCTTTGGCTTTACTTCATTTTCTGATGCTTCTTCCTGCTTTGGTGCTTTTTTCGTTTTTGCAGGTGCCTTTTTCTTTACCGGCTTTGTCTTAGTTTCTTCTTCTACATGATGAATGGTCATTCCGCTTTCCACTACAGTAATAGTTGAAACTGACACTGCCGCAGCAATCTTCTTTTGAATATCTTCCTCGCTGCTATCCTTATACTGCGCATCTGCCTTTTCAAGCTCCTTTCTGACAGACTCTGGAAGCTGTGCAGGCGGCATTACAGAAATTGGCTTATGCTGCTGAACTGGATAGATTATTGTATCAGATGCAAAATTTTCTGGTTCTTTGTTTTCTTTTTGCTGCTCTGTTTCCTGTACTGGCTCTTCTGCTGATTCTTCCTCTGCAGATTTTTCCTGTACTGGCTCTGTCTCCTGTACTAATTCTTTTGCAGGCTCTTCCTGTACTGACTCTGTTTCCTGTACTGGTTCTTCTGTAGGTTCTTCCTGTACTTCTTCCTCTGCAGGTGCTTCTTCTATTTCTTGTTCAGCCACTTCATCTGTTTCTTCTGGCTCTTCTTCCTGCATCATTTCTTCTGCTTCACTGCTTTCTTTGTCATTAACAGCCTCTGCTGCTTCTTTTACATCTTCATTTACAGCGCCTTCTACAGCTTCTTTTGTTTCTGGTGAAGAGTCTTCTTCTGACTCTTCTAAGTCACTGTCACCCTGAGCCTCAAGCTCTTCGCTCATTGCTGCGAGTTCTTCTTCCATTGCACGTGCTCGCTCTTTTGCAGTTGCATTTTTAAAGCGGTTCTGTCTTGCATTGCCATCTGCGATTGTCGCAAAGCAGTATACATATCCGTCAAAGCGGAATGTTCTCTTCCAAAAATCTACTACGTGCTTAAATCCGTTGTCCTTACTGATAATATAGAAATAGGAATCTTTTGCCTCATGAATCAGATAGCCCAGATACGTGGATAGCTGAAAATCAAGTGCATTTTTTCCACCGCACAGAATTTTGTACTTTGATACCTGTGCCTTTGAATTAAAAATCATATCCATTGCTTCAAAAGTAATGGTGTCTGCATTGTGACTATAAAAGATCACAACGCGGTCTTCTTCGCTAAGCTGCGCAATTCCTTTAATACCTTCTGATTTGACATTTTCATAGTCAATAAGATATGTTGCCATAAAAGGTTTCTCCTTTAGCATTTATAGAGTCCGTGGTTAACCACTTCTTTCATCATATCATACAAAGAAGTCGCTTTGCAATAACATTTTTCCTATATATAGCGCAATTTTTACTTTTTTCTTAAAAATAGAAATAATCTTCTATAAAAATAGTAAATATAATTTCATTTTCTTCTAAAAAAAGAGAACACATTTCTGTGCTCTCTTTTCTCTTATTTCTGTGGTTTATAGTATAATGTTCTCATTGCATTTAAGATGGCTATAACTGCAACACCTACATCAGCAAATACGGCTGCCCACATATTTGCAAATCCTGCTGCTACAAGTGCAAGAATAATAACTTTGACTGCAATTGCAAATACAATGTTCTGGTTGCAGATCTGAACTGTTCTTCTTCCTATCTGAATTACATCGGCAAGCTTTGACGGCTGATCTTCCATGATTACAATATCTGCCGCCTCGACTGCTGCATCAGATCCAAGTCCGCCCATGGCTATTCCAACGTCAGCTCTTGCAAGAACTGGTGCATCGTTGATGCCGTCTCCTACGAAGCAAACCATTCTGCCTTTTGTCTTTTTATTGCAGTAATCATTGACATAGCTTACCTTATCTGCCGGAAGCAGATCGGTGTGCACTTCATCAAGATCAAGCAGCTTTGCTGTATACTCACCTATGGCTTTTCTGTCTCCTGTCAGCATAACTGTTTTCTTTACGCCGACATGATGCAGGCGGCTGATTGCCTCTTTTGCATCCTCTTTTACTTCATCGGAAATTAAAAGATAGCCGCTGTATACGCCGTCTACTGCTGTATATACAACAGTTGCCGCTTCCTCTGGTGTCGGAACTGTCAAGCCAAGCTCTGCCATAAGGCTCTGATTTCCAGCATGGATTACATGACCACCGGCAGTTACCTTTAATCCTTTTCCTGCAATCTCCTGTGCATCCTCTACCTTTGCCAGCTCACCGCCATTTTTTTCCTTCCATGCAGATAATACAGACAATGCGATTGGATGACTGGAATACTGCTCTGCTGTAGCTGTGTTTAAAAGAAGTGATGACTCGCTGCTTCCCTCTACCGGGGCAAGCTTTGTCACACGAAATGTTCCCTTTGTCAGCGTACCTGTCTTATCAAATACCATAGTTTCTGCTTTTGATACAGCCTCTAGGTAATTGCTTCCCTTTACTAACACACCATTCTTACTTGCACAGCCAATGCCTCCAAAGAAGCTAAGCGGTACTGAGATAACAAGTGCACATGGACAGGAACAAACTAAGAATGACAATGCACGATAAATCCACTCTGCAAACGGATGACCTGGCAGGAAAATCGGAACGATCAAACCAATAAATGCTGCCAGACCGACAACAATCGGCGTATAATATCGTGCAAACTTGGTGATAAAGTTTTCTACCTTTGCTTTCTGGCTGCTTGCATTTTCAACAAGATCAAGGATTCTTGCTACAGTTGACTCGCCGTATTCCTTTGTGGTGCGAATCTTTAAGATATTCGTCAGATTGATACAGCCGCTGATGATCTCATCGCCAACAGATACCTTTCTTGGAACGGCCTCTCCTGTAAGAGCCTTTGTATCCTCCATGCTGCTTCCCTCTAACACAATACCATCAAGAGGAATACGCTCACCTGGCTTTACAATGATAGTCTCGCCTACTGCAACTTCGTCTGGAAATACTTCTTCCTCAACGCCATCGCGAAGAACAACTGCACTGTCAGGTCTGATATCCATTAAGGATGCAACTGATTTTCTTGACTGATTTACAGCGTATGACTGGAACAGCTCTCCTACCTGATAAAACAGCATAACAGCTATTCCTTCTGTATACTCCTGCAGCGCAAATGCACCAATTGTTGCAATTGCCATCAGAAAGTTTTCATCAAACACCTGACCCTTTGTGATATTCTTTCCTGCCTTCGCTAGCACATCATAGCCAACAATCAAATAGCCAGGAATGAAAAATATAAGCTTATAAAGCTCTGGAATCGGAAGAATGACTCCGACAATCAACAGCACAAAGGCTACCACAATCTTGTAAAACTGCTTTTTTTGCTTTTTTGTCATCTTCTTTAACATAACTAAACCACTTCTTTCACTTTTTGTGTGCTTACAGAACTACTCTGCAGTCTGGCTCTACCTTTGCAATGCACTTTACTGCTGCCTGCAGTATTTCATCAAACTGGCTGTCCTCAGCATCTAAAATCATCTTCTGTGTCATGAAGTTTACAGAAACTCTCTTTACACCAGGAAGCTTCTTGATTGCCTCCTCCATCTTTGCAGCGCAGTTTGCGCAGTCTAAATCCTCTAACTCGAATGTCTTTCTCATAATGTTTGCCATCCTTTCTTTTTTTATTTTGGCGTATTGTTTCGCTCTCTTTCAATTAAACAGTTGTTTAATCGTTGATTTAACTATACCTTTTTTTGCGCCATATGTCAAGGGCTATTATTGAAATTTTTTCGCAATTATATCGTGAAATCCATTACACCGAATGGCTAATTGACTTATCCATGAACTATAACACGTTTATTTGTATATTTTCATAATCTGATAAAAAGGGGTAAACAAGGAGCTATGCAGATGGAGAAAAGGGCTGCTATTTACTGTCGTCTTTCCCGCGAGGATGACAATCTGGCTTGTGATGAAGTAAGCGAAAGCATTCAAAATCAGCAGAAACTACTTTGCGAATATGCGAAGAAAAATGGATTCTCTGTCTATTGTATGTATGTGGATGAAAATTATTCTGGACTTGATAATACACGTCCTGCCTTTTGCCGCATGATTGAGGATGCTCGCTGTGGACGCTTTGACACGATTCTTTGCAAAAACCAATCACGTTTTACTAGGGATATGGAAACGGCTCAGTATTATTTAAATGAATTGTTTCCTCTTTGGCATGTCCGTTTGATTGGAATTTGTGATGGTGTTGATACAAATGACATGAAAAATTTGCGGCTTCGACAGATAAATGGGCTGATTAATGAATGGTACAGTGAGGATCTTTCCGATAATATTCGCCAGATTCTTCGCGATAAGATGATGCGTGGCCAGTTTATTGGCTCATTTGCTTGTTATGGATATACAAAGGACCCTGCCCATTTGCACAGCTTAATTCCTGATCCGCCTGCTGCCGCCGTTGTACGGGAAATTTATCAGCTTTATATTGATGGATTTAGTCTTTCAAAAATCGCTTCTTTGCTCACTAAAAAGCAGGTTATGCCGCCATGCTTTTATAAGATCCAACAGGGCATTTTATTTCAGACGCCTTTTTCTAAAAATAAAATCACAGATGAAGCTGACGGCAAAATTCCAAAATGGTCTGCCTCAAGTGTGCGCCATATTCTAACTAATCCCGTCTATACTGGTACGCTTATTCAGGGAACTACAAAAAAGGAAAGTGCTAAGAGCAAAAAACGCATTAAGCTGTCAAGCACTGAATGGATCATTTATCCTAATGCTCATCCTGCTTTGATCAGTGAAGATATATTCTGCGAGGTTTCCTCATTATTACAGAAACGGCGAAAGAAAAATAAAAAAGTGTAACTCCTTGAGACTATGACGCATAAGATACACTGTAAATGATTTTGGAGGTATCTCCTATGAGTGATTTGGCAGCAACAAACTGCGGCGGATGCACACAGACAACTACTTCTGGCGGATGCAATTGCATGTGGATCATCCTTATCCTGTTATTCTGTGGTGGATGGAATAACAATGATGGCTGCGGATGCGGCGGCGGCAATGGCTTCTTTAACAATGGAAACGGCTGTGGCTGTGATGCCCTGATCTGGATCCTGTTACTTAGCTGCTGTGGATGCGGCTTCTGATTATCATACCACTGACATGAAAAAAGCCCCGGGCTCTGCCCGGGGCTTTCTAAGTATTATCCAATTACATCGCGCATAGTATATACACCTGGCTCTTTTCCCTGCAGAAACTTTGCTGCCTGGACAGCGCCCTTTGCAAATACACCTCTTGAGAATGCCTGATGGTTCAGTTCGATTACTTCATCCTCTCCTGCGTAAATTACATCATGTACGCCTACGATGGTTCCACCTCTGACTGCTGAGAATCCGATCTCCTTTGGATCTCTCTTCTCGCGTCTTTCACTGCGGTCAAATACAAAATGATATTCACCATTTAATGATTTGTTTGCTGCGTTTCCGAGCATGATTGCTGTACCACTTGGTGCATCAAGCTTGCGTCTGTGATGGCGCTCTACGATCTCGATATCAAATCCAGCGTCTGCAAGCACAGGTGTAATAAGTTCTACGATCTTTGCAAGTGTATTGATTCCAAGAGACATGTTGTAGGACTGTACAATCGGAATTGTTTTTCCTGCCTCTTTCACATGAGCAAGCTGCTCCTCAGAAAGTCCTGTTGTTGCAAGAACTAGTGCAAGTCCTTTTTGTGCACACTGATCTAATACCATATCTGTAATTTTTGAAACGGTAAAATCAATCAGTGCATCAGCCTCTACATCACACGCCTTGATAGATTCAAATACAGGAAATGGTGTATCGGCTGCCTGCGTTATATCAATTCCAGCCACAACCTGTGCCTGCTCATCCTGTGCAATGATATTAGCTAACATCTTGCCCATTGCACCATTGCATCCGTTTAAAATAATACGTACCATCGTTTGTTCCTCCGTCTTAAGGTCAGTTTCAGATCAGTTTTAAATCAACTTCATTGCCGCTAACTCTTTACGAAGCAGTTCCTTATGCTGCGGCTCCATCTCGCACAGAGGAGAACGTACTGCACCTGCATTCCATCCCATCATATTCAGTGCTTCCTTTACCGGAATAGGATTTACTTCACAGAAAAGTGCCTTATTTAAGTTCATAACAGACAGCTGAAGCTGACGGCTTAACTTTACATCACCGTTTAAGTAGCTCATAACCATATCATGTGTCAGCTTAGGCATTACATTTGATAAAACGGAGATAACACCCACACCGCCAAGTGACAAAAGCGGAACAACCTGATCATCATTTCCAGAGTAGATATCGATGCAGCCGTCTGCAAGTGCGGCAAGCTCTGCTACCTGAGAGATATTTCCGCTTGCTTCTTTGACTGCTACAATATTCTTTACATTCTTTGCCAGTGTAACAGCAGTCTGCGGCAAAATGTTAACACCTGTACGTGACGGCACGTTGTACAGAATGATTGGCAGATCTACGCTGTTTGCAATTGCTGTATAATGCTGAATCAGACCCTTCTGTGTTGCCTTGTTATAATATGGTGTTACAAGAAGCAGCGCATCTGCACCATTATTCTGTGCATGTGTGGACAAACGAATTGCCTCTGCTGTGGAGTTTGATCCTGTACCTGCAATAACAGGAACTCTGCCTGCTGTATGCTCAACAGCAAACTTGATACATGCATCATGCTCTTCATGAGTCAATGTGGAAGATTCACCTGTTGTTCCGCAGATGATGATCGCATCTGTTCCTCCGGCAATCTGAAAATCAATCATTTTTCCCAGTTCTTCAAAATTAACCTTGTCATCCTGTGTAAATGGAGTGACGATTGCAACTCCTGCTCCCTTAAATATTGGCATACTAATACCATCCTTTCTTGATTCAGGTAATACTCTATTCAAATGCAGCCACCAGAGTGTCTTGGGATTTCTCCAAAGAAAAAGCCGGTCACATGCGGCCGGCTCATAAGGTTTTCTTTTTCTATTTCCCTTAGTAGCTCCCCATCTGTGAACAGATGACAGTCATATACCTATTCGATATATGCCCAAGAACAGCCTTTGCACAGCCATTCTTTCGGCGCCAATGCCTTTTAGCTAACTTCCCTTGCTCTTGCCTGCATCCATCAGCCTACTCATCAGTAGCGCAACCTCTACCTTTTGTATGAATTTTCTTTAGTGTACATCAATTTTACAGTGCTGTCAACCCTTCTGTTCGACATATTCTAATTTACTTACGGAAACTTCATATGCAATTCGTTTCTCACTCTCAGTCTCGCTTATCTTTTTCATATACTCTCTGCTCTGAACACGGCCCCACACGCGAAGTCTGGTACCAACTTCAAAGGTTGACACATATCGGGCATTTCGTCCCCATGCAATACAGGGAATATAATCACTCTTGCTGTAAGGGCGGTTGACTGCTACCAGAAGATCTGCGATCTCACGTCCAAGCGGTGTCTTTCTATACACCGGCGGTTTACAGATGTACCCGTCAAGCATGATCTGATTTGTCTTCGTATAATCTGTAAATGCCTCCATGAAATGATATTCTCTGACAAACACAGAGAGTACAAGACGATTTCTCGTCCCCTCATGACGATTATAAGAACGAAACTGTCCGATTGCTTCCATTGTGCGTCCTCTGTAATCCTGATTGATATCGATAAGACGCTCTGAAATCATCACAGGGATCGTATCAGACTGATCGCTTAAGCGATTTACTGACAGCTCCATTATGTAAAAGCTCTCTCCAAAGACCTCATGGCTAAACTCAAACCCTGATACGACAACTCCAATGACACTGACTCTGTTATTTTCTGCGTTTCTTTCTGGCATTTTTGATTCCTCCTGCTTTTTATTCGCAGCTGCTGGTACCATAGCGGCTGCTGCATGTACTAGTTATTTTGCTAACCGGTTGTATAAAACTTTTTACAGCTAGTTATTTATATGTCTCAACACACGTACATTATAACGAAGTTATTTTCAAAACGCACGGAAAATGCTTCGCAGGATTCGCGGTCTGACCACTATTATTCGACAAAAAGCAGGCTTTTTTTCAGCTTTTCTTTCCCAGTTTTTCGGGTATTTTTCCTTTTTTCGACATATCTTTTGTTGTTACGATGAAAATAGATATGCCTAATGAAAGACATTTGTGATGAAGAACGCGAAAAGACGGGCTGATCGACTCAGTCCGCCTTTTTTCGCTTTTGTTTAATTATTCATAACTATTCAGAACCCCATTCGCAAAATCGCATCTTCGATGCTTCTATTTTGCATTGCTCTGAATAGTTACAATTATTCTTTGTGATTAATGTAGTTAATCAAGCCGCCCTCACTGATGATTTTCTGCATGAATGGCGGAAATGCCTGTCCCTGGAAGGTTTCTCCTGTCGTCTGATCTGTAATGACACCAGTATTAAAATCAATATCTACCTGATCTCCTGCCTTGATCTTTTTGCTTGCCTCTGGACATTCAATGATCGGAAGACCAATGTTGATTGCGTTGCGGTAGAAAATTCTTGCGAAAGTCTCTGCTATTACACAGCTTACACCTGCTGCCTTGATTGCAATCGGTGCATGCTCTCTTGAGGAGCCGCATCCAAAGTTTTTATCCGCAACGATAATGTCACCCTTCTTTACATTTGAAACGAAATCCTTATCGATATCCTCCATGCAATGCTTTGCCAGCTCTGCTGGATCTGATGAGTTTAAGTAACGTGCTGGAATGATTACATCCGTATCCACGTTGTCGCCATATTTAAATACACATCCATTTGCTTTCATATCTTCTTTACCATACCTTTCTGAATCGCCTGACCAGCTGTTTTTATGTCACAGTCTGCGAGACTTCTTTATAAAACGTCCTTTGGTCCGGAGATTTTTCCGGTTACAGCACTTGCTGCTGCAACATATGGACTTGCCAGATATACTTCACTTGTTACATCGCCCATACGTCCTACAAAGTTACGGTTTGTGGTAGAAACGCATCTTTCATGCGCAGCCAGAATACCCATGTATCCGCCAAGACATGGTCCACAGGTCGGTGTGCTGACAACAGCTCCTGCCTGAATGAAGGTTTGAACAAGTCCTTCTTCGATTGCCTGAAGATAGATTGCCTGTGTTGCCGGAATTACGATGCAGCGAAGGCCTTTCTTTACCTTTCTGCCCTTTAAAATCTCTGCTGCCGCACGCAGATCTTCGATACGGCCATTTGTACATGAACCGATTACAACCTGATCAATTGCGATATCGCCTACCTCATCGATAGTGTGAGTGTTCTCTGGCAAATGTGGGAAGGATACTGTTGGCTTTAAGCTGCTAAGATCAATATTATATGTTGCTGTATACTCCGCATCCTCGTCTGCCTCGTAAACCTTATATTCCTTTGTGGAATGTTCCTTCATATAGGCGATAGTCTTCTCGTCTACCGGGAAGATACCATTCTTTCCGCCTGCCTCAATTGCCATATTTGCAATGCAAAGACGATCATCCATTGAAAGATAAGAAATACCATCTCCTGTAAATTCCATAGACTGATACAGTGCTCCGTCAACACCGATCATTCCAATAATATGTAAGATAACATCCTTACCAGTTACATACTCAGCCGGCTTTCCAGTAAGTACAAATTTGATTGCGGACGGTACCTTAAACCATGCCTTTCCTGTTGCCATACCTGCTGCCATATCTGTACTTCCCACACCAGTGGAGAATGCGCCAAGCGCACCATATGTACAAGTATGTGAATCAGCACCAATTACAACGTCTCCTGCAACTACAAGTCCTTTTTCTGGAAGAAGTGCATGTTCAATTCCCATCTCTCCTACATCAAAGAAATTTGTGATTTCGTTGCAGCCTGCAAATTCTCTTACACACTTACAATGCTCGGCAGACTTGATATCCTTATTCGGAACAAAATGATCGAGTACTAGTGCAATCTTGTCCTTATCAAATACTCCCTTTTTATCAAAGCGCTCCATCTCGTGGATCGCTACCGGAGAGGTAATGTCATTGCCTAAAACAAGGCTCAGATCTGCCTCAATCAGCTGTCCGGCCTTTACCTCTGACAGCCCTGCTGCTGCAGCCAGAATTTTTTGCGTCATCGTCATACCCATAATCGAGTCCTCCTGCTTGTAAATACCTGCTTTTGCTGTGCCAAACTGCACACAAAATTTCAAAATCAGGCAGCTGCATGCGCAACTGCCTAATTTCCTGCATTATTTTTATTTTACTGGATAATAAAAAGTTCGTCAATGATTTTTCTTTTTCTTTTATATGTGTATATTTATTCGGGTTACTGTTCACGGATAAGCCAATATTGCGGCAAAGCCCGAAGGTGAATGTATTTCACGAGCCGGACACTTGGAGCAGGTCTTTCAAAGTAATGTATGATAAGAAAGAACATAAAAGGAACCTGCGGAGTTTGGTCCGGCGACGAAAACATTACACCGAAGGGCTTTCGTAACATGACGCGTGAACTGTAACTATTTACATCCCATACCCAGAAATAGCATCTAAGACCGCGTCTAAACTTTCTTTGCTGACTGTGTTGACCTGATCTGAGTCGTCCATGGAGACGTAGTAATATGCATCGTCTTCTGTTGTGGCTCCTATTGTCAGCTTTAAGGTTGTTTCTTCTTCGCCTGACTGGTATGTTATTGTAAGAACTGTTGCATCATCTGTTAAGCCATATGATTCTTTTTCTTCTTCGTCTGCGTAATAATCTGCGCAGTCGTTGAAGGTAAGACCTACCATGTTGACTAACAAATCATGAATATCATCACTTTCGTCAACGCGCTGTGTCTTATTATCCTGTGTGAATACCCAGTGTGTTACATCAACCATTTCTACGGTTGATTCCTCTTCTGTTAATCCTTCTTCTGTAGAATCTAATACAGCTTTCGTTGTCTCTTCTTCTGATAATTCACTTCCCGTTTCTGCTTCCTCGGATGCGTTTTCGGTCGTTTCTTCCTCGGTTGCCGGTTCTTGTGTAACTTCCTTTTCCATATCAATTGTAGTGCCGTCTTTTACCAGCTGTACATCTGTGATGGATGTGCTGGTGATGGTTGGGAAGCTTTCTTTTTCCTGCAGCGCTGAAATATCGTTGCTGATATCTGAGACATAGCTTGATGCTATTGTATAAATATCATCTGAGCCTTCTACTTTTGCATAATAGTCTGAATTATAGCTGTTAAGGTTTCCAATCTGGATCGTTACCTCTGTATCATCAGATCCCTTTGCTGTGATCGTGCAGCTTGGATTGTCCAGACCATACACTGACAAGTCATCCTGTACTTCCTCTAGCTTACGCTCTGCAGTAAATGATTTTAAATCACTTGAAATGGAAGTCAAATAACTTTGTGTGACAGGAAAGTGCTCGTCGCTGTCATAGCTCCAAGTCTCGTTCTCAGTGTCATAGCTGAATGCGAATGTTCCGTAGCTGTTTGTGTAGCTGATTGAAACAGGCTCTTCCATCTGGCTTAAATAAAAGGTGTTTGCCTCTTTTTCTGCCTTTGACTGCTCGGCTTTTTTTTCTTCATTATGCTGATTGATCAATACTATTGTGCCGTATGCGCCTCCAAGGACGGCAAGCGCACCGACTAAACCAAGTAGTTTTTTTGTATTCTTTGTCATATACTCACACCATTATGCCTTTCTTCTGCGGATCCATACAACCAATCCCGCAACAATTGAAAAGACTGGGATGATGATTATAAACAATGCATTCCAAATGCTGCTTCCTGTTACAGTATTGTAAGTAACTGAAAGGCTCTTTGCCGGAATTGATACGTTCTGAACATCATCGAAGTAAGATGATACGATGTTAATGAACTCATTTAAGTTTTCAATTCCAGTGAAGTTCCCAATCAAACTGGAATCAATCATGGTTGATGCTGAGATAACAGTCAGCTTAGAATCTGCTGATGGTGTCTCAAGCCAGCCATCTGTGTTTCCAACTGAAATGTCAGTCAGAACATCCTCAAGAGTGCTTTCCTCGGTAGATTCTGCCTCTGATGCTGCTTCAGATGTAACTTCCTCTGATGCATTTTCAGTTACACTTTCAGTTGAAGCTTCCTCTGAAACGCTCTCAGTGGATGTCTTTTCAGTTTCTTTTGTATCACTGCCAGATTCTAACTCGCTCTCGCTTTCTGTATCTGCTGGTACTGTCTTCTGTGCTGATGCTGCCAGAATAAACTGTGTTGCCTCATTGCTGTTTCCTTCACGAAATGCATTGTTACTTGTAGTTAAAAGTGTTGTCAGTGTTACATCTTCTGGTGTATTTTCTGATGCTGTCATACCTGCTACTGCACCGACTAAGATGCTGCTTGTTGTTTCTACATTTGTGTCATTGCTTGTGATCATTGGGAAGAAATAGAACGCACTCTGTGCTCTCTGGTAATAGCGATCACGATCTCCAATATAGGAGTTTACCATAGTCATACCATAATCTTCCATCAGCTCATTGAAGTTTGTAAGCTCCTTATCGGTGACACCGCGAAGCAAAAGCACATTTCCGCCCTGATACAGATAGTTATGAAGTTCTGTATATTCATCAGTTCCAAGATCACTTGTAGGATTGTTGATAATCAAAAGATCACAATCATCCGGCACAGATGCTGTCTCAAGAAGATTTAAATTTGATGTTGTCATGCTGTTTTTAGTAAGCAGCTCGCCAAGCTCCTGACTTATTGCTGACTCACCATGACCTCTTAAAAGATAAATCTTTTTATCGTTATCGGAGGTAACAGCTGCAACAGCACTTGTCAGCTGACCCTCTGCATCAAATTCTGATTCGCTGCTGTAGCCATAATAATTTTGCTGACTTACAATTATATCGCTAAAGGAAATTACCTGATTCTTTCCAGTTTCCTCGCATGATACAACAACAGAGTTTGCTGAAATTCCATACTTTGTAAGAATTTCAGGGTGAAGAACAGGGTCTATATAGCTAACCTTTAACTTAGATGAGAGATCGCCATAGATAGAGATAAACTTTTCAATACGAGAGTCTATATTTCCCGTCTCTGCCACTACCTCAACAGTAACATCCTTGTCTAAGTCCTTTAATAATTCTTTGGAAGTATCTGAAACACTGAAAATTCCAGTTTCGCTCAAATCCCAATTTAATAACTTTGATGGAAGCTGTCCTATAATCAAATTTACTACTACAATAATTGCCAGCACAATTGCCGTCAATGCAAGGCTGAAGCTTCCGTTTTTCAGCTGCACTACAGATGAATTATTTTTACCTGACGGCTTTTTTTCTTTCTTTTTTTTGATATCCATTCTTGCCTGCTTTCCTCTCATTCTGCCGCTTTTTCGGCTTTTTTCTTACACCAATCTAGCGCTTATCTTAGCTCCATCTTCTCTTCTGGATTACCTGTGTGGTAAGGAAGATGCATGCCGCACAAATCGAGATCAGCTCCACAACACCCTTTACATCAAACACATAATCAGAAACAAAGCTTGTCATTACCTTTGCAAATGCTATGTTTTCGATCATTCCTGGAACAAGTCCCTCAAAAAGAGCTGGCTTTACAACGTAAAGAATAATTAAAACTGCTGTTCCACCGATCAAAAGACCAAACGTAGCTGCATTGCTCTTTGTCATTACATAGACAATGACGCAAAAAAGAACTAAAAGAATCAGACAGCCTATTAAAGAGGCAATTGCTGTATTTGGCACATATTTGGAAAGACCATTTGACAAATTGATCAAAAGCAGTGTAATGATCGTTCCAACTGCCGCGATGATGACACTCTCTGTCATTGCTGAGATCAGCATTCCAATGGCAACATAAGCGCAGCCGATCAGAAAATATACAAGAATAGTTGAATAGTCAACAAGAAAATATGCTGTTCCAGTGCTCTTAATGATCAATGGACACAGGCAAAAGATCACACATGGAATCGCAACAACTGCTGCCATTGAAAAGAACTTTCCTAAAACAATCTGTGTCACAGATACCGGTGATGTCAAAAGAAGCTGATCTGTCTTTGAATGACGCTCCTCTGAAAAGCTTCTCATTGTCAAAAGCGGAACAGTCAGTACAAATACGATGGCAGAGGCACTTAATGTGTAGGCAAAGTAAGGATAGCCATAGCTCATGTTATACACCATAAAGTAAATACCTGTCACGAGCACAAGTGCGGCCACAAATACAGGTCCAATCATGGATGTGAAATAAGATTTAAATTCTCTGTTAAATATTGCTTTCATTGTCATCCTCCTTATTGGCCTGCTTTGTCTGCTCTGCTTCCTTTACGGCCTCCTCTGCCGATTTTTTAATCTCATCCATCTCTTCTTCATGAGCCTTATTGTCGGCAGTCAGCTCCATAAAGACATCCTCAAGTGTTGCCTTTGAATATTTCATCTCATAAATAGGCCAATTTTTTTCTGCGCAGATACCAAATACAGCTTCGCGCACATCAGCGCCATCTGTACGTATCTCAAATGAGGTCAAATTCAGATGCTTATCATCCTCATTCTGCTTTGTGGCTTCCAAAACTGCTACAACATGATGAAGCTGTGCAAAGCTGTTCTTTGCCTGCTCCTTTGGCGCCCTTATGCTGATTTCAAGCATAGCATCACTATCCATGTAGTGCATCAGATTTTCTGTTGTATCACTTGCAACTAGTCTTCCGTGAGAGATAATTAAAATCTCATCGCATACAGCACTAATCTCAGAAAGGATATGAGAGCTTAAAATAACGGTATGCTCTTTTGCAAGCTCCTTAATAAGTGAACGAATCTCAATAATCTGAATTGGGTCAAGACCTACAGTCGGCTCATCAAGGATTATGATTTCCGGCATGCCAAGCACAGCCTGTGCAAAACCGACTCTCTGACGGTAGCCCTTTGAAAGATTTTTGATAAGTCTTTTTGCTACATCGACAAGTCCAGTCATCTTCATAGCATTTAAAATGCTCTCCTGACGCTTTTTCGCCGGGATATTTTTTAACTGTGCTGCAAAATCAAGATATTCCCATACTGTCATATCTGTATACAGCGGCGGAAGCTCCGGCAGATAGCCTATACAGCGCTTCGCCTCTGATGGTTCCTTCACGATATCGTGACCATTAATTAAAATCGTTCCCTCTGTAGGGCCGATATATCCGGTCATCATATTCATGGTCGTTGATTTTCCAGCTCCGTTTGGACCAAGAAAGCCATAAATCTTTCCTGGCTCCAGACGAAAGCTTAAATGATCGACAGCCACATGGTTTCCATATTTTTTTACCAGACCTGTTACTTCAATCAAAGTCTTGTCCTCCTGCATCTCATTTTTGCAAACAGCCTTATTGCTGTTTTGCTATCGTTTGTAATGTTAGGCGCCAAATGTGATGACTCTTTGATAAATTTGTGTCCATTGTTTGTCCTCTTGTGAAGAATTATTGAAATTAGGTATTGACTTATTTCTAATTGAGTATTATATTAGACTTTAATATGGTAAAGCACCATAGTAAATCACTGCATCTCACCGGTCTTTGACCGCCCGATAATATCTAATGCAGCGATAAGGAGGTTTCTTTATGGGAAGAGTTTATAATTTTTCTGCTGGTCCAGCTGTGCTGCCAGAGGAGGTACTGCAGGAGGCTGCAGCTGAAATGCTTGACTATCAGGGAAGCGGTATGTCTGTCATGGAGATGAGCCATCGTTCTAAGGTTTACGATACGATCATTAAAGAGGCTGAGGCTGATCTTCGTGAGCTTATGAATATTCCGGACAATTATAAAGTTTTATTTTTACAGGGTGGTGCATCCCAGCAGTTTGCTATGATCCCAATGAACCTAATGAAAAATAAGAAAGCTGATTATATTGTAACCGGTCAGTGGGCAAAGAAGGCTGCTAAAGAAGCTGAGCTCTACGGCGAAGTTAACGTTGTCGCTTCTAGTGCTGACAAAACATTTTCTTATATTCCAGACTGTTCTGATCTTCCAATCGATGACGATGCCGACTATGTTTATATCTGTGAAAACAACACTATCTACGGCACCAAATTCCACACACTTCCAAATACAAAGGGAAAAACACTTGTAGCTGATATCTCTTCCTGCTTCTTATCTGAGCCGGTTGATGTTACTAAATATGGTATGCTTTACGGCGGTGTTCAGAAAAATGTCGGTCCTGCCGGTGTTGTAATTGCAATCATCCGTGAAGACCTTATTACTGATGATGTTCTTCCAGGAACACCTACCATGCTTCGCTACAAGATCCATGCAGATGCTGATTCTCTTTACAATACACCTCCATGCTATGGTATTTATATCTGCGGTAAAGTCTTCAAGTGGCTTAAGAAAATGGGCGGTCTTGAGGAAATGCAAAGAAGAAATGTAGAAAAGGCAAAGATCCTCTATGACTATCTTGATTCTAGCAAGCTGTTTCACGGTACAGTTGAGCCGTCCTCTCGTTCTTTAATGAATGTTCCATTTGTAACTGGCGACAAGGAGCTTGATGCCAAATTTGTAAAGGAAGCTGAGGCTGCCGGTTTTGTTAACTTAAAGGGTCATCGCACTGTAGGCGGTATGCGTGCAAGTATCTATAATGCAATGCCAAAGGAAGGTGTAGAGGCACTTGTTGCATTTATGAAAAAGTTTGAGGAGGAGAATTTGAAATGAAAAGTGTTTATTGCTTAAATCCAATTTCTAATGCCGGAATGAGCCGTTTTGATGATACATACTGCATCGCTGATTCGATTGAAAATGCTGATGCTGTGCTTCTTCGCAGTGCTTCTATGCATGAAATGACACTTCCTGATTCTCTTCTTGCAATTGGACGTGCCGGTGCCGGTGTGAATAATATTCCGCTTGATTCCTGCGCAAAAAAAGGTATCGTTGTTTTTAATACACCAGGTGCAAATGCAAATGGTGTAAAGGAACTCGTTATTGCAGGACTCATGCTTGCTTCACGTGATATTGCAGGCGGCTGTCACTGGGTACGTGAAAATAAGGATGACCCAAATATTGCAAAGACAGCTGAGAAGGCAAAGAAGGCTTTTGCCGGAAATGAAATTAAGGGAAAGAAGCTTGGCGTAATAGGACTTGGTGCAATCGGTGTTCTTGTTGCAAATGCTGCAAGTGAGCTTGGAATGGAAGTTTACGGCTGCGATCCGTATCTTAGCATTCAGAATGCAGTTCGCCTCTCTCACCACATTACAATTGTAAAGGATAATGATGAAATCTACAATCAATGTGATTACATAACCATTCATGTTCCTGCACTTGACTCTACAAAGGGTATGTTGAATAAGCGTACTTTTGATCAAATGAAGGATGGTGTCAAGATCTTAAATTTTGCAAGAGATATTCTTGTAAATGATGCTGACATGGCTGATGCTCTTGCAAATGGCAAGGTTTCTCGCTATGTTACAGACTTCCCGAATCCAGCTGTTGTAAATATGCCTGGTGCTCTTGTACTTCCTCATCTTGGTGCTTCAACTGAAGAATCTGAGGAAAACTGTGCTGTTATGGCTGTCAACCAGATTATGGATTATCTTGAAAATGGAAATATTGAAAACTCTGTCAACTACCCATCCTGCAGCCTTGGCTATCGCAAAAAGGCAGCACGTATCTGTGTATGCCACTACAACAGACCAAATGTTATCAGTCAGCTGACTTCTCTTTTTGGTGAGGCTGGTGTTAACATCAGTGATATGGTTTCAAAAAGCCGCGGCGAATATGCATACGCGATATTTGATGTAGAAGCGCCTGTAAGTGATGAATTTGAGAAAAAGTTAGAAGCAATGGAAAATATTATTCGTATACGAATCTTATAATGCAAAAAAGCAGCGATCAATCTGGTCGCTGCTTTTTTATTTACAAAATTTCATCAATTTCTGCCTGTGTCATAGGCTTAATATGTGCTAGTGTATTTCTTGCATTTCTAAGCCTTGCAATCATTTTCCCATCTTCGAAAGCGACAGCTAGTCTCCCTAATGATACCAGATGAGACAAGACGCCAATTTCCACATCCTCGGCATCAAAAAACATTTCGCCGTATGCACCAGTGATTGGAAGAAGTGCTTCAATTCCTTTTCTGTAGCGCTCTACGATAATGCTTCGCTGCTTTTCTATAATAGGAAATACTACCTTAATCTGCGCTTCCCACATCCGTTCCGCAATCTGCTTTTCGCTTATGTCAGGCCAAAAGGCCGTTCCATCGCTTCTAAATGTTTCTTTTTTTATTGACGCAATTGTCTTTACAGGATCCTCTAAAAATATACGCCCTCTCTTGATACATGCGCAGGCAAGCTCTGCATCATCTGGCACAACTGATGAGACAGCTTCTGCCAGATACTGGCGAAAGCCTTCTGTCTGCTTTTGCGTGGATGCCGCAAGCATCGCAAAAAGATATGTGTCATAATGTGCTATCTCTTTTTCATAAACAAGTCTTTTGATGCTTCCGCGTTCAATAATTGGTACATCTTCTCTTGTTTCAATCAAAAATATGCAGCCCTTTTTCCCTTTGCCAAGAGCCTTGCTGTAGCCTTCCAGAAAAGTGTACCACTTCTTCGCCTGCGCTGCATCTGCCTGCGTTACCCAGAGGATATAATGGTTCATTATTAACTCTTCGCTTTTTGCAAGAAACTGCGCATATCCTATTCCTGGCCTATACTGCGCCCTTTTCTCCTGACGGCAATATTGATAAAACAGATATTCCCCCGGATCTTTGCCGCTATCCATAATAATTTTCAGGGAACGGTCTGAGTTTTGCCTTTCAATTTTCGATATGACCAGATCGCTCATTGTCTCATACCACGGGACAAACTGCGGAAGCTGTAAAAACAGATGGCTGCCTGACTGAACGGCTTCCACAATCTGATCAATGAAATGTGATGTATTTGTTATATTTTCCCACCATAGTCTATCCATTGTTTCACCCCGTTATTGATTCTCCATGTATTCAAGCAAACGGCTGTCAATTTCATCTGATGTTCCCATCATCTGGAAGAAGCTGTATCGTGAGAACAGATACTTTTCGTTTACTGTATGACGCAAAATATTAAGCTCAAGAAGCTCCTGCATCAGTCCATTAATGACTTGTGTTTTCTGAACGGCAACCTGATTGATGCCTACGCCAATTGCCGCCTCTTTGATATCCTCTGCTGAAAAGCCCTCGCTGTCAGCTGCTGAGTTTGCATTTTGGTGATATAGATATGCCATCAAAAGTGCAATGATATAGTACATGTTATCTTCATCAAGCTTAAGCGTTATCTCAAACTTTTCACGAATCTGATTCATAAAGGACGGATCTGAGAGCACCTTTTTAATATGCTTTTGTGTAACCTCATAGGCTGGTGTATTACCTTCATCATATCCGGCATAATCGTCCTTTTTCATTGCTTCAATTAAATTCGCACAATAAAGCTGAATCAGTCCTGGAAAATAATTGGTGCTTGCTAAAATAAGTGATATCAGCGCCTGACGCTCCTTTGGAAAACGAAATCCCAGACAATAAAGCGGCTCTTCGAGAAGCTGTCTTGCATCCTTTGTGTGAAATGGTCTAATCGTAATTGAGCTTAAATGCGTAATCACACTATTATTAGACAATGCCGCATCGCGCTTAAAGCGCACAATATTATGAAGACCTGCAATAACAAACTTAAAGCGGTCCATTCCAATATTTTGAATCTCTTTTAGAGCATCAAACGGCTTGAAATTTACTTCTGTACAGCTCTCGATAAATGTGTCTGCCTCATCTAATAAAAGCAGCAGATATGGAATACGTTCCTCCTTATCGTCAAGCAGTCGCTTTTTGATTGCCCTTGCTAGTACATCCCAGTCTGTAGTATCAATTTCTTCTTTTAGAACACCGGCATCATACAGCTCACAGCAAATCTTTTTAGCTGCTCGTTCATAATCCATGCCTTTGATTTCAATGTAAACTGCACGGTTATTATTTTCATCAAAATCAATATCCATTTTTGCCTTTTTTAAAAGTGCCGACTTTCCAAGCTGGCGTCCGCCATAAACGATATTGACACCGGAAGGTGATTCAATTTTTTCAAGCTCTTCCTGTCTTCCGATAAATATCTCCGGAGGCATTACCTTTGAAGAATCCCACACATACGGCTGACAATATGAAAACGGCATCATAACAGACATCAATATCTGATTGATAAACTGCACACTGTAATTGTTTACTAAGAACATTAATAATACGCGGTCAATGACTGCAAAGACCTTATCACTAAAGCTCGCCTTTATTTTTTTTGCAAATAATCTTCTGTCTGGAAGTGACAGCGCATAATCAAGAAGAACTAGTGTATTTTTGCTGTTTCCCATATTTTTTAATTCTTCAATCAGACGGTCTGCATCATACTTTCCAAACAGGCATGCAACGCGAAAACCCTCTGTCTGCGCCTTTGATCCAAATGCCGCAATAGGATGCTTATAGTTTGCTTTTCTTCCTACTACAGCAGGAATCGTAACTATATAGTTTTCAATTCTTCCAAGCTTTGCCTGCTCCTTTACCTGTGCGTCTAAAAAGCCAAGCGCCTCAAGAAGAGCTGTCAGCTTATACTGTCCCAAAGCCTGTCCGTTATTCATCCAGTTGTCAATAAGGCGTTTTGCCCACTTTTCATCCTTGTTATGAATCCGCACAACTGCCAGATCACTAAGACTCTTGCTGCTGTTAGCAACTGCCTTATAATTGTAATCATATTCTTCAATAAACTTTGCCAGATAATCAGTGCCGCGAATTTCACGCTCCTCATCTGTCTCTTCACTATTAATCTTTGACAAAAGATCCTCTGCCACTGTATAGTTTTGACATTCGATCATGCTTTTTATTGCGGCAATACGCTTTTTGCGGCACTCATCTAATGTGTCGTTATTCTCGATTCCTTCAACCTCGCGAAGAAGTGCCTCTCCGCGCACCTTTGCGTCCTCGTGAAGTTTTTTCTCGTACTCCTCCAGGATTCGTTTGAAGAAACCATAATTTTTCGTCTCATCGGCATAAGCAAACCACTCATTTGCGATCTTCTGAATTTTTTCCTTCTTATTTTCCTTTGTCTCTTCAATCTGTCCATAGCTTTGCGCCAGCTCCAGATTTTCAATAAAGTTATTAAGACGGATTTGTGCATCCTTTCCAGCCTGCTCCTTAGATGCCTGAATATTGTATTCTTCTGTTGCATTTCTATTTTTTTGCATATAATCTAAAATCTGTTCTGCTGCTCCGTAGTCGTCTCCATATTCCTTGAAAATATGCTCAAGCTTTTCCTCAAAACTTAACAGCTCAAGCTTAGAATGACGCAAAATACGAGCCGGAAGTGACAATTTCTCAAAATCAGCAAAATTTCCCCGCTTATCTGGGAAATATTCCTCGTCTAAAAGTACCTCGCTTCCTCTCAAGAAATCTATGTAAAAATATTTATGAGACTCTTCCTTGTAACGGCCGTCCAATCTTGCCAGAAGCTCTTTTATTGTCTGCGCTAGCACAGCTTTTCCTGCCTGCACATAAATATCTTCTGCTGTTTCCTTCTTTTGAACGATTTTTTCAGCAGCTTTTAATTCTGCCCTAAGATCACTTTTTATCTCACGGTAGCGCTTTTCACCTGCATCATTTTCAGAATGGCTGCGTCCAGATGCCAGATCAATCCACTCACATGTAATCCCAATAACCTTTTCCATAGCATTTGTCAGGTTATTTCTAAGGTCGCTCATAAGATTGCTAGTCTTAAATTTGGTTCCTCCATTCGTCTTTGATTTATCCCAACAGTCATTAATATAGTTTCCTAACTTTTCACGGTTAAGATTTGAATATTCGGCTGTACAACCATCACTAATAAAATTAATAAGCAAATTTACACGAAACAGACTCGCATACTCGTATTCACCATTCATGATTGCCTGAAGATACGATGCCATCTCACCATCCTCAGCAAAAACTAATTTCCATGTATCAACAAAGCGCTTTACATTTTTATGGTTTTTAGGCTGACCAAGCACATACGACTCATAATATCCCTTTGCACGCACTGCCAGATTTTCTAGCCGGCGTTCAATTTTCATCTGATCCCTTAGACGATAATCGGCGTAGCAATCAATTCCCTTATGGAATTTTCCCTTAAACTGCACCATGCGATATGCTGCGCTCATCAGCTCAGGATAAGCCTGTGTCATAGGAATACTCTTCATGTTCTCATATAATGCCTTCATTTCATAATCATATTCAATATGGTTCATAAAGAAATTGCGAAGGCAGGTAGACAGCATAAGATAATTTGTCAATATATCCTCATTCTGCGGATACATTGCAAAGATTTTATGAGAATCATAGGAGCATCTCATTTTAGGATCATTGACTGCGTAAGCTAACTGCTCATACAGCATTTTATATTGTTCATTTGTATCCTTTACAGCATCGAGATAAGCTGTAGCACAGTAAATTTTTTCTTCCACAATCATCATGCAGGCATTTTGTATTTCATCTTTTGAAGAGTCTGCTAACTGATCTGGTAATTGATCTTCAAATTGACTTTCTGGCTGACACTCTAACTGATCTTTTGACTGACTTTCCAGCTTACTTTTCAGCTCACCTTCTAACTGATCATCTGATTTATTTTCTGCTTTGTTTTCTGCTTTACTCTCTGCCTTACTTTCTGCTTTGTTTTCTGCTTTACTCTCTGCCTTATTTTCTGCTTTATTTTCTACTTTACTCTCTAATTTTACTGATTGATTTTCCTTCTTTTCTAACAGCTTCTTTGGAGAGAACGGATCATTTGACGCATACTCAAAATATTCGTTTTTTAACAAATCGTAGCAGATTACACACTTTGGATCAAATGCCATTTCTTTTACTACATAATCGGCATTGCAAACTGCATAATCCCTGTTTAGTCCTGCAACAATAACGTAATCAGTGCCATAATTTACGCTCTCTCGAATATTTTCAAGAAGAATCTCTTCATCCTTACTTCCCTTTAAGCTCCAAAAAATACCAATCATAATTATGGAAGATGTATCCTTTAATACAACCACAAAACACTCATCAAAAACTGCTTCCTTCATTGAGGTATTTGGCTGAATAATCTCATAAAATGTATTCAGCAAACGCAGATAAGCAATCCTTGCAAACGCTGCATTGACAGATTCCTCATCCACATCAAGATTCATTTCATTTTTTGCCTGATTATCATAAACAATACCTTTTATTTTTAAATAATTGCGTGCTTCTCTTGACTGCATTACTTTCCATGCCTTTGCTGAAAGGGAATAAAAAGAATCCAATCCAGGAATTTTATAAATTCTGATATATCCTTTTTCAAATAAGTAGCGAAATGACATTTCAAGTGTGATCATGGATTTCTTCGTTGCGAGTGCCAGAAACTGAATGGAAAGCACACCAAACGTATCAAGACATGTTAAAACCAATCCATTTTCCGTTGCAAACTTTGCACGAATTTCGTTTAAAAAGCTCTTTGTTCCAACTTTTTTCTCTTCTTTTCCTTTTTCAATCTCAAGTGTATAGCAAGCCACATCCTCATCACGAATAAATGGAAGCTGCTTTGCTGCTGCAATCTCTGATAGAAGCTGCGCATCTTCAACTGCTTCGTTATCTTTCGCAGGCTTATCGTTACTTTCTTCCACTACAATGTCAGTCTGATCGCTTTCATTTGATGCTTCTTTAATCGTTCTTGCCACAAATGCCTTTCCAAGCAGCTGATTATCAAATACAGACGACAGTTCCAGAATATATGCTATAACTTTGGCGCTGTCTGTCTCATCAAGTGCCTGCATGAATGTACTGTAAGCATCTAATTTTTTCTCTATCTTTTCATCTGACGGTGCTTTTTCATATGCATCCAGTAATTCCTTAAGATCATTCTTATATGATGAAATATGCTCGTTTGTATCTGGATCTAGCGACTGCAGGGACTTAAAACGCTTATACGCAAGCCTTCTCTCCTCTTTCTCAATCAGCTGCAACTGTTCTGTTAAAACATGCTTTGCCTCTGACATAGAAGATTCCATAAGATTTTTTATCCCTGTCTCGCCACAAATATTTGTATAATTTTTTGTCTCTTCCCGCAATTCTTTTAATTTATTCTCAAGTTTTGACGCGATTTCATCTGAAAGTAATTTTTGCTGTTTAATTGACTTTGCTGCTTCATCCATATCCTGCTGTACTTCTGTCATACAGCATAACAAACGCTCTGCACATGCCAGCAGATTTTTGATTTGATTTTTCTGTTCTTTTTGAGTCATTCGCACATCCTCCTTTAAAATATCGTGTGGTTTTTGTTCAAATCGCCACCATCATATGACTATTTTACCACAGGATTCATGCAAAAGCTACTTTTTTGCAGGGTTTAAACCAAAAAATTTGCCTGCCTAATCTCTTTTGATGCACATCAGCTTTTCTCATCATATATTAAAATATCATCAACCTTTTTTCTTTGCCCTTGCTGCTTTTAGTATATCAGTAAGATTATCTCCATTGAGAACATCTGGATAGTTATCCTCGAATTCTATTAGGATATCTTTGTTCGTCTTTTCATCTTCTCTAACTTTTGCATACAGTTGTGTCAAATCAGGATTTTGATATACTGTCTCAATAAAAGTTCGAGATTCTTCAGATAACTTATCATATCCGCCATAAAGTTTTTCTGCTGCTTTTTTTATATCTTCAAGGCAAATCTGTTGTTGTGATTTTTCTTGTTCCAACAAAATTCCAACAACATCTGACAAATCGTTCTTATACTGTCTTCCAGCCATCAGTTTCATGACAACCAAATATTCAGCTGAAACCGTTCGTATTCTTAAAACATTTGAAAATGTCTTATAATATTTAGAGTACTGAATTAACTTTGGCGTATAGGATGTTGTTTTCATGAAGTCTGTATTTAGCCAGCCATTTGGAAGCCCCATGCGATCACCAACACTATTAATTGCATCCTTCATCGACGATGATGCTTGAATAATCGCATCCATATCATATGTCATCTCGCGAAATCCGTAATTAATTAGTACTGATGCCCCATCGATCAAAATAATCTCAGCTGGCATTTTGTTGCCATTTATCTTACGAAATTCTTTTGCTAGTTCTTTTAAATAGCTATCCAAGTTTTCCTTTATAAAAAACTTCAGGCAAGATTTCTCACCTCACTTTCTACAATATTAAATCTCATAAACTCTGGAATTGCATTCTTTATAGCCTCAATTTTAACCTCATCACTATGCATGACTGCAGCCTGAATTAGCACACTTGATGGATATAAAATTGTCGCAAGCTTATGTTTTCGAATATCATTGTAATTCGTACATATTGGCAAATCATTTATTTTAGAGAGATAATCAACCATTCCCAGTAAATATAGTGATTCTGGATACCATGCTTTTTCATATAAATTTCGAATTGTATTCTTTTCAAGTGTATCAATGATAAAATCAATATCTCCCATATCTTTTACATGATGGCATGTGTTGCTCTTGAATGTTTCAAATGAACTGCGATATTCTTGATTTTTATCATTTTCCTTTGCTTGCTCATCTGCTTCTAACAACAAATCCACCGTGACATTTAATGTTTTTGCAATTCTGTATAGGGTTCCAGCAGCACATTTTTTCATTGTCGTCTTTCGGCTACAGATATCAGATATTGTTGCCTGTGCGACTCCGCTTTCCTTACTTAACTTATATTGACTCATTTTTGCATCACGAAGAAGATCATCAATAATCATAGGTTCTCTTCCCCTTTCGTCTTTGTTATCTTTAGCATATCGGTATCCCGAAGTATTGTCAAGTAAAAAAAGGCAGCTTACCTTTTCGGATAAGCTGCCAATGCATTTATTTTTTTTCTTGTTCTGTACTGTCTTCGTCTTTCTCATGGAGGAACGTCACATGAATTTCTTCTGCTTTCTGTCCCTCGGTTTGTGTCACTTCAATATGAAGCTTCTGCGGCT